>Ga0209097_10000079_pt1 | contig 116689 bp, 86 predicted proteins | sample AD_UKC052_MetaG_FD_184419 | JGI IMG/M metagenome (GOLD analysis project Ga0209097, IMG submission 184419) | Active sludge microbial communities of municipal wastewater-treating anaerobic digesters from USA - AD_UKC052_MetaG (SPAdes) (version 2) | ecosystem: Engineered > Bioreactor > Anaerobic...
GCGCAAATTGCTCGTGCTCATGCGCGCCATCCTCATCAGTGGAAAACCTTACGACCCCCTGTGGAAAACTCGGACAAAACAGACTCAAAACGCATGAGAAAAACCTTGATCTTCAGACACGCTATCTTTGTGGTCAAATGGAAGCCCAACCACATAGAACGCAAGGGACGCAAAGCGGCCGTACCGACATCGGTTTTTCGCGAGTTAGCGGGACACCATACTCAATTCGGGGAATAGCTGGGAGCAGTGTCCTTTGTTTGGTGCATATCGATAGTGCTTGGCCGGGCAGTTGGTAACGATGACGGGCTATCACAATGAGCAGACCGTCTACACGTACACCGACGTCGGCCAGATCAGCACGATCACCCGCGCCGAACAGTAAGACGTGGGATTATGACTACAACGCCCTGGGCCAGGTGACCCAGTGTTCGAATCCCAATGGAACCACCTCGGCGTAGCTCGGCGTTCTCGGCGCCTCTGCGATAGATGGGCTCGAACGTTTCTCAACGCCGAGCGCGCAGATCCCGCAGAGGACCCCACCCGGCCTCCCCGTGGACGGGGAGGTGGCCGTACACTGCGCGGGCATCCGGCGCGACGGCGCACTCCCGGGATTCTTGGCGCCTCCGTGCCTTTGTGCGAGGAGAGAATGACCTCACACCAAGCCGCCAAGCCACGAAGAAGATCCGAAGCGATGACGTCTTCCACCACCGATCACCCCAAGTGCACGGATCCTTCGTGTCCCGTCGCCGGCTCGTTGCGTGGCGAGCCCAGCTGATTCGCTCCGTTTCTTCCGGAAATCGGGGACAGACAGCCCTCCTCGAAGACTCGGAGAAAGCGGTTTTCGCGCTTTCCGATTCCATCGTTCAGGCTAACTCCGAAACGCGCACGGAAACCGGACGGAGTCAGTCCCCGTTTTCTGCGAACCCTCCCCCCGTTTACGGGGGGATTGAGGGGGGTGTGCATGCGGAGGGCGACCAAAGGGGATAGACCGGCTCCATTGCGCAGAATCAATCTGCGCCTACTTGACGCGGTACTTGGCGCACGATAGTCGTGCGCTGATCCGGCGGGCGTACAGGACTGCTGCTGGGTCAGAAGCTATCGCATAACCGTGAGCGCGTGGCCTCGGCGAACGCAGGCAAGATGCCCGCGCCACAAGATGTGTGCCGTCTGTTGTGGTGCGGGCTTCCAGCCTGCATGCCTTGGCGGCTTCCAGCCTGCGTTTCTTGGCCGTCTTGGGATAGCTTCCTGCGTGAGGCGACGCTAACCCCGTTGCACTTTCCGAAGGACTGTGGTAGAGTCTTCCCATGATCCGGGGACTACATACGCTACACCACACCGTCCAGCTCGACGGAGTCCCTACTTTCTCTGTAGGAAATGAGCAGACGACCGCACAAGAGTGGGTAAGACTGGGAGGGAGCGGGATTGGGAACAACTTGGGAGCGGCGCGGGATGATTGCTTGTGTACAGGATCGCCAGAGCTATATAATAGTATTTGCGATTCTTGGTGTGGCGATATTCGGATGCGTGAGAGTACATCCATGTTTTCAAAATATTGGTGACAGTACTAATGCATCTACTATAATCTATATAGACAACTGCTGCGAAGCAACCCCGTCAACGAACGTGGAGATCATTGGTTGCGGCTTCTACAAGTCATTCGTGGCAAAGCGTGGCATCATATATCAATACGATGCCGATATGGCAACCGGCGACATCCTGTTGCGCGCTAAGGGACATCACGGCGTCGTTCTCGGGCAGGCGTGTATTGCACAGCCGCCGCCAGCACGCGGGAAGTGCTTCATTCACGTCGTTATGTGCTGCGGTGACGTCCGGAACGAAAGGCGTGGCGGCACGGTAACGACCCTGTTTAAGGCCACAATACATGAAAAGCCAATAGCATTTCTGTAATGCATGTAGATGAATAGTTGTAATGTGCACTGCTTAATGCGAAGTGCAGTTCTCAAGTTCTCATACCATCGCTGAAAGCGCGACACCGGAAGGAGTCAGTCCCCGTTTTCCGGTGTGTTGCGGGGGGATTGAGGGGAGGGTACCGGCGGGAAACCGTTACGGAAGATCAGCGCAGAATGAATCTGCGCCAACTTGGGCGTAGTTGGCGCACGTCAGTCGTGCGCTGCTCCGGAGGCGTGCGCGTACGCGCCTGCTGCAATCTACGCCCGGCGGCGTGGTCGCGGCATTCCGTGGCGTTCGTTGCGCCCGCCGTGGTTCTCTTTCGGAACGGCGTCGTGGTTTCTTTCCGAGGTAGGGGCCAGACAGTCTCTTTCACCCCGTTGCGCTACGCGAGAGAGCGGGTCCCTGGGATTGGACTTCGCGGCGGGTGTCCGGGGTTGGCGCGCAGGGCCTGACACGCATCCTTGTCTGGGCGAGTCTAATTGGTTAGCATTCCGACTCGAGGCGGTGATGCGGCATTCACAACGGATAAGGACAGGCAATGAACTCAATACTCCGAGTCGTGACGTCGATAGGGATGCTTGCGATGGCAGCGTGTGCCTCGAACGGCAACGCGGAGGATGGCAACAAGAATGACGCGGCGGCCGACGCAGGCGCCAAGGAGAAATCGAGCGTGAGTATTCCAGCGGCGGAGTTGAGTCCGGAAACGTTCCTGGCCAAGGTGACCGCGGCCGGTGGCCGGTTGGATTTCGTGTTCGAGGATGACCGTCCCTTCGCGCAGTGCCATGCCTCCACCGTGGTCGAGGCCGGCGACGGCGCCTTATTGTCGGCATGGTTTGCCGGCACCGAGGAGAAGAACCCGGATGTGGGCATCTGGGGTGCGCGGTTCTCGGACGGCGCCTGGTCGGCGCCGGCCCGCTGGGCCAAGATCAGCGAGACGGCCCACTGGAATCCGGTGCTGTTCCGGGATGCCGAAGGCGTGGTGTACCTGTTCTTCAAGGTGGGCGTGGATGTTCCACACTGGAGCACCTATTGGATGCAATCGACGGACGGTGGTACAACGTGGTCCGCACCCAAGGAGTTGGTGGCGGGCGACGTCGGTGGACGTGGTCCAGTGAAGAATCCGCCAATCATCCTGTCCGACGGGGCATGGCTGGCGCCTGCGTCGACGGAACTGGGGATCTGGAAACCCTTCGCGGATCGGTCTGAGGATCACGGGAAGACGTGGCAGCGTTCGGCAGATTGGGCCATCGACCGCAAGGTGATTCGCGGTATAGGCGCGATTCAGCCGACGTTCTGGGAATCGCAGCCGGGCCATGTCCACGCGCTCATGCGTACGGCAGGCGGCTGTATCGCCCGCGCCGACTCCACCGATGGCGGACGCACGTGGACGGAAGTACGGCGCACCGGCCTTCCGAATAACAACAGCGGCATCGACACGCTGGGCCTCGAAGACGGACGCGTCCTGCTTGTCTACAACCCCATCGGTCTCAACTGGGGTCCCCGGACGCCGCTGCACCTTGCCGTATCCGAGGACAACGGTGTGACGTGGCACGATCTCGCCGCGATCGAGACCGAAGAGGGTGAGTTCTCGTATCCGACGATTGTTCGTACGCGCCAAGGCGTGGCGGTCGTATACACGTGGAAACGCCTGCGCGTCCGCTGTTGGCAGATTCCGCTGGACGCGCTTCAATGAGCGGCCGGGCAACGGGTTACCGAGAAGGGAAAGGGGTGTTCTTCATGTTGCAGGTGCGCCGAATGCAGAGTTTTGTGCTCATGTTGGCCGTGCTTACCGCCCTGCCGGCCGTAGCGCAGCAGCCGGTATCGTTCAAGGCGGGTTTTGCCGAGGTGGACATTTCGCCGCAGAAGCCTATCCCGATGTGGGGCTATGGTGATCGCCACGACATGCTGTCGGAAGGGGTGCGCGACCCCTTGTTCGCCCGCGCGTTGGTCATCGAAGCGGGCGCGGATCGGCTCGCCATTGTCGGCCTGGACATCGGCCGCGGCCCCACCGCGTGGATGATGCCGCGCATCCGCGAGGCCGTGAAGGCGGCGTCGGGCATCGATCACGTCATCATCGCGGGCTCCCACACGCACCACGGCCCGGTCATCGAGTTGCAGGACCAGCCCGGCAAGGGCAAGGGCCGCTTCGATGATGCCGTGGCCTACGCGAGCGAGTTCGAACGCAAGGTGATCGAGGTCATCAACGCGGCGGCGGCCGATATGAACGACGCCCGGATTGGCTGGGGCTCAACCACCGTCGACATGAACCACAATCGTCACACCAAGATCGAGCCCAAACCCGTAGACCGGGAGCTTTCCGTGCTGCGCGTGGACGATCTCGAAGGCAAGTCCATGGTGGTGCTGGTGAGTTTCGCCGCCCACCCGACAAATCTCCCCGTAGAGGATCGGCGCTTTTCGTCCGAGTATCCGGGCCAGATGATCGCGGCGGTCCAGGAAGGCATGGGATGCCACGGCATGTTCATGCAGGGCGCCTGCGGCGACTTGTCCACCAAACGGAGTGCGGAAACCGACAGTATCGAGGCGTACGGCAAGGCCTTGGGTGCCCAGGCCATCGAGTTGGCCCAGGCCATCGAGACGAAGGTTCCGGACAAGCCGTCGATTCGCGTCAAAGAAGACGACTTCGTGTTCCAATCGCGCGTGCCGCTGGACAATCCGATACTCCGAGGGGTGTTCCAGTCAGCCTTCTTCCCGGAGTTCATCTCGATCTTGGATGAGCTCAGTCCCGACGGAACCTTGCACGCGCCGATGACGACGGTCTTGATGAACGGCGAAGTGGCCATCGTGACTGGGCCCGGCGAGTTCTTCTGCAACCACGCCATCCGGCTGAAAGAGCGGTGCCGCGCCGCCCACACCTTCTTCTTCGGCTACACGAACGGGCACCTGGCCTACTTCCCGACCATCGAGGCGGCGGCCGAAGGCGGGTACGGGGCCGACGCCATGATGTCGTGGGTCGAGTTGAGCGCCGGCGAACAGATGATGGATACGGCGCTCATCAACATCTACTCGATGATGGGCAAGTATCCGCCGCTCACGCCGGCCATGACGACCGCGGCCAGTCAGTGACCCGGTGGCCGGCCGGCGGCACACCGGGTCGTCAGGCTCGCGACCGCTCCCCCTTTCGGCGCCGGCGCACCACAAGAAAGGACGCATCCACAGGGATGCGTCCTGGCAAACGAACTGAATGACCGTCTAGCGTTTCGAGAACTGGAACCGCTTGCGCGCGCCGGGCTGTCCCGGTTTCTTCCGTTCGACTGCGCGGGCGTCACGCGTCAGCAGGCCTGCCTTGCCCAGCGGGCCACGGAGGCTCTCATCGGCCTTGACGAGCGCCCGGGCAATGCCGAGGCGCAATGCGCCGGCTTGACCACTCAATCCGCCGCCCGCACAACGGGCGCGAATGTCCCACCGATCGCCATTGCCGGTGAGTTCGAGCGGTTGCCTCGCGATCATGACGAGGACCTCACGGGCCAGGTAGTCGCTAATGCGTTTCCCGTTGACCTCGATACTGCCGGTCCCCGGCTTCATACGAACGCGCGCCGCAGCTTCCTTGCGGCGTCCGACGGCCACGATTTCTTCCATTCCTTGTGCCACGATTCGTGTCTCCCAACGACTTAGTCGATTTCGTACGGCTGGGGTTTCTGGGCCTCATGGGGGTGCTCAGGCCCCGCGTATACGCGTACCTTCTTCAGCAGACTGCGCCCCAGGCTGTTATGCGGGAGCATGCCCCGAATGGCCAGGGTCATGGGACGCGTCGGATGCTTCACCATCATCTCACGGTAGGTCGTCTCGCGCAGGCCTCCCGGATATCCGCTGTGATGGTAGTACACTTTCTGACGCTCCTTGGCGCCCGTCACAACGGCCTTGGCCGCATTCACGATAACGACATGATCGCCGCAGTCAAGGAAGGGTGTATATTGCGGCTTGTGCTTGCCGCGAAGCAGCTTCGCGGCCTCGGCGGCCACACGACCCAGTACCTTGCCTTCGGCATCGATAATATGCCAGGTCTTGGTTATTTCCCCTTGCTTGGGAACATAGGTCTTCAACGTTCATTCCTCCGGAAAAGCATCTTACAGGGGACGCACTTCTCGTGTCTGTGTAACGCGAAACCAAAGCATAGCAAACCGATGAGACCGAGATCAAATCGCGATTCAACCTCGTCAAGACGCCGGCCCCTTCACCCCCAAGCCCATTCGGCCGCAGGCCATGGCTAAGGCAACGGCTTCTTGCAGGAACCGGTCGCAGGATCTACAATGCTCAGGTGCTCGCCGCACTTGGTCGTCGTATGCGCTTGCCGGCGGGCGCGTGAACCGCGGATGAACGGTTGCGGCTTGGGCGTTCAGCGATACCTCAGCGAAAGGGAAACGCGTCATGGTGAAGAAGAAGACCTGCTTCGGATTGGTGGTCGGTAATCGCGGTTTCTTTCCGGATGAATTGGCCCGCGACGGATACGCCGTCATGAAACGACTCCTCAAGGCCGCAGGCTACGACGTCGTCGTGCTCAGCAAGGACGACACGAAGTTCGGCTGCGTCGAAACCTGGGAAGAGGCCAAGAAATGCGGCGCCTTATTCAAGGCCAACCAAGACAAGATCGACGGCGTCATTGTCACGCTGCCGAACTTCGGGGACGAGCGCGGCGTGGCCGACTCGATCAAGCTCTCCGGACTGGACGTGCCCGTTCTGGTACACGGCTGGAATGACGATCCGGAGAAAATGAGCCTGGCATTCCGGCGCGATTCCTTCTGCGGCAAAATGAGCGCCTGCAATAACCTCGTCCAATACGGAATCCCGTTCAGTCTCACCAAGTTGCACACCATGGATCCGATGACGGACGCCTTCAAGGAAGAGATCGACTGGTTTGCGGCCGTGTGCCGCGTGGTAAAGGGCCTGCGCGCGTGCCGCGTCGGCGCATTGGGCGCACGTCCGGCCGCGTTCAACACCACGCGTTACAGCGAGAAACTCCTCCAAGAATCCGGTATCTCCGTCGAGACCCTTGACTTGTCCGATGCGTTCGCCCGTGTCGCAAAGCTGAGCGACACGGATCCCATGGTGCGCCGGCGCGAAAAGAAGATCGTGGACTACATCGACACAAAGGGCGTGCCGAACCAGTCCATCACCCGCATGGCCAAGCTGGGCATCGTCGTTGACGACTGGATGGCCGCCGCCGACCTGGATATCCTGGCCTTCCAATGCTGGACCTCCATTGAAGAGAATCTGGGCATCGTACCGTGCACCGTCATGAGCATGCTAAGCGATTCGCTCCGGTGCGCCGCCTGCGAAGTCGACGTGACCGGCGCCGTCGGCATGTACGCGATGGCCTTGGCCTCCGGTTTGCCCAGCTTCCTCGTCGACTGGAACAACAACTACGGCGATGAACCGGACAAATGCGTCTGCTTCCACTGCTCGAACTTTCCCAAGAGCTGCCTCGAGAACTGCCATATGGACGCGCAGGACATCCTCGCGGATACCGTCGGACGCGAGCAGTCGTTCGGAACGGTCATTGGCCGCGTGAAGGCCGAGCCCATGACCTACACACGCGTCACCACCTGGGATAACGAAGGCGTCATCGGCGCGTATGTTGGCGAGGGTACGTTCACCAAGGATCCCATCAAGACCTTCGGCGGCCATGGCGTTGCCGAGATTCCGAATCTCCAGATGCTGCTCCGCTACATTTGCGACAACGGATTCGAGCACCACGTGGCCATGAACCTCAGCCAGTGCGCCCGCGCCGTTTGCGAGGCCCTCGACAACTACATGGACTGGGACGTGTACTGGCACGAGGAGCGATAGACCGCCCAGCGTCGACTGAACGACAGGGCCTCAAGAGGTACCACGAACGCAGGAGGAGAATGCCATGTCCAAGATGGGAGTCGGGATCATCGGCGCAGGATGGGTCGCCGGCGAACACATCCGGGCGTTTCGGACCAATCCGCACACTGAGGTCGTAGCGCTGTGTTCCAGAACGGAGGCCAAGGCGAAGGCCAAGGCCGCCGAATGGAACCTGTCCTGCGCGATCTACAGCGACTACGAGAAGATGCTGGCGCATGAAGGCATCGACGTGATCGCGATTGCCACACCGCCCAATTGCCACCGAGCGCAGGCCGTGGCCGCCGCACAGGCCGGCAAGCACCTCCTGCTCGAAAAGGCGATGGCGACGACCCTCGAGGACTGCCGCGCGATCCGCGACGCCGTCGCCAAAGCAGGTGTGAAAACCGTGGTCAGCTTCGTGCTCCGATGGAATCCGCTCTTCGACATCATCAAGGCCCACCTGGCCCAAAACGCCATCGGCGAAGTCTTTCTCGGCGAAGTGGACTACTTCCACGGCATTGGCCCGTGGTACGTCCAGTACGGATGGAACGTGAAGAAGGAGGTCGGCGGCAGTTCGCTGCTCTCGGCCGGTTGCCATGCCGTAGACGCGCTGCGGTACTTCATGAAAGGCGAGATTGTCGAGGTGTTCCAGTACAGCACCTTCGGCAAGGGTGCCGACTTCAAGGATTACGAGTACGATCCAACCAGTTGCACCCTCTGCAAGTTCGCCGACGGGCGCATCGGCAAGGTCTCCTCGTGTATCGAGTGCATCCAGCCCTACGTGTTCAACATCAACCTCGTGGGCACCCAGGGCACGATCAAGAACAACCAGTTCTACTCCAGGAAGACCTATCCGGGCCAGACCACGTGGGCGACGGTGCCGACCATCCTGCCGGACAGCGGCGATGTCACGCACCATCCCTTCACGCTCGAGGCGGCCCACCTGGTGACGTGCATCCTGCGCAACGAGGAATCCTTCCTCAACGTAGCGGATGCCTACATCACCCACGAGATCTGTTTCGCGGCCGACCGATCCGCCGAAGAAGGCCGGCCTGTGGCGTTGCCGTTACCGTAGGAGAGGGTATGAGACGATTCGTTGCGCGTCACTCGCCGCTATTCATTTTGGCCGGGCTCTGCCTCATCCTGGCCATCGTATCCGAGGACTTCCGTCAGCCTAGGAACCTCCAGAAGGTGGCCTACCGAACCTCCGTGGTCGGCATCATGGCCACCGGCCAGATCCTCGTGATCCTCACGGCCGGCATCGACCTCTCGGTGGGCAGCATAGCCGCCTTGGCCGGCGTGGTAGCCTGTGTATCGATGAAGAAGCTCGGCGTGCCGGCCGCCGGTGAGGGCGCCGAACTCATCATTTCGGGCTTCGACGTATGCGCGGGAGTGGCCATCGGCGCACTTGTCGGGCTGCTCGGCGGCGCCATCAACGGATTCCTCGTGACGAAAGGAAAGATCCCGCCGTTCATTGTGACGCTCGGCATGATGATGGTGGCGCGCGGCATCGCACTGCTCGTGAGTGGCGCCGTCTCGGTGTCCGGCCTGCCCGAATCCTTCAAGTACCTTGGCGGATCGCGAGGTTGGTACATTCCCGTCGGCATCACTGCGGCGATTGCGGCAGTCTTTGCGGTTACGCTGGCCTTCACGCGCTTCGGCCGCGCCGTCTACGCCACCGGCGGCAAACTCACCGCCGCCCGGCTCTCCGGCATCGCCGTCGATCGCGTCCGATTTCTCTGCTACTCCTTGTGCGGACTGCTGTGCGGCTTCGCCGGCGTCGTGCTCGCCTCGCGAACAGCCATTGCCCAGCCGACCGGCGCCGAGTCCTACGAGCTGGATGCCATCGCCGCCTGCGTCATCGGCGGCGCGAGCCTGATGGGCGGCGAAGGCGGCTGCGTGGGCGCATTGGCCGGCGCACTCATCATGCAGGTGCTCCTCAATTTCTGTAACCTGCGCGGTTTCGACGTCTACTGGCAGAAGGTGCTGATCGGTGCGCTGATCATCATTCTTGTGTACTACGACAATTTCAGGAAACGGCGAGCAGGCCTGCTCCACGAAGCATAGGCAGCCAACGCCAAAAGGAGATTTCGGCCATGAAGAAGCTCTGGCTCGTGCTGATGATAACCGTCGTCGCCGTGGGATGCGGCGCGCCCAAACAGGACTCGGGCACCTCGGGCGGTACCGCTCCCGAAACGGCCGCCAAGGCGGCCGACGACGAACTCGTTATCGCCGTGGTGCCCAAAGGCCTGGCCCACCAGTTCTGGCTGACGGTCAAGGCCGGCGCCGAGGCGGCCGGCGCCGAGTTCGGCGCCGAGATCCTCTGGCAGGGCCCGGCCAAGGAGACCGAAGTCGACAAGCAGATCAACATCATTGAAGACATGATTGGCCGCAACGTCGATGCCATCGTCATGGCGGCGTGCGATGAGAACGCCCTCGTCGACGTCATCCAGGAAGCCATCGATGCCGGTATTCCCGTCGTGACGATCGATTCGGGCGTGCAATCGGACATTCCGGTGTCCTTCGTCGCCACGGACAACATCGAAGGCGCCAAGGCCGCCGCGCGTGAACTGGCACGCCTCGTCGGCGAAGAGGGCAACGTAGGCTTGGTTCCCTTCGTTAAGGGCGCCGCCACGTCCGAGATGCGCGAGCAGGGCTTCAAGGAAGGCATTCAGGAATTCCCCAACATCGAACTCGTCTCCGTTCTCTATAGCGAGAGCGACGCCGCCAAAGGCATGGCCGTCACCGAGGACATGATGACGTCGCACCCCGACCTCAAGGGCGTGTTCGCCGCCAGCGAGCCGACGGCCGTCGGCGTCGCCCAGGCCGTGAGCGCCGCCGGCAAGGCCGGCCAGGTCAAGGTCGTGGGATTTGATGCATCCGACCAGGAGATCGAAGATCTCAAGAAAGGCATCATCCAGGCACTCGTGGTTCAGAACCCCTACCGGATGGGTTATGAGGGCGTGAAAGCCGCTATCGACCACCTGGCCGGCAAAGAGGTGCCCAAGCGAGTCGACACCGGCGTCGTTGTCGTGACGATAGACAACTTCGAGAGTCCCGAGATCCAGAAGATCTTGTATCCGCTCAAGGATCCGAACGGTTGAACGGGCGGTTGCCTAGTCGGTTTCGGACGTTCGGTGCGCTCGTTCTCGTCGGCGCGTGTGCGTGTACCGGCTTGTCGTGTGGCCACGCCGAACCGTCCGCCGAACTCCGGGATGCAGTCCGCGACTACTCGAGCGCCCTGCCGGTGTTTCCCGGCGCGGAAGGTTTCGGAACGAATACCAGAGCCGGCCGCGGCGGACAGGTCATCTGCGTGACCTCGCTCGATGCGTCGGGCCCCGGCTCTCTCCGCGAGGCCATCTTGACCGCCGGCCCGCGCACGATCGTGTTCGACGTGGGAGGCGTCATCGACCTTGCCGACGTGTTGGTCATTGCCGAACCGTACGTGACCATCGCGGGTCAGACAGCGCCGAATCCCGGCATCACGATCCTCGGCGCAGGCATCCTCGTGCACACGCACGACGTCCTCATCCAGCACCTCCGCGTGCGTGTCGGTGATCGTGAAAACGGCCCGGATCCCGGCGGACGCGACGGCATCAGCGTAGTAGGCCGACCCGACGGCACGGCGCCCATCTACAATGTTGTGGTTGACCATTGTTCCGTGAGCTGGGCTATCGACGAGGGCGTCAGCACGTGGCATCCGGGCGTACACGACGTGACCTTCCGCCAATGCATCATCGCCGAGAACCTGTCGCGATCGATCCATCCCGAACACGAGCACTCGAAAGGCCTGCTCATCGGCGATCACTCGAAACGCATCGCCGTCATCGGCAACTTCTTCGCCCACAATCGCCGGCGCAATCCCTTCGTGAAGGGCGACGTGAGCGCGCTAATCGTCAACAATTTCATCTACAACCCGGGCAGCGCGACCATTCACTTCGGCGATCTCGAGCGAAGCGGCCCCTCCTTGGGAACCGTCATCGGAAACGCCATGGTGGCCGGCGCCGACACTTCGCTCTTCAACACCATGATCGCCATCCTGATTGACGCTCGCTGGTCGGGCTGCGTCGCCGGCATGGACAACCTCGCGACCGGCGCGCGATTCCGAAGGCACGTCTTCGCGCCGTGGATTTGGCGCGACCTCGACGCCTACGCCGACGCGCCGGTCCGCGTAACGCCGCTCACCATCCGGTCGGGAGCGGAAGTCCGCGCATGGGTCCTCGAGCACGCCGGCGCGAGGCCGGCCCAGCGTGACGAAGCCGACCTCCGAATCGTCGACAGCGCGCGAAACCGAACCGGATGCATCATCAACAGCCCACGCGACGTCGGCGGCTGGCCGCACGCCGAGCCGCAGACCATCGCACTCGATTGGCCGGAGGATCCTGCCGCCGACACCGACGGCGACGGCTACACGGACGTCGAGGAACGGCTCCACGAACTGGCAGCACAGGTCGAAGGCCTGTCATGATAGGTGCAGCACATCAAGAAGGAGCGCCATGAGCATGCTGGAAGATCATGAATTGACCTGTGACGTGCTGGTTGCCGGAGGCGGCCCGGCGGGCGTGCCGTGTGCCTTGGCCGCTGCGCGATGCGGCGCCAAAGTCATCCTCTGCCAAGATCGGTCCGTCCTCGGCGGCAACGCGTCCAGCGAGGTGCGTATGCACATCGTCGGCGCGGACTGCAGCGGCGGACGCGGCGAAGCCTTGGCCACCGAGACGCGCGAAGGCGGCATCATCGAGGAAATCCGTCTCGAAACGGCCGTGCGCAATCCGCAGCGGTCGGCGTCGATGCTGGACCTCATTCTCTACGAGAAGTGCCATGCCGAGGCCAACCTCGATCTCATGCTCAACACCTTCGTCGGGGGCGCCGAACTCGGGAACGGCATCATCACCCACGTCATCGCTGATCGCCCCTCCACCGAAGACCGGTTCCGGATCGCCGCCAAGGTGTTCATCGACTGCACCGGCGACGGCCGCCTCGGCGTCGAAGCCGGCGCGCCTTTCCGCCACGGCCGCGAAGGTCGCGATGAGTTCGGCGAGCCCATGGCCCCCGAGCAAGCCGACGCCCAAACCCTCGGATCATCCCTCCTGTTCATGGCGCGCGACACCGGCGCACCGGCGCCATTCGTAGCGCCGCCCTGGGCGCGCACCTTCACCGAGAAGGACCTCCAGTTCCGCTCGCACGCCAAGCCCGGTGTGGATCGCGGCCTCGAGTACGGCTATTGGTGGATCGAGTGGGGCGGATGCCTCCACACGGTCAAGGACAACGAGGCCATCCGCGATGAGCTGCTCGCCATCATGCTTGGCGTTTGGAATCACATCAAGAACAGCGGCGATCACGGCGCGGCCAATTGGGCTCTGGACTGGTTCGGCTTCCTGCCGGGCAAACGCGAGAGCCGTCGATTCGTCGGCCAGCACATGCTCACCCAATCCGACCTTGTCGAGTCGCGAGCCTTCGAGGACGCCATCGCCTACGGCGGCTGGTCACTCGATCTCCACCCGGTGCGCGGCATCGACGCCATCGACGAGCATCCCTGCGACCAACAAGGCCTGCCGCATCTCTACGATATCCCGCTCCGCGCGTGCGTGTCGCGTGACGTACCCAACCTGATGTTCGCCGGCCGAAACATCTCGGCCTCGCACGTCGCCTTCGGGTCAACGCGCGTCATGGCCACCTGCGCCGCCATGGGCCAAGGCGTCGGAACGGCGGCTGCCTACGCCGTGCGCCACGGCCTGCGTCCCGCCGATCTAAGCGGCCGTCAGGAGATGGTTCAGGCCATCCAGCAGCGACTCCTATGCGACGACGCCTACCTCATCGGGCGTGTCAACATCGATCCCGGCGACCTCGCACGCGAAGCCCATGCCTCGGCATCGAGCGCGCAGGAGAACGGCCCGGCCGCCAATGTCCTCACCGGCCAGACTCGTGCCGTTCACGGCCCCAAAGGGGCGCCGCCCGACCGCGCCATACCGGGCGCCCATCGCTGGTCGAGCGATCCCGCCGCCGGGTTGCCGGCCTGGCTCGAATTGCGCTGGGATAAGGCCATCCGGCCGGCCGAGATCCAGGTGATCTTCGACACCGGCATGCACCGCGCCCTCACACTCACCCACTCCGACGCCTACGCGGCGCGCATGGAATGGGGTCGGCCTCAGCCCGAGACCATCAAGGATTACACCATCGAAGGCATTCACGGCGGCACACGCCAGACGCTCGTAGATGTCCAAGGCAACTACCAGCGGCGTCGCGTCCATGCCATCGAGAATGCCCCGGCGCTCAACGCCATCCGGATCAACATCACTGCCACGAACGGCCTCGATCACGCCCGGATCTGCGAGGTGCGCGTCTACGAGGCGCGGGCCTAGCGCCTGATTCCGCTCACGGTTGGCCAAACTTGTACACGCGCAGCATCGTCGGTTCAGGAAGTTCGCCCTCGCGAGGATGATCGCGATTCGGCCCCAGCGTCTCCCAGCGGAGGCTGTAGCGCACGCCGGCCTCACCGCTGCTACCCAAATCGCCCGCCCAGCGCACTTGCATACCCTCGAAGGTGGACTGGACGCCGCTGACTTCCTTCGGATACGAGGCCTTCTTCTCGACCTCGCCCACCGGTTTCATCGTCGCCTCATCGAGCAGGAAGATGCCCGAGCCGTACGTGTCGTGCGACCACGACTGCGCCAGATGCCCTTCATCGTGAACACCGACCGACCCAACGCGTATCTCGAAGTGGATTGACCCCCCCCCGCTGAATTCCCACCGGTACTTCCAGTCCGTGATCGGATAGATCTTCCAGCCGTCCTCCTCGCGGCGCGCGTTGTAGATTTGCGTGTTGCCGTCCGCGTCGAACTTGTGGTAGCTGATGACCACGCGGTTCTTCGAGTCGAATCCGAGCCGCGCGTTGCCGTTAATGATGCCGCCGCCCGCAGGCACGGGATCGACGATCTCGGCCGTGGTCAGGGTCATCGGCAACGCCACCGGCTCGCCGGCGCTCGTCTCCCAATGGACAAGATCGCTGCTGCGCGCGTAGCTGAGGTCGTGGTTCGTCTGGCAGCCGCCGGTATCGCGCCACACCCAACATAGGTGGAACCGGCCATCCGGCCCGCGCAACGGCCCGTTGAAATACGCGTTCATCTGGCCCTCGCCCGAGGTCAACGGCTGGTCCAGCAGCCGCCGCCACGTGCGCGTCTCGAGATCATATACGTTATAGATCTGATTGCCGTCGCCGCTCTTGCCGTCGCGGTAGGTGAAGAGCAACTCGTTCGATGCGCCGCGCATGAAGCTCGGATACGTGGCCTCACTCTCGTTCTGGCCCACCATCGACGGGATCCGCGCGAAGGTCGTCACATCGAGCGGCTGCGATGTTCGGAAATACACGATCGGCACGCAGTGCATGTTGCCGCTGAGATGAAGGCAACCGGCGTCGTCCACGGCCATGGTGAGGTAGTTGTGGCTATCCCACGCGACCCGCTCGTCAAGCTTCTGAAACTGCCACTCGTGACTGTCGAGCGCGCGCGCGGCCACCGTGGCCTGACGGTTCGCATCGTAGAACGCCACAAACTGCCGATCCAGGTGCGTCAACAAGCAGAAACTGACGGGATGGCCGCTCCACACGGGCGCGATGTCCACGACATCCAGAACGGATTCCGCCGCCGCAAATGAGAGCACTGACGTAAGGGAAAACGCCAAGCGCAAGACCATGATCGCACCTACCCTCCGTTAACGGCTCGCGGTTCGTTCCTCGCCGGCGACCCCATAGGTCGTGCCGGGATAGATCCACCGTTCGCCCCACGTGAAGACAAGCGCTTCATCCTCGGCAAAGGCCTTGACGCGTTCGAATGCGAAGTCATACGTCCACCGGGCGCCGCCGATGTTGTGCGAGATCTCCATCACGTGCGACACAAAGGTGATCTTCGGTTTGACGTGCCGAATCGCTTCCGCCACGTCCATTCCCGAGCATGCCACGTGCGGGATGAAGATGTCCACCGGCTTGTCCGGGGTCATCTTCGCGTAGTTTGCCCCGTCGCCACTGTGGTAGATCGTACAATCGAACGCCGACGCACCACAGTCGACCTGGAACATGAGCATGTTGTTCTGGCCCGACGGCCGGCGCGGCGTATGATCGCCGATGTCGATTCTGATGCGGACCGGGCCGTACCGGAACTCGGTCGGCTCCGCGACGATGGTCGTGCCCTTGTAGAAGCGCGTGACGACGGGCTTGCCGGCATCGATCATGCCGGCAATAGCGCCCCCGAGATGATGGTCGGGATGCTCGTGGGTCACCAAGAGAAAGTCCATGTCTTGGACGAGCCGCGCCGCGTCACGCACATGGACATCGATACCGAAACACACCTCGGCCGTCTTGAACACGTACCCCATATTGTACAGATGCCAGACGACAAGGCCCTCCTTGACGCGCGTCGCCTGAATATCCTCGATGACGTGGTCGGTGGCTTGGCGAAGGTAGTAGAGGACGCCGCACTGCTCGAAGGCATCCGCACGTTCTGGATCCACCACCCACGAAGCCAGGTAGCGCTTGAACCATTGATGCGGAAAGGCGTCCGCGGCCGCCTGAATCACGGCCATTCGCTCACGTCTGGCGACACCATTGGTCCCATCCGGACCGTTCTCCCATAGCCACGTCCGGACCGTATCCAATGACGCATTCGACGGCCCCTCGTACGCCGGCAGTTCCACCTCATCCGCAGCCCAAGCCCTCGCGGCGATCAACACTGCAAGGCACACCCCAAGGCCTATGGAAAGGAGCACCGTCTTCATAGCTTCACGGTTAGGACGCCACAGGCGCCCTTTGGGTTTCACATCCACGCGTTGCGCCCCCAGGACGGTTGTGCTACGCTGCCGCGGTGACCGCGTGGGCGGTTGCACGTCCTCACATCGACACCGAACCCGAGATGCACCGGGCATGGCCCTCAAGATCGTTCTCATTACCGACATTCACTACGACGTGTCCGATACGACGCCCGGGCGAAACACGTCGATCGCGGACATTCTGCTTCTGCGCGCCGTGCATCGCGTCAATCGCTTCATCAAGCCGGACGTGGTCGTCGTTCTGGGCGATCTCGTGGACTTGGCCAACGCGCCAAGCGCCGTGGCATGCCTCGAACGCATGGCCGCGATCTTCGGCCTGATCCAGGCCCCCGCCGTCATCATTCCGGGCAATCACGATCCCGCCATCGAGACATTCTCGGACATCGTGGGCGACGTACCCCCCTGGCTCGACGTAAAGGGCACGCGCCTGGTGCCCTTCCTCGACCCCGAGGAACCCGAGTACAACGCCCGGCGCACCTCCGCCGGCCTCGATCATATGGCCGAGGCACGGCGCGGCTTCGCAGGCCCGATCATCGCCCTTCAGCACGTGCCCGTATTCCCGCCCGGCAGGAGCGACTGCCCGTACAACCTCGTCAACGCGCCAGACGTCGTCGACGCCATGCGCACCAACAACATCTCACTCGCCCTCGCCGGCCATTACCACCGAGGCATGGACCTCGTGCGCGACGGCAACTTGGCGTTCCTGGCCGGCCCGGCCCTCTGCGAGGCCCCATTCTCATTCCTCGAAATCCTCATGGATGGCGACAACATCGATATCCGACGCCACCAACTCCGCTTGCCGGAACAGCTCGGTCTCGTCGACACGCATGTCCACACCCAGTTCGCCTACTGCGGCGAAAACGTCTCGATCGAGCGCGACCTCGCCTTTGCCGATGTTTTCGGTCTGCGCGGCCTGCGCGTTACGGAACACTCGGGACAACTCTACTTCAACGCGGATACCTTCTGGAACGCGCGCTTCCTAGACCAGGGCGTCCGGGCGGCCAAGGCTGACGACCGGCGCATGGACGCCTATTTCGACGCACTGCGCGACGCCGGTTGTCCGGACAACGCAATCGGACTCGAGGTGGATTGCGATGCCCACGGGCGCGCGGTATTGCTCGAGAAGGATCGTACAAGAGCAACGTTCTTCAACGGCGCGATTCACTACCTGCCCGAACTCCGGAAGCCCGACCGAGACCTCCACCGTGCCGAGGACGAGTACCTCGCCGTGCTGGGGCCGTTCCTGGCTACCGGAATAGACGTCCTGGCCCATCCGTTCCGCGTGTTCCGGAGGGCCAAGGCACCCGTTCCGGAGCGGCTATTCCGTCCTGTGATCGAGTTGTTACGGGCCGTCGGCGTGGCCGCCGAGATCAACTTCCATTCGCAGGAGCCCTCCGCCGACTTCGTCACGATGTGCCTCGAAAACGGCGTGAAGCTGGCCCTGGGCAGCGACGCGCACAACCTCTACGAAATCGGCGAGCTATGGCCTCATCTCAGGTTGCTCGAAGCCTGTGGTTTCAACGGCGACCTCGACGACATTCTCGTCAAACCCTGACAGAATGGACGCAACGCTTAGGGAATAGCGCATGAAACGGCAGCCAGAACCGGAACTCATGGACATCGAGGCCGAGGCCGAGGCCTATGCCGTCGCCAACTTCTCGGACGTGAACCAGGCGTTCGTCGATCGCCTGGTCGAGCTCGCCGGCGATGGCCCACACGTCGTGGCCCTCGATCTCGGCACCGGCCCCGGCGACATTCCCATCCGTCTGCTTCGCGCGCGCCCCCAGTGGCGCGTCTGCGCCATCGACGCCTCGTTTCCCATGCTCCGATTCGGCCGCAGTGCGGCGGAAAGGCCGGCCCGCCCTCGATTCGTCCTGTCGGATGCCAAGCGCTTGCCTTTCGCCGACGCAACCTTCGATGTGGTGCTTTCAAACAGCATTCTGCATCACATCAACGACGTGGCCCCGTTCTGGAACGAGGTGCGCCGCATAGCGCGGCCGGGAGGCTTCGTGTTGCTGCGCGATCTATTCCGCCCCGAGAGCGAGGCTGCGGCGCATCGCATCGTGGAGACATACTCCGGCCGCGAATCCGCCCTGCTCAAGGAGGAGTTCTTCCGCTCGCTACTGGCGGCCTACACGGCCGAGGAAGTCCGCGAACAGGTGCAGGCCGCCGGACTCGGCGCGCTTGACGTCGTACGGGTGACGGACAGGCACATGGATATCTTCGGCCGTCTCGCTACGACTTCGTCAGAATAGGCACATACGGCCTCGGGCGCTCCGCGCGGAGCCACGCAATCACCGGATCCCGACAGGCATCGTCCAACCAGACGAACTCAATGCCCCACGTAACGCGCCCGGTGCCGTGAGCGGGATACTTGACCCACCGGACAAGGCCCGCGCCACGCAACGCCGGAATGGGACCCTGCTCGAAACGCACGTCGAACGAAACCACCTCCTCGGGAGAAGCCGGAGGATTCGTGACAGCCACACAAAACCCGCCACGGCCCACCTTCAAGATACCCTCCACGTCCGAGTCCTCCAAGGAACTCAGATGGATCTCGAGGCACCGATCCCGCGCACACTCCGGCGCTGTCGCCCACCGGATCTCGGCCGGCGTGAGCAGGCGATCGATCACCGCGACCAGTTCCGCCAACCGAAACGGTTTGGGGAACAACGCCTCGGCACCCCGACTCAGCGCCGCCGCGACCGATAGATCCGCGTATGCCGAGATGAGGATCACCAGCGGCGTGCAAGGATCCTGTCCCTTGAGACTATCCAGCAGTTGCATACCGTCGAAACGCGGCATGCGGATGTCCGTAACAATGATATCGACAACCTCCGCGCCGAGGATCTCCATGGCCCGCTGGCCATCGTGGGCCGTGAGCACGCGATACCCGCGCCGCGTGAACTGCAGCGACAGCATTTCGCAAAGATCCGGTTCGTCATCGACCAGCAGAATCGATCGACCTATCTCCTCACCCATGGCTCTCCCCCTTGCGCGCGCTCTTGTTGACGTTTGGGAAACCGAACCACGAAGCGCGTATTCACGCTGTCGGTATCCAAAAACAACTCGCCGCGATGGCGCTCGATGATGGATTTCGAGATGCTCAGGCCCAGCCCAGTGCCCTTGCCGACCTCCTTGGTCGTGAAGAATGGCTCAAGGATACGCTCCCGGAGCACCGGAGGAAGACCCTTGCCGCTGTCCGTCACGCTCAACTCGACCGTATCGCCCCGGTCATTGATGCTCACCCGAACCCACTTCTCCTCCAGATTCTCGACCGCGCTCTCGGCGTTATTCAGCAGATTCATCAACACCTGAGAAAGCTGCGTACCGCGACACTCAACCTCGATATCGGGACCTTCCGCAGGCGCGATCAGCTCCACGCCGTGCGTCCGGAACCGTACGCGACACAGCTCGAGCGTATCATCAACGATGGTCCTTAGCGACTTCATGCTGAAGGGGTCGGTGGCCCCGTCGCGCGACAAGCTCCTCAGCCCTCGGATGATCCGTTCGATCCGCTCCACGTTGCGAATGATGGTTGCGACAATCCGCCGATGCCATTCGCTTGCCGGATTCTCCTGGGCCACAAGCTCCGCCATCTCCTCCGCCGCCACCGAAATCACCGCCAGCGGATTGTTGATCTCGTGCGCGATCCCGCTCGCCATCACACCCAGCGAAGAGAGCCGCGACGCGTTCGCCATCTGCGCCCGCTGCTCGGCAATGGTTTGCTCGGCCAGTTTCCGATCCGTGATATCCTCGATCACGCCATCGAAGTACTCGATGCTCCCGCCCCGATCCCGGATGACGCGGGCCGTAACAGCCGCCCAGAACAAGCTCCCGTCCTTGCGCCGGAGGTGTAGCTCTTCGCCTTCGACCTTGCCCACAGTCATCAGCCTATTCGAGAAGCGCTCCCGCTCGGCTGGGCTCGCATAGAGACTCGCCACCGGCGTCCGGAGAAACTCCTCCACCGAGTCGTAGCCGTGCAGCCGGGCCGCGGCTGTGTTCACCATGATGAAGTGGCCTTCCGGACCCGGCGTGTTCCGATACAGGCCCACCGGCAAATTCTCGATCAGCGAGCGATACCGCTCCTCGGACTCGCGAAGGGCCTCTTCGGCCCGTTTCCGCTCGAGCATGCTCGTCTGGAGGATCTCCGCCGTCGCCAGCACCATCAACGCTATCGACACGGTTGCCTTCACGCTGTCGCTCGATCGAGGAAGCGTCTCGAACGTGACCGCCAACGCCACCGGAATCAGCAGACAGAACATCACAAGATACACGCGGCGCGGATACAGGAATGCGGCGAACAGCACCGGCACGATCATGGCAAATAAGAGATACGGAAAGGCGAATACGACCGATACCACCCCCAGCAACGCCAAGGTGATCGTGTATGCCAGAGTCAGTGTGATGAACTGTGCGAGCTTCATAATCCTTGCGCTCGGACGCGACTATCCCTTTCCCTCACGCCGCCCCCGCCGGGTAACTCCATGGTACCACATCTTCCGCGCCCCGCGGTTCCCATCGCCGCGAGGTGCGCTAGGCCCGCCGCGCGTCTCCCCGTCGCCGCTCACGGTGCCCCCGGCGCCACGACCGTGATCGGCCCGAGGATATTGACGCCGTACCGCCCCCCGGGCGCCGTCCACCAGGGCACATCGCGATTGGCCACGCGCACCGCATAGCGGGCGTCCTCCCGAATCGAGTCCGCCTCATCGGGAAGCCACAAACCGAGGAGATAAGAACGCTCGGGCAAGCCCGATGCCAGAGAGAACCGGCCCCGAATCGTGTGAACCTGCGGCGCGTATTCCGGATCGCCGGGATCGAACGGCTGCCACGTGCGCGGATCGGTATCCAGCCGCTCTTGCCACGCGATCGCACCCCGAGGGTCAATCAGCACCAGATAGGCCGTCCGCGGGTTGATCAGCGTGCTGAAACCACGATTGATGAGGGCAATCGCCACCTCCAGCGCCGCGCCCGCTTGGATACGCTCCGGCCACGTGGCTTCCTGCAACTCGATTCGATAGCCGAGATGATCTCGGATGTACTCGAATTGCGTTCGCTCGAGGGGGTTTCCTTCTCGATCCTCGAAGTAGCCGTCCGATATCGGGAGCTTGGCCTCGACGGCCTGCGCGGCCTCGAGGGGCGTCTGGATCCAGATGTCGATCCCGAAGGTCTGGCCTTCCATCTCGGAATAGCTGTGGGCGATGCTGAAACTCGAGTAGTGATGGAGGCGCATGCGCTGCGCGGCCTTGAATCCATCCACCCTGCCGCTGATATCCGACCAGAACAGCTCGCCGTCCACCGCGACGTACGGGCTCTCGGCGGTCATGTAGTCGAATTCCGGATTGCCCGGATTCGAGAAGCGCGGCGCTTCGGTCCATGTGCCGCCGCAGGTCTGGCCGGCCAGAAACCCATCATTGTGAAACCCCATGCGCGCAGCCGGCGACGCCGTGAACGCCGTCGAGGCCTCCAGCACTTGGAACGCGTCCATCGCAGGATCGCTCAAGACCCACTTCTTGTATTTCGGAACGCGCACCTGCGTCATCCGGTTTTCCGGGAGGACTTCGAGCAGCCGCTTGACGACAGCCGCCAGGTTGGCATGATCCTGCTCCAGTTTGAGCGCCGAACTGTGCCATTCGCCCCACGCGCCCACAAAGCCAGCCTGGAGAACAAAGAGGACATCCGCATTCTGGCGAACCATCGGCCCAAGCTGTTCCAGGTGGTTCAGAATGACCTCAAGCGTAGGACCTTCGGACGCCTCCATGCTCTTCTCGTAGGCAAACCGGAGGACCGCCTTCAGCCCCGCCGCGCGCAACCCGTCGAACCCCCGCTGGATAGCCTCGAGCTTCTCGGCCGAGATGGGGCCCTTCTGGAACTCGTCGAGGTAGCAGTACATCTGCGCCAGCGTCAGGCCGAACGGCTCGTAGTGCGCGGCATCGAGCAGCCACGTCGCGTCCGAGTAACACCCCGGCAGACGGTCTCTCAGATGCGACGCAATCCGACAGAAAGCCGATCCGTCCGGTTCCGCGAACACGGCCTCCGTGCGCCAGCCCCGCTCGGGATTCCGCAAGCCAACGCCGCCGCCGGGATCATCGCGCCGAATGCCGTGATACCGCGCCGTCTTCATGGCTGCTTCCTGGCCCGGTGTTGCCGCCACAAGACTCAGAACCATGGAAAGCAAGAGCACGTTCACCGGTTTCATGCAGCACACACCTTTCCTGGTTGCGCGCGTGTGCCCGCGCCCGCTTCGGCGTCGACTCGCAATCGCAGACACCGCGGTTCGCTCATCGTAGCCAGCCGGCATCCATGATTCAACCTGGATTCGGCCGTGACGGACGCCAGCTCAACGGATTTGAAGGACCTCAGGACGGAAAGGACAAAGAACGGACGAGCCTGGGCGTGAGCACAACGGCCTCGACCCACTCCGCAAGGCTTGAGCATTCTCGTAGCTCATGCTACGCTTAGCCGCATCGGGCCTCCGATGCGGGATTCCGCCGGTCTCCGTCCTCGGAAACACACCCCTGACGCGTAGGAGTGAACATGAGCGAGATGACGTCGCGAGAACGGTTCCAGCGCATGTTCGAACACCGCGAGGCGGATCGCGTGCCGATCATCGACGGGCCGTGGGGCGCTACCATCGAGCGCTGGCACCGCGAAGGCATGCCCAAGAACGTCGACTTCGTCGACTTCTTCGGCCTCGACCATGTCGCGCACATCGGCGTCGACAACAGCCCCCGGTACGAGTCAAAGGTCATCGAGGAAACCGAGACCTACACCATCAGCACGACGCCCTGGGGCGTGACACTCAAAACGTGGAAGCATGCGGCATCCACGCCGGAGTTCCTCGACTTCACTGTGGTCGATCCCGACTCGTGGCATCTCGCCAAGGCGCGCATGACGCCCACCATCGACCGCATCAACTGGGATCACCTCAAGGCGAACTACCGGAATTGGCGCGAGCGCGGCGATTGGATCATCGCCGGCCTGTGGTTCGGCTTCGACGTCACGCACTCATGGACGGTGGGCACCGAGCGGCTGCTCATGGCACTCAAGACGGATCCCGAGTGGTGTTTCGACATGTTCAACCACTTCCTCGACGTCGGCATAGCGCTGCTCGACACGGTTTGGGAAGAAGGCTACACCTTCGACTGCGCCATGTGGCCCGACGACATGGGTTTCAAACACAACCAGTTCTTCTCTGTGGACACGTACCGCGAACTCGTCAAGCCCGTTCAGAAACGCGCCGTCGACTGGGCCCATGCCAAAGGCATCAAGGCTCATCTCCACTCCTGCGGCGACGTCAATCCTTTCGTGCCCGAATTCATCGAGATCGGCATCGACGCCCTCAATCCGCTCGAGGTCAAGGCCGGCATGAATCCTATCCAACTCAAGCGTCGATTTGGCGATAGCCTCGTCCTCCACGGGGGCATCAACGCCGTACTCTGGGACGATGTCGACGCCATCACCGCCGAGATGCGGCGCGTCGTGCCTGTCCTCAAGGAGGGCGGAGGCTACATATTCTCGTCCGACCACTCCGTGCCGTCGAGCGTCAGCCTCGACAACTTCCGCCACATCACCGATCTCGCCAAGAAACTCGGGGCCTACGCGTAGCCGGGAATATCCGCACGCGGCCACATGTATCCATGGAGGAGAATTGGAAAGGCGTGAGGTGGAGGTAATGGCTCGGAGGAGATCGATCATGGCTGCGACAATCATCGGTGTGATCGTTGTGCTCTTGGGCGCCTGGACAGCGGTGGGATACAACACAACCAAAGGCATCGAGACGCCCGAGTACACATCGCTCAAGAAGGCAAACGGTTACGAAATCCGCGAATACGCACCGTACATACGCGCCGAGGTGAACATCGAGGGCAGTTATCGAAAGAGCCTGTACAGCGGCTTCCGGGAAGTGGCGGATTACATCTTCGGCAACAACACGCGCCGTGCCGACATTGCCATGACCGCGCCGGTGATCTCCGAGAAGGCGCAAGCGATCGCCATGACGGCCCCTGTCCTCCACGAATCGGCCCGCGGTGATGAAGCCTACACCGTCGCCTTTGTCATGCCGCGCGAGTACTCCATCGACACGCTTCCCCAGCCCAACAATCCGAACGTACGGCTCCGCGAAGTGCCGGAGCGGCGCGTCGCCGTACTCCGCTTCGGAGGCTATGCCACCCGAGGACGAGCGACCAGAAAGATCGCCGCCCTGGAGAAAGCGCTTGAACGCGACGGTGTCCGGACCGCCGGCGATCCGGTCGTGGCCCAGTACGATCCGCCGTGGACGCCCCCCTATATGCGGCACAACGAAGTCTGGGTAACCCTGCCCTAGCGCAAGACCGCCCCCCGCCTAGAACAGCTCTTCGAAGTATGCGATCAGGTCGTCCATGGACTCCGGACGCGTCCAGGCCCAGATAAACAACACCGGACTCAGAACCACCGCGAGCACGCTCGCCAACAGCGATCCCGCGGCCACCAGCGGCACACCCAACGCCAACGAGAAGTCCTTCTCCATCTCCGGAATCTCCCTCTGAGGTCTTCGCCTCGTTACCCAACCTACTGGCCACGGACATCGTAGAGCACCGGAAGTGCCGTGTCAAGCATCTTCGGGTCCGGCCCGAACAAACCATTGGACAGCACGTGTCCGGACTCGCTAGACTGCCCGGCAGCCCTGTGGGGTCTCCCTTTCTGCGCATGCCGAGGCGCGATCGGGGCAACCATCGGGCCTTGCACCATAGCCCCAGTCACTCGCAGTCGAGCACGAACGGTGATGCCCATGAAACGCCTGTCCCTCTTGACAGTCCTGATGAGCATGGCCTGCCCGGCGTTCGCGCAGGAGATCCGCTGCCCGGGCGCCTACGGCGGCCATCTCCAGGGCGTGGCCGCCGACGCCAACGGGAACATCTACTGGTCTTTCACCCTTGCCTTGGTGAAAACCGACGCGCAGGGAAAGCTCCTCAAGAAAACCACCGTTCCCGCCCACCATGGCGACCTCTGGACCGACGGCAACACCGTGTACGCGGCGGTCAACCACCCCGCACCCAGCGGTGGCCCCGGCGCAAGAGACTCCTACATCTGCGCCTACAGGACAGACGACCTCTCCCTCCTGTGGAAGAAGGCGATTCCCGAAGTCGTCCACGGCGCGGGCGGCATTGCCATGCGCGACGGCCACTTCTTCGTGGTCAGCGGCCGTCTCTTGAAGAGCCAGGACGAGAATGACATCTACGAGTACGACGCCGACGGCGTCTTCATCAAGCGGCACGTGCTCGAGAGTGGCCACACCCACCTCGGCATCCAAACCATGGCCTACGCCGACGACGCCTGGTGGTTCGGCTGCTACGGCGATCCCCCCGAGACCCTCCGCGCGAGTGAAGACCTCACCTTTCAGCAGAGATTCGCCTACGATTGCACCCTCGGCATCGCCCCGATCCCAGGCGGCGGCTTCTACATCGGCCGCGGCGACAAGAATGAGGAACGCCAACATACCGGGTGGGTAATCAAGATCGACCGGCTACTCCCGTGAGCTGCAACAACACGGGGGCCTCACGGGCATTGCGCCAGGGCATCCGCTGAGAGCGGCACGTGAACCGTCTCGGCGGGGGCGTCGCCTACCTGGACGCGCACATTGACGCTGTCGGCGGTCTCGGACTCGATGGCCGCCGTAACGCTCGGCACAACGCCTTTGGCGGGCACGATCACCCACGCGAAGGAGATCGAGGCGTCGATGGTGGCCGTGTAGGCAACGCACGGACTGGGTTCCTTGAGGTTGTACTCGCGGCTCCACCAGCCCTGAATCGACGGCGTCTCGCGCCCCTTGATGATCTCGACGTTCCAATCAAGCGCCGACGCGGGCTGGATCCGAACGTTGCCCTGGCCCTCGTCCGTCGAGACGGCCTGCCCGTCCTCGACCGCGACGGTGCACGTGGGATGGAAATGCCAGAGTGGCTGGATCGTCCTCGGGCGATCCGTGTCGATGCGGTCGACTACGACCCAGTACCGGCCGCGCAGGTAGGCCACGGCCCGCGTGTGCGCAACCTGGCCCTCGACGTCCGAGAAGGATCCGTCGAAGGCGCCGAAGGCGAGGTCCATCTCAGGCGAGAGGCGGTACTGACCGGTGACGGGCGCTTCCGCCTCGTAGGCATGCGGCCGCTGACCGTTACCGTCCACGAGCACGAGGTTATGGCTCGCCGACCCGACAAAATAGTCACGCCACGGCCCGCCCACATACGTGAACCGACCGCCGTCCACCAAGATGTCGCGTCCGTACGCCGACACGGAGAGATGGAGCTTGTCGAAGTGTCGGTGGCCGCTGCCCATGGGCCCAATGTCGAAGAAGGCCCAGTGCGCGTCGGCATCCCATCCACTGCGCATCACAACCTGCCCGGCCCACGGAAACACGACCGACGGCAGTCCCTCGGGCGGTGTGCCTTCGGCGCCGTTGGTGGCAATGTATGTCCAGTCGGGTCGCGCGAACCGCTCGACCTGGGCCAGCACCTCGGGCCGCGTGAAATCCAGATCCGAATCATTGTTCATGGGGCCGAATCCGCTTGGCCGCATGGCGTAGGCCAGATAACCGTACATCGGCTCGAGCCCTTTCTTATAGGCCTCGGGCAGGGGCCGTCCTGCGCGCTCGGCGAGGGCTTGGAAGTCGTCGAACTTGCGCAGGGCAACGCGGTGATAGTGGGACGTGAGTTCTTTCTGTACGCCGTCCGGATACACTTGGGCCGTGATTTCGGGCGCCATCCGATTGAACGCATAGGTGAACCACGCGTCGGCGTCGCGGAACTCGGGCCAACAAGCGCCTGCCGTGGCCGCTCCGGACAACTCCATGGTGATCCAATTGCCGCCGCTCGCATGGAAGCTCACGTTGTAGTGGGCGTGGTCCGGAACGCTCGAGAGCATGAGGATGCGCAGGGCCGGCGTGAATTCAGGCACATTCTGGAGACCGAAGAACACCGCCGGCCAAACGTGGGCGATCCGGAAGAACACCTCGAGGCCGCGCCACTGCGGCGTGTTGCTCTTCTCTCCGGGATAGGGACTCGACACAATCCAGTCCGACAACATACGGTTCAGGCCCCGGATGTAGTCGCGGTTGCCCGTCAAGCGATAGGTATCGAAAAGCGTCGTGACCCAGAACTGCCGGTTGATGCCCCAGCCCCACTCGAGATCGCCATCCGGACCGTTGTAGGTCCAATCAAGACCGCCGTCGGCCCGTCGAGGAACCCGCGCGGTCAGGCGGTAGGCCGAGAAGGTGCCGTCGAGTATCGCGTCCGCCGACTCGACGCGTCCCTCTCCTTCGGCCACGGCCTCGATCCGCAGCCATCCCGCCGTCGCGGCGCCTTCGTAGTACGCGAGCAGGGCCGTGCAGGCTGCCGGCTCATCGCCGGCCTCGAACGCCGCCTTCACGGCCTCGAGTCCCGGATAGTCCAGGTTCAGCGCATCGAAAAGATGCTCCACGCGCTCGGGGTACTGCGCGCAGACGGCCTCGACACTCCTGAGCTCCGCCGCTTCCGACGCCTGAACACCAAGGCAATGCGTCACCAAGAGAATCCCTGCCACCATGCTCTCGACCCCTTCCCATCACGACTCAAGCCTACAACACCTAGGGCGGGAACAGCCCCTTGACATGGGGCCGTTCCCGCCCTGGTCAATCCGTCATCACGTCGATATCGCTAGAACTTCAACACCGCACCCGCATACACGTAATCGGCATCTTCATCATCCGTGCCGCCCGTGAACAGCAGGCCGTTGAATCGCGAGTACTGGCCGTCCGTGAGGCCGTCATCCGCGAAAAGATGCGCCCACCCCAGCTCGAAGGTGAGATCTTCGCTGTACTGATACCACACGAAGAGGTCGGTCTCGACGCCCAACGACGCATCGTTCTCTTCCGTCCAGAAGCTGAACGGCGTCGGAATCCGCCACGGGCCCACATCCAGCGTCCACGGCGCATCGAACTCGTCCACAGCCTCGAAATACGACACCATGAGCAGAACACGCAGTTTCTCGACCGGCGAGGCCAGCGCCCCCACCCGGCCAATCCACGCGTTGGAAAGGTCATTGGTCAGATCGAAGAAACCGCTGTAGATCTGATTCGAGAACAGGCGGTTGAAGCTGACGCTCGCCTTAGGACTATCAAACGGATTCAGCCACTCCAAGAAGCTGATGTCGCGGTTGTCCTCGCCATCCAAGTAAATCACGCCGGCGAACAGCCGAGGCTTGCAGGTATAGTCGAACGAATAGCCGACCTCGACCGTACCGCCGAAGGTGTCGAAGTCCGCATCGTCATCGCCATAGACGGCCGGCTTGAAGAGGAAGCCCTGCTGGGCCGCCTCGCCGAACTGATACGAAACCTCCGCGTTGTAGTCGAAACCGCCGATGACGCCCGCCCCGCGCAGGCCGACCGTGTGAAGCTGCGTCGCGTCGTAGTCATCGACACCCAACAGATTCTCGATCCAATCCATGCCAGCCGTGTCGTTGAGACCCGCCGCGTCGCGCACATACATCCAGTACGCATCCAGCGTGAGGTTCTCGACACCGGTGTAGCTTCCATACACGCCATAGAAATCCGTGTCGCCGTCCTGCTCAAGGGGACTCAGCTCCGCCAGCTTGCTGGCCCACGCGTCGACGGTGAAATCCTCGCCGGCATAGGTCAACCGAACCGCGTCAAACGACAAGCCCGTGAAGAAGAACGCGAAATCGCCCGTGCCCACCAGCCACTGGCTGCCAAACGCCAGCTCCTGGCGGCCCAGGCGCAACCGCAACGGCTGGCCCCACATCTCATTGGCCTCGACATAAGACTGAAACACCTCGACGTCGTCATTTGAGACGGCGGCCCGGTCCACGCCCGTGACGTAGTTCGAGCGGAAATCCTGGCCCCACCAATCGTAGCTATCCAACTCGACAAACGCGCACACGGAATCCGTGAAATCGGCTTTCACATGCAGCCGCGTCCGGTGCTCGACAAACTTCATGTCCGGCGTATTCCCCCCGTCCCAATCCCAGGCGCTCAGTACGTTGTTGCCGGCTCCCCCGATGGGACGTCCGACGAGCAATGCGCCCGGCCATCGCACTTGCGGCGCCGCCGTGAGGCAGTCGCTGATATAGTTGCCGCGCAGGCGAATCTCGCCGCCCACCTCGACGTTCTGCAGCTCGGCAAAGGCCGGCCACACCGTCAACACACACGACAGCACCATCAGACACAACACTCGTCTTCGCATGGGTCCCAATCCTTTCCTTTTCAGAACTCCACCCGGTCCCTTGTGCGCCCTCCGGCATCCCAGAAACCCCGACACCGAACTACCCCGGCTGCCTGCCTCCGGACAGACAAGCCGCGGATACTGCGCAACTGAGGCGCAATCTATCACATCGCCTGTCTCGTTGCAAGGAGTTTTGTGCGAACTCGGCCGACGATCCGAAGCCCCCCCCCACGCCCATGCTCCTATTCCGAACCGCCGGAACAGGCATGGGGCCCGTTCAAGGCATTTGCACGACCTTGAACGAGCCCCATCCGCACTGTGGAACAACGTCGGAGTGAGAAAAGGACAAACCTCAGATCCCGAAGATATCCAATCCGACGAGCTTCCACTCGCCGGCCAGTCGGCCCAAGTAGAGCGTCAACGTAGCTTTGCCAAACGTGCCCTCGGCGTCGATCGGCTTGACCGTAGCCTTCGAGCCGTCATCCTCGAACGACACGACCGCGTCCTGGGCGGTTACCTCCATACCGTCGAGGTAACCCATGTCGGCCGCCATGATGAGAAACTGCTTGAGACCTTGCTTGTCACCATACTCATAATGATTGAAGCCGTCAGCCACGGCCGTCATCGCACCCTCGATGTCCTTCGCTATCAACTGAGCGCTGAACCCCTCGATGCCCTTCCGGATGGTCGCTTCATCCGAAACCGCCTCGGCGGCCTCGACCGCCGCCGGTGCGGCTTCCGCGTCAACCTTCGGTTCCGATTTCGGCGCCAACGCGTCCCGAACGCGTGACGCAACCGCGTCGAAATCCGTCACCACGAGGTAAAGCTGCGCCTGCTCCGAAGCACTCAGCACCGATCCCGCCTCGCGGATCGCGTCCTGTTTGGCCGTCAGGATCCGGCGGTCAACCTCCATCAACGCATTCAGCTTGCCCGTCAGATCGTAGCCGGCCTGTCCGCCGGCAACCGCTTGCTCGATCTCGGCCTTCAGCGCCCCATGCTCTTCTTCCAGCGCGTCCATGGCCTCACGGTATTGGCGGTATCCCGCGAACACGTCCGCCATCGCGTACGAATCCAGTTTCGCTTGCTGCACCAACCGAAGCAGCAGCAACTGCTCGATCGCCTGATTCGGGTCTTCCTCGATACCGAACTGCGCCGACGCCATCGCCGCCGACAGAACTGCCGCCACAATCATCGCTGCAATGCACCACAACCGCATGCTCTTACTCCTTCTCGTTAGATCCATCGTTCATGACGTAGCCCACCGGGCCTCTTCTGGCGCCATGGGATTCGACTCGCCCTGCGTCCGGATCGTTTCAACGAATGTGCGCGTGCACCAGGATCGGTGCTCGAAAGGATGAAAGGACGAGCGGAAACGATGGATCTCGGGTTCCGCCGCACGCGCCCGAACCTGTTCCATCCGGGCGATTCGAGACAAATGCGGGACGGACTACTCGCCGTAGAGGTACTCGTTCAGCAGGTTCTCAAGCATTTCCTGTCGGCCGCTTGCCACCGGTGGCTCGCCGTGGGCCAGGACGTAGGCTTCGAGTTCCTCGAATCCCAGCGCCCCCTTCTCGATGTCCGCCCCGATACCGCTATCCCACCCACGGTAGCGATTGGCCACGAACTTCTCGAAGGTCCGGCCCTTGATCATCTTCGCCGCGATCTTCAGGCCGCGCGCAAAGGCGTCCATGCCCCCGATATGCGCGTGGAACAGGTCAACGGGATCGATCGATTGCCGACGCACCTTCGCGTCGAAGTTCAGGCCGCCCGTGCTGAAGCCCCCGGATCGAAGAATGGTATGCATCGCCAACGCGCAATCGTAGAGATCCGTCGGGAACTGGTCCGTATCCCAGCCCAGCAGATAATCGCCTCGGTTGGCATCCACCGAACCCAGGATCCCGTTGGCGGCGGCAAACTCGAGCTCATGAACAAACGTATGCCCCGCCAACGTCGCATGGTTGGCCTCGATGTTCAGTTTGAAGTCGTCGACAAGTCCGTACTTCTGCAAGAAGGCATAGCAACTTGCCGCATCGAAGTCGTACTGGTGTTTCGTCGGCTCCTTCGGCTTGGGCTCAATGTAGAACTGCCCGGTAAACGGGATCTTCTTCTTGTACTCCACCGCCATCCGGAGGAACTGGCCCAGATGGTCCAGCTCACGCCTCATATCTGTATTCAGAAGCGTTTCGTATCCCTCGCGTCCCCCCCAGAATACATATCCAGCCCCGCCCAGTTCCGCCGTCACCTCGAGCGCTTTCTTCACCTGAGCCGCCGCGTACGCGAATACCTCGGGAAACGGGCTTGTCGCCGCGCCCGACATGTACCGGCGGTCAGCAAACAGACACGCCGTGCCCCACAGTAGCCTCAAACCGGTATCATCCTGAAGCTTCTTGGCCCGTCGGACCATAGCATCCAGGTTGCGGTTCGCCTCCACCAGCGTGCCGCCGGCCGGCGCGATGTCGCGGTCGTGGAAACACCAGAACCCCACCCCAAGCTTCGTGAAGAACTCAAAGGCCGCCTCGAGCGTCATCTCGGCCACCCGTAGCGGATCCGACGAACGCGTATAGCCCCGCTCGAAGATTGCCGGGCCGAACATGTCTTGGCCCATGCCCTTGAAAGTGTGCCAATAGCAGACGGAGAACCGCAAGTGTTCGGCCATAGTCTTCCCAAGAATGCGCTGCTTCGGATTGTAGTGTTTGAACGCCAGCGGATTCTTGGAGTCCGGCCCCTCATAGGCAATGGCCTTCACTTCTGGAAAGAACTCGGTCATCACGGCATCTCCTGTTATGTACGGTCGCTCCCCACGGCGCGAAGTATAGCACGGTCGCGGACGCGAGGGAAAACGGACGAAGCCGCGTCCTTGAGGCGCCTCCGCTCATGGAGACGCCGCCGGAACGAAGCAACGGAATCGCCTGCTTAGTGGGGCATCGAGGTTTTAGTAGGATTCTTATTTAGATCACATATAAATACACGAGACCGCCCCAGAAGGGTTGACTTTGGACCCAGAGATATTTTAGCCTTTTTCTTGTTCTGTCTGTGAAGTTATTCACAGAACTTTCGGAGTTTTGTTGGCGCATGAGCTCCCACGACTCTGAAAAGTAACAAAGACTGGGCTGTTTTGGTCTGTAGCGGAAGCAAAGGGAAAGGGAAGTAATATGGCCAGAATTCTCGTAGTGGACGACGACCCGGACATCGTGGATAGCGTCCGCCTGTTCCTCGAACAGGACGGCCATGAGGTCGCCTCGGCCTCCAACCGGGACGATGGCATGGGGCAGGTCAAGTCTTTCAAACCCGACTTGCTCATCCTTGATGTCATGATGGAACAACCCGACGATGGCATTGCCATGGCTCAGGAGCTCAGGCGCCAGGCCTTCACCGCGCCGATCCTCTTGCTGACCAGCATCAGTAAGGCCACGGGGAGCACCTATGGCAAAGACGAAGAGATGGTGCCGGTAGACGCCTTCCAAGAGAAGCCCGTTGTGCCCGAGAAGCTGGTGGCGCTGGTGAAAGAGCTGCTCTCGAAGTAGGCAACCACGGAGGAAACCCGCATGCTAGTTACCGAAAGAGAACGACTGAGGGAAGACATTGAGGCGTGCGTCGCCAAGCACGGCGCCCACCGCAGTGCACTGCTTCCCATCTTGCAGGACATTCACCGGCAGTCCGGCCAGGTCTCTGACTTTGCCATGCAAGTGGTGTCCGACCTCCTGGATATCCATCCGGTCGAGGTCTATGGCGTGGTTTCGTTTTACAGCTTCCTCAACCACGAGGTGAAAGGGAAATTCGTCATCCGCCTCTGCAAAACCCTCTCGTGCGAGATGCAGGGTAAAGACCGGGTGGCACGGCAACTGAAGAACGACCTCGGCATCGACTTCGGCGAGACGACGCCGGACGGGAAGTTCACATTGGAGTGGGCAAGTTGCCTGGGCATGTGCGATCAGGGCCCGGCGATGTTGGTTAACGACCAGGTGTTCACGGGCGTAACGCCCGAGAAGGTGCATGCCATCATCGAAGGATGCCGCCGCGTGTTCAAGCCGTACGCCACCAGCCACAAGGAGGAGCACTAGTATGACCTCGAAACAGCTCACATTCAGCGGCGCCCAAGCCGATGCCGGGCTCAAGGCCGCGCTTGGCAAGAGCCGACCGGACGTCATCGCCGAACTGCGCACGTCCGGGATTAGGGGCCGAGGTGGAGCAGGGTTCCCGGTGCACGTGAAGTGGAACCTGGCCGCCGCCGCCCAAGACGACGTGAAGTTCGTGGTCTGCAACGCCGACGAGGGCGAGCCCGGAACCTTCAAGGACCGCGTTATCCTGTCGGACTACGCCGACCTCGTGTTCGAGGGAATGACCATCGGCGGCTATGTCCTCGGCGCCGAGAAGGGCATCCTCTACCTCCGCGGCGAGTATGCCTACCTGCGCCGCCATCTCGAGGGGGTCCTCGAACAGCGACGCGCCGACCACCGGCTCGGCCACGGCATCTTGGGCAAGAAGGGCTTCGATTTTGAAATCGAGATCCGCATGGGCTCCGGCGCCTACGTATGCGGCGAGGAGACCGCCCTCATCGAGTCGCTCGAAGGCCAACGCGGTGAGCCGCGCAATCGCCCCCCCTTCCCCGTGGACACCGGATTCGAAGGACATCCCACCATCGTGAACAACGTCGAGACGTTGGCATGGGTGTCGTGCATCCTCGCCAAAGGCGGCGCGTGGTTCAAGGCAATCGGAACGGACAAGTCGACCGGTCTGAAACTCTTCAGCGTATCGGGCGACTGTACCCGCCCGGGCGTCTACGAATTCCCCATGGGCATCACGATCAAGCAGTTGCTCAAGGAAGTCGGCGGCGAAGAGGCCAAGGCCGTTCAGGTGGGTGGCGCGTCCGGTCGGTGCGTACCGGCGGCCGAGTTTGACCGAACCATCGCGTTCGAGGACGTGGCGACCGGCGGTTCCGTGATCGTACTTGGCCCGAATCGCCACATGCTGGACGTGGTCGAGAACTTCATGGAGTTCTTCGTCGAAGAGTCCTGCGGCCAATGCACGCCCTGCCGCGAGGGCAACGTCAAGCTACTCGAAGGCATCCAGTTGCTCAAGGCGGGCCGCTGTTCAATGGCCTACCTGAACGAGCTGTGCTCCCTGGGCGAGTCGATGCAGCTCGCGTCGAAATGCGGCCTCGGGCAGTCCAGTCCGAACGCGTTCCTCTCCATTGTCCAACACTTCAAAGACGAGATCATGGGTTAGGCCGGGCAGGCAAAACGAGGAGTCAGGTATGACACAGAAGACACGCGAAGCAGATTCGTCCCGGACCCCGGTCAGCCAGCGGCCGTTCTCGGTGGATGCACCGAACGGCAGCACACAGACCATTGGCGGCCTGGTTTCGGTCACGATTGACGAAAAGGAACTCAAGGTGCCGCTCGGAACCACCATTCTCGAAGCGGCGAGGCAAGTCGGTATTCGCATTCCGACCCTGTGCCACCACGATGACCTGTGCGTGGCCGGGGTGTGCCGGATTTGCGTAGTCGAAGTCGAGGGCCAGCGGACGCTCCAGGCGGCCTGCTGCTACCCCGTCACCACCCCCATCAAGGTGAAAACCCATACCCGGAACGTGCGCCAGGCGCGGCGGCACATTCTCGATCTCCTGCTCTCGAAGCACTACGGCGAGTGCTACGCCTGCTTCCGCAACAACAACTGCGAGTTGCAGAGCCTCGCCAAGGAGTACGGCGTCGACTTCTTCCGGTTCGGGCACCCGACCGAGCCCATGTACGAAGTGGACCGTTCGAGTTACGCCGTCGTGCGTGACATGAACAAGTGCATCCTGTGCCGCCGGTGCGTGCGGACCTGCATCGACCTCCAGGAGGTCGGCGTCCTCGAGGCCATTGGCCGCAGCGCAAGCACCAGGATCTCGACCTTTGTCGACAAGCCCTTGGCCGACGTCATCTGCATCAACTGCGGCCAGTGCATCAACCGATGTCCCACCGGCGCCCTGCGCGCCAACGATCCCACCGACGACGTGTGGGCCGCCATTGACGACCCCACAAAACACGTCGTCATCCAGACGGCGCCCAGCCCTCGGGCCGGTATCGGCGAGTACTTCGGCCTCGAGCCGGGTATCCCGCTCACGCTCGAGATGAATACGGCCCTGCGCCGGTGCGGATTCGATAGGGTGTTCGACACCAACTTCAGCGCAGACCTCACCATCATCGAGGAAGGCACCGAGTTGATCTTGCGACTGTACAAGGCATTGGTCCAGAAAGACCCCTCGGTGTGCCTGCCGCAATTCACGAGCTGCTCTCCCGGCTGGGTGAAGTTCATCGAGCACTTCTATCCCGAAATGCTCGGCCACGTCTCGTCCGCCAAGAGCCCGCAGCAGATGTTCGGCGCGGTCATCAAGACCTACTACGCGCAGTTGCACAACATCGATCCCAAAGACATCGTCACCGTCGCACTGATGCCCTGCTCGGCGAAGAAGTACGAGTGCAATCGGCCCGAGATGTGCGACAGCGGCCTCAAGGATATCGACTATGGCCTGACGACGCGCGAACTCGGCCAGATGATCAAGGAAGCCGGCATTCACCTGCCCGACATGCCGAAATCGCCCTTCGACGCCCCCTTCGGCCAGGAAACCGGCTCCGGCGTCATCTTCGGCGCCACCGGCGGCGTCATGGAAGCGGCATTGCGCACGGTCATCGAACTGGTGTGCGGCATCAAGGTCGAGAATCTGTTCGACCATGCCGACATCATCCCGGTGCGTGGCTTCGACGGCATCAAGTACGCGGAACTCACGGTACCGGATGTCGGGCCTGTGCCGGACATCCTCAAGCACCTCGTGCCGAACTGGGATTGGCTCAAGGGCGCCACACTCAAGGTCGGCGTCGCCCACGGTACGGCCAACGCCAAGAAGGTGCTCGAGGACGTCAAGGCCGGCGGCACGTTCAGCAAGTGCCACTTCATCGAGATCATGGCGTGTCCGGGCGGGTGCCTGGGCGGCGGTGGCCAGCCGATTCCGACCACGCCCGAGATTCGGGCCGCGCGCGCCAAGGCGATCTACGCCGAAGACACGCGATCCGAAGTGCGCAAGTCGCATGAGAACCCCGCCGTCCTCGAACTCTACCGCAAGTTCCTCACCGACGGACCTTGCGGTCACCTGAGCCACAAGTTGCTGCACACCGGTTACATGGCACGCGGCAAGTACATCGCCTAGTTCGCGACCGGAGAGAATCCTGGGCGCCGGGCGGAGATTTCCGTCCGGCGCCCAGGAAGTGTACAATGGCCGTCCTCGAGGCCCCGCTCCCAGCGGGTCCATGGAGTTCGCCGTGCCTGCAGGGCCGTCATCCATAGCTTATCTCGACGCCGCCGATCCCAAGGTGGCCTACGCCGCCTGCTCGGAAGACGAGCGCCGCATCCTCGATCGCATCAACCAGAAAGTGGCGGCAGCGGAATCGCTCGAGGACATCATGAACTTCGTGTTCGATGCGATTCGGCCCATCAGCCCGTGCGATCGCGTCGGCTTGGCCTTCCTCGAGGAGAACCGCGCACGCGTGGCCGCCCATTGGGCCCGCGCCGACTACGAGCCCATGCTGCTGACCAAGGGCTACGCCGAGGACCTCCACGGGAGTTCGCTCGAGACCGTCCTCGAGCGGGGCGTCCCCCGCGTCATCAATGATCTCGATGCCTATCTTGACGCTCATCCGGAGAGCCGATCCACCCGGATCATCGTCCGGGAAGGTGTGCAGTCAAGCATGACGTGCCCACTTATCGTCGAGGGGCGCCCCGTCGGATTCCTCTTTCGGAGTTCACGGTTGAAGAACGCCTACGACGAACACCAGGTCAACATGCAAACGGCTATTGCCGAGCGCTTAAGCCAGGCCGTCGAGAAGACGCTACGCATCGAGCAGTTGGCCGCCGCCAACCGGGCCTATACCGAGACCCTCGGCTTCGTCAGCCACGAACTGCGTAGCCCGCTGGCCGCTATCGTCATGAACGCCCAGGCGTTGACCGGCGGTTACCTGGGGCCATTGACGGATCCCCAGCGCGAGCGTATCGGTCGGATGGTTGTCAAGGCCAACTACCTCCTCGAACTCATCGAGGAATTCATGACCCTCTCCGGACTCGAGGGCGGGGAACTCGAGGCCTGCATCGGGACTGACATCGACTTTGTCGGCGCCGTACTGAATCCTGCGCTCGACATCATCGAGGAAGCGCTCAAGGCCAAACGGATGACGCTCACGTGGAATGTCCCGAAGGCGCCCGTCCCTGCGGCATGCGACCCTCGCCTCATGAAGATCGTCGTCGTGAACCTGCTCGGAAACGCGGTGAAATACGGCGACGAAGAGGGCGAGGTCCGCGTCAGCGCCACCGCGTCCGAAGCCGGCATCGAGGTGAAGGTATGGAACAGCGGCCCCGGATTCCCTGAGACTGAGCACCACAAGCTGTTCCGGCGATTCTCGCGCGTCAACACGCCCGAACTGATGAAACGCAAGGGCACCGGCATCGGCCTGTTCACATGCTGGCGCATCATCCAGTTACATGGAGGCCGGATCTGGGCCGACTCGCGCGAGGGCGAGTGGGCCGAGTTCACGTTCCGCCTGCCGGAGCCCGGCACCAAGCGCTAGGATTCGGAACGAAGGACTGTCGAAGGCGCAAACCGCGAACCATGGCAAAGGAATAGGACCTCGCCGACGTTCGTTACTAGACAGAAGAGGTGGGTTGTGAATTGCGCAACAACCTCCGTGGGAGAAATAGGATCATGACGCATGTAGTCAAGAACACCGCAGACACTGTACCGATCAACGAAGAAGAGATAGAAGCTTTCCTCGATGCCGAACGGCACGCCGACTCGGGCCGTGTGCGTGAGGTTCTCGCCAAGGCGCGCGAGCTCAAGGGGCTCTCGCCCCGCGACGTCGCCGCTCTCATGCCCGTGAGCGACCCGGAACTTCTTACCGAAATGTTCGCCACAGCCCGCGCCGTCAAGGATCTCATTTACGGCCGGCGGCTTGTTCTGTTTGCGCCACTGTACATCTCCAACCTCTGCAAGAACGAATGCCTGTACTGCGCGTTCCGGGCCAAAAACACCGCCGTGAAGCGGCGCGCCCTCACACAGGAGGAGATCGCTTCCGAGGTGAAGATTCTCGTCGAGCAGGGCCACAAGCGGATCCTGCTCGTCGCCGGCGAGGCCTACCCAAACGAAGGGTTTGACTACGTTCTGAGATCCGTCGAGACCATTTACAAGACCAAGAGCGGCAAGGGCGAGATCCGGCGTGTCAACGTCAATGTCGCGCCCCTGACGCTGGACGAGTTCCGCAGGCTCAAAGCCGCCCAGATCGGCACCTATCAGGTCTTCCAGGAAACCTACCATCGCGGAACATACGCCTGCATGCACGTGAGCGGCCAGAAACGCGACTACGACTGGCGCGTCACCGCCATTGATCGCGCCATGGAGGCGGGTATTAACGACGCCGGCATCGGCGTGCTGTTCGGGCTCTTCAACTGGCACTTCGAGATCCTCGCCATGATGCAGCACATCCGGCACCTCGAGGAACGCTTTGGCGTCGGGCCGCACACCATCAGCGTGCCGCGCCTCGAGCCCGCGACGGGCTCCGAACTCGCCACGCATCCGCCGCAGCCCGTCTCCGACATCGACTTCCGCAAAATTGTCGCGATCCTGCGCATGGCCATACCGTATACGGGCATCATCATGTCCACCCGCGAGACGCCCAATCTCCGGCGCGAGACCTTCGCCCTGGGCGTGTCGCAGATCTCCGCCGGAAGCCGCACCAATCCCGGCGGTTACACCGAGGACGAGTACGACGCCAGCCAGTTCTCCCTGGGCGATCACCGCTCGTTGGATGAGGTGATCCGCGATGTCGCGTCCCTCGGTTACATTCCCTCGTTCTGCACCGGCTGCTATCGCCTTGGCCGTACCGGCCAAGACTTCATGGACCTCGCCAAGCCGGGCGATATCAAGATGCACTGCGATCCGAACGGCCTCTCGACATTCCTCGAGTACCTGCTTGACTACGGAACGCCGGAGACGCGCGAGATCGGCGACAAGCTCATCCACGACACCCTCGAAAACATGGCCGAGGCGCCCCGCAATCGCTCGGAAGGCCTCCTGGCGCGCGTCCGCGCCGGCGAACGCGACGTGTACTGCTAGCCGGCCAGCCCGAACCGCAATTCGCCGAGGCCCTGTCGCGCGACAGGGCCTCGGCGTCTTTCCACAGGGATTCCCTGCATTCAAGGTCCAAGTGCAACACCGTAAGTGGTTGAAGGAAGACCGGTTTCCCCCGCCCCGGCTCGTTCGGACACGCACAGACCCACGTTCGGGCGAAGACTGTGCGCATCCGAGCAAGCTGGGGCGGGGGAAAGAAGTGTTGCACTTGGACCTTGAATGCACTTTCCACGTGTTCGGCGCGTTTGCATTTGACGAACGACGGGAAATGAGGTATCATATAAATAAGAATTCGGAGAAACTATAGGGTTCTCGCAGGGGGCGAAGTGGGTGTGGAGCAGTGCCTTCAAACCTGCGGGGATGTGCACGGGGACGTGAGGCCGTCTACGAAGCGACGTGCCCAAACGGGAAGGAGCGTGTCATGAAAACCACCTCGTCGCTGTCCCATTTGCGCTGGACACTGGCGGTGCTGCTACTCGCCGCGCCGGCCACAGCCGCCGTCGGAAACTTCATTCCAGGCGTCCACGACAACCTCCAGCCGCCCTCGAGCGGCGCCGCCAACTGGTGTAGTCCCACGGCAGCCCTCAACGTGGTGGCCTACTGGGAGCTGACCGCCGGTCACGCCAACGCCCAAGGCCTACTCGACCCGGTTGACCCGGCCATCCCGCCCGGAACGGGCCCCGGAAGCACAACCAGCACGCATGTTGGCTGGTTCATGGGCACAAACGGCGTCGGGAGTCCGGTCCGGCTGAACAATGTCGGGGCGGCGGGCACCTTCGACGTGGACATCATGCCCGGGCTCGACGAATTCGTGCGCTGGGACAAGCTGAACACGTTTGGATACGCCATACCCCCGTATGCAAAGACGGCGCACACCTGGTGGCTCCAATACCACAACCGTCTGGCCTTTTCCGAGGCGCAGGGCTGGGGAGACATCGTCAACGAGATCGATGCAGGCCGCCCGCTGGTCACAAGTTTCGCCCACTGGACCTTGATGGGGGCGACGCAGGTGAATGTTGGCCTGTTGGGCGACCTTCCGGTGACCTTCTATAACTGGAGCGTGCCCGCCGCCGCCGGCGCGCCGGGAGGGGACGCGCCCACTGAACAATGGAATCAGTCCTGGCAGAACCCGGAGGAGATCGCCGGCCACACGGTGACAACCGTCGGGTACTTGTTCGACTATGATCCCGACGGCGAGGGCGCGCTCCCTCAAGGCGCCTGGGTAATCGTCCACGATAACTGGGGCAGCACGCCCACGAACGTGGCCGTGCCGTGGATCGACATCGCCAACGTGCCTCCGAACAACCCCGCCACAAAGTGGGGCGATCCGACGGCCCGAACCTGGTGGGTCTCGAATGTCCTGGTCGGCCCCGACGATCCCATCGTCTCCCTCGGAGGCGTCAACTTCGCCGTCCGAACGGGCGCCTTCGGCCTGCCCGGCACCGGCGTCTCGAACGAAGTGGCCCTATCGGGCGATCCGGAGAATGACGTCTACAAGGGCGGCGCCTGCACCAATATGCTTCGCCTCGACGAAACACTTCTAGGGCTTGTTCCCCTCGACGACATCGACGCCGTGTCCTACGGCGACCCGTCCGTCATCGTGTTCATTGCCGATCCGTGGGAAGGTGAAGGCGGATGGGTAGACGTCAAAGGCCGGCCTATCTACTGGCATTTCTCCGTGGACCCCATGGCCACGGGCGCGTGGAATCCCATCCAGTCCGCGGTGAATGTCGAGGTCCAGATCGGCACGGCCTCCTGCGGGATGCTCGCCAACGCGCCCGAGGCCTACGGCGACTTCTTCGTCACGCATTGGGGCATCTTGGGCAACAACGCCCTGGTCGGCGACGAGGCCGAACTCGGGCTGATGATCCAGAAGAGCTTCGCCGATGACGACCTGAACGGACTCGATCTGATCGCGGCCACCATTCATCGTCCCGACAGTTTCCTGCAACCCGGCGACGTGTTCTTCTCGCTCACCAACGGATCGCCCTCCCTTGTTGGGATGATCGACCCGTTCTTCCGGATTCCCATCAAGGGCGCCGACATTCTCACACCCGACGGAAACGGCAGTTTCCGCATCGCACAGGCTACCGACCCCAATATCAATACGAACGGCGACCGAGGTACGTTGGGCATCAGCGCCGAGAATGACCTCGACGCCCTCTTCGTCGATGGAAACGGCGAGCCGTTCTTCTCCGTGCGCGTGGCACAGCAAGGCAATCCAAAGAGCATCAACCCCGGGGACATCCTCGTCCGCGACGGACGACTTCACGCCCTGTTAGACGGCACGGCGGATGAGCTGATCGCGGCATCCCTGCTCGGCCTACTCGACGCCGAGACCTCCGGTGGGCAAGATCCCGACGACAACCTCGATGCCCTGGATGCCGAAACCTTCATCGTTGATCCCGTGGAGGTGGTTCCCGACGGCGAGATGGACGAGGCCTTGGCAGGCGAAGGCGAAGGCGAAGGCGAAGGCGAGGGCGAAGGGGAAGGCGAAGGGGAAGGCGAAGGGGAAGGCGAGGGCGAAGGCGAAGGCGAGGGCGAAGGCGAGGGCGAAGGCGAGGGTGAAGGTGAAGGCGAAGGCGAGGGCGAAGGCGAGGGCGAAGGCGAAGGCGAAGGCGAAGGCGAGATCGATATCACCGCACCCAATGGCACCGAAGTCTGGCGCCGAGGGGAAGAGCATACGATCACGTGGACCAGCAATGGAACGGTCGGCTCAGACGTCCGCATCGCCCTCCATATCGGCGAGGCCACGTTCGTCGACTGGATCGTCCGCAAGACGAGCAACGATGGATCGTACGTGTGGTTCGTCCCGACGAGCACCACCGCGCGAACCGACTACCGCATCCGCGTGCAGGACTACTACGACTCGACGATCCGGGACTTCAGCGACGCCGACTTCGAGATCGAGGCCGGTGAAGTCGAAGTTTCGACGCCGAACGGCGGTGAGCAGTGGGAGCAAGCGAAGTCGTATGACATAACTTGGGCCAGCAACGACATCGGCGTAGGGACTGATGTACGACTCGCACTGCACAAGGGCGCTTCCTTCGAGTATTGGATCAACCGGAAAACAAGCAACGACGGCTCGTACACATGGACTGTGCCCACGTCCCAAACACCGGATGCCAAGTACCGCGTCCGCGTCCAGTCCTACTCGGACTCCTCGTTGCGCGACTACAGCGACCAGCGCTTCGAGATCACGCAGCAGCCGATCACCGTGACGGCGCCCAATGGTGGTGAAGACTGGACTCAGGGGCAGACCTACAGCATCACCTGGACCAGCAATGACGCCGGCGTCGGTACGGACGTGCGAATCGGCCTGCACAAAGGTGCTTCTTTCGAGTACTGGATCGTTCGAAAAACATCCAATGATGGTTCCTACAACTGGATCGTGCCGTCCGGCCAAACGCCGGCATCGTCGTATCGGATCCGAGTTCAATCCTACGGCGATTCGTCCTTGAGCGACTACAGCGACGCGCGATTTACCATCAGCGCGGCGCCCTGAACTAAGGTCACCGTAACGGCGGCGGCGAGTCGGGCGTCAGGCGGAAATGGCTCCGGGGTGTCCGGCTCGCCGCCATTCCGCTTTCCCGGAATGTATCGCGCGCCACGCCCCCTCGCCGCAACGGGCATCGGCCTCCCAAACCCCGCAAGCGCTGCATTAACACATAGGTAGCGTTGCTTTCACCAAAAATCGGAGAGTATACTTCCGCCACCCAAGCCGGGCACGGAATGCCCCGGCACTGAAGGATGAAGCACCATGATCATTGTAATGGCCTCACGAGACCGCAAAGACATCGAGTATGTCGTTGCGCGTGTCGAGGAGTTGGGATACAAGGCACACCTTATCGAAGGCGTAGAACGAACCGTGGTCGCCGCCGTCGGCGATGAGCGCGGCAAGTTCCGCCTCCAATCGCTCGAGTCGCTGCCTCACGTCGAGAAGGTGGTCCCCATTCTCAAGCCCTTCAAGCTGGCCAACCGCGAGGCACGGCCCGAAGACACCATCGTCAAGGTCGGAAGCGCCCAGGTGGGCGGGAATCGGTTCTGTGTGATGGCCGGGCCCTGCTCCGTCGAATCGCGGGAACAACTCATCGAGACGGCCGAGACCGTCAAGGCCTCGGGCGCAACCGTCTTGCGCGGCGGCGCGTTCAAACCGCGGACATCGCCCTACGCGTTCCAGGGTCTCGAGAAGGAAGGACTGAGACTGCTCGAGGAAGCGGGACACCAGTTTGGGCTTCCGTTCGTAACGGAAGTTGTTACGCCAGAGCAGGTTCCGCTCATCGAGCAGTACGCCGATATGCTTCAGATCGGCGCCCGGAACACCCAGAACTTCGGCCTCCTCAAGGCCGTGGGCAAGGCCAAGAAGCCCGTATTGCTCAAAAGGGGCATGATGTCCACCATCAACGAAGTCCTCATGTCTGCCGAGTACATCATGTCCGAAGGAAACAACCAGGTTGTTCTGTGCGAGCGCGGCATTCGCACCTTCGAGACCGAGACGCGGAATACGCTCGATCTCAGCGCCGTGCCCCTGCTCAAGAAACAGACCCACCTCCCCGTCATTGTCGACCCGAGTCATGCCACCGGGCACTGGGACCTCGTTGGCCCTATGGCCAAGGCCGCCGTCGTCGCCGGGGCCGATGGACTCATGATCGAGGTGCATCCGAAGCCGGCCGAGGCTTTTTCGGACGGCCCCCAGTCACTGACGTTACCGCATTTCCGCGCATTGATGGACGAGATCCGCAAACTCCTGGAATATGTTGGGAAGACCTTGTAGCCGATCATGACCGAAGAAACCCAAGAGCAGAACGAGTCGATCCCGGTACCCGAATCGCTAAGCCGAGAGGAGACCGTGCAGGCGTTGTACGCCCTTCTCTTCGCAAGCGACCGTCCCCTGAGTGCGAGTCGACTGGCCGAAACCCTCGGTGATATCGACAAGGACGTCGTGGCTACCTTACTCGAAGAGTTGCGCGCGTACATCGACGCCCTCGAGGTGCCCTACCGGGTCCAAGAGATCGCCGGCGGATACCAGCTCATCACAAAACCGGACTTCGCGCCCTTCATCCGGCGTCTATACCAGATCAAGGCGAACCCACGCCTCTCCCGAGCCGCCCTCGAGACGTTGGCCATCATCGCCTACAAACAGCCGGTCACCCGCGCCGAGGTCGAGGCCATCCGCGGCGTCAGCGTGGCCTACGCGTTCGACCTACTCCAGGAGAAGCGCCTCGTCAAGGTCGTGGGCATCGCCGAATTGCCGGGCCGGCCCCGCCTCTATCGCACCACGGATGAGTTCTTGCTCCATTTCGGCCTCAAGAGCCTCCGCGAACTGCCCTCCTTTGAGGAAATCCAGGACGCAACGTAGCACCGTGATGCGCCTCCAGAAATACTTGGCCGCGTGCGGTATCGCCTCGCGACGCCAGTGCGAGCGCCTCATCGAGGAAGGCCGCGTCGGCCTCAACGGCGCCGTGGCCGCCCTGGGCGACTCCGTCGACGAGGCCAAGGACGCCGTCACCCTCGACGGCTGCCCTTTGCGGCTGAACGACAAAGTCTACATCGTGTTCAACAAACCCCAGGGCGTCGTCACCACGGCCAAGGACACGCACCAGCGCCAGACCGTCCTCGACTATCTGGACGGGGTCAGGGCTCGCGTGTTCCCCGTTGGCCGACTCGATATGGATGTTGAAGGCGCACTGCTCCTCACAAACGACGGCGAGTTGGCCCAGCGGCTCATGCATCCGCGATACGAGGTCGAGAAGGTGTACGTGGCCAGCGTCGAGGGCCGTATGTCCCTCGAGACCGCGCAGCGCCTCGCCCAAGGCGTCGCGCTCGACGACGGCATGACGGCGCCCGCCGAAGTCCGCATCCTCGAGCGTCAAGCCGACACGACGCGCATCCAGTTGACCCTGCACGAAGGCCGGAAACGCGAAGTCAAACGCATGTGCGCCGCCGTGAATCATCCGATCCGCCACCTTCGCCGCGTCGCCGTCGGCGACATCAAGGCCGCCGGCTTGCAGCCCGGGGAGTGGCGGTACCTCGCCGACGACGAAGTCGCCGCCCTGCGCAGTCGCGTAGGCCTTCCATGACCGCCCTCGACCCGGCGCTCACCTCCGGCAGCATCACGCGATCCGTCTGGCGCGTGGCTTGGCCCGTCGTCTTGCTCAACCTCGTCAACGGCCTCCACGGCCTCGTCGATCACCTCCTCGTCGGCAACTTCGTGCCCAGCGAAACCAACGAAGCCAACGCCGGAATCGGCGTCGCGTGGCAGCTCTTTCTCGTCATCGTCGTATTCATGGCGTCCCTGTTGCAGGGCATGAACGTGCTCGTCGCCCGCTACACCGGCCGGCAAGACCGCGAGATGGTCAGCATGATCGTGTACCAGACCTTCCTCGTCTCGGCCATCATCCTCGTTCCCGTCATCGCCCCGCTTGGGTACTTCATGGCCCCGCGCCTGCTCGAGTGGTTCAACGCAACACCAGGCGTGCAGACCCATGCCCTCCCCTACATGCGCATTCTCTTCACCTGTGGCGCGCCCCTGTTCATCGCGTTCCTCCTTACCGGCGCCATGCAGTCCTCGGGCAACCCCAAGATTCCCCTGGCCCTCGGCGTGCTCACCACCGCCCTCAACGTCATCCTCAGCGCCTACTTCATCATCGTACTGCACCTCGGCGCCGCCGGCGCGGCCCTCGGCACCTGCCTCGCTCCCTGCATCAGCCTCGCCTGTGCGTTCGTCATCATCCTCCGGGGCAAGACCGTCATCGCCCTGCCCAAACACATGTCGCTCAAACCCGATCTCCGCATCATCGCCGCCGTCGCCCGCATCGGCATCCCCACCGGACTCCAATCCGTGGCCATGAACGTAGGCGCGGCACTGCTCCTCGGCATCATCGGACGCGTCGAGCACAGCGCCGCCGCCCAAGCCGCCTACACCATCTGCTACACCCAGCTCTTCTCCCTCGTCCTCTGGACCTCATTCGGCCTCCGCGTCGCCGCCGCCACCGTCATCGGACACAACATCGGCGCCGACAAGATGGCCCGCGGCCGCCGAGGCGTCTACATCGCCGCGGCCATGGGCCTCGCCGCCGCCTGCGCGCTCGGCATCCTCTACTGGACACTCCCCCGCCCCTTGCTCGCCCTGTTCGATGCCACCGGCCAGGCCATCACCCAGTATGGCGTCTCCCTGCTGCGCTACCTCAGCCTGTCCGGCCTCGCCTTTGTCCTCGGCCTCACCTTCACCGGAGGTCTTCAGGGCGCCGGCGACACCAAGAATCCCATGTACATTGCCATCATCACCCAGATCGGCGTCCTCCTCGGCATCTGCTGGATCGCCATCGCGCTCCACCGACTCTCCACAGACCTCATCTGGTCCGCCATCCTCGTGAGCCACATCTCGCGATTCCTCCTCACCTACGCCGTCTTCCGCCGAGGGCGATGGGCCACCATCCGCCTCGAGATCGCGCGCACGCACACCGCCCCCAACGCGTAACGCCCGTCACCCCAATGCTCAATCCGAAACCCATACCAGGCCAGATCCCCCCCAAAATCGAAAACGCCCCAAGGGGGATACCCTTGAGGCGCGTGATACTCGATGGTGGGCGACCGCGGGCTCGAACCGCGGACCTCCGCCGTGTGAAGACGGCGCTCTAAACCACCTGAGCTAGTCGCCCATCCGCGAACCCAAATCCTACCACAGCCCCGCGCTGGCCGTCAAATGCTTCGTGGACACTGAAACGGGGAACGGACCGCCTCCGAGTCTTCGCTTGTCGCGCCGACGTGTCGCGCCCGTGAAACCTCCCGACGTCAACGAGTGATAGTGCGGCCACTGAGTGACCAATACTCTCCGCTCGCCGAGGTAACTCCGGAAAGCACGGACAATCCCGTTCTGGGTAACTTCACTGTTCCCATGTTCTCCTTGCATCCGATTACCTTTGTCTGCTATACGTAGAGTCTATTCTGTGCAGCGGAGTTCTGGTTCCCGAAAGGACCTTGATGGTTGTGCGGGAAGAGCAAGGCAGAGGGGATGTCATATCGCTGGCCCAAGGCCTGAAGCACAAGATCGGTGACCAGGAAGTCGTCCTCTTCCTCGGGGCCGGCGTCAACCGGGCCAGCGCCAACCGGGAGAACGGGCCCTCTTGGTCTGACCTGCTTCGCGATGTGCTTGACCATGCCGTGTACTACCGGCTCGGCGGGGAGTGGTCTGCGGCGGAGTGCAAGAGGCTATTGGAGTATGTCCAGGACTCACAAAACGCCCTGTCGCACTACGACCAAGCAACCCTGGCGAAGAGACTCCTCGGGAGACATTACCTACACGCGATTCGCGAGATGCTTTATAGAAACGTGGAGGTCGCTTACCCCACCGCTGAAGGCACGGCTCCATTCCTCAGGCTCGTCGCCAACCTCTGCCGTAAAGACCAGGTGAGGGCCGTCGTTACCTACAACTACGACGACTTCCTCGAGTGCCTTCTTCGCAGCATGGGGGTCCGAGACCCTGTCAGCATATACGGCCGGAGTCCGTCGCACCCCAAATACACAGGACCCCGTGCCCAGATTCCCATATACCATGTGCACGGCTTCCTGCCGAGAACCGCGCCGTTCGCCGACCTGGACGCCTCCGGTTTTGTCCTCTGCCATGAGGAATACTACCGAAGCCTTCTCGAGCCCTTCTCCTGGCAGACCGTCCAGCAGTTGTCCTTTCTCCGGTCCTACGTCTGCCTCTATCTCGGAATCTCCTTGCGCGACATGAACATGCTTCGCCTGCTCTGCCATTCGGCCGCCTACGCCAGTGGGAGCAGCAAGTACATCCTCTGGTGTGAGAAGGATATCTTCCAATCAGAACCACCTGAGGGAATGAAGGCGCGGCTTATCGCCGTTCGCCGCAGCTTGTGTGCCGATCTGTCGCTCGAACTGGTCTGTTGCGGACCCGAGTATGAGGACCTCTACGCAGTGCTGGGCGAACTCGGAAAGTGACCGGATTTCGACTCGGGAATGTCCGTGCACTGCCACCGAAGACGGGCGGGGCCCATTGACGGCCCCGACGAACGTAAAGGAGCGATGATGAAGGAGCTCGAGACCAAAGTCCGGGGACTTGACGCCGTTCTCAGGAATGGGCTTCGGCTTCCGACGGCCCAGGAGGGCTTGGTACTCCTAATCAAGGGTCCGCCGGGCAGTGGGAAGACCACGCTGGCGTTGCAGCTTGCTCTGGCCGCGAAGGACTGGGATTGCGAGACGAGAGAAGCTATTGAGATTCGCAGTCACGAGCAGCACTCCGACGATATCCGGGCCCTCCTGAAACGACTCGCCACGAGCCCCAACTCCACCGGTTTAGACGTACTGGGACGCGAGGTTCCCGAATCCGACACGGATACCGTAGATAATCTCCTCCCGTCCGTCTCGTGGGCCCGCAACCTGGTTGCCAAGCTGAACACCGAAGACCGCGAGTTCCGCCTATTAATGATCGACGGACTCAACCTCGTCGTGGATTCAGAAAGGCACCTGGTCGACCTCGAAGTCATGGTCTCCGTTCTCCGGCGCAAGTCCACCGTGGGCATTCTCGTGTACGAGCCTGGGGGAAGTGGCATGGAAACCGTTGATTTCCTGGCCGACCTCGTCATCGAGATGAAAGGCGAGGCCATCAGCGAAGGCCCGAATATCCCGGAGTATTTCCTCCAGCACATTCGCGTCTGCAAATCGCGGTTTCAGCGCAGCGTCCTTGGCTGGCATCAATACAAGATACGAGAGACAGGCGTTGAGATCTATCCGTCCATCCATTACCGGATTCAGGCGGGCGCACCGGAACAGAAACAGAGTCCGACGGTAGCGGCGAACTTCGACGGTTCGAAGCGCTCCGTCGCTGACCATGCGCAGGAAGCCCAGAAGACTCAATCCAAACAAGGCGGAATCGAAGAAGTCGAGTCGATCATCGGTCACATGCTCGGATCCTACACCTTGGCAGAAGGTAACAGCGTGACGGTGGTTCTTGGCGCGCGCCGCGCGTGGAAGACCATGTTGACGCTGGACTGGCTGCGGCAGGGCGCAAAGGAAGGTCAGCCGAGCTTGTTGGTCTCGCTCATGGATGACATACCGACCATCATTGAGCAGCGCGCGCAGCTCTGCAAATATATATGCCCAAGGAATGACGAATCGAAAGGAAACTGCAAGGGCTTGGACTGCTACAAGAACGTGTTTCCGTTCTACTTCCGCCCAGGCTGTATCGCCCCATGCGAGTTCTTCGACTATCTATGCCGACGAATCGAGGGGAAGGAGAAGAACGAGACGGGAGAGTATTACGGAAAGATCAAGCGGTTCCTCTTCTGGGACTTGGTCCAGCTCGAGTATCGCTTTCCCCTCCTGTCGTCCGATCCTCTGTTCCTGCCGGGCCTCATGGACTATCTGAAGTACCAGCGGAGGATTCCGGCCGTGTTCATGGGACCCGCGAGCTCAAGACTGGCGAAGGTCGCCTCCGCCATCGCAGACAACGTCATCTTCTCCTGGCAAGACATGACAACCGAGGTCGCTGGCAAGGAATCCACGGAAGGTTGGTGTTTCTATGTGGACCGCGTCGCGGGCCAGCCGGAACGGGGCCGTCTTCACTTCATCAAGAAGCCCTCGGAAGGTCCCGCGCGCCAGGAGAAACTGGACGGCCAAGCCACCTACGAGACCCTGATCGAAACCCATGGGGACAAGAAGGAGCCGCCCTTCGAGCGGGCAAGCGCCTACATCGAGGCCATCCAAGCCCTCCAAGGTCTGCCCCTTGGCATGGCGCCCAAAGAAGGACAAACCACGGGAACCAAGTCGGCCAGCAAACCCCGCCGTCCGAACTCGTAGGGAGGACATCAGAAGACCAACGCTCACCGGAGAAACGCCGGTCGCTCGATACGTCAGCCTACCCGTCGATGGCCTTGCGGACTTCTTGGGCCATAACGTCGGCGCGGAACGGTTTCTGGATGAACGAGCGCGCGCCGGAGCGCAGCAGCGCCTGAGCCGAGGGCCCGAGTTCGTAGCCGCTACAGATGATCACTTGCATGTCCGGACGCGCCTGCATCAACAAGGGATAGGCCTGGGCGCCCCCCATCACCGGCATGCCCATGTCGAGCACGCTCAGGTGAATCGGGCCGTCGTAGGTCTTGGCGATGTCCACGGCCTCTTGGCCGTCGTGCGCCAGCAGCACCTTGTATCCGAATCCCTCAAGCATCTGCCGCGTCACGGACAACACGACTTCCTCGTCGTCGATCACAAGGATGGTCTCGTCGCCTCGCGGCAGGGCACTCTTCTTGCTCGGTTCGCTGTCGGCCACGGCCTCGGGCGCCTGCTGCACGGCGGGCAAATACACCTTGAACGCGGTGCCTCGGCCCGGCTCGCTGTACACCGAGATGTGGCCGTTGTGATTCTTCACGATGCCGTACACGGCCGCCAGGCCCAGGCCGCGCCCCTGGAACTTCGTCGTGAAGAACGGCTCGAAGACCTTGGCCCGCACGTCCGGCGTCATGCCTTTGCCGGTATCCTCGACGGCGAGGTAGGCGTACGATCCGGTCTTGAGGCCGGGATGCATCCGGGCGAAGTCCTCGTCCACCTCGAGATTGCGCGTGACAATCGTGATCGTGCCTTGGCCCTCGATGGCCTCGACGGCGTTGATCGAGAGGTTCATGACCACCTGGTTGATCTGGCTGGGATCGGCGCGCACCGGCCACAACGCGCGCTCGAAGTCGCGCTCGATGCGGATGTTGGGCGGAAACGACCGCTCTTCGAGCTGGAGCGTTTCGAGAATGCTCTCATTGAGGTTGAGGATCCTTGGCTGGTACTTGCCGCCCCGAGCGAAGGCGAGCAGCTTCTGGGCCAGTTCGCCGGCCTGCTGCGCGGACTTCGCGATGCTGTTGAGCATCCGCTTGATGTCGGGCCGCTCCGGGAGCTTCATCTCGAGCAGTTCCGCGTTGCCCAGCACGCCCACCATCAGGTTGTTGAAGTCGTGCGCGATACCGCCGGCCAGCGTAGCCGTGGCCTCCATCCGCGACGCCGTACGCACGGCGCTCTCGGCCTGCTTCTGCTCGGTAATATCGCGCATGGTGCCCACGATGGAGTCGAGCCGGCCCTCTTCGCCCCACACCAGCGTGGCGCTCTCCGAGAACCAGCGATACTCACCGTTTTTGTGCTTGATGCGGTACTCGATGAGGTGAGGCACATTGTCGCCGGGCGACGACGCGCTCTGTCCTTTCCGATAGGCGAGCACGGCGGCGATATCGTCGGGATGGATCCGCTCGTCGATATCGTCAATGGTCATAGCGAGTAGCTCGCCGGCCGAGAAGCCGAGCAAGTCCCCGACACACGGACTCACGTACTCATAGGTCCGGGTGGCGACTTTCTGCCGGAAAGCGATATCGCGCGAATTCTCGAGAATCGTCCGAAGGTTCTCCTGCGTGACGCGCAACGCCTCCTCGGCCTCTCGACGTTTCGAGATATCCCGGCTCACGCCTACCAGACCAATCACCTCGCCCGACTGGTCGCGCAACGGGACTTTCAGCGCATGCACCCATCGCGACCGACCGGACTTGTACCCGAGTCGCTCCTCACGATCTAGGGGCGGGCCCCCGGAGCGCATCAGTTCCTGCTCCGCTTCGAAGAGCCGTCGGGCATGGGACGGCTCAAAGAAATCGAAATCCGTCCGGCCCACGATGTCCCGTTCGTCTTCGACGTGAAGCGCACGCAGATGGGCGCGGTTCGTCGTAATGAACCGGCTCGCGCGATCCTTGAGATAGATGGCGTCCGGAACGCTGTCCATGACGGTACGCAACAGCAGGCGCTCCTTTTCGAGCGCCTGCTCGGCCCGCTTGTGCTCGGTGATATCCGTCAACACCGCGAAACTGCCCCGGAAGACGCCGTTCTCGTCGAACAGCGGCGCCGGGGACATGATGGTCGAGAACGTGGTGCCATCGCGACGCGTGAACGTGATCTCATAGGGGGTCCGGTCGCGTTCCTTTCGCTTGGCCACTTCGCGATAGAAGATCTCGCGCGCCTCGCCGTCGATCAGCTCGATGGTGCGGCGGCCCAGCAGTTCCTCGCGACTGTACCCGAACATCCGGCACAGGCGATCATTCACCTGGATGAGCACCCCGTTCTCGTCCTGCACGCCCAAGCCGTCGTTCATCGCCTCGACAAGCATCCGGTGCCGCTCTTCGCTGATCTCCAGCGCCTTGAGCGCCCGCCGATGCTCCGTAATCTCGGTCAGGCAGTTGCGCATCCCGACGATCTGCCCGCCTTGGTAGATGGGGGACGAGTTGACGACCACCTGGGCCTCGGACCCATCCTTGCGAAGCATGCGATACTCGGCGCTGAGCCGTTCCCCGCTCATCACCCGTAGCGCCCGCTCGGCCGCCCGAGCCCGGTCGTCGGGATGGATGAGGTCGAAAAGGCGAACCATGCCCTTGAGATCGTCTTCCGAGTACCCGGAAGTCTCGATGCCGAATTTGTTGATATAGGTCAACCGCATGCTGAGGTCGACCTCGCACACCAAGCTCGGGAGCAGTTCCGTCATCTCACGGAATCGCTCCTCGCTCCGCGCCAGGGCTTCCTCGGTCCGCCGTTGCTCGGTAACATCGCGGGCAACGCCCAATACACCAAACTCGTGCCCCTCGCGGTCGCGGATCACGCTCGCCCGAAGCGCGATAACGACCGTCTCCTCACCCCGGGGCACTCGCACATCGCCTTGCCACGAGCCCTGCTCGAGCGTGGAGCGGACAACCTGATCGACGGTGGCCTGATTCTCGTTGGCCAGGAAGGACCCGAGGGGCTCGCCTTCGAGCCGGTCGGCGGATACGCCCAGCAATTCCTCGATGGAGGGCGTGGCATACAGGACTCGACCCTCCCGGTTCACCGCAATCGCCCAGTCGGCAAGGCTATCCAGGATCGCCAAACGGAGTGCGTCAGGAACCGCATGTCCGGCCGCGTTCGGACGGCTTCGCGCTGTGCGCCCTTGGTCCATCGTCGATCCCTCGCTGGGAAGACACGGACCCGAAGCACGACATTGCCCTACTGTCACCGTGCCTTCCATTCATAATACTGCCCGCTACACCGGGAACTTGTCAATGATTTCCTGGAATGAACCTTCACTGGACGAGTTCTGATCACTTTTCACAGGCCCGACGCTCCGCGAACCATCCGCTTCAAACGGTGTCTCAATAAGCGGACTTGTTGAGACCGAGAAAAGTTGAAGCCAGCCCAAGGACAAGACAAGGGTTCCTGCGCCGGAGTCTGCGTCCAACATACCAACACCCGCGCGGCACCGGCCAAGGCCCGCGCCTAGAAGGGAGAGAACCATGAACACCCATCTCATGCTCCGAAGAACGTTCACCACGAGTGTAGGGATAGGCTTGCTCGCGGCGCTGGCCTGCGTGACCGGCGCGTCGGCGCAACCGCCGGTTAGCGAAGGCCGCCTCGAAGCCTACGGCCCCGCTGGCGAGGAAAAGGGCATGTGTCCCCTCGAGCACACCGACGTGCGGGTCGACATCGCCGGCTTCATCGCGCGGGTAACCGTTGTCCAGCAGTTTGTCAACCCCTTCGACGAGGCCATCGAGGCCGTGTACGTGTTTCCGCTGTCCGAACGCGGTGCCGTCGACCAGATGACCATGAAGGTCGGCGACCGGACGATTCGCGGCATCATCAAGGAACGCGAAGAGGCCCGGCGGATCTACGAGGCGGCGCGCAACGCCGGCCAGACGGCCAGCCTCCTGGATCAGGAACGGCCGAACATCTTCACGCAGTCCGTGGCCAACATCCTGCCGGGCGAGAACGTAGCGATCACCATCGCCTACGTCGAGTACCTCAAGTACGAAGAGAACCGATACGAGTTTGCGTTTCCCATGGTCGTCGGACCGAGGTACATCCCCGGGGTTCCGACCGGTGCCGGCACGGATCAGGTACCCGATGCCGAACGCATCACACCTCCCGTCACGCCCGAGGGAACGCGGGCCGGCCACGATATCGCCTTAGAGGTCCATGTCGACGCCGGTCTGCCCGTCAGGGATATCCAGTCCGAGCTCCACACCGTCGACACCGAACGCCCCTCCGACACGACGGCGGTGGTCAGACTCCGCAACCAGCGCGAGATCCCCAACCGCGACTTCGTGCTGCACTACAACGTGGGCGCAGAAACCATCGGGGACGCCGTGCTGACGCACGTGGGCGCGCACGGTGGCTTCTTCTCGCTGATCCTCCAGCCGCCCGCGCGCGTCACGCCGGAATCCGTAACGCCGAAGGAGCTCATCTTCGTGATCGACTCGAGCGGCTCCATGCAGGGGTTCCCCATCGAGAAAGCCAAGAAGACCATGCGCCAGTGCATCGAGGACATGAATCCCTCCGACACCTTCAACCTCGTCTCATTCGCGGGCGGCGTCGGTTACTGCTTCGAGCGCCCCGTGTTGAACACCTCGGAGAACCGCGGCAAGGCCCTGGCCTATCTCGAGCAGCTCGAGGGCGGCGGCGGAACCGAAATGATGGGGGCTATCCGAGCGGCCCTGGGCGGTCAAGACGACCCCGAGCGCCTGCGGATCGTCTGCTTCATGACGGACGGCTTCATCGGCAACGACATGGCCATTCTCGACGCCATCCAGAAGCATGCGGGAACGGCCCGCGTTTTCGCCTTCGGCATCGGCAACGGCGTGAACCGTTTCCTCATCGAAGGCATGGCCCGCACCGGCCGAGGCGCCGCGGAGGTCGTAACCCTCGAGTCGGACGGCGACGCAGCCGCCCAGCGCTTCCAGGAACGTGTCCAGAGCCCGATTCTCACCGACATCACTCTCGATTTCGGCGGCCTGGCCGTCGAGGACATCTACCCGGATCCCGACGCCATGCCCGACCTCTTCGCCGCTCAGCCCCTGGTGCTCACGGGACGCTACTCCGGTTCCGGAGAAGGCACCGTCACCATCCGCGGCAACACGGCCCAAGGATCCTTCGAGCGTGCCATCCCGGTGGCCCTGCCCGGCGAGGCCCCCGAGCACGACGTTCTGGCACCCCTCTGGGCCCGCGCCCGCGTGGCGTCGCTCATGGATCAGGACTGGAGAGGCGCCCAGGAGGGCAAGCCCGACCCCCACATCAAGGATACGATCACCCAGTTGGGCCTTGACTTCGGGCTGGTCACGCAGTACACCAGCTTCGTCGCCGTCGAGGAGCGCGTCGTCAACGAGAACGGCCGCCCGAAGACGGTCCAGGTGCCCGTCGAGATGACCGACGGCGTGAGCTACGAGGGCGTCTTCGGTCGCGATATAAACGGAAATGCCCCGGTGCAGGCGCTCGGCTACCTTGGCAAGGGCGCCCCCGCGGCCGGCCGACAGTTTGCAGGAACTCCAAGTCCCTTTCTCCACCGGCAAACCCTGAGTGCGGAATGTGCTGCGGACCAAGCCGTTCCCGTGCCTAGTCCACCTCGCGCCCCCAAACCGGCCCCGGGACTCGTCGAGGAAGCCGAACGACACGACGAAGCGAAGGTGGTCGACAACGAAATCCTGGCGAAAATCGACTCCGCCCTCCGGAACCTCGAAGCCAAGCTGGTGAACGGCCACTACAAACGCGGCGATGTCGAGGTGAAAGACGGCAAGGTCAAGGTGTTCATCTTCGTGACGAGTGCCGAGGCGGAGGCCAAGCTGCGCCAGGCCGGTGTCCACGTGGTGGCCATGACCCAGTCAAGCCTGCGTGTGCTTGCCGAGGTAGCGGTGACCGACCTCGAGGCCGTAGCCGCCCTGGATTGCGTAACCCGGATTACGCCACCGACGCTCTAGTCCCAGTCTCCTTCCAGAAGCGATGAGACGGCCCAGGCACCCAAGACCCGGGCCGTCTCATCCATTTCGTGCCCTCTTAGAGCGCCAAGGCTGGATCGAGAGACGGGGGGATGGCACGTCCCAATCTGTATATCCTGACCTTTGCCATCCCTTTGGAGCCGGCCAACTTACGCATGGCCGCCCTAGAAAGATCGACAACGCGGTTCCGGACGTACGGACCCCGATCATTCAGACGACAGGCCACCGACCGGCCGTCGTCCGCAACGATCAGGTAATACGTGCCGAACTCGCCATCGCGCATGGCACACGTGAACTCGCCATCGCGCAACGGCTCGCCCGAGGCTGTCATGCCGCCACTGCTGGCTACGGTATAGTACGAAGCGATGCCCTCCGCAACGGGTTGGAGGGGCTGCTGCGTAACCAGCAGCAACGCAACGATTCCGATCATGGCCATTCGCCTCCCGTAATAGCGAACTGGACTGAGTCGTATACTGCTACCTGTGCAAACCCGGCATTCTACACTTTGCCGGGGCGAATGTCAACCTTCGGATCGGGGAAAACCATGAATACCCCCTTGAACCCGGAGACCCGGAACGTGTAGCCCATCGAGTATGTCGTCGTAAATCATTCATATCAAATGAATTACAGGATTGAACCCATATCGAGTGAGGAGTCCGGTAGAACGTGGACGCGCCCGCGATGGCCATTGGCGGCGGGGAGGTCTATGTGCTACACTCTGTCGCCATGGCGAACGCGGCAGATAGACCTCTGATTGTGCAGTCGGATCGATCCGTCTTGCTGGAGACGGATGGTCCGGCCTTCGAGGATGCCCGCGACCGCCTGGCCACCTTTGCCGAGCTCCTGAAATCGCCCGAGCATATTCACACGTACCGCATCACGCCGCTGTCCCTGTGGAATGCGGCCGCCTCGGGCCTAACGTCACGCGAGATCCTCGACGGCCTGACGCGTTTCAGCAAATACGATGTGCCTCAGAACGTCATCGCGGACATTGAGGACAACATCGCGCGGTACGGCCGGCTCAAGCTGTTCAGGCAGCACGATGGCCAGTTGGTACTGCAGTCCGACGACTCGCTGCTCATCATGGAGCTGCTCAACCAGAAGGTGCTCCAGCCCTTCGTCTCCGGCACGCCGGATCGCACCCGAATCTACGTCAAGCCGGAGCAGCGCGGGAACGTCAAGTGCGCCCTTATCAAGATCGGCTATCCGGTCGAAGACCTCGCCGGCTACATCGAGGGGGCACCGCTCCATTTCGAGCTGCGCGACACCTCGCTGGCCGGCCAGCCGTTCGGTCTCAGAAAGTATCAGACGGACTCCGTAAATGCTTTCCACGCCAGGGGTTCGAACCACGGGGGCAGTGGGGTGATCGTGCTGCCATGCGGCGCCGGGAAGACCGTCGTAGGCATCGGGACCATGCACTGTCTCCAGACGGAGACGCTCATCCTGACAACCAACACCGTCGCCCTTCGTCAATGGAAAAGCGAACTCCTTGACAAGACGACGCTCGAGGACGACCAAATCGGCGAGTACAGCGGCGACAAGAAGGTGATTCGCCCGGTTACCGTGGCCACGTATCAGGTACTGACCTACCGCAAGGCGAAGCACGCCCCTTTCGTCCACTTTGGCCTTTTCGACGAGGGCAACTGGGGACTCATCATCTACGATGAAGTACATCTCCTGCCGGCGCCGGTGTTCCGGGCGACAGCGGCGTTACAGGCGCGACGGCGGCTTGGGCTGACGGCGACGTTGGTGCGCGAGGACGCGCGCGAGGACGACGTGTTCAGTCTGATCGGCCCGAAGAAATTCGACGTACCCTGGAAGGTTCTCGAGAAGCAGGGCTGGATTGCCCAGGCGGTATGCCACGAGATCCGCGTCGTTCTGCCCGACGACGAGCGGTATCGGTACGCCGTATCGCCCCACCGCAGCAAGTTCCGGATCGCCTCGACCAACCCCGTCAAGGCCTCCATCTGTCAGGAGTTAATCGAGCGACACAAGGACGATAACGTGCTGGTAATCGGACAGTTCCTGGACCAGTTGCGCGTCCTCGCCAAGCAATTCGACGCACCCCTTATCACCGGCCGCACCGCCGTCCGTCAGCGGGAGTATCTGTACGGAGCCTTCCGGTCGGGGGAAATCAAACTGTTGGTTGTGTCCAAAGTGGCCAACTTCGCCATCGACCTGCCGGATGCCAATGTGGCGATTCAGGTCTCGGGCACCTTCGGCTCGCGGCAGGAAGAGGCCCAGCGGCTCGGGCGCATCCTTCGGCCCAAGTCCGACGGCAGTATGGCCCACTTCTACTCGCTGGTCTCGCGCGACACCTGTGATCAGGACTATAGCGTCAAGCGTCAGCTCTTCCTCACCGAACAAGGCTATCGATACGAGATCCTGAACGCCGAGGATCTGTAGCATGCCGAGCATCCAGCTCTTCTGCGGGACCGGGCGCTCCGCGCGTTCCCGTCACGTCGACGCCATCGTTCGTGCGCATTGGGGACGGTCATGGCTCATCGTACCGACGCGCCAGTATGCGCAACGGCGAACGGAGCAGCTCCTCCTCGAGGGTGATCTGCCGGGCGCCTGGGGCCGGCCCGTCCTCGCCTTCGACGATTTCGTGGTGTCCCTGTTGGCCGCCGAGGGCGTCGAGCCCAAGCGCGTCGGCGAGGCCGAGCGGCGATTCCTCTTCGAGCGGGTCGTCGTCGGCCTTCGTCGGAAGGGTCGGCTAGGCTCATTGGGCCCGGTTACGGCCACGGCCGGTTTCATCTCGCACCTGATGCGCACCGTCGCACAACTGAAGCAGGCCGCCATCGAACCCAACGCGTTTCGCACACGGCTGGCGCGGCGGGCGACACAGTCGCCGGTCGACGACGCCGTGGCGGAAGTCTACGAGGCGTATCAGGCGGCCCTTCATGGACGCGGCCTGTACGATGTGCCGGGGCTATTTTGGCAGGCCGACCTCATCGCGCAACAAGGCCGGCCGGAAGTCCTGGCGGGTGCCGACACCCTCTGTCTGGACGGCTTCGACGACTTCACACCGTCCGAGTTCCGGCTCGTCTGCTCGCTCGCCCGCCACGTCGAACGGATGGCGTTTGGCCTGAACTACGACCCGGATCCGAACCGGCGCGACCTCTTCGAGATTGCCGCACGAACAGCCCATGCAATTCAGCGTCACTTCGATGTCGAGCCCCTCGTGCTCGAGGAACCGCCCGCCGAGACCTTCGTCGAGTTCGCCGCCGGCAACGTGTTTTGGCGTAACCGGCCCAAGGCCGTCGACGGCCTCGAACGCAACATCGAGATCGCGGCCTGTACCGACCCCGTCCAGGAGATCGAGGCCGTCGGCCGCCGCGTCAAACGCCTGCTCGTGGTCGACGGTGTTCCGGCCTCGGAGATCGCGGTGGTATTCCGCGATCTGGGAGCAGCCGCCGGTATCCTGGAACACGTGTTTGCCGAGTTCGGCGTTCCTATTCACATTATTCATAGTCCCAACGTACTCTCGAGCGCGTTGGCCGGTTTCGTGCTTGATGTGCTCGATGCCGCCGGATCGTGGTCCCGCGACGCCGTCGTCAGCATCCTGACCCGATCCTGGTTCAGGTTTGGCGCCGGGCCGTCTCGAGCGCACGCGGCCAAGTACTCACGGCTAGCGCGCGTCGCGCAGGTGATCTCCGGCCGTGATGAGTGGCGATCGCGCGTCGAGGCCCTGCGCGACCGGTTGGCAAAGGGGAGCGGCGAAGACATCGAGGGCCTTGTGGCGCAAATGCCGGACGCCGTTGAGGCCGTGGAAGCATTGCTCGAGGACATCCAGCGTTTTGATCGGCTGCTGGCCTGGGTTCCGGAAGCGGCCACGCCGGGCGCATTCGCCGTCGCGATCGAGCGTCTCGTGACGGACGCACAACTGGCCTCGGCGGTGCAGACGCACGCGGTCGCTGAGGTGCGCAGGAATGAAGAAGCCGCGTTGCGAGCGGTTCGCGCCCTACTCGCCGCCATGGCGGCCTGGGAAGACCCCAACGCCGAGCACGAGCCGCGGGCCCAGTTCGCCGAACGCCTGCGGCGGGCCTGCGCCGACACCCCCTTCGCCAGGCCACGCGAGGCGGGCGGGGTGGCGTGCCTGGACGCCTTGGCTATTCGGCATCTGCGGTTCGACCACGTGTTCTTCTGCGGCGTCAACGAGGGAGAGGTTCCCCGACCGCCGGTGACCAATGCGCTATACTCCGAGGATGACCTCGACGAATTGCGCCGAATTGGCATCGACATCGAAGGCAAACGTCTGCACAGCGCCCGAGAGGCCCTTCTTTTCCATCACGTACTAAGCGGCGCGCGCAAGCGGCTATGCGTGACATGGCACACCCTGTCGAGCCAAGGGCAGCCGAAGCTGGCCAGCCCGTACATCGACGACCTGGTTGAGCTGTTTCCCGGTTCTCCCATCCACAGCGATGCGCCGCGTCCGGGCGCCTTCGTACCGCACACCGAGGAGGTGGCTTCGTGGCGCGACGCCGCCAACGCGGCCTGCGGCGGGTCGGCGCCGGCGTTGCGTGCGGCTTTGGGCGAATCCCTCGCGGCCATCGAGGCTGGGGCCGCCATCGAAACGGCACGGCACGGCGTACGCCCCTTCGACGAGTACGATGGTGTCCTGGCCGATGCCGCGCTGCGGGCGGAGCTGTCGCAGCGATTCGGCGTCGACCACGTCTTCAGCGTGGGTCAGATCGAGACGTATCTTGATTGTCCGTTCCGGTTTCTCGTGGCGCGTGTGTTGGGCCTCGACGAGACCGAAACGCCCTCCGAGGAACTCGATCCGCGCCTACGCGGGGCGATCCTGCATGGGGTGCTCGAGTCGTTTCACCGGCACTTCCTAGGCATACCGGCTGCGGCGATTCCGGAAAACGAGGCACGCGAGTGCCTGTCGGCCCTGCTCGAGAGGCAATTCGGGCCGACGTCGCGTCGGAATCGCGACGCCGGGCCGGGCGTATTGGCCGTCGAGTGTGCGGCGATGGCGGTGCAGTTGGAGCGGTACCTGAACATCGAGCGCGATGCCCAGGACTTCACGTGGAAACCCGCGCATTTCGAGGTGTCTTTCGGCCGCACGCACAGTAGCTCGACGGATCCGCTGAACCGTAATGAGCCCTTCGAGCTGACCATGGATGGCGAGGCGGTGCGGTTCGCAGGGCGCATCGACCGCGTGGATTGCGCCGGGAACCGCGCGCGGATCATCGACTACAAGACTTCCGCGGTGCCGAAGACGGCCGACATCCGCGAGGGCCGGGCGGTGCAGTTGATCGTATACGCATGGGCGCTTGAGGGCCTTCTCCTGCCGGAGGCGGTGTGCGCCGAGGCGGCCTATGTGGCGGTGGGCCGCGAGAGGGGCAAGGACGAGCTGAGACGCGAAGGCAACAAGCCAGAATGGCCCGAGCGTGAGGCCATGGCCAGGGCATCCATCACTCGAGCCGTGGCCGGGATTCGCGCCGGGCGTTTCCCGCCGACGCCCCACAAGACGTCGGAATCGTGTGGCTACTGTGCCGCGCGCCGCATCTGCCGCCACGAAGCGGGCCGCATCGAGCGCAAGGAGGGCGTCACCGGTGAGTAGAACGCCCGAGCAACAGCAGGCCGTGGTCGCCGTATCCAAGTACCTGTGCGTCGACGCCGGAGCCGGGTCAGGCAAGACGCGCGTGCTCGTCGAACGCATTGTCCATTTGCTCGAGACTCGCGCGGCGCGCCTCGAGGAGATCGTCGCTATTACCTTTACGGAAAAGGCGGCCGCCGAAATGAAGATGCGGCTGCGCAGGGCGTTTCACGAGAAGGCGCCGGCATACGATCCGGAGGCCATGAGCTTCTGGCGCGATCTCGAACGGCGCGTCGAGACGGCACGCGTGTCGACCATTCACTCGTTTTGCGCGGCACTGCTCCGCGAAAACGCCATACGGATAGGCCTGGATCCCGACTTCGCCATCCTGGCCGACGCAGAAGGCAAGCTCTTCCGGAGCGATACGGTGTCGGAGGCCCTTCACGGCCTCATCGAGGCGGGCAACGCGGCGGCGCGGCGCGCGGCCGTCGAGTTCCGCATGGTCGGTCTGGCGCGACAGATCGAACGCTGCCTGGACCACGCGGCCGTTATGGCGGACATCGTCGTCGAGCACCCCGTAACCAATCCGGAGGCGCTGCAGCAGCACTGGGCGCAACTGGCCCGGGCGGACTACGAGGACCGGCTCTCGACGCTGGCGTCTGCGCCAAGCATCCGTTGGTTCCGGAACAGGCTGGCTGAATTCGACGGGCAGTGTAGAAAACCCGCGGATCCGCGCGAGATCCTGCGACGGGAAATGCTGGCCTCGCTGGATGCAATCCTCGTGGGCGCCGGCGTGGACGAGATCGAGACGCACCTCGAACGAATTCTCGATCTGAGCACGCGAGGAACGCGGAGCGACCACTGGGATTCGCCCGCCGACGCAGAGGCACTGAAGAAAGTCGAGGAACGTTTCAAGGACTTCTGCAAGGAGCACCGGCCCTTGATCATGGATGGCGACATCGAGCGGGCCGCAGCCGAGGTCACATGCGCATTCTACGCCACGTATGCCGAGGTCGCCTCGGTCTTCGCCAAGGCCAAAGCGGCGCGCACATCCATGGATTTCGACGACCTCATCGCCGGCGCGCTCGACATGCTGCGGGAACGCGAGGACGTGCGACGGCGCGTCGCCGGCGGCATCAAGCACCTCCTCATCGACGAGTTCCAGGACACGAACTCGCCGCAACTCGAGATCGCGCAGTGGCTGGCACGCGAGGAAGAGGGGCCAAACCTGTTCATCGTCGGCGACGCCAAGCAGTCGATCTACGACTTCCGCGGCGCCGAGGTCGAGCTCTTCCAACAGGAAAAGGACTGCGCCGAGGCACTCATCACGCTCGATAGGAACTTCCGTTCCGTGCCGGAAGTCATGGCGTTTGTGAACGATTTCTTCGCGGCCTCGGACATGCTTGCGGCAGTCGAAGGCAACTACCATCCGCTACGCGCGCACCGACCGGCATCGAACGCGCCACGCATCGAGTTCCTCATTCCCGAGGTCGATGAAGGCCGCAACGCCGAAGCGTACCGAAAACGGGAAGCGGCACTGATCGCGGATCGCATTTCGGCGTTCTGCGACGCCGCGGGGCCGGTTCGAGTCCAGGATCCCGTGTCGGGCGAGGATCGCCCGCCGGCCTTCGGCGATGTGGCCCTCCTCTTTCGGGCCATGGGCGATGTGCACCTCTACGAGGAGGCGCTCCGCCGCAGCGGCATTCCCTATCAAATCGAGGCCGGCCAAGGCTTCTACGAACGTCAAGAAGTGATTGATCTCCGGAATCTCCTCGGTGTCGTCTTGGACGCCTGGGACGAAACAGCGCTGGCCGGTTTCCTTCGAGGGCCGATAGCGGGCCTTTCCGACGATGGCCTCGTCCGGCTCTGTGCGCACGGCGGCCTGGTGGGCGCTTTCGAGTCAGACGGCGCGCCCGAAGGTCTTGATGATGTTCAGGTGCATCGTTTGGAACGGGCACGCGCCCTGGTGGCCGACCTGCGCGCGCACGTCGACCAGTCGGTGCCGGCGTTCCTGCGCTACATGCTCGCCGCGACGGGTTTCGAGGCGATCCTGCTCAGCCAATTTCTTGGCGTGCAGAAGGCCGCGAACGTGCGCAAGACCTTGGACTTGGCCGAGGACTTCTCGCGAACGCGGCCACCGAGTCTAGGGGCATTCGCGCGGTATCTCGAGGAAATGGCCCGCTATCCCGACGTGCGCGAGGGCGAATCCGCCGCCGCAATCCAGGGTCAAGGCGCGGTGACGCTGATGACGATTCACAAGGCGAAAGGCCTCGAGTTCCCTGTAGTCTTCGTGCCGGATTGTTCGAGAGGACGCGGCAGCGAACACGACGGGCCCGTCGTGTTCGACCGACGGCTCGGTTTGGCGGCACGCGTGACGAGTCGCGCCGGCGCCTCGGCATCGCCGGTGGTGTTTGACGCCATCACGCGCGCGAAGAAGGCCAGGGACGAGGCCGAGCATGCGCGCGTGCTGTACGTGGCCATGACGCGCGCGAGAGACTGGCTCTTCCTTTCCGGCGCGCCGGAAACCCAGCGGAAGCAAGGCGCATCCTGGCTCGACGCGCTCGATGCATGCTACGGCGTGGTGGGCATGGCGGATGGCGAGCGTGTGTCCGGCGCCGGCTGGGAAGCCGTCGTGCGCCGGCGTCCGGCCACGGCACGCGTGGCCAGCTACGACCGCACCGGAGCGAGCGCCGCCGATACGGCGCCAGATCTCGCGCGACAGGTGAGCCCGGTCAGGACTGCGGCCATCGCGCGACCTACCGTGGCCGTGACGCGGCTGTTGGACGCTACGGGTTTCGCCGAGGATCGTGACGAGGCCACAGGGCCCAAACGGCTCGTGGATCCGCTCACGCGCGGCACGCTCGTGCACGCGCTGTTCGAGCGCTGGTCGCCGACGGTCGATGTGGCCGCCCTGGCGGCCGCGCTGGCGACGCGCGAGTGTCCGGGGGCCGATGAGTCCGAGGTCTTCGCGGCGGATATCGAGGCGGTGGCGGCCCGATTCGCCGATTCGGCCGTGGCCACGCGCCTCACCCAGGATGCCGGCGCGATGCGAGAAGCGCCCTTCCTGTTGCGGTTGGGGAACTACCTCGTGAGTGGGACAATCGATGTACTCTTCTCCGACGGGACCATCATCGACTACAAGACGGGCCTTCGCCACGCCGAGCGTGAGGCGCGCTACGAGGCACAGCTTTGCTTGTACGCGGCCGCCGTGCGGGCGCTGCTGAAACGCGACGTGCCCGAGGCGTGTCTTTACTACGCGGATACGGGAGCCCTATGCCGCGTAGACGTGACCGAAGCAAAGACCGCGGCCATTTTGCATCGCGCCGAAACAATGCTCGAGAAGAATCATGGCCGATCCTAGCATCGAGAACGCCATTGCGCCGACGCCTCGCGTCGTCTTCCTACGCCTGGCCCTCGTGTTCGCGGCCGTTCACGCCATCTTCTACGGCTTGGGGGGCCGGTTTGACGCGACAACGCTCGACGAAATCATGCATTTCATGGATCCGGAGTTGCTCCGGCACCGCCTGATCGAGACCTGCTTCTACCTACACATCCAGCCGCCGTTGATGAATCTCCTCGTGGGTTTGGTGCTGAAACTCCCCGCGGCCGTTGGTTGGGCGATCTTTCACAGCGCCTTCCTGGTATTCGGACTGACGCTCTACCTTTCCGTATTCTTGCTCCAAGTGCGGCTCGGCGTGTCTCAGCGCATCGCCGCGGTCCTGGCAACGCTCTTCCTGGCCAGCCCGTCGTTCTTGGTGTTCGAGCATTGGCTCTTCTACACGTTCCCATGCGGCATGCTGTTAGCGGTGGCTTCCCTGCTGTTGTTCGAGGTGCTCGACAGGCGCCGATCCTGGGCCATCGCGGGCTTCGCCTTGGCGGTGATGACGCTGTGTGGATTGCGGAGTATGTTCCACCTGCTCTACTTCGTGCTTGTGTTGGCGGTAGGCCTCATCTTCTGCCCAGGCTACCGCCAACGCGTACTGGCTCTATCCCTCGTTCCCCTGTTGCTCGTGGCCGCCGTGTACGCCAAGAACTATGCGGTGTTCGGCAGGTTCAGCGCCTGCACCTTCTCCGGCAAGAACCTATGGATCATGACCGTAGGGAACCTGAGTTGGCCTCAACGCGAGGCGCTGATCGAATCCGGCGCGATCTCGGAGTTGTCGCGCATCAACCGGTGGTCGTCGGTCGACGAGTATCCGACGCCCTACCGAGCGGTCCGCGGCTTCGAGGGGGTTCCCGTGCTCCGGCAGACGCACAAGTCGACGGGCGGCGTCAACTACAATCACCTCGCCACCATCGCCATCAGCGATCAGTACGGCAAGGACGCGCGCTATGTGCTCTTGCATCATCCGCGAGCGTTCTTGATCGCCGTCGCGATATCCTCGTTCCGGTACTTCGCGCCGGCCACGACACTGCCGGTGTCATCCGGTAATCGCGAGGCACTCCGGTGGCCGATGGCGTTTTACGACAACGTGCTCTACGGCCGGTGGCCTTTCGACACGACATCGTGCCGATTCCTCGAGATGGCCCAGGCGGTGCCCTACGTGTTTCTGCTGATCGGCTTGCCCGCGGCCGTTCTCTACGGGTTGATCGCGGCAGCGCGCGGCCAGGCGGGGCCGGCGCGCCTGTCGCGCACGCAACGGATCGTCATCCTCTACCTCTGCTTCAACATCGTGTTTGTGGCCGTGATGGGTTGCTGTCTCGACGCGCGTGAGACGAGTCGGTACCGATTCATGACAGACGGGCTGTCGGTGGCGCTCATCGGCCTCTTGGCTCAGCGCATCATCGCGGCCCTGCGCGCGAAAAGGACCGCCTAGCGTGTTGCACACAGCGCCACACCATCGACTCGTACGCGGCAGCCTCGGCCGAAGCCTGCCTTCTCCTTGGAGAACGCCGAGGACCGACCGGGCCGAACACGCCGCTCGGTGGAGGGTATGGGGTGTGGTGGCAGCCTGCCTGATCGTCGCATCACCGGGCGCACCAGGCGCGCGCATCGAGAAATCGCCGTTCATCATCGAATACCAAGATGACGCAGAAACGCTCGCCGAAGAGACGCTGGCGATTCTCGAGAAGGCACGGGCGGAGTTCCAGCGCTGGTTACCTACCGGAAACGAGCCCATTCGCGTGATCGTATGCTCGACGATGGGCGCGTTCCAGGCCGCCGCCGAGCGCATGGGCCGGTTGCCGGTCGAGGGCATCGCGCGGTCGGAGGGCGGCGTGATCGTTGTCAAAGCGCCGGCCCTCCGGAGCGATCCATTCGACTACTCCGGGACGCTCCGACACGAACTGGTACATGTTCTTCTGGCGCGCAACACGGACACGGCGGTGATGCCGCGCTGGCTCGATGAGGGCATCGCGATGACGGTGGGCAAGGATTTCCGCTGGGAAAGCATGCTGCACGTCGCCAACATGTACGTTCGAGGACGCATCATCGAGTATCACGCGCTCGATTTCGCCTTCGTAGCGCCCGAAGACGACTCCCAGTTCGGCGACGCCTACGCGCAGAGCCTCTCGATGACGCGGTTCCTGATGGGCCGCATAGGCGAGGAGGCCTTTTGGGAAATGGTGTATTCGCTGAAGACGAGGACCTTCCCCGAGGCCCTGCGCGCCGTCGCGGGCCTGACGCCTCGCACGCTGTATGACGGATGGGTGCAATCGCTCTGGAAAGTTGCCCTCATCTCATCGCTTGTGTCAGGATTCTCCGCGTTCCAAGTAGCGGCGGTACTGGTTATCGTGGCCTATTTCCGCAAGCGGCGGCGCGGTCAGCACATCCTGCGTCGGTGGGCCGCCGAAGAGGCGGATGATGGGTTAATCATGTTTCCGAGGGAACTGGAGGATCAGGAGGGGCCGTATCCCTGGGAGAACGACGACGAGGAGAGTTGGTGATGGCGTCTGAGGGCCGACTCCGCGTAGCGGTAGTGGGAGCCAGTGGCATCGGCAAGCACCACGCCAAGTGGTGGCACATTGAGGGCGCCGACGTTTGCGGCTTCGTGGGCACTTCACCGGAGTCGGTGGCGCGCACGCACGAAGCCATCAAGGCTATGTTCCCCTTCTCTGGCCGTGGCTACGTGTCGCTCGACAGACTGATCGAGGCCGAACGTCCTGACGTGGTGGACGTCTGTTCGCCGCCGTCCACCCATGTGGCCCTGTGTCGCATGGCCCTGGCCGCCGGCTGCCATGTATTGTGCGAGAAACCACTTGCCTTCGATCCCGGCCAGTCGACGGACACCCTCCTTGCCGAAGCGCGGAACCTAGTGGCCTTCGCCGAGGAACAGGAGCGCCTGTTCGGCGTTTGCACACAGTACTCCGTCGGAGCCGATGGTTTTGTGAAGATCTGGCGCGAGCGCCGAGGCGCGGAACCGATCGAACGATACCACGGCCACCTCGAGGCGCCCGCGAAAGGACGCGCCGCGGATCCCTTCCGGATCTGGGTGGATCTCTCACCACACCTGCTCAGCGTCCTGCTGCGGGTGGCGCCGAACGGACGGGCCGATTGGTCGACGCTGGAGGTCCGGTTCGACGGCTATGAGGCGCGCGCCTCATTCGATGTGATTGCGGCGGCGGGCACACGAATAGCCTGCGATTTGATCACGCGCAATACGACACAGCCGCCGGCGCATGTGCGCCACTTCAAGTTGAACGGATACGCCTTTGTCGTCGAGGGCGAGACGAATCCGGAGGGCGTGTACGGCGCGCGCATCGAGACCCCGGACGGTGATTACCACGAAGCCGACGCGATGCGTTTGCTGATCCGCGGCATGGCGGCCGGCCAGCCGCCCGCCGGCGGCCGCGAGGCCCTCGTTAACCTGGAATGGATGCTTCGGATCCGAGACGCGGCGGCGGGCACCTGACCGTCCGCCGTATCACCGAATCCAAGCACAAACGGTGTTTGCTAGGATGCTCGACAGACAACGACTCGACAGGAAGTTGCTGCACGCGCTGCCGGGGCATCCGTATCCCCTGGGCGCATGGGTCCAGAAGGGCGGCGTTCGGTTCGTCGTCTTTTCACGACACGCCACGCGCGTGTCGCTGCTGCTATTCGAATCCGCCGACGACATGCTCCCCGCCGTCGAACTGCCCTTCGATCCGGAACGGCACCGCACGGGCGATATCTGGAGCCTCTTCGTACAGGGTCTGGACGCCGGGACGATCTACGCGTATCGCATGGATGGCCCCTTCGATCCTGAGAGCGGCCATCGTTTCGACGCCGACCGGACCCTATTGGACCCCTACGCCACGGTTCTGGTGGGTGACGTCAGCGGGGGCCACGGCAAGTGTCTGGTCGTGGACGACGACGCGATCTGGTTCGACGAGCCCCGTCGCGAAGTCGAGATGGATCGAACGATCATCTACGAGACCCACGTCCGCGGATTGACCGTTCATCCCTCGTCCGGTGTTGCGTGTCCGGGAACCTACCTGGGCCTGATCGAGAAGATCGACTACCTGAAAGACCTTGGCGTAACGGCCGTGGATCTGCTTCCGGTGCATGAAGTGGGCGAGCGCGGCTTGGGCCGATTCGACCCCCAAACGCACGAGGAGCTCAGGAATTACTGGGGCTACAACACCATCGGATTCTTCGCGCCCACCGACCTGTACACGACAAGCCCCGGTGAAGGGCTACAACTCGTCGAGTTTCGCGAGATGGTCGGCGCCCTCCACAGCGCCGGTATCGAAGTCATCCTCGACGTCGTGTTCAACCACACCGCCGAGGGAAACCACAACGGGCGTACGCTCAGCTTTCGAGGCATCGACAACGCCATCTACTACCTCCTGGACGAGCAGGGCCAGTACCTCAACTTCTCCGGTTGCGGCAACACGATGAACTGCAATCATCCGCTCGTGCGTCAGTACATCATCGACTCGCTTCAGCACTGGGTTACCTCGATGCACGTCGACGGGTTCCGCTTCGATCTGGCCTCGATCCTCGGCCGCGACCGAAAGGGCCGAGTCGTGGAAAACGCGCCCCTTATCGAGACCATCGCCGAGGACCCCCTCCTGCGCCGCGTCAAGCTCATTGCCGAGGCCTGGGACGCCGGCGGCGCCTACCAGGTGGGATCCTTCGGCGACGGACGCTGGGCCGAATGGAACGGTAGATTCCGCGACGACGTGCGTCGCTTCTGGCGCGGCGATGCCCACACCCGATCCGACTTTGCCTCGCGGCTCACAGGCAGCTCCGACCTCTACCAGAAGGCAGGCCGATCGCCCGTGCACAGCATCAATTTCGTGACGGCCCACGACGGGTTCACCTTGCGCGATCTCGTTTCATACAATGAGAAGCACAATCTCGACAACGGCGAGAATAACGCCGACGGGCAGCGCGAGAACTTCAGTTGGAACTGCGGCGTCGAAGGCGAAACCGACGATCCGGCCATTAACGCGTTGCGCGTGCGTATGCGCAAGAATCATCTGGCCGCGCTCTTCCTCTCGCTGGGCGTGCCGATGATGCTCGGGGGCGATGAGTTCGGCCGCACCCAACGCGGCAACAACAACGCGTACTGCCAGGACAACGCCATCTCGTGGTATGACTGGACCTTACTCGAGGCCAATCGGGATCTGCACCGGTTCTGCCGCGAAGCGATTCGGTTTCGCCGGGAGAATCCGGTATTTATGAGAAAGGCCTTCTTCACAGGACAGCCGGTCCGAGCGGCCGCCCATCCCGACATCCTTTGGTTCGACGCCTCGGGCCGAACGCCGCAATGGCACGAGTCCGAGTCCGATCTGGCGTGCCGCATCGACGGCTCGGTGAATGCCGGCACGTCGCTCTACCTCATGTTCAATCCGTCGGACAAAAAGCTCCTGTTCCGCGTTCCCGAAGGGCGCTGGAGCGTCCGGATTGATACGGCTGCATCGCCGCCGGACGACATTGTGTCGATGCATGGGCTTCGAGCCGGGAGCATCCTAGACACGTACCCCGTGTCCCCGAGGTCGATGGCCGTTCTCTCCTCGAACGACCTCATCGCATAGCGCGCCATGGGGCCGGGTGTTGTCTCGGCGTCCGTGTTGACGCTATACTCTCGCCACTGCCGCCAAAACGTGGATCCGATCCATGAACACGCGTCCGGATTCGGGGCGGCGCCGGTCGTGTTCGACAAGTGTGGCATGCTTTTCAATTCCCTGCACTTCGCTATCTTCTTTGCTGTCGTGGCGGGCGTCTACTTCGCCCTGCCCTACCGATGGCGCTGGTCCTTTCTGCTCGCCGCCAGCTACTACTTCTACATGGCCTGGATTCCCAAGTACGCCTTCCTGATCCTCGCCTCGACCCTGGTCGACTACGTCGCCTCGAATCTGATGGTACGTACGGAGAACCTGAAGACACGTCGGCGTTACCTGTACTTCAGCATCTTCGCGAATCTCGGCATGCTGTTCTTTTTCAAGTACTTCAACTTCTTCGGCGATACCGTCCGGCAGGTGTTCGAGTACTTCTCCCTGCCCTACCACGTCCCGAGATCGCGCGTGTTGCTGCCGGTCGGCATTTCGTTCTACACATTCCAAACCCTCGGCTACACGATCGACGTGTACCGCGGCCACATCAAGCCCGAGAAACACTTCGGCATATTCGCGCTGTACGTGGCCTTCTTTCCTCAGCTCGTGGCCGGGCCCATCGAGCGCGCGGTCAACCTGCTCCCGCAATTCCGCAAGCAGTTCGACTTCGACTACCATCGCGTGACGGACGGCATCAAGCTGATCGCGTGGGGACTGTTCAAGAAGGTCGTCATCGCGGACCGAGTAGCGGTACTCGTCGACTACGTCTACGGCGATCCGCAGGCCCATACCGGCCCCGGGCTCGCCCTGGCCACGCTCATGTTCGCCTATCAGATCTACTGCGACTTCTCGGGCTACTCGGATATCGCCATCGGCACGGCCCAGGTGCTGGGCTTCGACCTCATGGTGAATTTCCGGCGGCCCTATGCGGCGCGGTCATTGCCGGACCTGTGGCGGCGCTGGCACATCTCCCTCACCTCGTGGTTCCGCGACTACGTGTTCATTCCCCTCGGTGGCACGCGCGTGCCCGTGCCGCGGATCGCCTTCAATCTCTTCATCGTGTTCCTCATCACGGGCCTGTGGCATGGCGCGAGCTGGACCTTCATCATCTGGGGCAGCGCCCACGGCCTCTTGCTCGTACTCTCGTTTCTCACGCGCGACGTGCGCAAGCGCCTCGCGGCCGCCCTGCATCTCGAGCGCATCCCACGCCTTCACACCATCTGGCAAGTCGCCGTCACATTCCTCATGTTCTACTCCGTCGGCGTCTTCTTCCGCGCCGAGAGTGTTGGCGATGGCGTCTATATCCTGAGACACCTCCTCGACGGCTGGGCCAATCCGTGTCGCGGCATGCCGGTCATGCGTTTCATCCGGAGTCTGGGTTTCCGCGCCGACGAAGACTTCTACGTGGCCGTCATTGCCATCATCGTGCTCGAGGTAGGCCATTTCCTCCAATCCCGAGGCTCCGTGCGCGACCGCCTCTCAACCTGGCGGTGGTACGTCCGCTGGCCCCTCTACTACCTCTTCATCGGCATCATCCTCGGCTACGGCGTCTTCACCCACTCCCCCTTCATCTACTTCCAGTTCTGACGAGGCATCCGGCCAGCGCCAAGATATCACTCGAGAGGACGCACCCGGATCCGCCGGCGGTCCACGGTCACAATCGCGGCCGACTCGAGGGCCGCTCCGTGCGTGGCTAGAACACGAAGGCATACCGCGCCCTGCTCTCGCCCCGAGAACCCCACCAACCGCAGAATGCCTGCATGGGGACGCCGCCGGACAATCGCCAGTTCCCCGAAATCCTTGTCCAGTGTGATCAACACCCGGTTTTCACAATAGGCTTGCGCAAGGATTTCGTCATCCCCCGGATCCCGGTCCCAATCGCCGGCCCATACCACCTCGTGGCCGGCGTCACGAAGCACCGCCTTGGCGCCGCCCCACACGCACGCATCCAAGAGCAGCTTCATCACACCGATTCCAGCACGACGGGCTCCACTCGCTCGTGCCCAACAAGCCGTTGCGCATACACGAGGCACGCGCGAATGTCTTCGGGCTCAAGCCACGGATAGCCTTCCAGAATGGTCTGTTCCGTGTCGCCGGCAGCCAACATGCCGAGCACGTGCTCGACCGCCAAGCGCCGTCCCCGGATAACGGGTTTGCCGCCGAAAATGTTGGGATCCACCATGATCCGTTCCAACAGGTTAGTCTCATCCATGGCCAAGTCCTCTCAGGCTGGCGATATCGCTTCCACGTATTATACTCAAAAACCTGGCGCTGGCGCGGCTTACGTTCGTCGTGCTCGTTGCGTCGTCGTGGTTCGGATCCCAAAAACAAACCACTACGAACACAACGCGGTCCTCCGCTGCGGCCGGCCCATCCACACTCGCGAGGGAGCCCTCTCCCACCGCGGATCGCATTGAACGACACAGGACCAGACCTTGCGAAGTTCCGTACTACTATCTCCAAGAATCGCTGCTTCCTGCAAAGGTTTCTCGCGTATGTCCTGTAGCAAGAGTAGGATACGTGGACCTCGCAAGGCTTGGTTGCGGCTCCGCTGCGCTATGGATTCCGTGCATTCGGTGGTTGATGAACGCCTCTGCGCCATCGCCAACTTGACAGGCACGAGCGACTCACGTAAGTTCATCTCCTATTCCGCCGCATTATTGGGCGATCACTACAGGAAACGCTCATGCGTGTTCGATGGATATCCTTGGCGCTGGTCGTGGCCCTCGGCGCATGGCTGCTCTGGCCGCAGCCGTCGGATGAGGCACCGAACGACACCGCGCCCAAGCAAGGCCACGCGGCCCATTCCCAGGACGTCCGCTACGTACTCCGGTTCTCGCCCGGCTACTTCTTCATGCCCGACAGTGTCCCCTACGGCATCGGCAAGCCGCTGCAAGGGCTCAAGACGGTGGTGCGCGAGTTCGAGGCCCGTTTTCCCGACACGCGGGTCGAGTTCCTGAACGTGCCCGGCGTTCGCGAGTACCTCGTCACGCAACTCAGCAGCGGCCGCGCACCGGACATCATCAACGTGAATGTCGAGGATGTCTGGACGGATGTGCAGAAGGGCTGGTATGTGGCCCTGGATCCCTATCTCGAGCAGCCCAATCCCTTCGTGGTCGAGAAGGGCGATCCCAACGCGCCCGGCTACAAGCAGTGGTGGGACATCTTCCGCTATCAGGCTATCAGCCGAGGCAAAGCAGCACCCGACGGATTGGTGTATTGCCTCAGTTATGACATGATCGAGACGGGGATCTTCTACAACAAGGACATCTTCGGGAAGGTCGGTATCGAAGCGCCGGAGGACTGGGAGTCCTTCCTCGAGGTCTGCCGGAAGGTACAAGCCGCGGGCTATACGCCGGTACTCATGAGCATCGACATGTTCAGCGACTGGTGCACGGACCTCTTCTTCGATCAGGTGTACAACAACCTGCTGCCGGGCATCGACTTGCTCAAAGATCCCAAGCGCGAACCGTATTTGCAGGGATATCTCGATTGGGACGAAATTTGCTTCCTTCACAATCTCGGTTTCTTCACGTCAAGCGATCCGCGCTATGGCGAGATTTGGCGGCTCATGAAGGAGTTCCGGCAGTACGTCAACAGGAACCTGGCCACAACGGATCTCACGCGCGAGTTCGTGACGCAGCGCGGGGCCATGCACTGGAACTCGAGCAATTTCACCTATCGTCTCCTGGCCGACAAGCAGTTGGGATTCGAATGGGGCGTGTTCTACCCGCCGCCGTTCACGGATAGGACGACGCCCCACGCATCCCATGTACCCATGTGCGTCATTGGCGGTTCCGCCAATCAGATCGAGGTCACCAACAGCGCCTTTGGCGATACCGGCGATCCGAACACGTCCGAGCGGCTCCAGCGCGTCATCGCCTTGCTCCAATTCCTAACGCTGCCCGAGAATTGTGAACGGGTCGTGAATGAGTACCCCTGTCTCATTCCGAACGTGGTCGGCGTGCCCGTGCTGCCGCCGCTGAAGCCCTTTGAGGAAATTCTTGAGCGTCCCTATACCACAACGAAATGGGTGTACACTTTCGATCTGAAGTTCTCCGAGATCCAGCGGCGCATGCTCGAACTCTATCTCAACGACGGCATTCCCTTTGAGGAATTCCTGGCGTGGCAAGAGAAGAACCTGGGCGCCGCGTGCCACAATCTCGTCATGCGCAAGCCGATCGATATCCCGCGCATGCAGGCCGCGTGGGATGCGCAGGCGGCCGCCCGGGCCACGATGAAAGATCTACCGAATGAATAGGGAACGGATTCCGAATCACCGACTGCGTGCCACGCTCTCGTGCTACGCGATTGTGGCCGTCCCCGTCTTGTTGCTGACGCTATTCGTCTACTTGCCGGTGATCTGGGCCTTCAGCAAGTCACTCTACCAGTTCGAGATCGGCGGCGAGTCCGTCTTTGTCGGCCTCGGGAACTACGTCGAGTTCTTAACGGCCGATCCGGTCACGTGGCCATCGCTGGGGCACATGCTGCTGCTGACGACGTTTGCGGTGTGCATGCGCCTGTCGGTCCCGCTGCTGGTCGCGAAGCTCGTCCACTCGATTCCCGTCGAGCGTTGGCGTTACGTGTACCGTATCGTGTTCCTGACGCCGATTGTGGTGCCGGGTGTGGCCGTGCAGCTCATCTGGAGCGGCCTGATCTACGCCGATAACGGCCTGGTCAACGAGACCTTGCGTTCGCTGGGACTCGACTCGCTGGCGCGCGGCTGGCTGAGCGATCCGACAACCGCGTTGCCGGCCGTTGCCTTGATCGGCTTGCCCTTCGTGGGCGGATTCGAGGTGCTCATCTACTACGCCGGCCTATCGGGTATCCCGGAGAGCGTGAACGAGGCGGCCCGGCTCGAAGGGTGCACCGGCCTCCGCAAGTTCTTCCTCATCGATATCCCGATGGTCATGAGCCAGCTCAAACTCGTTCTCATTCTGACGATCATCGGAGGCGTCCAGGGATTTCAGGGCCTGTTTATCGTGACGCGCGGCGGCCCAGGCTTCAAGACCACGGTTCCGGGCCTTTGGATGTACTACAATGCCTTCAGTTTTCAGCGCATGGGCTATGCGTGCGCCATCGGTGTATGCCTGTTCGTACTCATCTTCGGACTCACCTTGCTCAACATGAAATACTTCCGTTCTACCGAGGAGTTGGAGGGCGGCCGATGAATCACGGCAAACAGATCCTACTCCACGCACTGATACTCGCCTTCGCCGCGGCCACGTTGCTCCCCTTTGTCTTCGTGATGAACAACTCGCTGCGTTCCAACGCGGAGCAATACCATGCCTTCTTCGGCTTGCCCCAGTCGCTCGAGCGGATCATCGTGACGATCCCGGCAGCACTGCGGGGCGCTACGGAGCCGATGACCGTGGAAGACGAGGAGGGAACCCTGCGGCAGGTAGCACCCGCGAAGGCGCTCGGCGTGTCCGTGCTCACAGCAACGAAGGGTTACCGCCACGCCTGGCACGTCATCCGCCCCTACATGCTGAATTCCTTGTTTGTCTCCATAACAACGGCGGCCGGCGTCCTGCTCCTGGGCTCTCTGACGGCTTATGTTCTCTCGCGCCAGCGGTTCTTCGGAGCGAAGGCCTTGTACCTCTACATCATCGGCACGATGATGTTCCCGGGCGCGCTCACGCTGGTGCCCAGCTTCATGTTGGTGAAGAAGCTGGGCCTGCTGAACACGTACTGGGCCATGATCCTTCCCTACATCGCCGGGGGCCAGGTGTTTGCCATCTTTGTGTTCAAGAGCTTCTTTGACGGGTTGCCCGAGGAGCTGTTCGAGTCGGCGCGCCTCGACGGCGCGGGGCATTCCCAACTCTACCGCTACATTGTTCTGCCGCTGTCGAAACCGGTGCTCTCCGTGGTTGCGGTGATGTCGATTCTGGGCACCTGGAACGAGTTCCTGTGGCCGTTCATCACGAACACCGAAGGCAAGTACCACGTCATTGCTTCGGGCCTGTACGTACTGGCCACCTCGCCGTACGCTTCTAACTTCAGCACCTTGTTTGCGGCGTACCTGATCTCGAGCGTGCCGTTACTGCTGCTCTTCATCTACGCCACCAAGCCCTTCATTCAGGGAGTGACTTCCGGGGCCTTCAAGGCCTAATGTGCCGCCCGGATAGCGGCGGCTTCGCGGGGTTGACGGCCATGGCGCGGCCCTGGCTGGGCGTCATGCATTGCTGGATGGCGCCGGCGCGTCGAGCACCTCGCGCACCTTGCGCAACAGCACGTGCGGCGAGTAGGGCTTCTGAATCAGCGTGATGCCCTTATCAAGCACAAAGTCGGTGCCCATGGCATCGCCGCTGTATCCGCTCGAGAAGAGGAACCGCAAGCCCGGGCGTCGATCATGCAGGACATCGAACACGGCCTTGCCGCCCATCTTCGGCATGATCACGTCGGACAGAATCAGATCGATCCTGTCGGGATGTTTCTCGAACAGGGCCAGCGCCTCATTCCCGTCGGCGGCCAACAGGACGGTGTAGCCGGCACGCGAGAGAATACGTTCCGCGAGTCGCCGCAGCATCGCGTCATCCTCGGCAACCAGAATGGTCTCGGAGCCGCCTCGGGCGTCTTCCGCGGCCGCGACCGCAACCGACGGTGTCGCGGGTTCACTGCTCGGCAGATACACACTGAATGATGCCCCATGTCCAAGCTGGCTGTCGACCTGCACCATGCCTTCGTGTTGCCTCACGATGCCGTAGACCGTGGCGAGTCCGAGTCCCGTCCCCTTACCTACCTCCTTCGTGGTAAAAAACGGATCGAAGATGCGCGCCAGCGTCTCATCGTCCATGCCGCAGCCGGTATCCGTGACGGTGATCCGTACGTATCGTCCGGGAACGGCCCATGCGTGCGATTCGCAGTACCCTTTGTCCATCCGCACATTGCGGGTCTCGACCGTCAGGGTACCGCCTGCCGGCATGGCGTCGTGCGCGTTCACACAGAGATTCATCAGAATCTGCTCGACTTGCCCGCGGTCTGCGCGCACCGTATCGAGGCGTTCGCCTGGAACTACGACCAGTCGAATGTCTTCTCGGATGACCCGATTGATCATCTTGGCGAAATGCCCGATGACCTCATTGAGGTCCAGCGCCTCAATGGAGAGGACCTGCCGGCGGCTGAAGGCCAGCAGTTGGCGGGTCAACCGGGCGGCGCGTTCCGCGCCCTGGAATATCCCCTCCGCGAATTCGTAGGCCTCCCCGCCCTCGGGAAGGCCTTCCATGAGCATGCGGCTGAAACCCATAATGGCCTGTAGGATGTTGTTGAAGTCGTGGGCGACGCCGCCGGCGAGCTGGCCGACCGCTTCGAGTTTCTGTGCTTGGCGGAGCTGCTCCTCGAGAAAACGATGCGCGGTGATGTCTCGGCCTATACCGACAAGTCCGATAACCCGACCCTGGTCGTCTCGGAAGGGGACCTTCGTGGTCAGCAGCCACTGCTCACGGCCTTCGCGATCTCGAGTCCTCTCTTCGCGGTTGAGCAGCGGTTCGCCCGAGCCAATCACGGCTCGTTCGTCGGTAAGGTACTGAGCGGCCAGTTCGGGGGCGTGGAAGTCGGCATCGGTCTTGCCGACAAGCTCTTCTTGCGTGGTGGCCCCCAGTTGGCGGAGATGGGCCTGGTTGCTGAGAAGAAACCGGCTCTCGGTGTCCTTGAGGAAAATATAGTCCGGCATGGCATCGATGACCGTCATGAGGAGCTGATGTTGCCGTTCGGTGGCCGCTCGCGCCGCTTTCAGCTCGGTGATGTCAATGAGTGTGCACAAGACGGCCCCCTCGCCGGCAAGGGACACATGCTGCGCGGCAATCACCACCCATCGTCCCTCGCCTCCTTTCGTGATCATCTTGGCTTCGTACAGAGAAGGCGGCGTCTCGCCCTTGGAACGGGCTTGGCCACGCCCCTTCACCAGGTCACGGTACTCGGGATCGACGAGTTCCCAGAACGGCATCCCGAGCAGTTCCGCCCGCGAATAGCCCGTGATGCGCTCCATGGCCGGATTCGCATCCAGGAGATGGTGCCCTCGATGCACGAAGACCGCCGCGGGAATGGTCTCGAAAAGCGCCCGGAACCGCTCCTCGCTCTCGCGCAGAGCATCCTCCGCCTGCCTGCGCTCGGTGACATCGGACAGGGCCACGATGACGTCGGCGTGGGGATCGGATGCGTCGGTACGTGCGGCAAGCAGGAGGGCCGCGAAGGTGGTGCCATCTTGGCGCTTCAGACGCGTCTCGACCGACCCGACCCCGGTCGCGTTCATGCCCGCATCAAGGGCCTCGCCGACACGCCGGAATGTGTCGTCATCTTCATAGAGCAATGCGGTGCTGTGCCCCTGATACTCCTCGGGGGCGTAGCCGATCATGGCACTCATCTGCTCGTTGGCCCACCGCATGGTGCGCCCTCGCACGACGCCGATGCCCAGCGGCACGGCCCGCAGAATACCGCGCATCAGGCGCTCGCTCTCGAATAGCGTCTTCTCCGCCTTTCGCCGGCGTTCGCCGTCCAGGAACACCTGGGCCGTCAAGAGGAAGCCTATCGGATAGAACACCAGAACCGCGCCGCCAATACGCCGCATCACCTCCCAGCCCGTATTGGGAATCAGGAATTGCAGGCCGAGCATCCCAGTGTGCACAATCACGCCGAACACCCAGAGCTGCAACGGCCCGACCCACTTCTCATCGCGCCGCCGCAGGTAGTGGAGGACGGTACCGAGTGCGGCCGCCTCGACCACCACAGACACCCCCACCGTCGCGCCGGCTCCTCCTAGATACAACCGGTACGCACCACACATGACAGCGCCCAGCACCGCCGCCAACGGGCCGCCGAACAACCCAGCCAGACTCAGCACAATGGAGCGGCCGTCGTAGATTACGCCCGGCCCAAAATGCAGGGGGGTCATCATCCCCACCACCCCCGCGGCACCGAACAGAACCCCCGTCGCGACGCCATAGGCCACGCCACGCTTCTCCTCACGCCGGGCCAACGTCTGGACCCCCACCGCCAAGGCCACCAGGAGGGCCACGTTCTGAAACAGCTCGAGAATCACCGATCCCACCTCCCAACGACGGCCCCGCATGCCATGAGCAATCGGAACGGTTCCATCCACGAAACTGCGCTGAAGAACTCCCCGGACCTACCTCCACGCGTCGGACTTCCCTGCACCGAGCTCCACTCCTTCTCTACCCTCTCGCCCGCCTACGCTCACGCTCCTCCCTGCCCTCCGGCTCCGTCCGCCGGCGCGCGACCTCTTCCGAATCACACCCGCCGATCCCTAGGGCTGGATGATGGAGGGATCGAGGGGATGGCCGGGCTTCGGGCGGTCGATGGCCGCCGCGACAAAGGGCGTGATGGGGTAGTCGCCGGCGGTCTGGCCGTCCGGCACGCCTGAGGGATAGCGAATGAACTTCACGTGGCCGTCCATGTAGAGGACATTGCCGCCGCCGGGCATGTGGTTGAAGGCGATCGTTCCTACGCCGACGACGCCCGTCAGCGCCCCGCCGCTCGTGATGGTATCGAAGGCAATAGGCACCGTGCTCTGGGCGACCGCACTCGCGTCGGGATTGCCGATGTCCCTGATGAGAAACCGTTCGACACCATCGCGGAGGCGATAGATGGTCACCCGATTGCCGGTTTGACCACCGGAACCCGTCACGCCGACGTTCGGATAGACGTTTGCCAGATGCATGGAATCGGCGCCGGCGACGCTCGCGGGATCGAACACCATGTCCGACGGTTCCATCGGGGCCGTGTTGTTCGGGCCACCATACTTCTGGCCGACCAGCATGCCGAAGTAGTCGGAGTCCTGCATGGTCACCCAGCCGAGATAGGCGTACGAGAGAAACTTGCCCATCACGTTCCAGTCCAGGAATTCCTGGACGGAACTCAACGTGCGGGTGAGGGTGCTGGCGCCCTGCGGATAATCCACGCTGATCACGTGCCCGTCCTGGAGCCATTCGAGGGCCTGCTGGGGACCTTCCGCCGTTGCCGAGGACGGGCAGAACAGCACGTTGAAATCCGTCAGATACTCGGGATAGAGCTGCCTCGGATACCAGAGGCTCTTCTGGAATCCCGGCTGAAGCTGTCCCTGGCTGTTCAAGGTTAATGCGTTGGAGGGGAACAGACCGCCGTCTGCCTCACTCGAGTACATGCGGCAGATGGTTCCGAGTTGTTTGAGGTTGTTGGCGCAGCTCGCGCGGCGCGCCGCTTCGCGGGAACGCGCCAAGGCAGGCAACAGGATGGCCGCCAGTATTCCAATGATGGCGATAACAACCAGAAGCTCGATGAGGGTGAAACCGTTTCGTTCACGGAGCTGCTTCATGATGAACTGCCTTGCGCTGCACGCCCTTGCCTGTCTTCACTTCTTCTCGTAACCCGACTCCAGAAATCGCTTCGAGCCACTGCCGCGCAGCGCTCGATGGCTATTCCAACAGACCAAAGCCATGTCTGTCAAGGGCTTTGTTCGGGAACAACCAGGTCTCACTCCGTGACCAAATGGATTCGCTCGGGAGGAAACACCACGCGCACGATTTCACCCGGTGCGTGAACGCGATCATCAACCAGGGCAAGCTGGACATCGCCGAGCGTCGCCCGGGTCAGCACCGCGTAGGGTCTGCGCTCGCTCGAGATTACCCGGCAGGCGTGGCCGGTGTCGCCCGTAACGACGTGCTCGGGCCGGATCACTGCGTGGTAGGCACCTGCGGGCGCGGCGGTTGCGGCAATCCCGATGCCGCCCAAGCGTATCATGCCCTGCGAGACCTCGACGGGCCAACTGTTCCTGCAGTGAGTGAACTCCGCCACGAACCGGTTGACGGGACGGTCCAGGACTTCGTCCGGCGGTCCCACCTGAACCAGGCGCCCCACCTCCATCAGGGCGAGCCGGTCGCCCACGGTGAGCGCCTCGTCCAGGTTGTGGCAAACGTGCACCGTAGTCAGTTGGAACTCGCGCTGGAGACGCTTGAGTTCAAGACAGACCTGGTCGCGCATGGACTCGGGCAAGGCCGACACAGGCTCGTCCAGCAACAGCACATCCGGATTGGCCATGAGGGCACGGCCCAGCGCGACGCGCTGCTGCTCGCCGCCGGACAGGGTCTGCGCGGGCTGGCGCAAGAGCGGCTCCAACCGGAGCATCCGGATCACCGAAGCAAGACGCTCGCTCGCATCGAAACGTGAGGATTGGCGTAGCCGAGCCGCGAACCGCAGGTTCCATTCCGTTGTACGCGATCCGAACAACTGGTAGTCCTGCGGGACGTAGCCGATGTGACGCTCCGCGGGATCGGCATGGGTGACGTCTCGGCCGCCGATGTATACGCGGCCGCTCTGGGGTTTTCGCAGTCCACACAGCAGTTCGAGCAGGGTCGTCTTCCCGCATCCCGAGGGCCCGAGCAGGACGAGGTACTCGCCCTCGATCACGTCAAGCGTGACGGGCAAGAGCCGAAACGCGCCGACGGCCCCGGCCAATGCTTCTATGCGGACGGGCGTACTCATGGGCTCACCACAAGGGCCGCTTGCCGCGGCCCCGGACAATCGCGAGCGCCGTGCCCGCGATCGCCACCATCCAGAGGGACACCACGAGGGCACGGTCGAGATTGCCCACCGAGAACTCCAGGAAGACCGACGAACTCAGGATCTCGGTGCGCATCCGCGTGATCCCGGAAAACAGTGCGATCGGGCCGAAAGCGCCGAAGGCGATCGTCCAGGCCAACACAAGTGCCTCGACAAGCCCGCTACGCGCCTCGGCGAGTTCCACGCGGACGAAGGCCTGCCACCGCGTGGCCCCCAGAGTGCGTGCTACGCCCGGCAGTTTCGGAGAGACATTGTCGAAGGCGAGTTTGCAGATGCGGGTTGCGAAAGCAACGCCCATAATGGTCTGCGCGAGAACGATTCCGGGAACCGAGAACGTGAACTCACAGAGATGGCGTTGGATGAACCTTCCAGGCCCTGTCTGAAAGAAGATCAGAAGGGCGACGCCCATGACCAGCGGCGGCAACGCGATCGGCAGATAGAACAGCAAATCGAGCACCCGCCAGCCCGGCACCCGGTACCGGCTCAACAGATAGCCCGAAGGGATCGCGAGAAACAACGCGATCAATGCCGACAGGATCGAGGTCACGAGGCTGAGCATGAGCGCGTGACGCAACGCCGGTTCCGACCAGAGCAACCAGGGACTCACATCGCGCGGATACACGAAGCAGCATGCGATCAACACCGCGATGGAAACTGGATAGAGCACAGCCACGAGGGCCATGCTCACGGTGAACGCGCGGTTGCGCACGTCAAGCCGCATCATTGACCTCGCGGCGTCGAGGCGGAAACGATGCCGTACTTCTCAAAAACGGCGGCCGCCTCAGGGGCAATCGTCATGTCGATGAAGGCGCGAGCGCATGCGGGGTTCTTGGACACGGCGAGGATGCCGATGGGCACACCGACGCTGGATTCCGCGTCGCCCTTGGCCACAACATCCAGCCGATCCCCGAACTGCCACGCCGTGGCATCCCAGATGATGGCGGCATCCAAATGCCCCGAGGCGCATTGCACCGCAAGCTGATCGACGGTGCTGCCCGAGACAATGACGTTCTTCTCGACATGCGCCCGAATCCCCAGCCGGTCCAAGTAGGCGCGGCACGCATGTCCGACGGCCGTGATCTTCTCGTCGCCCATCCCCACGCGTACGCCAGCCTTGGCAAGGTCCTGGAAACCGGTCAGCCCTGCGGGATTGCCCTTGGGCACGGCGAGCACGGGCGTGAATACGGCCATCTGCTCCGCCTCCGTTACGAGGCCCTTGTCCTGCGCCGTCTTCATGAAGAAGTCGTCGCCCGCGATGTAGAGATCGCCCACCTTGGCCAACTCGATCTGGGCCAACAGGGCACCGGAGCCCTGATACATCATCTCGAACTCGGCGCCGGGACACTGCGCCTGAAAACGTTGGGCCAATTCGTCGATAGGCTTTTTGACCCCGCCCGCGCAGTATACCAGCAGCTTCCCGGGCGTCACGGCCGCCAACGCCGTGCCGTAGCCCATAGCCCCGAACACGGCTCGGGACTCCGTACGCTCGATATAGTCGAGAAACGCCACCGCGCCGTCCGGATTGGTGGGTTTCGCGAGTGCCGCAGCAAACACGGAAGCGCTCGGGAAGTCCATCTCCATCGGAATCTCGTCGAGGGCATCCTTGTGCATCGCCGCCACGAAGTTCCAGACAATGACGGCGTCCACGTTGCCGGTCAGGAGCGCGGTGGCGAGTTCCTGATGGGCGCGACTCGTGTAGACGGTTCGCGCTTGGATCGCGGCCAACAGACCGGCGTCGCCCGCGCCCTTCTCGAACATCTCGCCACAGGTCGAGTACCGCGCGTCGGGCATTCCCACCCGAAGGCCTTCGCGGCCCAGATCGGCAACCCCACGGATCGCCTTGGGATTGCCCTTGGCAACGACCAAGGTCGGCCGGAGCGCCCCGAGGATAACCAGCCGAGGTTGGCGCAAGCCCTTCTCGGCCAGCTTCTCTGCGAAGGGCGCATGGCCAACGAACACATCCGCGGGAAAACCGAGCTCCATCTGGGGAAACAGCGTCTCGCACCCGCCCAGGGTTAACTCAACGCCAAGACCGGTATCCCGCTCGAACGCATCCGCGACCTTCTTGACCGGCTCGGCCATGGAGGCCCCGCACAGGACGCGCACCTTCGTCGCGTCGCCCAATGCGGCACCGGCCAACACAACGGCGAACGCCAACATCACGAGAGTCTTCTTCATGGACAAACCCTCACGCGTAACAGGCCAAGATCCGCCAAGAAAGACACCCTAGCAAACCAGGGTGGCGCGTTCAACACGCCCTCAACGCCATGTGTCTCGCACGTGGCATACGAATACGGGATTGGGTTGACCTCGCCAAGATACGATTGCTACACTCGCGAGGGTGCCGGCGAATGTGGTGGCAGAGGAGTCGCCCGAGAAAGGGAATGCCCCATGGTGAACGCGCGGATGCATCTGGCGTTGCCGATAGTCCTGTTCGGCTCTTTGGTGGCGTTGCTGCCGATCCCATCCTTCTCCGAACCGGAGTACCCGCCGCGCCAGGAGTCCCTCACCATTCTCGACGTCGACGGCTCGTTGGTGAGACTGTCCATGGACGAGATCCGCGCGCTTCCGGCCGCGCGGGAGAAGGAATGCGTTCTGGTTGGCCGCCACGAGGGCCTTCTGGGAAAAGCGGACTATGAGGGGCCGGCGATTGCCGACGTACTCGAGAAGGCGCCGGCGGCCCAGGCGCTGGAGCAATACGTCCGGAACAACAGCTATGTCGTGTTCAAGGGAATCGATGGGTTCCAGGCGACGGCCTCGTGGGAAGAGCTCACAGAGTCCCTCGATGGCCACCATGCCATGATCGTGCTGAAAAAGAACGGCGAGCCGTTGCCGGACGCCGAAGGCAGCATGCGAACCTACTTCCCCGGCGACCCGTACCTCTGCCGAAGCGTGATGTATCTGGACACCATCGAGATCCACGTAGTCCCGGGAGTCACGAAACGCCCCAAACGCATCGGCGAAGCCGAGGAGGAACAGAAGTAGTCCGGCAAGAAGGGCCTGCTGTTCCGAACGCCCCGCGTCTACGATCCTGCTTGGCTTTGCCCGGTGCCGCCTGACGCCGGCGCAGTTTCGGCCCCCATTAGGCCTTGTCTGCGAAAGGAGCACATGATGGAACCGGTTGTCTACATTTGGGGTGAACGGTTGGCCCAGGTCAACGTCATCGTTCACCTGTTGACGGGTCTGGTGTTGATCGGGGCGGTGACCCATCACCTCTGGCTTGTCGTCCGAGGAAGGGGTATCACCCATGCCAAAGCCATACGCCGGTTCTCTTTCTGGGCTGCGGTGAGCTATCTCACATGCTTCGCCTGGGGCTGCTTCATCTACCCGGCCTACCGCTACTACGTTCGGTTTCTCGTTCAAGACGAGCGGGCGCCTTGGGCTACCGGCCTCTTCGAGATCAAGGAGCACTGGTTGGCGCTCGGACTGGCCCTACTGCCCTTTTATCTCGTGACCTCGCGGTCCGTCAAAGACCTGGACAAGCGGGAGCGGTGGTTCCACTACGCGGCCGTGGTCGCGATGGCCGTGGTCGTCTGGTACTCCTTCGTGTTGGGCGCGGTGGTAGTAGACCTGAGAGGAGAGCTGTACCGATGAAACACCGCTGGGCATCCGTCTTTTGGCTGGGCTTCTTCTCCTTGGGCTACCTCGTGACCTTCGTGCATGGCTTCCCCGGCATCCGATACTACCCCGCCTCTCACGCATGGGGCCTCGGAGGCGCCTATGCGGGCCCGAGCATGGGCTGGTACGGCCGCGTAGCCGTCGGGTGCGTGGCGGGACTCGTTGGTTGGATCATCGGCGCCATCCTGGACAAGACACGAGGAACCGAATCCCGGCCGCCCTGGGCAGTACACGTCACGGCCTGGATCCTTCTCCTGGCCGCCGCGGCTTACGCGACCCATCATGAATGGGTTAAGTGGATGTAGTCCGGAACCCGCGTCTGGGCCGTCTGGGTCACGCGAAGGACTCCCCAGAGAATCGCATCATCCCCTATTCCTCCCATCCTCCCGCTGCCGCGTCCCAGGCAACGCGGGATCGCGCACGCGCCAACGAGTATCGCAGCGCCGAGTGCCACACGTCACGCATCGCCCGCCCGGCCATGGTATAATGACATGGGTGGAAGTCGTTCCCGCCGAACGTAGGCAAGCACAACCAATTGCTGCATAGGGAGGGTCGGGCGGTGAAAGGCATTTCCGGTTTCCTATCCGTGGTTGTCCTCTTCGTCTTTCTCGTTGGCCAAGTCGACGCGGGGGCCACAGGACCGGAGAGAAGGGCTCCGGTTTACTTCAACATCATCCACCATGAGGAAGCCGTGGGCAACCCGTGCGACGGTCTTGCCGGCTTTCCGCTGTGGCAATCGTTCAAGAACAACCTGTATGACGAGTTGGCGTTGCTGGACTCCCGGGGCATTGTCTCGGACCAGTACTTCAGTGATTTCATCGTGTCCGTCGCCCAGTACCTCGAACTGAGCGGGCAGGACCCGACGGCAACCGAGATCTTCGATTGGTTCACAAATAGCGATCAGAACCTCGGCTATCACTTCCATCCCACGACCTGGGATGTCCCCATCCGGACAGACAGGATAGCAGGCAACGCGTCCTTCGACGGCTCAGTCTCCGACTACGCCTACTGGGAAGCCGCCTACTACGACTGGGAACCGTGCCTGTTGTCCGGATACGGCCACCTCTGCATGACGTGCGGCGATCTCGACCCGCTCCGCGCGGGCGGACTGCAGTTCATGGAAGCGTTCTTCGGAACCGAAACCAAGAAGACGGTGGCGGAGTGCGGCCTGATGCGCTACGCCGCCGTCGGTCAGATGTTCCGGAACACCTACATTCTCCCGCGAGGTCGGCATATCGTCTGTTCGCAGGGCGCGCCCCATTCCTTTTCCGGCAGCGACGACGGGCTCCGGAAGATGTGGACCAGCGACCTCACGCTGGCATCCTCGGAGTTGTTTCTCTACGTGTACAAAATGATGGGACTCTACTTCGTGAAACACATATCGAGTGCCTCGATCGAAGGCCGGTACAGTCCCGTGTCGTTTCTCGATCAGAAGCTGGATCTACTACCCCGGAACACCCCACATTTCTTCGTCATCCATTTGGTGAATAACACGTCGCCCGGCGATCCGCTCATACCCTTGTTGGACTACCTTCAAACCGAATTCATCCCGGCCAACGTCGGGAGTCGATTCATCTCCCTGGGCGAGATCCCCAGCTTGGTCGAGGAAAACCCGCGGAGTTTCACTATGCCGGAACTCGAGGAGGCCGCCACATATTTCCTCCAGAATTACATGGGCCGCCCCCCGGCGTTCATCAGGTATGGCGAGGATTTCATGTCCAATGCCTCGCTCTTCAAGGCGCTGCAATTCGCCCTCTACGCCTACCTCTCCAATCCCAGCGGCGACGAACAGAAATCGGGCATATGGCCTGAGCATGTGGATGTGGCCGACTTCATTAGGCCACCGATGGGAAACCCCTCGGACGGCGTCTCACGAGACTTGCGCGTTCCCGACGCAATGACCATGGCCACCTTCGCCACGGCCGTCACAGGCCTCCTCCTGGACGACTCCATCCCTTATCATGTGACCATTCATCTTCCCTTGCCGGCCGCGCCGCTCACCGTGAATCCCGCGGAGTTCCTCAACGGGATGTGCGCCATGTTCATCCGCCTGCGCAACGCTGCCGCGCCAATGCAGGAAACACTTCAACTGCCCATGCACCTCACGCCCGGGTACATCGTGCCTGCGTCGAATATCGAGCGGGAAGCGGGCAGGGATCCTGATGCCAGTTTCACCGCGCTCACTCCCCTGGAATGGTTCACCGATCTGCAGTCATGGACGCTCGAGCCCCTGCGCTTCAAGTACGACGCTCCGGTGGATAGCGATGGAGACGGCTACTTTGACGATGAGGACGCGTTCCCGGATAATCCCGACGAGTGGGAAGACGTGGACGAGGATAGCCTTGGCGACAATTTCGAGCTGTTCATCATCGATTTCGATCCACTCGACGAGTTCACTGCCCTTGACGATGTAAAACCCGGAGATGACTTCGACCGAGACGGCAGGACCAATCTGGAGGAGTTCCTAGACGATTCCGACCCAACCGAGGCGCCCAATGATCTACCGGTCACCACCGTGGCAGGCCTCACCGCGCTTATTCTCTCGATAGGCCTTCTTTCCGTTCACTTCCGCAGAAGGTCCCGTGTCGTCTAGCCAAGATCACCGATGTCGTGCACACCCCCCGTGGCCGGAGGCAGGGGCGTGAACGCGGCATCGGGCGGTATCCAGCGACTACAAGTCGCTTCTACATCCCACGCGGTGGCGCTGCCGGAACGCCAAACACCGTGGAGACCCGAGACTGGACCGCGCAAGGTCCCGTGAATTTCGTGCCTTCAGTGGTTACTGGATGGCCCTACGCCATTCCCCGGTGCACGATCATCATGCGCCAACCGGCGCGGCCAACACCGGCCCGAGTCGCGGCCCAGTTTTTTCGGCCAGGGAGGGTGTGATAATCTTGCATCGCTGAACGGGCACAGGCTCACGGTGCATGTTCCGACGTCGTGGACAGAGGGTTCCTTTGCGCGATTTCATAGGCTGTTGTGTCGTGGTCTCCTGACCACGACAAGCCCTCGACCGAAGGGTTCCTGTCCGGTGTCTTGAAGACCTGCGGTCGGCCCGGTGGCTCGGTCGGGAGACCGGCTACAACAAAGCGAGGACGGAAACGTACACGCGTCGGGAAGCCGCTTCCACATACGGCAGAGGATCGATGAAGCGATTTGCGTTTAGGATGCTCCTCCTCCTTCCCATCGGCTTGACGGTGGTCGGTCTGAACGTTTGGGTCGATCCGGCGGGGCTGTTCCATCAGGATGAGGAGCGCCGGATCGCGGCATACCAGCTCGAAGGCCTAAACGTCGCCAACGTGCGCAATCACGACGATCGCCAGTGCGTGCGGTTCTACGTCGAAGGCCTGAACGAGAAGAAGGATGTGCTCGCCTTCGGCTCCAGCCGGAGCATGATCCTCGATTCGACGCTCTTTCCCGGCCGAACCTTCTTCAACGCCAGCGTCTTCGCGGCCACCTTGCCCGACGTGGTGGCCAATTTCGAGTTGTTCTACATGAAGGGCCTGACTCCGAGGTGCGTGGTCGTCGGCGTCGAGCCGTATATGCTCAATGGCAATTTCAACAACCGCCTCTACCTCCGCGACGCCTACGAGCATGCCATGGACCGCCTCGACTTGCCCTACCGTGATCGCGTTCCTCTATCGGCGCGACTCATCAGTCCTCGCTACCGGCACATCGTATCCGCCTCCTATTGCCAGGAATCGGTACGCAACCTCCACCGCCTGCTGGAGAAAGGACGTCCTGAACCCTATCCAACGACGGCCTTCGAGACCAGAGAGACGATGACGCGGGCCGATGGCAGTCTATCGTACGAGCTCAGTAGACGCTTGCGCGATCAGGAACTCATCGACACAAAAGCCCGGCGGTTCGCCCACGAGAATCCCGCCGAACTCACCAACTTCCATCGCCTCGATCCGTATCTCTGCCGCGTGTTCGAGACGTTCTTGTCGGACTTGATCGCGCGAGGCATCGAGGTCGTCTTCTTCATGTCACCCTATCATCCAGTGACCTACGCCGACGTGTCCACCCTGGAGGTGTACGGGCGCGTCGGCGAGGCGGCACGCTACTTCGAGGCCTTCGCGTCGGAGCATGGAATCCCGATCATCGGTTCGTACGATCCGGCCGCGTGCAGCCTCACGGCCGACGATTTCTACGATGCCGTCCATTGCAGTCATGAGGCCGTGAGCCGCATCTTTGAACAAGGGCCCGAGAAGAATGGCTAGCCCTAGACACCGCCCGCCTGGAACACCGCGATGAGCCGCTCCGGCAGCGCCACGGCACCCTGAGTGACGCTCGCCGCCACGTGCATAGTCCGCACCGTGGCCGCGAGTTGGCCGTCGCCGTTGCGGAGTTCGTAGCCCACCGTGAACTTGCGCGTGCCCAAGTCCTCGATCCACAGAGCGATGCGCGCCACGTCATGCAGCCGGAGCGGCGCGCGGTAGTCGCATTCCGCATGGACGACGGGCAGCATGAGGCCATGCTCGGTGAACTCACGGCCGAAGTGGATACCGCGCGACAAGAGGAAGGTCTCGTAGGCATCGTGGGCCAACGTCAAGTAGCGCGGAAAGAACACGATGCCGGCCGCATCGGTATCTCTCAAGGTAATCACGCGTTCGCAGGAATACAACGGGCTCTCAGTCATTGTGTCGGTTCTCCGTCGCGCAAAGCGGGGATCAACAGCCGTTCTCGAAGACTCGAACGGTGTCAGTCCCCGTTTTCTCGGCCAATGAATGTCCAGAAGTTCTCGCCGAGCAAGCGGGCCACATCGCGGCGAATCTCGCTTTCCGTCAACGTCCAACCGGTGGCTATAAGGTCGGCGTACTTGTCGGCCAGCACGCGGCCGATGATGGCGCGCGAGTGCGACCACTTGTAGATGAGCTGGTCGAGGATCCGCGCATCCGAGTGCTGCGGAAGAACGCTCGAACCCAGCAGCTCAAAGCGCATACGCGTCATCTCCTCGATAAGGCTCGGATCGTTCAGGAACCACCAACAACCGAAGAGGAACAGGTTCCGGAACTTCCGCGCGGCGATGCAGAGCTCGTGCTGATTCTCGCGCGCCAGCATGGTAACCATGAACTTGTTGTCGGGATAGGCAGCGCACATCCGCTCGACGGCGCCGACATCCGAAGCGCCGACGCCGTCGGCCGCGAGACGGAGGGCCGGATTCACCTTGCGCTTGACGCCGATCATCATCGCGAACGGGATGTTGCGTTCGCGTGCCACCGGCAGCACGGCCTCGGCAATGAGCGTGCTGCACGGCGACTCGTCCGGAAACGTGAAGGCGGGTGATAGCGATACGGCCATGTAGAGGGCGTCCATGCGCTCGATCCAGTCGTCGAGGAAGCGCCGGACCTCGGCAAGGGTCGTGGCGTCGAGAACGGGCGTCACCTTGTATCCAAGTTCAGCGAGGCGGTCGCTGGCACTCTCCCACGCGGTCAGGAGCGGGTCGATCCGTAGCGCCGCGTGGAATCGTTTATCGATCGCGACGCCGCGCTCCCAGACCGGCCGCTCGATATCGTCGAAGGGATCATTCGTCATGACCACGCTCGACACATTGGCCTTCTGGAATACGATGTCGATGTATGCGTTCACATCCTGTTGCTCGAAGTAGGCGCGGTAGGCATCGAGATCGCGCGAGGCCACGTCGAGCCCAAGCCTATTCAGAACGGTCAACGGGCCTCGGCACGCCTCGCTAAACGGCGACCGGTCGAGATACAGCTCGCGCCAGATCAAGTCGGCTTGATCCGTCTTGCTCAAGGCCCAATACGCGTCGTAAGGGATTTGCGAGGCGCGCAGGACTTCCGCGATCAGGTAGTGGTACGTGATCGTCTCGTCGATACCCCACAGCAACAGATCGCCGAAAACCGGCGTGTACAGATGGGTGTGGACATCCGTCACCGGCGTGGCGTTCATGATCTCGGTGACGGCCGCGCGCATCGATTCGACATTCGACTCATTGAAGCTGCGTTCAGGCATGGTGTTGGCATTCCTTATCGTGGGTGGACGCTTGCCCTTGCCGCACCCAGAGATGTAGCACCGCGCCCGCACACGTGTCAAGAGCGGCACCCCGTTCTGGCAAGTGGCCCGGGCAAGCCGATACAATACCGGCATCGTCGGACCTAGATGAGGAGACTCCCCTTGAGAAACGCCGCCGTCTGTTTTGTATTGCTCGCGTCATCCTGCGTCGCCGCCGCCTTGGACGAGCGGTGGAGTTGCGACACGCTGGGCGCGTCGCGATCCCTCCCGGTAGTGGCGGACCACATGGGCGACGGGCAACTCCACGCGTTCGTCACCACGCGGTTCGACGGCACGGTCTGGGTGGCGGGGCACGGAGGCACCTCGCTCCATCCCTACACGTACCCCTATTGGCTCGAGGGGGGCATCGCTGCCGCCGTCCAACCGGGTGCCGCGGCCGCCGTGTTCGCCTTCCAGGAGTCCGCGGGCAATCTGAATCTCTGCGACTACAAGGCCGGCGAAACCAAACAGGTGGCCATCGGCGGCGAGGCCTGCATCGGCACGATGCCGTGTTTCGCCGATCTGGACGGCGACCGCGCCTTCGAGATCGTCCTAACGCGCCGGAACGGGATCGTCACCGCGCTGGACGATACCGCGGCGCCGTTGTGGCAATTCGACGCCGGTGCGCCGCTCGATTCATCGCCCGCCGTGGCCACGGTGCGTGCCGCCGACGCCGCGGCGGCCGAACAGCCGTCGAGCATGGTATACGTAGTCACCACCGACGGCGTCCTTCATGCGGTGAGCGGCGCCGGACTCCCGCAGTGGCGGTTTCGGATGGACCACGCCGCACCGCGCTTCCCCTCGGTGGCCGATCCGCTGGTCGTGCCGCTCGGTGGCACCGGGGCCGCCGTGTTGGTCAGCGACGTCACCGGCGGGTTATACGCCGTCGATGCCGTCGACGGCCACCAGGTGTGGCGCTCTCAGGCGGGATCATGCGCTCTAGGCACGCCGGCGTTTGTCGACGTCGACGCGGCGCCGGGCCGGGATCTTCTCACGGTTGACGAGGCCGGGCATCTCGCCCTCATCGACGCGTCGGACGGTAGGATTCGCTCGAAGGCCTCCCTGCCGGAAGGACGCTATGTACCGCGCCCGCTGGTCGCTGACATCCACGGCGATGGCGCGCCCGACGTGCTCGTAGCCACGCAGGATTGGTCGATCCTAGTGGCCCGACTCGACGGCCAAGTCCAGGAGACCGTGAAAATGCAGGGCAACGCGCTCGAGGGTCTCGTGTTGGCCGACACCGACGCGGATGGCCGACTCGAGCTGCTCGCCGCAACGGAGTGTGCGAAGGTCTACTGCTTCGTCACAGAAGCCGCCGTAGGCCACGGCGATGCAGCCAACTCGATGTGGACGCATCCGCGCGCTGGGTTCCGCCTGGACGGGAGTGTGACGACACTTGACGCGGATCGATTCAAGGCGCCGGATCGGACGCGAAAGCAAAGCCCGCGCCCCAGCGCACTCGTCGCGGGCGGTTTTGCAGAGGACCGCGTGTGGAACACGCTCGCGGTCGTCTACGACAAGCGCCCGAAAGGCCATGACGTCCTGGCCGTCGTCCGGATAGGCGGTACGATCGTGGGATCCGCGTGGAAGCCGCTCGACGACCGCAGACTGGTCGTGCCCTTTGCGCGGCCCAGCGACGGCCCACTCACGGCGGATCTCGCCTGTTACGACGCGAAGGGACGTCTCTTGTCTGCGCGTGCCGGGATCCCAGTGAAACGGGTTCCATCGGAGCTGCGGGCGCTGCCCTCCACGGAGCCATTCCTTGGAGCGCTTCGAGATCGTGCGGCGGCGTACACGACACCCGTGTCGTGGCGTCTGCCCAAGGTATGTGGTTCGGACATATGGCACGTGGCGCGATACATGCCGGAACAGTGGCAATCCTTCGGCCTAGCGGGCGAGCCGTTCATCGCAGAAGCCGCTCCGAGGATCTGGGCTCCGGCCAACAAAGACGGCGGGCCTTTCGGCCCGGATCACTCCGCATGGCCCGCGTTCGAGAAAGACGCTAAGCCGTTCTTCGTGATGAACGACTACTTCCGTCCCGAGGAGCAGTATCCGGACGCCACCGTGGCCGCGATCCGCGCCATGGCCGGTGAACGGTTCCTCGGATTTCCCGTTCACGAGTGGGCGTATCACGTCTGGAAAAGCGATCTCGAACCGGCCACACCGCCGCCGGCCACCCGCCAGGAGGCCACGGCCATTCTCAAGAAGGATTTCGACCTCTTGCTCGACCGCTGCCACGGGCAGATGTACGAAGGGCAGGGGTACTGCCTGTTCCACCACCAGGCCTTCGAGTGGGGCGCGCCGATGGGCTACTGCGAGGTGGGCGAGAACATCCCGTGTGCGCCGCTCCAGTTCGCTTTCATCCGCGGCGCCGCGCGGCAGTACGGAAACCGCCCGTGGGGGGCGTACCTATCGAATTGGTTCCGTGGAGCCGTCGTCGATACGCGCTATTGCGACGGCGTGACGGCGGCGCGCTGGAGTCCTCCCGACTGCGCCGATGGTCCGGAGTGCGGCCACTCCCCCTACCTCGAGTTCCGCCTCGAAGTCGCCGCGGGCCTCGCGGGCGCCACGTTTGTGCATCACGAGAGCGACGGGCACCACGACTCGATCTTCACGCGCGAGACCGCCCCCGGCGCCTACTCGCTATCCCGTTTCGGCGCGGCCATGCGCACGTGGTATAACGCCGTCCGCCAGCATCCCGACCGAGGCATTCCGTACACGCCGATGGCGTTTCTACTCGACTTCGATCACGGTTGGCGGCCCCGCGAGGATATCTACGGCGTGTGGCCGCAAGAACGCCCCGACACATCCATCGAGGCCATTTTCCGCCATGTTTACGCTTGGGATGGACGCCTCGATTTCGAGCGCGGATACCTTAGCAACGGTCCCTACGGCGACATCTTCGACGCGGTGACCAACCACGCCGGCCTCGACGTACTGCGAAGCTACGCCATGGTATGGCCCATCGGCGCCGTATCCCTTGACAGTGCCTACCGAGACGTCCTCACCGAGTATGTCCGGCAAGGTGGGATCCTGGTGCTCGACAGCGCGCTCGCCCTCGGGTTTTCCACGGAGTTTCTCGGCGTCCGCTTCCGCCCGGACTTCGCCTTTGCCACCGGTATCCAGAGCGCCCTCGGGAGCGGCAACACCGTCGAATCGCCCTATCGATACCGACTCATGAAGCCGGCGCGCGATATCGGTGTTCTCGCATGGACGCAATCCGGCGAGCCCCTCTTGACCTGGCAACGCTATGGCGAGGGCCTCGTTGTTGTCGCAGCGACAGATCACTGGCTCGACGAGACCGAGCAACTCACGCCCCTCGCCCCAATGGTCCTGGGCGCGATGGCCTCCGCGTTCCTGCCGGTGCAATGGACACCCGGCATCGAAGTTCTGATCAACCGCGTCGCCACCGGCTGGGTCATCGGCGTCCTCAACAACAGCGGGATCGTCAAGGTCCCCACCCATGCCACCGTGCTCGATCCCGAAGGCGCCCGCAACTGCGTCCTCGCGTTCGGCGATCGCGTTCCCCTTCGATTCACTCCGCGACTCGGCGACTTCCGATGGAGCGTGGGCGCTGACGGCCTCTACACCCACCTAAACCCCGGCGCACTCGCCGTCGTCGAGGTACAGTTCTCCGGGAAATGACCCGGCGGACTTGAGGGGGTGACCGAGAGGACAGGAATGACCTTGTTGATACCATTGACCTGGTCGGTATTCCCGCTGAAATCGTGGGATCGAGGGCGGTCCATGGCGTCATGCCGTTGGCGGGACGCCCCACCGGGTTCCTGGGGCAAATAGGGCAAGGCGGACGCGCTGGTGTTTCCGGAAAAGGGCGGAAACGACTCAAGCGACCCAAAGGACATGGCGCGGTCCGCAATCCGGCCTGGTTCCCAAGGTGTGTGGACGCGAAAGGATCACTTCGCTTTCAGGCGTTTCACGAGCTTGGCGATCCATAGGTCGACCTGCTCGGCACCGAGTTCGCGGAGAACGTCGACGCCTTGTTCGCGTCCGAAAGCCACGGCGGTCTCGCGGGCCAGTTGCCGGGCCCGGCGCTTCTCGGCATCGGTCAGTTTGCCATCGGCACGGGCCTCTTTGATGGCCTCGACATAGGTCCGATAGGTCTTCTCGACGGCGGCCTCGAGGACGTTCAGGGCCGCATGGAATCGCTGCCGCCGGAGACGCCCGTAGAGTTCGGAGGACTTGAAGAAAGTCCACGTGGCGCCCAGGATCGCGCCCAACAGCGTCACCGCCGGGTCAGAACCGAGCACATTCGTCAACGTCATGGCATTATCTCCCCATAGTATGGCCGGAATGGCCGTTGAAAACCCCAGGTTGCGGCGCGCCTGCTACAGGAAGCGCCGCGCATTGACGACATAGCCGTTCGTGCCGTCGTTTTCATCCTTGATACACGTCATCCCCGGTCGCAGGTGTAGTTCGGCCAGGGCAATACAGTCGGTGTCCGGCGCCGGCACCGATGGCGATGGGGTTTCCTGGCCGGTTCTCACGATCACGTCCCAACCCGTCAGTCGGGCCTGGACGAGGTCGATGCGCGGATGGGCCGTTGGGGCGACCACCGCGGCGGTCCGCACGGCCTCATCGAGTTTGAAGGCGAATCGCGCGATGAAGGCGTAGCCCGGCTCGACGATGACCGACAGGCTGGTGGGGTCCGTGGCGTGCGTATCAAGATCGTGGTCCGTCGCGCCGCGCAAAACGCCGTCGCCTCCTCCCCACGCCTGACTCAGCAGGTAATGCACCAGCTCAAGGGCGGCCTCGATTCGGTCGTCCCAGGAATTCAGTTTCGACGATGTCACGGGCCGTTCCTCGAAGATCCAGGTTGTTTTCGTGTAGCCGCGTCCTTTGACCGCCATTTCCTTCTCCTCCTCGGCATTCCTTCATGGGGTTCCGCGCCCTCAGTCCAGGTGGTATCCGGCATCGAGCCCGACCTTGCCGTCGTCGAGCCGGAACTGTTGCATCATGTGCTCGGTTGGCTGGCCGCGAACGGCGAACCGTAGCGGGTCCGCTACCGAGCGGAGCGGCGAGGTAAGGGCGACGGTCGTTGTAACCTGGCGCCCTGCGAACCGATGGGTAACTGCGGCCGCTCGCCCCACGAGGCGCCCCGTGAACCGCCCGCCCCATTCACCCGCTACCCTCTCGTCGAGCCGGCGGAGCGGCACATCGCGCAACTCGATCAAGTCGCCTGGGGCGATCTCGGCGTTGCCGCCGAAGAACACCACCGCGCCGCACGGTGTTGGGTAGGCCACGTCGTCGAGCATGCCAGCCATGACCTTGTCGGCATCGTCCTCGCGAGAGAAGGCGTAGTAGTCGAGGTGCCGCGCGCGCACGCCGTACGCGTCGATACTCGGGACGCGGCGATACCTCTTTTCAAACGCGCCCAGAAACGGGTTACCTTCGAGGTAGACGATGTTTGCCACCGGATCGGAATCGGACCCGAGTGTGATTGCGGTTCGGATCGGGTCGAACGAAACGACATGATCCGGTCGCTCCGCCGGCCGGAATCGGACGCCGTGCTCGACGTCGAGCGACCATACGTAGCCGCCCGCGGCGTAAGCCAAACCGGTCAGGACCTCGAACACGCCGGACGCGGCTTCAAAACGGCCGAGGATGACTCGGGCCTCGGCAACCGAGTCCTCGTGCGTGCCGGTGTACGAGAAGAAGTCTTTCAACTCCATCTCGGGCACATGGAATGCCCCGTCTTCGTAAAGGTAGACGTCCGCGTGGCCAAGCTCAATCATGGCGGCGTTAAAGCATTCGCCCCCGCCGTACACGAGCCCGATGTACCGGCCGTAGGCGTCGATCCGATCATCGTAGATGCCGGACGCATCCCGGTGAGGATTAAGCTCAATGAACGCGATACCTTTCGAATCAATCAACGTTTGGAGCGCGTTCGTCGCCGCGTCAGCGCGCAGCCTGTAGCCGCTGGCGGCATACTGCGCGTCGGTCCATTCGGCGACCTCGGGGTGACGCTTGACCGCGTGCGAGTTGCGCGCCTTCTCCTCGCAATCGATGAGGAGCAGGCGGACATCCGGCCAAGGGACGCCGTCGACCACGAGCCCAGCGATGGTGTCGCCATCCTTGGCATAGGCCGCTTCCGCATTGATACGGTCGGCGCCGACCCACTGGCCGGAGTCGATGCCGCCGACCTCGAGTTCATTCGCGGGCGTCTTTCGCCACTCGAGCTTGCTGTATTCCCGATGCGCGCCCTCGGGGTACGCCCCGTGGGCTACGGAGTAATGAATCCGGCCGAGCGCCCGGTTGATCGCATCCTTCACCATCGCGTCCACGCGCCGGTTGCGATAGGAGTACGCGACGATCGTGCCGGCCTCATCCGTCGATTGCTGCGCATCGACCACGACCGTTTCGTGAAATGTCACGTAACGATCAAGGATGAGTCTCTGGAAGTCTCCCCACGACGCCTCGATCCGATCCACGGTAGCCTCGCAGAACACGCGCCCTTCGACGATGACGCGGATTCGGTAAGCGTGACCCAGGCGCTGGACGGCGGCGGGCAGCATGCCCTGTGCCCGATCCGTTTCGCCTGGGATCGTGCGCGTGGCCTCGAACAACGGCACTTGGTCGAACCGTGCGATCCGCCGCCCCGCCACGTCGTAGATCTCGATGCCGTAGTTCACCGCGCGCTCCTTAGAACCACCGGTCCCGCACGCGGACCGTTACCGAAGCCGCGTGGGAACCGCCTTCATCCGTGTAGACGAGGCTTGCGCCGGGAGGGCCGATGCGTGGAAACAGCCCTTCCGTGTAGGGAGTCACATCCTTGCCATCGAGAGTGACCCGGCCCGCCGCCCCATCGGTCTCCAGCCCCTGGCCGTCGGCTACGACCCCGTCGTAAACCAGGGTTCGCGTGCCATCGGAGAACGCCGGCCTCACGATGTCGCCGGCGGGAACAAGGACGATCGTCCATAGTGCGTTCGCCGTGCCCGCCGTCTCGACGGCGAGGTGGTCTCCCGAGGCCGTCACCGACCATGGGATCGCCGTTTCGACCACGGCCTGCTCGAAGGGATCGTCGGCGGCAACGTCGAGCACGAAGGAGCCGGTCAGGGTCTTCTTGTTGACCTCGCGCGAGAAGCCCGTCCGGCGCACAAAGAACCGGCGTCCCGGTCTCACCGCCAGCGAGGTTGTGCAGGCGTCTTCGGGGACCATAGCCAGGATCGCGTCTAGGCGCGCCTCGACAGCTTCCACCGAGTGCTCGCCGATGACGATGCCGGAGAGACGCACGGCGCGGGCGTCTCGTCCACCGATTTCCTTGAGTTCCTCGCGAATGGCCGTCGTGTTTTCATCGAATTCGATGCTGCCCAATGCAATCGCCACGGTGGTTTCCCTCATCAGTTCGATTCGCCGAGAACCGGCGTCGACGCCGTCGTCCAGGCCGCGTTTCTTACGGGGCAGGCCTTGAGAAAAGGTGCCAGCAGAACCCAGGCCCGGTCTTCCGTAAGCGACGCTACAGCCATCAACGATGCGAACCGCGCCCCTTCCTCGATCCGCTGTCCGCCGATGGTGATCCGCTGCTGATCGAACGCATCCCTGGAGGCCAGCGACCTGAACAGATGCGCGCCCGCCAACAACGTCTCGCCCAACACTAGTGCGGCCGGCGGCCCCTGCGTGTCGCAGGCCGGGTCGAGTGATTCCAGCAACTCCGCGTGTGCGTCGTCGATGCTCTGCGCCACAAGCGTTTGCGGAATCAAGGCGGAGTCCGTCAGACCGAACTTGAGCCGCACAGCCGCTTCCGTTGAGAAAGGACTCACTGTTCACCCTCCCGGCCCCATTGCCGGGGCCTGTGTAAGCGGCGGGCCGGCGCGGAACGGTACTGATCGCTCCGCGCCGACCGGCCGCCTCCCCCGTTACGCGCTCCAGTCGCTCTGGACCACCAACCGCGCCTCGTCGTAGATGATGGCGAAGTCCGTGACGACCGTGAGGTACGTCCGATCCCACTGCTGGTTGATGAGTTTGTCGCTCTCGATGAGCAGATCCTGTTCGGTCAGCTTCTGGACGGCGTACCCCGCATCGAGGACGGTCAACTTGTTCTCGGGCTGGTCGGCCAGCGGCACGAGCTTGACGCCGAGGGGCGTCGGCAGAGTTCCGGTCTTGGCCAGGTCGAACAACCGCGAATCCTTGAAGGCGTCCATCTCGATGATGGTCTTGCAGAGGTCGCCGTTGGCCAAAAGGTGCGTCGGCGTGAAGTAGTGCGCGTGGGTCAGCGCCATCACACCGGACACAATGTCGCCATAGGCCCAACTACCCGCCGTCTCCGTGTTGATGGTCGCAGCAGCGGTCGCGGAACCCGAGGAATCGCCGTGCACGAGCACATGGGCCAGGCGCGCGTCGAGGTTCCGGCCCAGGCGTTCGCCGATGCGCTGCAGATGAACGCGCAGCATCTCGATCGACATGCGCCGAATGGCCTCGTACGAGGCGATGACTCCGCGGCCCTTCTTGTCCAGCCGGACCACGCGATTCCCGTACGTGATCTCGGACTCGGGAATCACGGCGCCTTCGGCGACGCCCCGGAGTTCCTCCTGGCCCGCCGACTCGGTCACGTAGGGGACGTCATAGGCGGTGCTGTCGATGTGCTCATCGCGAATGATCAGCTCGGGGTACACCGGCTTGCGGCGCATGCCGGCGATCACGGCCTCGCGCACGACGTCCGGGAACAGCCACTTCGCGTTCGGGTCCGACTGGAAGAACCGGTCGACCGTTACGCGTTCGATGTCGACCCCGAACTCCTGGGCGCAGTAGTCCTGCGCGTTCGTGTTCAGCGCCCGGAAGAAGTGGCTGTGCGTGAGCCCCAGGTTCTGCAACCGCTCATAGAGATCGCGGCCTCGGAACTGCCGCAACCGGTCTTGGTCCTGGCTCAGAAAAGCGAGCCGTTCGCGCACCAATCCATCGTGATACGTCATGGTCTCTCTCCTCTCTACAGCAACACGTGGACCAACGTGGCCCCCGTATCCACTTTCACGTTGATGCCAACCCCATGGCCCGACGCCGGGGCCTTCACCTCGCCATTCGTGGCCGATGCCAGGACGCCCGCCGCCCCATTGACGGTCGGCGCGGTCTCGCCGGCGTACGCGAACACACAGATGCCGCGCACCTTGACGGGAATGGCCGCGCCGTTCTCGGTGGCCGCCGCCAACGCCTGCCCGAACACCGGGTCCTCGTCCGAGGTGTCGTTACTCACGGTGTAAGCACCCGTCAGTTTCACCGCGTCGCCCTTGGCAATGCTCACGGCGCCCGACGCCGGTGTCTGGCACGTGATCACGAGTTCCGTTACCGCTCCCCCAATGTCTCCGTATGCCATGTCCGAATTTCCTTTCCTTGTGAATGGTTGTTGCATGTCTACAGCACCTGGCGCGCGATCGCCAAGGCCACCTCCTCGCGGTCCTGCGCCGCCTCGCCGTCGAGTCGTTCGGGACGCGAAACCGGTTGAGGCGGATACTTCGCATCAAACCGGATCTCGAACGACCGGAGCTGCGCGTGCACCTCATCGAGCGAGAGATGCCGCAGCGTCTTGCGCCACAGGGCCTCGTCGAAAGCCGTGCCCTCCAGCTCACGGCCCAGGCCGCAGAGCCGTCCCACTGCTCGTTGCCGCGCCGTCATGCCGTCGACGATGAGCGCCGCAGCCTCCGTCTCGGCGAAACCACTGCCCGCCAAGACCTCCATCACCGACCGAACAACACCGGCCGGCAACCCCGGTTCCTGTTCCACCTTCAGACACGTGACGCGCCCCCCGCGGTCGTGTAGCACGAGGGTGCCCCCGTGCGCGTCGCGTTCGGCCCAGGCATAGACGCCGGCACGCTCGCGCACCGCGTCGCCATCACGGTCGAGCCACGCCGCGGAGTGCGGCGGCTTGGCCGTTGCCCAGGCCACGTCGCCCAAGGCCAGGCCGTCGATGCGCCAGCCCGTCAGGAATCCATCGTGTTCGAGGCGCAAATCCAGGTGAGGGCCTTGTGCATCGCGGTGTCGATGCAACACGAAACGGCCGTCCCAATTCGCCGGTATCTCCGCCCCTTCCACCAACGACAGCTTCCACAGCATGGTCTTCTCCTTTCGTTCGCGCCCCGCGGGTCAGCCGCCCAGCAATTGCTGGAGCAGCGTCATCGCCACTCCCACCAGGTTCGCCACAAGCAAGATAACGCCCCGCCCGAGGGTCGCCTCGAGACGTCGGACCCGCTCCTTCAGTTCGGCCAGATCGCCGGCCAGCGCCTTGAACTGCACCTCGTACACCTTCTCGTAGACACACGACTCGCATCCGTCTCGCATGGTCATTCTCTCCGTAGCTCAGTTCAGGGCCGACCACGTGGCCGGACTACCACCTGCCGTGCAGCCGTAGAACCGGTGGTCGTGTTGGTTGTAGACGATCTCCCCCTCGAGGCCCGGCGTGGCATCCATCGACTCGTCGTCCACTTGCTTGGGCAAGAACGCCCCGGCCACGGCCAGATCGCCTCCTACCCCAAGTCCCTCGTTGATGCTCACGTCATAGGTCTGGGCATCAATGCGAAGGGTCTCGTCAAACCCGCCGCCGTGAGATGAATGGATGCACAGGTCGCCGTCATCCACGGTGCCGGCTTTGAGTAACCAAGCATCCGTCTCATCGTCATTCCCCGCGCTGTTCCCCAAGGTCACATAGCCCCCGGCATACAAACCGTCTCCGGCAATCGTGATGCTCCCTCGGACCATATCCGGAGTCCCCACCAAAAGGCCACTGTTAACTCTCAACTGATTCTCCAGCAACTGCACCACATCGGGGTCCGACGCCAAACCGATATCGTGGCCCGCCACAATAAGGTTCCCGTTCAGGGTCAATAGGCCGGTGCTCAGTTCCGCCAAGTCCGTATCCGTGGGAATGCCCAGCGTCCCGGTGAGCAGCACGTTCCCGTAAGCCGTCGTCGTGGTGGTCTCCTGGGGGTCGCCCAACGCAATGGTGTTCGCGATCAGCCGCAGCGCCTGACGGCCCGAGCCGGAGCTGAGCCAGGCGGAAAGGTCCCCCGCAAAAAGGCCGCCCCAGTCTTCGTCCGCGTCGTAGAACGCCGCCACCGAATCCGTTCCCGAAGCCGGCAAGGCGTTCGTATCGAGACCGACCGACCATAGGCCCCCGTTCGCACCCACGCCGCTCGTGCATAGGCACGTTCCTCGAATGCTCAGCACCCCGCCGGCCAGTCCGAGCAGGTCCGGGTCGGCCGTCAGGCCAAGGTCTCCCCCATCCACCAACAGGTCTCCGGCCATCCTCGTGTGCCCCGTGACGGCATCGACCGCAAAGACCGTTGTGTAGGTTCCGGGCACCTCGATGCGCACCTCCGAGGCGCCGCCGGTGACCTCGCTGCATGCCCCAAGCAAGATCACCGCTTGATCGCCGTTCGAGCCCGCCGCCCGTTTGGGCGAGACATAGAGGAAGGCGTCCCCATCGTGTTCCGTGGCTGAGGGATTCCTTAGGGTGAGATACCCAATGTAGTTCTTCTGATGAGCGGACAGACCCAGCGCATCGCGGACGCCGAGGCTTCCGCGCACCGTCAGCGCGCCCGGCGCCAGAACGAGCAGATCCGCGTCCGACGGCACCCCCAGCATATCCGCGGTGATCCCCCCATCGGCGTGGACAACACCGTCGGTCGACAGATGGCCTTGGCCGTCAATGTCCAAACCGCCGTCGGACGTGTCGCCGTAGCCGCCGCCAACCCGCACCTCCTCGATCATTCGTGGGTGCGTTCCGATTCCCAGCACGCCAAGCATGCACAAACCAAGTGTCATCAGTCGGTTCTTCATCGCAGTGGTCCCCTTGTCAAGAGAAGCGTGGCGCCGCGGAAACGCCCTTACTCGGTAGCCAGGAATCGGGTCGAGCACACCGTGATTGGTTCGTGGTAGACCTGCCGAGCCCGTTCGAGGGCCTGTGCCGGAGCCAGCATCCGCGACTCGGACACAAACGACGTCCCTTGCGAACCCGAAGGCACAACCGACCCCTCGATCACATCGAGCACACCGCGCATCAGGTAGTGGCACACCTCACCGTTATAGCTCCGCCCCGGCACGTGCGAACACGTACGGAGGTCCTTCCGGCAGATGGTGCATTCCGGCGTCCGAAACGAGAATCCGATGGACGTCTCGCGATACACCCCACCCTCGATGTTGAGGATGAAGTCCCCGTTCTCTCGCGTACGAAGCACGTACACGTCGGGACGCACCGAGACGCGGTCTCTCTCTCGCCAGAGCTGCGACCGAAAGAACGTCCCCCTGGGCAACGACCCGCGCAGGTCGTGCCGTTCCATCAAGGGCCGCCCAGGAACCATCCGACTGATGGTCTCGAGTTCCTCTTCCGGGAAGCGGCTGAAATGGCGGTCGACCTGGTTATGGCACAGGTCCATTGTGAATACCACGAACTCGTCGGCCGCCAACGTGCGCAACGTGAACTGGTTCACCTCGTCGACCACCGAATCCCGCGTCTCCGCCGCACGCATGCCGATCAGCACGCCTTCATGCCTGAACACAAACGGCTCCAATTCCATTGTCGAATTCCCTTCCCTTGGCCGATGCCCCGTTCACCCCACACCCAACGACTTCGCGGCCTCCGCTTGAGTGATGAACCCCTCGTTGCGCAAGGCGATCGCGTTCTCGATTTCTTTGGCGCGCGCGTTGGCTTCCTTCAGGACATCCACGGTCCGGTTCGATCGCATATGGACCCGGGCGCGCGCGTCGCCCCACATGAGCGCCAGCTCGAAGCGGTACAGCCGCTCAAGAATTCGTTTGACGCTCCGGTTCACCGCCTCGACTTGCCGATTGACGATCTCAAACTGGGCGGTGCCGTAGGTTTCGGTGGTTCCGTAGTTGCGGCCGAGCAGGATCGGCATCAGGTGCATGCCCGTGATCACCTGTTCCTCGATCGCCTTGTGATTCTCGTAGAAAACCTGCGACCGGGTGTCGCCGCGAAGCACCTCGACGGTCACGTTGTCGTAGGTGACGAGATTCTGGTCCGCCTCGAGGCCGTCGAGCTTGCTCTTGAGCTGGTCGAACGTCGTGGCCACGCGTCGCTCATAGGCCTCGGCGGTCTCCCCGCGACGCCGGTCGTCGGGGGCGTACTTCACGTGGAGCTTCGACCAGCCCGCGTTGTGCGTCGCCTTGGCCATGTCTTCGAGCAGTCGCTGTTGGATCTTGACCACGAACGGTATGGACCGGAGCATCGAACGGCCGTAAGGATTCGTGCCGTCGCGATCCAAACCCACGTACACGAAGCGCTCCATGGGAAGCGGGATCTCTTCGCCCTCGTGCCACTGGTACGCCTGGAGCCGGCCCCTTTCCCGGCGAAACCGTACCGTCCACACGTCCACCGGCACAACATCGTTAATCGTTTCCCGACTCGGCGACAGCACGATTTCGAGCGCGGCCGCTCCAAAGGTGAACAATGAACCGTAGAAGATGTCGAGAAGCCCGTCCATGCCGCGATCGCCACTGTTCACCCGCGTGTCCAGCTCGCGAAGCAGCCGTTCGGCACGCGCCTGCGCCACCTCCGACGACGGGTCGACGATCTCGATGTCGTACCCCGTCTGACACAGCCGCTTCCACGTCCACACAGCATCCGAGATGTCCGGGACCGAATCGCGCAGGAAACGGTACACGTCCAGCATGAAGAACGGTGTGTTGTTCGGAAGCCGGATGAAGCTCCCCAGCGCGCCGTCGAGCCTCGATACATCTTCGGCATACGAAACCGTGCGGAAGCGTTCCGCTTCGGGCGGCCTGCGCTCCGATACCATGGGAATGGCGTAACTCGCCCCGGTATTCCGCCTCTTCGTCAGCCCCCTGCGCGCACTCCGCAGCCATGCCAACCATTCCGCCATTGCCGTTCTCTCCCCTTCTGCTCCGACCACTTAAATGCCTCTATAGCGTGGCCCAGCCTGTTGCACAGGGCGGGCAGGAGCGAACGCAGGCGAGACGGACGCGCTGGACAGGATGGGCTGCGTGGGAAGTCGGGGGCAGCGGTCAGGAATGCTCGCGGATGAAGTCGCGAACCCAGGTGGCTTGTTCGAGATGGCCGTCGATGAGCACCGTGCCGAGGATCTCGAACCCGGCAAGGGTTCCTGCGTCGATGGCCTGGGCCATCGTGGTCCATTGATGCTGCAAGGCATCCATTGGCACGGCGGCCCGCGACGGGTAGTCGCGCAAGTAACAGCCCATGACGATCGGCTTATCCGGAAACACGGCGCGACACCGGGCGACATGTGTATCGAGGTCCCAGAGGTCCTGATAACGCCAGATCCAGAAGCTGACCACGTCGATGTACGAGGCCAATGGGCGCCAGAACTCCGGCGCGTCCAGCTCGTGTGCATACACGACACTCGTGAGCGTGAGGTGGGGGTTGTGCTTCTTCACCGCCTCGTAGATCGCGGCCACCGCGTCGATGCCGTGGCCCCGGTGATCAAGCAATCCCTTCATATCGTCGAAGAAGCAACCGGTCACATTGGGGTACTTGCTGGAGAACCGACCGACCTTCTCGGCCTCAGCGCAGATCTCATCAAGGGTGGAATCTGTGAAACACTCCGATCCCCCACGTTCACCGCAATTCCGAAACTTCCACTTCGAGATGTCACAGACCACCGATTCCTTATCGCCGAGCTTCTCGAGCGCCAAGTCCGTCGTCGGATGGAAGATGAAACGCACCTTGCGCAGGCCGAAGAAGACCGCCCCCTCCCCCACGCCGAATATGGACGGGGACACTCCCGGATCCAGCCCCTGACCTTCCCAGACCCAGCCTACGTCCGCCAGTCGCATGGCTCACTCCTCACCCGGAAGTCTGACCGTTCCGTCCGGCAGTGGCGTCTCCCCGTGCCAATCGCCTTCCATATGGTACCGATTCCGGAGGATGCTGTGCGAAGCCGCCCGCAGGCGTTCGCACGCCTCCCGCGATTCCGGGGACTCCATGATCCGCACGGCGGCGGCGTCGCACAGCTCGCGCGCGAAACCCCGATACATCTCCGATAGAGCCCGTCGTTCTTCGACGAGCCGGCGGCAACTCCGTGAGAACGCGCGAAACCGATTGCGATACTCTTCGGCCTCGGCATCGGACAAGTCGCCGCGCTTGTCATCCAGAAACGCCAGTAATGCACCGAGCCGCTGCGCGGCCTCGGCTACGTCGGTATGTGGTTTGGCCTCGGCCGTCGCCAAGGTCTCGACCGCGCGCGCGTCCAAGTCCGTGAAACCACCACGGCCGAGATCCGGGCGGATGTCCGCCATGAATTGCTCGTACTCGCCCGTGCGTGTGTCCAGCCCTTCGATTAGGGCGATTGCCTCACCGCCGAAGTGTTTGAGAAACGAGCGCGTACCGTCCGTTGCCGCCCCGAATAAGCCGCGCATGACTTCGAGCACGCCGAATCCCTCACGCTCCTGGTGAGAGCCGTACGGCGCCCAGTCCAGGCCCCGCGTAGCCACCTGGGGAAACGACACCGGGACCGAAGCCGCCCGGTACCCGCGCACGCCCGCCACGTCCATCGCCTCGATATACCCACGCAGGCCGGATGCGCCGAGAGCGATATCCTCGGGCATGACAAACTCAAACGGCGTGTTGAGGTCTCGACCCCACGCGTAGACAAGCGCCCATTCAGGCGCCGCCTCGAAGGCCCACGCAAGCTCGACCCCGTCCTCTTGCCCCCCGAGGGCCTCTTCATTCCACATCCGCGCCGAGAACCGCCCGCCGCCGCAAACCGCCGTACGCCATTCGGCACAGTACGGCTTGTCCCACGGCGCACGCCAGGCCGCCGAGCCAGCGTTCCGTACCGGTTCGAGCCATTGCCAGAAACCCTCGCCTGCCAACACGGCGATCCGGATCTCGCCAGAAGATGCTGAGCCAACCGCCAGATCGAGGCCGGTTTCCGCGCCGCGCGATGCGCGCACATCGGCCCCCGGATTGCCGGGCATAACGACGATCAAACCCCGGCCGTCGGTGAGGCCCAATACAATGACCGGACTCGAGGGCAGGCACGTCGATCCGTCCTCCGGCAAACGATCCGCCGGCAGCAGCACATCGCTTGCCAAGCGATCCATCGACAATGCCCACGACGCTCCCGCTCGAATCGTCAGCACACCCTCTCGGCCGCTGCCGGCAACACGCACCAAGGGTAGCGTGCGGTCAACGGCAACGCGGAACGTCGCGCCTCCGCTCTCGATCGCCAGACGCGCACCTTCTGCCCATGCCGTCGCGCCAACCCGCGGCCCGGCCCCGTGCTCCGACGCAATGAAATCCAACGCGATTGGCGGGAGGTCGACCTCGGGATGCGTTGCCTCAAGCCGGACACCACGGCCCGACGGCACTGCGGCGAACCAGTCGTTCGTCACGGCAAGGCCGCCTTTGCGGGTGGCGGCCGGCACTTCACCGACAACCGTCTTCCAGCCCTTCGGCGGAACGCGACCGCCCCGACCGAGGAAACGGGAGAGCGCCTTCCGACGCCACAGGTTCACTTGGGTTCCGAGAACATGCGACGTCTGCGTCGGCGCCGGCCTCACGCCAATCCAGTCGAACACCGGCAACACGCCTCGCCGGATCCGATGAACCGTCGACGGATCCGCCAAGGCCACGTGCCAAACGTCCCAATTCGTCTCGAAGGGGGCCGGTGCCTGACTGAAACACAGGCTCGCGCCGTCGGTCCCCCAGACGGGACCCGTCTGAACGCCCGGCGCGACCACCACTTGCGTCCGCACGCCCGTCTCGACATCGACAACAGATATGTGCGGCCCGCGCGGATAGGCCACGCGCGTGCCGTCCGGCGATACGCGCGGCGTCCCGATGGACTCGGCGGCGTCGAGTTCACGCAGACCGGACCCGTCGCGCGAAATCAGCAGCAACCGTTCCCCTGCCGCGTCCGTGCACACCACGCCGCCCTCCGGCAACGCATCGGGATGCGCGAGCGGCCGTGCGTCGGCAGGACTCGCGAATGCCTCCGTTCCCGTCTCGAGATCATGGCGGACAATGCGTCCGTCTCGCACGCACAGCACGCCTGCGCCGTCCCGCGTCCACGTGCCCTGTATGCCGTCACAGACACGCGAGGCCGTACCGCCACCGGCATTGATCACCCAGACGCCGGAAGCGCCGCCCTCCACCGAGTTGAACAAGACGCGTCGACCGTCCGGCGCAAAACGCGGGGCCACGGGCACCCCCTGACGGAGCAGGAGTTGGCTCTCCGTCGATCCCGTCTGTAGCAGCACGCCGCGGTCATGGTGTACAACGAGGAATCGATCATCGAGCACCGGCTCGGCCGCAACGCGCGCCTCGATGGCCTTCCGGATCTTCGCATTCACGGCCTCGAACCGCAACGCGCCAAACCGTTTCGGCTCATGGAATCCCAACTCGACGGATGCCCACGTGTGGTGCTCGATCGTGCCATCAACCACGATGTTCCGCGTCACATTGAGGCCCCAGACGGCCCCCTCGGCCGGAAACGCGCCAAGGACCTCCCACGGCAGCGCGATCTCGACCGTCCACGCACCGTCGTCAATGAAAGTCGCCGCCTCCCACTCGGCCACCGTTTTGGAACTCGCCCGGCTCCCGATGGCGTTCACCACGAACTGGAGTTCGTCCTCGCCCGTGGTCGACAGGAACACCTCGACGCTGTCCTCGTCCCACAGGTCCTCGCCATCGCCCATATCCGCAACGATACTATCGGGATCCGGCTCATCGCAGACCACCACCACGTACAACGCGTCGGCCGTAAAGCCCGCGCGAAATGTCGTCTGTTTCCGGCTGGGCCGTGCCTCGCCCAGGACGCGATAGCCTGTGGCCGGCGCGACATCGCGCCACGCCGCGTCCTCGGTCACGTCCCCGTCCAACTCCGGCGCCGCCGTGAGCTGTCGGCACAGGTAGGCCTTAGGCGCCGCGTCGGCCCACGCCGGCTCCAGGGCCAGTATCGCCATCGCGGCAACACCGATCCAGCATGCACCGGGCATCATCTCGCTTCGCCTCATGGCTTATCCCCCACAGGGTGACACTCAGAACTGGAAGTAGATAAACGCTTGGTTGCTGGAGGTGGCGAACACGGCCACGTAGAGGAACATCGCCACTACCAGCGCCACGCGCACCGGCGCGCAGTCGACGAGACGTCGCAACCGCGACTCATACACGAACTGGTACACCCACACCGAACCCACCAAGCCGAGCATCAACAACGGACACTTGGGATCGGCCCAGCCGGATGTGAAGATGCGGCCGACAATCGTGCATGCGTCCGAGAAGGTATCCGCCCGGAAGAATACCCAGCAGAAGCACACGAACACGAACACCAGCGCTTGTTTCACGCAGCGCGGCACGCACTCGCGGTAGAAGGCGGTGCGCTCGAGTTCACGCGTCACGACCCGGCCCAGCGCATGCAGCGCGCCCCACACAATGAACGTCCATTTCGCCCCGTGCCACAGGCCCGAGATCACCATCGTCAGAAACATGTTCACATAGGTTCTGAACGTACCGTGCCGGTTGCCGCCGAGGGGAATGTACACGTAGTCCTTGAACCACGTCGACAGGCTGATGTGCCACCGGCCCCAGAAGTCGCCGAGCCCGGTCGCCAGGTACGGGTTGTTGAAATTCAGCATCAACCGAAAACCCATCATCCGCGCCACGCCGCGCGCCATGTCCGTGTAGCCGCTGAAATCGAAGTAGATCTGCCACGCGAACGCGAAGGTCGCCAGGAGCAGCGCCGGCGCTTGGTACGTATCCGGCATCAGATAGACTTCGTCCACGTACGTTGCCAGGAAGTCCGCCAGCGCCACCTTCTTGAAGAAGCCCACCGCAAACAGGGATAGACCATCCGTGACGTCCTGCCACGTCACACGCTGCGTCTGCTGCAACTGCGGCAACAGGTTGCGCGCCCGCTCGATGGGCCCCGCCACCAGTTGCGGAAACAGCGACACGAACGTCGCGTATCGGAGGAAGTTCGGCTCCTTCTCGACCTGCCCCCGGTAGAAATCGATGGTGTAGCTCATCGACTGAAACACAAAGAACGAGATACCTACCGGCAGCAGGACGCCCGGATCGGGCACGGTATAAGCCACACCCCAATGGCCCAGCACGGCATTCACGTTCTCCGTGACGAACCCCGCGTATTTGTAGAACCCGAGCAGGCCGAGGTTGTTCACCACGCTTATGAAGAGGAACTGCTTCTTCCGCCCCCACCGCGACATGGCCAACACGGCGAGGTAGTCGACGGTCGTGCTGTACAGAATCAGCAAGAGAAACAGCGCGTTCCACCAGCCGTAGAAAACGTACGACGCCCCCAGTAGCCAAACCGTCCTGAACCGCGTATGCTTCGTCAGCAAGTAGACGGGATAAACGATGGCGAAGAACAGAAGGAAGACCCAATTATGAAACAGCATACTACCAACAGCCAGCCGTCCAGCCGACCACCCCGGTTATCAGCTTCATGCAAGGAAACCCGATTCTATCCATTCACCAACAGACAAACAAGACCGCAGTCCGAAGGTCCGAAGGGCGATAGTCCCAAACCCGGCCACTGGTCGCCACGCGGCCTTCTATGGCATAACACCACTGGATAGGAGACCGCCATGGGTAAAGCCCTTTTTCTAAGCACGCCGGTTCCGGGTCACGTCAACCCGACGCTCGCCTTGGTCGGTGAACTCGTCCAGCGCGGCGAACAAGTCGTATATGTCTCGACACAGGACTTTCGCCCCTCGGTCGAGCATGTCGGTGCCGAATTCCGCGCGTATCCGCCCATGCCGATGCCCGACCTCTCGACGATGGAGAACCTCGTGGACGTAGCCGAGTTCGCCCTCAGCGTCACGCGCGACTTCATGCCCGACATCCTCGAGCGCGTCGCCGCCGAGAAACCGGACTACATCCTCCACGACGCCCTCGCCATGGGCGGCAAGATCGCCGCCGCGCGCCTCGGCGTGCCCGCCGTATCAACCTGTCCCGTATTCGCCGTGCGTCCCGGCAGGAGTACCGGCCTCTTCCGTTATGACCTCGAAATCCTGCGTATGGTGTCAACGGCCCTGCCCGCGATGATCCGCGCATTCCGTATCGGTGGCCAGATCCAGCGCCTGTATGGCCACACCGGCGGCCCCCTCGACGCCTTCCTCAACCTCGAACCGGTGAATCTCGTATTCACCTCACGCGCCTTCCAGCCCCACGGCAACCGGTTCGGTCCGCAATACCTGTTCGTCGGCCCACAACTGGCCATGCGCCCGCAGTTCGGCGATGTCCCCCTCGACCGACTGGATGACCGTCCCTTGGTCTATGTCTCGATGGGTACAATCTACAACAGGAATCTCGATTTCTACCGCCAGTGCCTCGAGGCGTTCGCCGACGGCCGATTCCAGGTCATCCTATCCATCGGCAACAACGACATCGGCGCCCTCGGCCCCATCCCGCCCAACGCCATCGTCCGCAATACCGTACCCCAGCTCCAGGTCCTCGAACGCGCCGACGCCTTCATTACCCATGGTGGCATGAATAGTGCCTCTGAAAGCCTTTATCACGGCGTTCCCCTGGTTCTCATCCCCCAGGGCGGCGACCAACTCATGGTCGCCCTCCGCGTCCACCAGTTGGGTGCCGGCATCCACCTCAACCGCAACAAGGTCACCCCCGAGAGACTCCGGGCTCTCACCGAACGCGTCATCGCCGACCCTTCCTTCCGCGAACGGGGCCGCTTCATCGGCGATTCGTTTCGCGCGACCGGCAGCCACATCGCCGCAGCCGACGCCGTCCTGGCCTATGTACGGAACGGGGTCATCCCAGCAAGTCGATGAGTTCTTCTGGGCGATCGATGATGAACTGCGCCCCGTTCTCGAGTAGCTCTGCGCGTGGCCGGAATCCCCATGACACGCCGACGGCGACCATGCCCGCCGCCCGGGCCGTCTTCATATCGATGGAACTGTCGCCCACGTACAACACTCGATCGGGAGCCAGACCAAGCCGCGCGGCTACCTCCAGGGCCACTGTGGGGTCCGGTTTGCGCGGAACCCCCTCCCGTTGACCGAAAACGACATCAAAGGTCCACTCCGGAAGCAGCGAATCAACGCACTGCACGGTGAACCGGTGCGGCTTGTTGGACAGCACCGCCTTCTTCACTCCGCGCGCGTCCAGCTCGTCGAGCATTTCCGGAATACCCTCGTAAGGCGTCGTCTTCGTGTACCAACGGTCGCGATAGGCGTCCTGGAAATCCTGTAGCGCGGCGGAGATGGTTTGTTCATCGCGATGTTCTTCGGGCAAGGCCCTTGTTATCAACAGTATGGCACCCTCCCCAACGAAGTACCGGTAGGCATCTACGGGATGGGGGACGAATCCTCGCGACCGAAGCATAACATTAACGCTTTCCGCGAGGTCTTCGAGCGTGTCGAGCAACGTCCCATCCAGATCGAAAAGTACCGCATCATGTTGCATGCCAATCTCCCCACAAGAACGCCAAATCACTAACACTACAATAGTCGCAAACAATCCCACAACAATGGCTTGAACCATCCTTGCAGCTCGATTCACGTAGCGCATACCTCGCTCGTGATCCGAACGGAAATATCCATCAGAATTAACAGTATTTACTGTTAATAAGAAAGCCTCATTTCTGCTTCTGTATCCATACGAAATCAAGTCCGATTCCAGCCTCGACGCCTTCCGGGCCGCCCTCATAGCGGAGTACGCCCGTATGCTCACCCGGTGTTAACTTGAGCGCGGCCGTTCCGATGCATCGCAGCAGCGTCCGATACGGATCGTAAACATCCGCCACACCCGCCTCGCCGCCGAATCCGGTCTTGCGCCCGTCAATCGTGAATGAGATGCGGCCCGAGCGGCTGTCGTGGGCCACGCCGAGGCGCACCGCGTACATACCCTCTTCCTCGACGGGGAACGTGAACGCCAACTCGTCGCCGACAGCCTTGGGCAGCCAGCGATAGCATTGCCCGCCGGTCCAGAGGTTGTCCGCCTCTTCCACAGCCTTCGGCGAGCCCTGAACGCGCTCTTCGGGCTCAAAGAACACCGAGTTCCGCGCGCCACCGCGACTGGCCGGATGCCAGTCAGGCGGAAGTTCCTGACGTCGCACGTCTTCGCGCGTGATTACAACATGATCATCGATAATTCCCGGCCGGCCATAGTGATAGCCGATGCGGCCGTAGGCCATGTTCTCGTTGGTCTCGTGCGGGAACAGCTCCATGTAGAAGCTCATGCGGTACTTGAAAGGCAACGGATCAAGAATGTGCCACCGGTTGTTGGTCACAAATCCCCGGTTGGCAGGCCCGTCGTTTCGCGGCTGGCCACAATACGGAAAAACGAAGATCTCCTCGCTCGACCACGCGTAGTTGTAGTAGTCCTCAGAACCGGTGCCGAACAGAGACGGTCTCACGTCGTCGTCCGTGAAAATCTTCTCGTCGCCCTCGCCCCACCAGTTCCCACCGGAACTCGGCACCTCGTTCGGATTGAGCACATAGGTCACCGAACCGACATAGACGCCCGCGCCGTTGGCGATGAGGAATGGGATGTCCTGCACGCGCACCGCGGATCCCGTGAGGCCATGGTTAATGCGCCACCGCGCCCGGAAATGCATCGAGCGGTCGGGATCCCATGCGTACGGCATCGTCTGCGCCTCACCGCGCACCATCACATCCTGATCGCCGAGATTCTCGAAGACGATCTCGACCTCCTCGGCGAACGGCATGACATACCGGCACGTCATCGTGCCGTCCGGCGCGACGGTGAACGGCACGGAGATGTACGGATTCACGCCCGGCGCCGCGCCAAAGAAATCGCCGACGGGCGATTGCACTTGCCCCCAGGCGTGTTGATCGCACCGGACGTGCAGAATCGTCTGACGCAACGCCAGGTCGCGATCGGCGGCCTCGACGCACAACGTCAGACGCTCGATGGCTCTGGCACCTTTGATCGTGAGCGCCTCGACACGATCACCCGGCGCAACGGCCACCTCAAACGTCTCGGGCTTGTCCTTCGATGCGTACGGCCACTCCCCATCCGGATTCGCCATGATGCCGGCCACACGCTTGATGCTCTTCTTGTACTTCTTGAGATCGTCCGGACTGAACGTGACGACCTCGGCGCCGGCGTCATAGCACCGGACCTCGAGTTGGTAGAAATGCGTGCGCTTGAGGTTGCCCGTCCATGTGATCCGGCAGCGTTTCGCGAAAGGAAACGGGCAGTACGCCGCCTGGCGCTGATAGAACGTGCCATCGAGGAGCGCGGCATCCATCTCCGCCTGCTCGACGTACGGCTTGTACGGATACCGGAAGAAATCATCCGCCGAACCGTCGAACACCGGCGTCTCGGCATCATCGAGGTACATCCGAATCGTGCCGTCGATACGCGCCGTCCACTCGCGAACCACCGCACCGGGCCCTATCACGTCGCATACCAGGTACTCGCCGATGCCTTCCGCGTCAGGCTCGCGCACAACGCCCTCGAAGTTCGGTATCGGCTCCGAACCGAAACCGTCCATGTTGTAGAACCACTCCTTGCCGCCCGGCAACACACTCTGATGATCGTACGACGAGAACTGGACGGTCTTGTAGAACGGCTCCGGAAACTCGGCCAAACCGCGCAGGGCGACCATCTCATCGATCAGCGTCCCCGCCGTGATCGGCTCCGCCGCCGCACCCACTGCCAGCAGAACCAGCCCGAAAAGCGCCATCGGTTTCATGTTCCGCCTCCCTATCGTGTCGCCCCGGAAAACGGGGACTGACTCCCTCCGAGTCTTCGAGGAGGGCTGTCTGTCCCCGATTTCCTAAACGCCAAGCTCGACCCAACGTGTTGTCATACCAAAACCCGGTCTCCTATTCTATGAGACGTTGGCGGCCAAATACGAATCCCGATGGCGGAATCGGGAGAAAACCCATGAACCGACGCGACTTTCTACAGATGCATCGGTCTGTGGGACTTGGCTGGATCGTGCGCCAACTACGGCGCCAAGTTGGCGCAGATTGATTCTGCGCAATGGAGCCGGTCTATCCCCTTTGGTCGCCCTCCGCACGCACACCCCCCTCAATCCCCCCGTAAACGGGGGGAGGGTTCGGAAGAAACGGGGCGAATCAGCTGTCCCCGCCGCGCAATGGGCCGGCGACGGGACACGAAGGATCCGTGCAATCGCTGTGGTGGTGGAAAACCTGATCGTTCCCGATCCTCTTCGTGCCTTGGCGGCTTGGTGTGAGGTGTCGTTTGCTCACACAAAAGCACGGAGATAGCGTGTCTGAAGATCAAGGTTTTTCTCATGCGTTTTGAGTCTGTTTTGTCCGAGTTTTCCACAGGGGGTCGTAAGGTTTTCCACTGATGAGGATGGCGCGCATGAGCACGAGCAATTTGCGC
>Ga0209097_10000080_pt1 | contig 116618 bp, 93 predicted proteins | sample AD_UKC052_MetaG_FD_184419 | JGI IMG/M metagenome (GOLD analysis project Ga0209097, IMG submission 184419) | Active sludge microbial communities of municipal wastewater-treating anaerobic digesters from USA - AD_UKC052_MetaG (SPAdes) (version 2) | ecosystem: Engineered > Bioreactor > Anaerobic...
CATCCCAAAACAAAGCTGTACCGATGCTCATCGTCATGCCGTACGGGAACACTTTTACCGGCACGCCCGATCCGTCCTCGTTACAGGCTGCCGATATGTATAAAATATTTAACGACGATCTGGTCGGCAGTATCATTCCTTATGTTGAAGAAAATTTCCGCGCCATTCCCAAACGGGAAAGCCGCGCCATTGCCGGATTCTCCAGGGGCGGCGGCCAGTCCTTGTTTGCCGGTTTTACTAATATTGATAAATTTGCCTGGATCTGTTCTTACAGCGCCTATCTTTCTCCCGAAGTATTTGAGAAATATTTTAGCAATATATATAGCGACCCGCAAGCAACCAACAACCGCTTAAAACTCTTATGGCTGGGAGTGGGCAATGAGGACTTTTTGTACAAACAGGCCATTACTTTTAACGAATTGCTGAAAGAAAAGCATATTGAACAACAGAACCTGATTACCTCCGGCGGTCATACCTGGATGAACGCCAGGTTGTATTTGACCGAAACATTACAACTATTTTTCAAGTGATGCCATATAAATTTGCCTTATTACGTATTGAAATGAATTATTACTACTTTAATTAATTCACACCTCCAAATAAATCAAAAATTGGTGACGAGTGATGAAATATAAAACTGCACTTTTTCTGGTTTTTATTCTTGTAATCGCAGGAATAACCGGCAAAGTAATACCACAAACACAACTACAAAAATTTGAGCCAACATTTGCCTCTTTGGAAAAAACAAACCCCGTCCCCGAATGGTTCAAAGACGCCAAGTTTGGTATTTATTTTCACTGGGGTGTTTACACCGTTCCGGCATTTTCCAACGAATGGTATCCCCGTAACATGTACATTAAAGGCTCTATAGAAAATAAACACCATGAAGAGGTTTATGGCAATGCATCACAGTGGCCTTATAATTTCTTTTTTACCGGGGCAAAGGACAAGCAAGGCAATTTTGTCCAGTTCGCGCCCAAGTTAAAATCAGCGGGCGGCCAATTTGACCCGGAAGAATGGGCGCAGTTATTTGCCGATGCCGGGGCCAAATTTGCCGGCCCGGTTGCGGAACATCATGATGGGTTCTCCATGTGGGCCAGTAAAGTCAATCCCTGGAACGCGCAAGATCTAGGCCCAAAACTGGATTTGGTGGGATTATTGACCGAGGCCATCCGCAAAAAAGACCTGAAAATCATTCTTTCCATGCATCATGCCTATAATATCACCGGATTTTATGATGCTGTGCCGCCAACAACCGATCCAAAACTGCAAATGCTTTATGGCCAGCAAGGCAAAGAAAAGAATGAAGCCTTTTGGTTAAACAAGCATAAGGAAATTATCGACAACTATAAACCGGATATCATTTGGCAGGATTTCAATTTACATATTATCTCCAGGCCTGTGCTGCTGGAATTTTTGTCTTATTATTACAACCAGGCAACAGCATGGGACAAAGAAGTAGTAGCTACATACAAAGATGGCCTGAATACCAAATGCGCCGTACTGGATTATGAACGCGGCGGCCCGGTTGATATAACCGAGAATTACTGGCTTACCGATGACGCTATCAGTTCCTCAAGCTGGTGCTATACCGAGGGAATTGGATACTATACAAAGAAACAGGTACTGCATGGCTTTTTCGACAGAATAAGTAAAAACGGGAATCTGCTCCTCAACATTTCCCCCAAAGCGGATGGAACTATACCCCAGGAACAAAAGGACGTGTTGCTTGCCATGGGCGATTGGTTGAAAAAATATGGTGAAGCGGTATATGCCACGCGGACCTGGGTAAAATACGGCGAAGGTCCCACGAAAATGGGCGCCGCCCATGGCGTTTTTATGGCGCCGGCAGCAGGAACAGCCCGGGACGTTCGCTATACCAGGTCGAAAGATAACACGATATTATATGCAATCTTGCTCGGTTGGGATAAAGGCCAAAAAGAAGTATGCCTTGAAACACTGTCTGCCGACAGGATCAACTGTAAAAATTTGAAATCTATCAGACTAATCAATGGTCAGGCGGGGAATTACCTGCCGTTAGTTTACAGGCAGGATGCACAAGGGTTGCATATCACTCTGCCGGAACGTACTTTAGAAGAACTCGCTTACGCACTTGTACTTGATTTTAATGGTAAAATACCGCCGCTGAATAAATATGCTGACCTTGATTGCGCCCCAAATTACTACCTCGTTCCTGGAAATACCTCGGGCGGTTTGGTACTAGGCGCAGATTTAACGCTGACCGGTAATAAAAAAACCAACCAATGGAAGCTGGAAACAACCGATAAAGGCATTTATAAGATTTTAAACCATGAAAATAAAGTTATCGAATGCAATTCTAACGGGAGTGTCCTTAACAATGCAATATTTAACGGTGAGGATAATCAATTGTGGAAAATTGAAGATGCTCATAATGGTTTGTTAAAAATTACCAATCTACAGTTCCCGGAGATGGTTTTGTCCATTAGCGCTTTAACAGAAGGAAGTAAAGCAGAATTATTACACTCTGAAAAGGGCTCAACTCATTTTTGGCAACTCCTGGAGGTTTGCAAAGCAGAGCAGGCAGCTTTCAAACCGCATGTAATTCCCGGAATTATTGAAGCAGAAGATTTTGATACCGGCTGTCCGGGCGATGCTTACTATGATAGAAACGAAATCAATGAAGGCGGGCACTATCGTACAGCCGAAGGTGTGGATATTGAAAGATTGCCTGAGGATAACTATGCAATCGGCTGGACTCACGCCGGGGAATGGCTGGCGTATACAACGACAGTAAGTAAAACCGCCGCGTACCAGGTTACCTTCACTGTGGCTTCGTCTTATGATAGCGGCAAACTGCATCTGGAATGTGACGGCAAGGATATTACCGGCAGCATTGCTGTTCCCAATACTGCGGGATTTCAAAACTGGCAAGAAGTAACAAAGACAGTAACACTCGATGCCGGCCAGCATGTACTTAAAATGGTCGTGGAAGGTAATTTCTTTAATATTGACAAGATTGTTTTTGAAGGAATAAAGAAGAGTAAAACCTGCACTAAAAAATTTACAAAATAAAATAACCTGGTCCGAGTCTAACGGATAACTGGAAAATAAATGGAATAGTAACTCGTTTTAAATTGTAAATCGAGATACGGAATTATTGTCCAATCACAATTACTTTTGTTTTTTATATTGATCACAAATGTTCAGCGCCTGGTCATTCTAATGATTTTTGGAGTTTTATGATAATAAAGGTTAAAAGCGTTTTTAAGCGCAGGTTCATGAATAACACGTTAAAAGCAGCAGGCATCGTTTGTTTGTTTCTTTTTGTAACTGCGCAGGCAGCAACTGTAAAATCACTACCCGGTAGCAAAAAGATAAGCCCCGATTTATTCGGCCTCTTTATCGAGGATATTAACTATGCGGCCGATGGCGGACTGTACGCCGAACTGGTGCAAAACCGTTCCTTTGAATATTCTCCCACCGAACAGGGCGGTTGGCATCCCCTCTCCTATTGGCAATATTCAAGTCCCGGCTTTTCCATCGGCAGAATTAGTGTGGAGACTACCTCCCCCATCAATACCAATAATCCCCATTATATTGTTCTGGATGTTGAACATGTTGGCCATGAAGCCGGATATACGGGCGATAGCGGCGTGGGCATAAAAAACAGCGGCTTTGCCGGAATGGTTGTTAAAGCGGGTGATAAATATAACTTGTCGCTTTTTGCGCGGCAGTTATCACAGGAGCCGATCAACCTGACTGTTAGTTTAACCAGTCCTTCCGGTAACATAAAATATGCCGAAAATACCCTGACCACATCCTCCCAAGACTGGACGAAATATACAACCGAATTGACCGCTTCCACTAGCAGCGATAGTGCAACATTACTTATCCTGGCAACTACCAAAGGCAAACTGGCGCTGGATGTCATTTCCCTGTTCCCTGAAAAGACTTTTATGAACCGGCCGAATGGCTTACGGGCCGACCTGGCGCAGGTGTTAGCAGACATGCACCCCAAATTCATACGCTTTCCCGGCGGCTGCCTTGCCCATGGCGATGGTCTGGGAAACATGTATCGCTGGAAAAACACCATCGGGCCAATTGAAACGCGCAAAGAACAACGCAATTTGTGGGGCTACCATCAGACCGGGGGATTGGGGTATTTCGAATATTTTCAGTTTTGTGAAGATATTGGGGCAAAGCCCTTACCGGTGTTACCGGCGGCAGTTTCCTGCCAGAATTCCGGCGGCACCTGGCGCATTGGCGGCACAGGACAAAAAGCGCTGCCGATAGCAGAGATGCAAGAGTACATTCAGGAAGTACTGGACCTGATCGAGTGGGCGAACAGCCCGGTTACCTCGACCTGGGGCGCCAAACGCGCTGCAGCCGGGCATCCGGCGCCATTCAACCTCGAATACCTCGGTATCGGCAATGAAGATAAAATCACTCCGGAATTTACAGAACGTTTCAGGATGATTTATAATGCAGTTAAAGAAAAGCATCCTGAAATAACAGTTATCGGTACATCCGGCCCGTTTCACAGCGGCGACGACTTTGACAAAGGCTGGAAACTGGCCAATGAATTGAATGTAAAAATAGTCGATGAACACTATTACACCGAACCCGGCTGGTTCCTTGCCAACCAGCGCCGTTACGATTCCTATGACCGCAAGGCAAGCAAGGTCTATCTTGGCGAGTACGCTTCATGGGGCAATAAAATGCGCAATGCTATTGCCGAAGCCGCTTATATGACCGGTCTGGAACGCAACGGCGATGTGGTGTGGCTGGCTTCGTATGCGCCCCTGTTGGCAAAAAAAGATTTTACCCAGTGGACAACCGATTTGATCTTTTTTGACAACACACAAATAATTCCGACAGTCAATTTTTATGTGCAAAAAATGTTTATGACCAACCAGGGCGATTGCTACTTTGATAATGTAATAACCAAAGATGAAAAAGATACCACATTAGCCGCCTCGTGCGTTCAGGACGGCAAGAGCGGCGATGTTATTTTAAAACTGGTCAATGCCGGCAACGAACCCAAATCCATGCAGATCAATCTGACCGGTTTCAAAAACATCATGCCCGCAGCGATCCTTACCGTATTATCCGGCAAGGCCGACGCAGAAAACACCTTTGCAAATCCCCGCACCGTGATTCCGGAAGAATCAGTATTGAAAGTGAAAAAGAATTTTGCTTATATTACCCCGGCAATGTCTCTTTCCATCATACGGATCAAAACAAAAAAATAAGGGATCAATTTTATGAGGACGGGTATAAAACTGAAAAGTTTGTTTTTCTCCATTCTTTTACTGACAGCGACCAGTTACAGCGCAGTGCGGCTACCAAAGCTGGTCGGCGACGGAATGGTTTTGCAACGGGATGCCAAAGTTAAAATTTGGGGTTGGGCTACCGCCGGAGAAAAGATTACAGTACATTTTATCGAATCGACACTTCAAACTACTGCGGACCAGAATGGCGATTGGCAAGTACTACTTGCGGAAAAGCCGGCTGGCGGGCCGTACACCATGCAAATTGAGGCAAGTAATTCCATAACCATAGATGATATTTTAATTGGCGATGTGTGGGTCTGTTCCGGGCAGTCCAATATGGGTGTGGCTATGGGCTGGCTGACGACTGTTTATCCTAAAGAGATAGCAAATTCGGAAAATAAATTTATCAGGCAGTTCAATGTCCCGGTAACTATGAATTTCCAGGAGAGGGAAAAAGATTTCAAGTACGGACAATGGCAGTCCGCCAATCCCAAAAATCTGCGCAGCTTTACAGCGGTTGGTTACTTTTTTGCCCAAAAGTTATATGAAACATACAAAATACCCATCGGCATTATTCACGCTTCCCTGGGCGGTTCATCGGCAGAGGCGTGGATCAGCGAAGAGTCGCTCAAGGAATTCCCCAAATATTACGAGGATGCACAGAGTTTTAAAACTCCCGGTTATATTGAAAGGATCAATAAACAAGACGACGCCCGGGTGAAAAGCTGGAACCAGTTATTGCGACAAAATGATGCAGGATTAAAAGATCCGCACACTACCTGGTATGACCCGGAACTGGACACCTCAGCCTGGGAAAACATGTCCCTCCCCGGCTATTGGGATGAATCCAAACCGGCTCCGGTCAACGGGGTGTACTGGTTCAGAAAGCAAATCGCTGTTCCCGCCGAAATGACCGGCAAACAGGCGCTGCTTAAATTGGGCAGGATTGTCGATTGTGATTCAGTTTTTATAAACGGCAAGTTTATTGGTACCACTGGCTCACAATATGCGCCAAGAGCTTATAAAATCCCCGATAATTTATTAACAGAAGGCGACAATACCCTTGTTATCCGCGTCATCAATTACATCCGGCATGGCGGATTCGTGCCCGGCAAGCAATACGAACTAGCGGCAGGCGAAACAACCATTAACCTGGCAGGTGAATGGCAATACCGGGTCGGGACAATCATGGAACCTCTGCAAGACCGCTTGTTCACCGGCAAAATTCCCACCGGGTTATTCAACGGGATGCTGGCGCCAATGCTCAATTATAGCATTAAAGGCGCGGTGTGGTACCAGGGCGAATCCAATACCAGCCGGGCCTTCGAGCATTACGATCTGTTCAAGCTGCTCATTCAGGACTGGCGTACCAACTGGCGGCAAGGCAATTTCCCGTTCCTGTATGTGCAACTGCCGAACTTTGTCGAAGTGAATACCGAACTCACCCGATACGACTGGGCATACTTTCGGGAGAGCCAGCTAAAGGCCTTGGCTATACCCAATACCGGCATGGCAGTCACGATAGATATTGGTGAATACAATGATATTCACCCTGCAAACAAAAAAGACGTCGGTTACCGTTTAGCTTTAGCCGCGCATAAAGTGGCCTATAGTGAAAAACAAATTGTCTATTCAGGGCCGATTTACAAAGCAATAAAAATCAAGGGTAATAAAGTAATCCTCGCATTCACTAATGTGGGCGGCGGGCTAGTCGCCAAAAACGGTAACGAGTTAAAGCGTTTTGAAATATGCGGCAGCGATAACAAGTACTATCCCGCACAAGCACAAATTGAAAAAGATAAGGTAATCGTTTGGTGTGATAATGTTGCCCGGCCGGTTGCGGCGCGCTATGCCTGGGCCAATAATCCCGAAGGAGCTAATTTATATAACCAGGAAGGCTTGCCTGCGTCGCCGTTCCGCACCTGCGAGCTATACTAAGGATATTTATAAATGTGTGTTATTATCAGGAGTTATTTATGCAAAAGGTTAAAGTAATTTTTTTAATTATATTCATGTCTAGTATATCTGCCAATATATTTGCACAGCAAATACCAAGCGATAACGGCGACGGAACGTATACCAACCCGGTCATCCCTGCCGATTTCCCGGACCCGGATGTGATTATGGTGGACGGCGTTTATTATTTTGTGTCGACAACCATGTTTATTTTCCCCGGCGTAACGGTGCTGAAATCCTACGACCTCGTCAATTGGGAGTTTTGCAGTAACGCCGTGCCGCGTTTCGATTTTAGTCCCTGCTACAACCTTGATGGGTGTAACCGCTACGGTCACGGGCAATGGGCAACCAGCATAAAATATCATAACGGGAAATTTTATCTTTTATTTATTACCCTGGATGAAGGCGGTTTCCTGTGTACGGCGGATAAAGCCGAAGGTCCCTGGGAAATAAAAAAACTGCCCAAAGGATTTTATGATCCCGGATTATTCTTTGACGATGACGGCAGAATCTATGTCGCGCAAGGGTATAGTGAAATACGCATAACCGAAATAGATGAAAATTTTGCGCCGATCAGCAAAGACTCCCTGGTTTATGTCGGCGACATTCGTAAGGGTCTGGAAGGCTCGCATGTGTATAAAATTAACGGCTATTATTATTTATACAGCACGTATGGCGGGTTGGACGGCATCCAGGTAGCGCTCCGTTCCAAAAATATTTATGGTCCTTATGAACAAAAAGTAGTGATAAGTGAAAAAACCGCCGGGCCGAATTTTGGCATCCACCAGGGCGCGCTGATACAAACCCAAACCGGCGAATGGTGGACCATACTGTTTGTCGATAGCGGCCCATTCGGACGATTTCCCTCGTTACAACCGGTTACCTGGGTGGACGGCTGGCCGATGGTGGGCGTGGACGGCAAGGCGGTGGTAACATACAAAAAGCCTGATGTTGGCAAAGAGTATCCGGTTACAGTTTTACCGACTGCGGACGAATTCAGTTATGCAAGCGGTACCGGTAACGCAAAGTTAGGAATGCAATGGGGCTGGAACCACAATCCTGATGACGATAAATGGTCGTTGACGAAGAAACCGGGATTTTTACGGCTTGAAACGGTTAAAGTTGTTGCAAGCTTACCCGATGCCCGCAATACCCTGACGCAACGGATGTTTGCCTGGCATTCCGATACCCTGGCTTCAATTGCCACAACCAAAATTAATTTTAGCAAAATGCAGGATGGAGACATTGCCGGGCTGGCGGTATTTCAGGACCCCTATGCCTATATTGGTATTAAAAAAGAGCATGGCAAAAACTTTATCATCATGGTCAATAACGGCGTAACCATCGACTCGACGGCGGTGCAAGGCTCAACCATCTATTTGCGCACCAGCGCCATTTATGGCTCCGGCGCCGCACAATATCCTGATGGCAAGAAGGCGCCGGGCACCGGCACTGCTTTCTTCTCATACAGTCCGGATAATAAAACTTTTGTAAAGATCGGCAATGATCTCAAAATGCGCTTTAATTTGAAAATATTTACCGGCAATAAATTCTGCCTGTTTAATTACGCCACTCAAACCACCGGCGGATACGTTGATTTCGACTGGTTCAGAACCACCGCCGAACCGTTTAAGCAAGCAGATAATTAGTTTTTGAACACTAATAACAGTTGAGTAATATTTTTTTGGAGTCATTCATTTATCGGGAGTCGTTATGAAAAGATATTTGGTTGTTGTACTGCTTGCTCTTCCACTTGTGTTGTTTGCTCAGCAAGCAAAAATAAAAATTGATGTGGACCGGACGATCGGCGAGATCGATCCTAAAATTTACGGCGTCTTTATGGAACCCATCGGCTTTAGCGGCAGAAGAATGGGCGCCGCGGATTCTGTTACCTTTAATACCCTGTATGGAACGTTGTACGATCCCTCCTCTCCCCTTGCCGATGAGAACGGGTTCAGAAAAGATTATATCGACGCCATGCGGGAACTCAAAATCACCAATATGCGCTGGCCGGGCGGTAATTTTGTTATGGCTTATAACTGGCAGGACGGCATTGGTCCAAAGGAACAGCGCCCGGTGCGCATTAACCTGGCCTGGAGCGGCGTGGACAATAATCACGTCGGTACGGATGAATGGATTGCGTTAAACAAATCTATCGGCAGCGAAAATATAATTTGCGTCAACCTCGGCCTGGCCACCATCCAGGATGCTGTGTACTGGGTTGAGTATTGCAATTATAAGAAAGGCACTTACTATTCCGATTTGCGCGCCCAAAACGGGCATCCCAAACCGTACGGCATAAAAATATGGGACCTTGGCAATGAAGTAGACGGCGCGCCCTGGGAACTGGGTCATAAAAACGCCGATGACTATGTGAAAATCGCCCGTGAAGCGGCCAAAGCGATGAAATCGGTGGACAACACCATTAAACTGGTGGCTTCCGGTTCATCGTACTATGAAGCGACCGGTCAATGGGTGGAATGGAATCGCAAAGTATTGACCGGGCTGGGCGACAAGATCGATTACCTTTCCATTCACCGTTACTGGGAAAATTCACCGGATTATTATACATACATGGGCCAGAGCGCTATGGATTTTGAAGAAAAGATCATAATCCCCGCTGCGGCGATAAAAACGGCAAAAACCATGATGGGCTTTACCAATCCCATCTACATTTCCTTTGATGAGTGGGGCGTCAGGGGCAGAGATCTTTTATCGGTGCTGCCGGTCATACAGTGCCTGAATTCTTTTGTCCGCCATGCGGATGTGGTGAAAATGGCCAACTTTACCATGATGACCTCCCTGTTAGCTACTGAACCCGGCAAAGGGAGTTTCAAGTCCCCGTTATTCTATTCCTTCCAGTTATTCTCCAATAACTGTCTCGGTAATTCGATTGATACGTATGTTGAATGTGATACTTTTAATACCGAAAAATGTCAGGGCATTCCCTTCCTTGACGTTACCTCAACGTATTCTAAAGAAACCAATACAGTTTATATAAATGTCCTCAACAGGCACAAAGACAACGCTATCACAGCCGACATTGTCAACACGTCCGGCACATTGAGCGGCAAAGCGATAGCGACGTTGATCAATTCCGTATCGCTCAACGAGCCATTTGTTTTCGACAAGCAAAAAGAGTATATTCCGGTTAGCAAAGAAATTGCCATCAAAGGCAATAAAATGTCCTGTTCGTTCCCGGCACATTCATTTACCCAGATCAAGGTTACAGTAGAAAAATGACCGGGATCGCCAGGCAAACATGAGTAAAAGGAGAAAAAGATGAGACACCTGTTTACAACAATTTTAGGAGTATTGAGTTTTAGTTTGTGCGCCGTTGCACAGAATATTGTGAAACAGGCGCCCCAGGGATTCGATTCCATTCGTCCGGACATTTCACATGGGCAAATCGACACTGTGAAATACGAATCCAAAACTGTGGGCGCCACCCGCAAAGCTTTAATTTACACTCCCCCCGGATTTACAAAAACCCAAAAATATCCCGTGCTGTACCTGCTGCATGGTATTGGCGGCGATGAGAAGGAATGGCTCAACGGCGGCCAGCCCCAGGTGATTTTAGACAACCTGTACGCAGAAAAAAAGCTAGAGCCAATGATCGTGGTCATGCCCAACGGACGGGCTATGAAAGACGACCGCGCCGGCGGTAACATCATGGCTCCGGACAAGGTGCAGGCGTTTGCAACTTTTGAACAAGACCTGCTCAACGACCTGATACCCTTTATCGAAAAGCAATACCCTGTTATTAATGATCGGGAACACCGCGCCATAGCCGGTCTGTCGATGGGCGGCGGGCAATCGTTGAATTTTGGCCTGGGCAACCTGGATGTATTTGCCTGGGTTGGCGGGTTTTCATCCGCGCCCAACACCAAAGCCCCTGAATTGCTGGTTCCGAATCCCGATGAAACCAAAAAGAAACTGAAATTACTGTGGATTTCATGCGGTGACAGTGATAACCTGATCACATTCAGCAAACGCACCCACGAGTATTTACAAAAAAACAACGTGCCGCATATCTATTATATTGAACCGGGCGTGCATGATTTCAAAGTGTGGAAAAACGGCTTGTACATGTTTTCACAGCTCATTTTCAAACCCGTGGACATCGCCACTTTTCCTCTGTATGAACAAAAGCCGGAGCCGGTTTCAACACCATCCGGCGCAATAACTCCCGCGCCGGTCAATGATGTAAAAATTGACGCCAAACCCTCACCCACCAATGTGCCGGGAGTGGAATACCCGCAAATAGATTCGCAATCCAGAGTCCATTTCCGAGTTGAAGCTCCCAATGCCCAAAAGGTACAGGTCGATCTTTTAAAAGTCTATGATATGGTCAAGGGTGAAGACGGCATTTGGACGGCAACGACCGATCCTATCAGCATCGGCTTTCACTATTATTATTTGATTATTGACGGCTTTCGCTTCTCCGATCCGGCCAGCGAATCGTTTTTCGGCATTGGCCGAATGATGAGCGGCATCGATATTCCCGCGCCCGACCAGGATTTTTATACGCCCAAAAATGTACCACATGGGCAAATCCGGGAATGCTATTATATTTCAGAAGTGAAAAAAGGCTATAACCGGTTTTTTGTCTACACTCCTCCGGATTATGATAAAAACAATAAAAACCGTTACCCGGTGCTTTATCTTCAGCACGGCATGGGCGAAGATGAACGAGGCTGGGTGACCCAGGGTAAATTGAACATCATCATGGATAATTTGCTTGCGGAAGGACGCTGCAAACCTATGCTTATTGTGGTGAGCGATGGTGAAATCGCCGCCATGTTCCGGCCCAAACAGGGTGAAGATGTGAATAAAGCCAGAATGCAATTTGGCGCGGATTTTACCCCCATACTATTGAATGAGATCATTCCTTATGTCGAAAAGAATTTCCGGGTTATTGCCGATAGAGATCACCGGGCGATGGCCGGTCTGTCATGGGGCGGGTTCCAGACCTTCCAGATCGGTTTGACTAATCTGGATAAATTTTCTTATCTCGGCGGTTTTAGCGGCGCCGGCATGTTCAATCCCGAAACCGATCTTGGTACCGCTTACAATGGCGCGTTCAGCGATACAACTGCTTTTAATAAAAAGGTACATACATTCTTTTTAGGTATCGGTTCGCAGGAAGGACAACGCATGAAAGGGCTGAGTGATGCTTTAAAAAAGGCGGGCATTCATAATACCTATTATGAATCGCAGGGAACTGCCCATGAATGGCTGACCTGGCGCAGGTGTCTTTATCAGTTCGCGCCAATTATATTTAAATAAACCGCCTCGCAGCAAGTTACGAGGTATTCAGGTAACTCTATTTTGTAGTTATTTCAAGTAATAGAAACGTAATTAAACTAACATTTACCAGATGGAGAGAAGAAAGATGAGACATTTAAAATCAATCCTCTTACTGATCGTTCTTTCGATCGGTGGTTTCTGTTTCGCCCAGACAGCGGCAGTTGAAGATTTTAAACCGGCATCAACCAACCAGCCGGGCAGAGAATATCCCCAGGTCAATTCCGAAGGCCGGGTGCGCGCCAGTATATCGGCGCCGGAAGCGCTAAAAGTGCAGTTGGATATCAGCGCTGTAAAATACGACCTGACCAAAGATGCAAATGGCGTCTGGACCGGCGATTCCGGCCCCCAGGACGAAGGATTTCATTACTACCAGCTTTGGATTGACGGCGCTGCGGTTCCCGATCCCGGCAGTATGTACTTTTACGGCGCCAGCCGGTGGGGCAGCGGTATTGAAATCCCTGCTCAGGATCAGGATTTTTATGCGCTCAAGAATGTTCCTCACGGCCAGATCCGCGAACAGATCTATTTTTCGAAAAACAACAACAGCATGCGCCGTTGTTTCGTTTATACCCCTCCCGATTATGATAAAGATACGACAAAACGCTATCCCGTTCTGTACCTGCAACATGGCGGCGGCGAAGACGAAACCGGCTGGCCTGGCCAGGGCAAAACCAATCTCATTATGGATAACCTGATTGCAGCGGGCAAAGCCAAGCCATTTATTATTGTCATGGACAACGGCACCTGGGCTATGCCTGCCAATACCCCTCGTCCCAAACCGGGCGAACGCCCCGCCGGCCCCTGGCCGCCAACGGGTTGGGCGGATGGCTTTAAAAAGACCCTGCTGGAAGACATTATCCCCATGATCGACGCCAATTACCGCACCCAGGCGGACCAACAACACCGCGCTATGGCCGGACTTTCGATGGGTGGTATGCAGACGCGGGTGATCACCCTGGCTAATCCCGATGTGTTTGCTTATGTCGGCATGTTCAGCGGCGGCAGCATCAGTGTGGAAGATATTAATAATGCACCCGGGTTCAAAGAAAAAAACAAACTCGTGTTCATAAGCTATGGCAGCCGTGAACTGGAAAACCGCCGCATGGGTTTTGGCGGCGATCCCCAGGCGAACACCGACGCACTGAAAGAAGCCGGAATTAAAACGCATTTTTATGTATCCCCCAATACCGCCCATGAGTGGCAGAGTTGGCGGCGCAGCCTGCATGAATTCGCGCCGTTATTGTTCCAGGATAATGCCAAATAAGATTCTGTAAATGACGCTCGCAAAGAAGGATTCGACGAATCGATAGAACCGGGGCCGGTTGCTTAACCGGCCTTCCTCGGTTAGGATAACGGTCTACGGACAGAATGGCGCCAAGCGGTTAATGTCATCAACAACCTCTATGCAGTCGGTAATATACAACCGATGCTGACATGACGGACTTACGATTGCGATGCAAGTGACAGAAATCTATGCTTTAAACGCAACCCATTCAGGGAAAAGGTGGATACGTGGGCTTTGAAAAGCCATAAGAACTTGTAGAGAGAAACTATGAAAAAGAGAATCAGTTTTGTGGTATTACTCGCAATGGCGATCATACTGCCTGCCGTTACAAAGATGGCAGACGCAAAGATTGTAGCAACTGCCAATGCGATTCCACCCAGACCCGCAGGCCCTAGTGATATATATACTACCGGCGGCTACCCCTGTGTGGCCGCCCACAGTACTACGCGCGCTTTATTCGCCTCCTACAACGGCCCGCTCTACCAGGTCATGCGCCGGTCGGACGGCAAGACCCTGGACATTGGTATAGTTCAACCATCCGAAGGGGATGCCGGCGGTTATGCCGATGCGGCTGCCCAGGATGCGTTCAGCGCCAATACGGTTTGCTGGATCACTAAAATCTATGACCAATCCGGTAATGGTAACCATCTTGTCCAGGCGCCCCCGGGAACATTCAAGGGCCCGGCCAAGGGTGGATTCAACACCCTGCCGATTGCCGATATGGCGCCGATTACAATTAGCGGCCAAAAGGTTTACGGTGTATACATTATACCGGGTATGGGGTTACGTAACAACAATGCCAGCGGTCTCGCAGTTAACGACGAACCACAAAGCATCTATATGGTGTTCGACGGCACGCATTTTGATAGCGGTTGTTGCTTTAACTATGGTAACACTTCAACAAACAGCCGCGCAGTGGGAAGAGGCACAATGGAAACAGTCTATTTTGGCACGGCCACAGCCTGGGGAAGCGGCAGCGGTTCAGGTCCCTGGATCATGTCCGATATGGAAGCAGGACTGTTCTCCGGATACGATTCGAAACAGAATGTTGCGAATCCGACTATTGATACATGGCGATTTGTGACCGGCTTTGTTAGCGGCGGCGGTGAAAATCGGTGGCAGATCCGCGGCGGTAACGCACAAGCAGGAGAGCTTGCGATTTTTTACGAAGGAGTTCGTCCCGGTTCACTTGAAGACAACAACTATTACCCTATGCACAGAAAGGGAGCCGTGCAAATGGGTAATGGCGGCGACAATGGCAACGGTTCATCCGGCACATTCTACGAAGGGGTGGTGACGACCGGATACCCCGCGGACGCAATCATCAAGGCGGTACAAGCCAATATTGTGGCTGCCAGGTACGATGTGCAGCTGGTGAACTTGACGCGGGTTACCACATTTACACCGGGATCGACCCAAGACATCACCGAAACGTTTACCAATACTACCGGGGCTACCGTTACGGGTGTCACCTTGAGCATTTCCGTCCCCGCTCAATGGACAGCCCTGGTCTCAGGCTCCAAAAATTCCTCAAAGACATTTGTAGAACCTGTCAAACCGGGCGCCTGCGTAAAAGTGACTTTTAAGATCACCGCGCCGGTAACAACAGGCGCCGGTTTCCTGATCGGCAAGGTTGAATGGATAGATCCAGCGACCGCTCTAAAGCAATCCGACACAATTATCAGTAGCATTAGAAATAGTTACCCGGTTAAGATAAACGAAGTTCGCTTTAGCACAAGCGCCAACCCGACTAATCAGTTCATCGAGCTCTATAACAGTTCCGGCGGTGATGTGGATATTTCCGGCTGGTCTCTGGTCAATACTATAAGCGAGTGGGCGCCCGTCAAACTGGCAACAATCCCGGCCGGGACAAAGATCAAGGCCGGGGGTTATTACCTTTTGGGCCTTGCCGCTTCGGGCTTGGCGGTATCCGCAGGTCCGGGCGAAACCACCATTAATGTATTTAATAGTACCGGCTTTGTAGCCGGTCAACAAATCAATATTGACGGCGAGATTCGCGCCATTACAAGTGTTGGTACGGCTGCTACAGCCATGACGACAGTATTTGTCCCCGTATCCACAGGGCCATGGCTAACAATTCCTGCCGGCTCAACCAACCTGCCGGTGACAAGTGCGGCCGGTTTTGAGATCGGCCAAAAAATCAGCATCGATATTGGCGGCAATAATGAGGTGGCAACAGTCACCTCTGTGGGTAAAGCAGCCACGCAAACATCCTTGACTGAGGCTGTTGATGCAGGTTCGAAAATTATTAAAGTCGCGGTCAATTCCAACATGACGATTGGTGATACATTAACAGTGGGTACAGGTAAATTTGCAGAACATGCTACGATTAAAAATATTATTAATGTAGTTTCGGCTCCGGGCGGACGTAGCGGCTTTGAGGCTCCTGGCGAAGGAGGGGTTCTCGAATTAATGGCGCCGCTCAAGTTCGACCATTTATCGGGCGTTGACGTATCAGATGTGGGTACAGGAATAAACTTTTTACCGGCTACACAATTTCAGCATAAAAGCGGCGACGCAGTACAAGCGCTGGGAAGCGGTATCACACTCGATAAAGCTCTGGACAAGAATCATGAATACGGCGCGGCAGTTCTCAATCCCCAGGTTACAACCGCAGGGTATCAGGGATCAGTTGAACCCAACCTTTGGTATGGAGGTCCCCTCTCTATATATGCAGGGTCAATAGCGCTGCTGGATGAAAACAATGAGCTAGTCGTTGACGCCCTGGTTTACGGATCACAGCAGAGCAATTCAAGCGCCAACGGGACAATTACCAGTCCCGAAATAGCAATTCTTGAGGGTAATCAAAGCCAGGGTGGGTGTATTGTGACGGCCCCCAGTTCGGGCAGACGCTTCAATTTCTATGGTTCGGGTAATTCGGTTGTTGGCGATCTTAACTTAAGCGTGGGTCGATTCCCGGACGGTTTAGATACCGACAACAACTGCATCGATTTCCTGGTACAGTCATCCACTACACTGGCAGTTGCATCGGCTGTTGGCGCAGATAATATCAAAGTCGCCGGTGTGGAAGGTTTGGATGTCAATCAGGAAATTGTGATCGATGGTGGGCCAAACCAGGAGACTGCCGTTATTGCAACGGTGGGTACGGCCGGGGGCGCTATTATGAAAGCCGCTACCGATGTGGACGCTACCCTTGTCACGGTTAACAGCACAGCCGGCTTTAGCGTTGGTCAGACCATCACCATTGACAGTGGCGCAAATTATGAAACGGCAGTTATTGCCTCTATCAATCGTGGCCGCATGGCTTTTGGTGAGTTTAAAGGCTATGATGCTACAATAACAGTAAACACACCGCTCAAGTTTGCTCATGCAATGGGCGTAAAGATTTCAGGCAGCGGCATTACCCTTGCCACTCCTTTAAGCCGGTCGCATAACAGCGGAGTTCCAATTGTAAATGGAGTTCCTACACCCGGTTCGCTGAACCGGTTTTACAGTAATCAATAGCAAAGCCATCTGTAAAATTGTTGGCGACCAGCAAAAAATCAGCCTGCGCTGGCGTAGTTGAGTTAATTCAACAATATCGGACTTTAGAATAATGATTATACTGTTTCTCAATTGTCTGTGGTGATCGTGTCGAGAGCGAAATATTAAATCGGATAAATCATATTGGAGATAAAAATGAAAAAGAAAAAGAGTCTAGTGGCATTACTCGCACTAGCGGTCATACTGTATATTGCCACCAACCTGGTTGTAGCCAGGTCCGTGGCAGCTACCAATGCGGTTCCACCCAGACCAACAGGGCCTTGTGATATTTACACGGCTATGGGCTGTCCTTGTGTAGCCGCTCACAGCACGACACGCGCGCTCTATGCTTCTTACAACAGCCCGCTTTACCAGGTCATGCGCCAGTCGGACGGCAAAACCCTGGACATTGGTATAGTACAACCATCCGAAGGGGATGCCGGCGGCTATGCCGACGCAGCCGCGCAGGATGAATTCTGCGCCAATACAACAGGCTGGATCACCATAATCTATGACCAATCCGGCAATGGCAACCACCTTGTCCAGGCGCCCCGCGGTGGTTTCAGCGGTCCGGCTATGGGCGGTTTTAACAATATTCCCATCGCCGATATGGCGCCGGTTACGATCATGGGCCACAAGGTCTATGGCGTTTTTATTGAACCGGGTATGGGGCTGCGCTGGAACGACGCCAAAGGCACAGCAGTCGATGACCAGGCTGAAGGGCAATACTGGGTCATAAGCGGTCATCATTACAATTCCGGCTGCTGCTTTGATTACGGCAACGCCGAAACCGACAGCCGCGATGACGGCGACGGCACGATGGAAACCACCTATTATGGCAACGCCTCCTGGTGGTATCACGGGAATCCTCCCGGTCCATGGATTATGACCGACCAGGAGAACAACCTGGTGGGCTGCGTCAACCAGTCTCCCGATGACAAGCTCTGCCCGGATCTGCCAAACATCCCCTGGCGATTTGTAACCGCCACGGCCGATGGCGAACCGCACCACTGGCGCTCTATGGGCGGCGATGCACAACAGGGCAGCCTGGATGTGATGTTCGACGGGCCTCGCATTATAAATGACAGGAACAGTTACGATCCTATGCGCAAGCAAGGCGCCATTCTTTTAGGCAATGGCGGCGACAACAGTAACGGTTCGCAGGGCACCTTTTACGAAGGCGCGATGACGGCTGCGGGTACTTTTCCAACCGAGGAAACCAACCAGAGAGTTCAGGCCAATATCGTGGCTGCCGCGTACGACGTGCCGCGCCTGAGCATAGCGCCGGCGAATGCCGTCACCGCTCCGCCGGGACTCCAAACTTTCACACCCCGGTCTGTACAGAACACCACCGTAACGTTTACAAACACCACAGGTGCGGCTGTAAAGGACCTTACATTAAGCATTTCAGCGCCAAACGGCTGGAAATCTCTAGTCATTAATTCCACTGAACCCTTGAAAAAGTTTGCCGGTTCAATTACTCCGGGAGCGAGTGTAAGCGCAACCTTTACCATTACCTCCGGCTCGGAATCCTTTAACGGCGACCTGGTTGGCAAGGCTACATGGATAAATTCGATCAACGGCAAGACTCTATCGGAAACAGCGGTAGAAAAAGTGCGCAACGTCGCCCCGGTTAAAATCAACGAGTTCCGCATTAGCGCCGGCACAAACCCGACAAACTCGTTTATCGAACTTTACAACGCAAGCAATGATGTTATCGATATCTCCGGTTGGAGCCTGACCCAGCACCAGACCCAACAACCCATTTTCTCGTCGGTAAAAATCCCGTCCGGCGTAAAACTCACACCACGGAGCTTTTACTTGCTCGGTTTGGCAAATTCCGGATTGGCGGTACAAGCGGAAAAGGGCGAATCCACCATCTATGTCAGAAGTACAGATGGTATGTCAACCGGCGATATAATCGAAATCGGCGCTGGTTCCGCTATGGAAAGCCGCAAAATCGTTAGTGTTGGAACCCCGGCGGGAGTTATGCCTCCCAGGTTTCCATTTGGCGGAGGCCGTCCCGGCGGTTCACGCGGCCCGACGACAATTTGGCAGCCCATCCCCGACGGCCCGGTGATCACGATCCCTGCCGGTTCAACCAATATACCAGTTACGAGTGTGGACGATTTTGTGGTTGGCCAAAAAATCGGCATCGGCTATGGCGCGACCTATCCTACCGTCGCCCAGGCTATTGAAAAGTATGAAGTAGTCACGGTTACTCAAGTAGGCAAGCCGGGTACACAAGCCTGGTTGTCTATGGATGCTCAAGCCGGCGACACGAATATTAAAGTATCATCAGTAGCCAATATTTCAGTTGGCGACAAGATAAGATTGGACATCGATAGTGAGGGGCATGGAATAGAAACCGTTACGGTAACGCGCGTCGGCACCCAATCTGCGCGTAGCACATTTGATGGTCCCCTCTCTGAAACGGAAGACCCAGGTACAGGACTGGACCTGGCCGAACCGTTAAAATTCAACCATGCTTCCAACATGCCTTTCAGTGTGCGGGGAACGGGGATCAGTTTTGAACCGGCGACAGCCTTTGCCCATTCAAGCAATGAACCCGTCCTCCCTCTCGGTACCGGTATTACATTAGAGCAACCGCTTACCAAACACCACGAGATCGACGCGGTCGTACGAGATGTCAAGGTAACAAACGCAGGTTACCAGGGAACTTCCACCCCCAACCAGTGGTTCGGCGGCCCGGCCCTCTCTTCCAGCGCCGGTAACATGGTGCTACGCGACGCTGCCGGTAATGTTGCCGATGGCCTCAATTATGGCGGTCTAGTAGACCCATGGGCGGCCGAGGGTTACCAGGGCACCTCCGGAGAAAATGCAAGTGGGTGTTTCGCGCCCGCGCCGGTCGCAGAAAGAGGATTCGGTTTTGGCAGGTTGGCTAGTTCGACCGTCATTATGCCTGATAGAAGTACAGGCCGTTTTCCTGATGGTCTTGATAATGACAGCAACTGTTCCGATTTCATGGTACAGCCGGTTGCTTCCCTGTCGGTTCCTGCAGTTGCCAACACCAATAATATTAAAGTATCCGGCGTGGCAGGTTTTACCGCCGGACAAAAAATTATAATTGGCAGTGGCGCAGAACTTGAAACCGCCATCATTACTCAAGTTGGTACGCCGGGCGCTACTGCGGTAGATTCCGCCGCGTGCGCGGGCGCTACCATTATCCATGTTACCAACCCAATGAGCTTTAGCGTCGGGCAGAGCGTTATCATTGATAATGGTGAAAACCAGGAAACAGCGGTTATTGCTGCCATCAGCTTTGGCCGCAGAGGTTTTGGCGGCCCCGGCAGTCCTACGATTACCGTTACAAAACCGCTCGCAATTGCTCATGCGGTGGGTGTCCCGGTCTGTGGCAGCGGCATAACTCTCGCTTCTCCATTAAAGCTAAAACATGATAGTGGCGTCCCGGTGGCAGCCAACATAGCCACACCCGGAGCGCCTAACCAATATTACAAATGAGATCAATGCGAATGTTTTGCTAATTTAAGGTAAATGATTGGCTTTGGACGGGACGAATAAAGGCGACGCTTTATCATAAAATGTTTATGAGTGGCAGAGTTGGCGAAGCAGCGAGCACATATTAATGCCATTGTTTTTTACCGAGTATTTGTCTTTATCATAATAGTAAACAACGATCTTTAGATGGAGCACAGTAATTATGAAAATAATATCAAATAAACTGGTATTCATAATGTTCTTTGTAATCATCGGCGGATTTTTATTCGTCGATCATTCACCGGCGCAAACCCCGGGAAATGCTGTTCCGGCCCCTTCCAACGTACGGGGTGCCCAATACCCGCAAATAACACCGGATAGCCGGGCTATCTTTCGCATTAAAGCGCCGGAGGCGCAAAAGGTGCAGCTCGATTTGGCAAAGAAATATGATATGGTCAAAGACAGCGAAGGAGTATGGCAGGTAACCACCGATTCGTTAACAGAAGGATTTCATTACTATTCTTTGATTATCGACGGCGTTGCCGTGGCCGACCCCGCCAGCGAAACTTTTTATGGTATGGGACGCATGGCCAGCGGCATCGAGGTGCCATTTGCCGGCGACGATTACTATGCAGTTAAAGACGTTCCACATGGGGAAATAAGGATAAAACGCTATTACTCTACAGTGTTAAAGGAGTGGCGACAATTTTATATCTATACCCCGCCCGGCTATAATACCAATATTAACGAAAAGTACCCGGTACTATACATATTGCATGGCGGCGGCGAGGATGAAAGAGGCTGGGCCACCCAGGGTAAAACCGATTTGATACTCGACAATCTCATTGCCGCTAAAAAGGCTGCGCCGATGCTTATCGTCATGCCGGACGGCAATGTCAAGGCATCGGGATTTGGCGAAAACACCTTGCAATTGTTTGCCGAGGAGTTGAAACAAAGCCTGATCCCGTTTGTTGAAAAAAATTATCGTGCTAAAACCGATGCCCAAAACCGGGCTCTGGCCGGGCTTTCGATGGGCGGATTGCAAACCCTGTATGCAGGAATTAATAATATCGATCTGTTTGCCTACCTGGGAGTGTTCAGTTCCGGCTGGATTCAGCCCATGCAAAAAGAGCTTGCCGATGCGCAATATGTGCTTATGCAGAAAAATACTGATACAATAAACAGTAATTTAAAACAATTCTGGCTCGCCATGGGCGGCAAAGAAGATATTGCCTGGAATAATTGTCAGCTTTTAATAGCAAAGTTGGATGAAATGAAAATAAAGTATACATATAGTGAATATCCCGGCGGCCATACCTGGCCGGTGTGGAGGAATAATCTTTTAAATTTTGCTCCGCTTTTATTTCAATAGCCTAAAGGAGGCGTTATGAAAAAAACCTGGTTGTTTTTGTTTATCTTGTTATGTTCGGTAACCTTGTGGGCCGAAACCCTGCCCTGGCAGAACCCGATGCTCAGTTCGGAAGAAAGAGCTCAGGACCTGCTTTCCCGCTTGACGCTGGAAGAAAAAGCTATCTTAATGAACGATATATCGGACGCCATTCCTCGGCTCAATATCAAAAACTTCAACTGGTGGAGCGAAGCTCTGCATGGTCTGGCCAATAACGACAGCGTTACAGTATTCCCGCAGCCAATCGGCATGGCGGCATCGTTTGACGATGAACTGGTATTCAAAATTTTTACGGCCGCATCGGATGAAGTGCGCGCCAAATACAACGAAGCGCAAAGAAGAGGCCTGCCGAACCGCCGTTTTCTTAGTCTGTCCGTGTGGACGCCCAATATCAATATCTTCCGCGACCCGCGCTGGGGACGCGGCCAGGAAACCTACGGCGAAGACCCTTATTTAATGACCCGCATGGGTATTTCCGTTGTCAAAGGCTTGCAGGGCCCGGAAGATTCCCGGTACAAAAAGCTGCTCGCCTGCGCCAAACACTATGCAGTCCATTCCGGCCCGGAATGGAGTCGCCATACCCTTAATGTGAACAATGTCGATCCGCGCGATTTATGGGAGACCTACATGCCGGCATTCAAAGCCCTGGTGCAGCAAGCCGATGTGCGCGAAGTAATGTGCGCGTACCAGCGTTTGGATGACGAGCCCTGCTGCGGCAGTACGCGCTTGCTGGAAAGAATTCTGCGTGAGGACTGGGGCTTTAAATACCTGGTAGTTTCCGATTGCGGTGCCATATCCGATTTCTATACCAGCCATAAAGTGTCTTCAGATCAAGTCCATGCCGCCGCCAAAGGGGTGCTGGCCGGAACCGATGTTGAATGTGCCGGCCCGTCTTATAAACAATTACCCAAAGCTGTTGCCAATGGATTAATTGACGAAGCGGACCTGGATAAAAGTATAATGCGGATTCTGGTCGGCCGTTTCGATTTGGGTGAAATGGACGACAACGCCCTGGTGCCATGGACTAAAATCCCCAAAACAGTTATCAATTGCGATGCCCACAAAAAGCTGGCTTTGGATATGGCGCGGGAAACCATGACCCTGCTGCAAAATAAAGACAATATCCTGCCGTTATCCAAATCCGTTAAAAAGATTGCCGTCATTGGCCCCAACGCCAATGAAAAACGGCTGTTGTGGGGAAATTATAACGGCACACCAATTCAAACTATTACTATTCTGGCTGGAATAGAGACAAAGGTCCCTGAAAAAAAGATCGTTTATGACCGCGCCTGTGATCTGGTTGACAAAACATATATCGAATCCGCCATCGGCGACTGTTCTATCGACGGCAAAGCCGGTATAAAAGCCACGTACTGGAATAACCGCGAATACAAAGGCGAAGCCGTTACCACCGAACAGATCGTCAATCCCATACAACTGACCACCGACGGGCAGCATCAGTTCGGTACAGGTGTGAATTTGATCGATTTCTCCGGGCTATATGAAACAGTATATAAAGCAAAGGAAACGGGAGAACTGGTTTTCAAATTGGAAGCCAGGGGCAGATTTGAGTTTATCGTCAATGGCGATACACTTTACAAACCGCGTCGTTTTGGTTTTCCACGGGTGAACAGCATAACCTTGCCGGTTGAACAAGGCAAAGAATATAAAATTGAAGGTCGTTTTTCGCAAATCGGCAACTGGCCCGCCAGTCTCAACCTGAATTTCGGCAAGCAAGTGCCGGTTACATTTGACAAACTGGTTGACAAGCTGAAAGGCATCGATGTTGTTGTTTATGTGGGCGGCATCTCCTCGCAACTGGAAGGCGAACAAATGCCGGTTGAACTACCCGGTTTCAAGGGCGGTGACCGCACCGATATTGAACTGCCGGAAATACAGCGGGAATGTTTAAAAGCCTTAAAACAGGCCGGTAAAAAGGTTATTTTTGTGAATTGCTCCGGTTCGGCTATGGGTTTGGTCCCTGAAACAGAAAGCTGCGATGCCATATTACAGGCATGGTACGGCGGAGAGGCCGGCGGTCAGGCGGTGGCCGATGTGTTGTTTGGCGATTACAATCCATCAGGGAAATTGCCGGTTACATTCTACAAGGACATCAAACAGTACCCGGATTTTGAAGATTATTCAATGAAAGGCCGCACCTACCGTTTTATGGATGATGCTTTATTCCAGTTTGGATTTGGACTAAGCTATACCACCTTTGCAATTGGTGAAGCAAAGCTCAGCAAAACCGAGATCAAAAACGATGAAAGCGTCGCTATAACCATACCCGTAACCAATACCGGAAAACGCAACGGCACGGAAATCGTGCAAGTATACATACGTCAGGTTGGCGATAGCGAAGGGCCGCTCAAAACCCTGCGCGGGTTCAAACGTGTAGATGTTGCCGCCGGTAAAACCGGCCAGACTGTTATCACTTTGCCGTGTACCTCATTCGAATTTTTCGACCGCGCCGCCAATAAAATGGTTGTTGCCGCCGGAGAATATGAAATTTTATACGGCAACAGTTCCCGTGATAAAGATTTAAAAACAACCAGGATAACGATTTTATAAAATTAAACAATCCTGTAGTCGTAAAACGGAGTGATCAATGTCGAAACGTTATATCTGTTTATTGATATGTGTCTGTCTCTTTGTAGTTTTTGCCTGCTCCCAGGCACCGGACAATAGTCATTTGTCCTTTTACCAATGGGCGCAAACCCCGCCGATGGGCTGGAATAGCTGGGATTGTTTCGGCCCCACGGTAACGGAAGACGAGGTTAAAGCCAATGCCGATTATATGTCAATTTATTTAAAAGAATACGGCTGGCAGTACATTGTCGTCGATATTCGCTGGTATGTACAGAACGATAAGGCGCATGGCTATAACCAAAAAGATCCGATTATAGATATGGATGAATACGGGCGATTGACGCCTGCGGTGAACAGGTTCCCCTCCGCTGCCGGGGGCAAAGGTTTCAAGCCCCTGGCGGACTATATTCACAGCCAGGGATTGAAATTCGGCATTCATATCATGCGAGGTATTCCCAAACTGGCGGTAGAAAAAAACACGCCGGTTTTGGGCAGCGATGTAACAGCACAAGATATTTATAATACCAAACAGCTTTGCTTATGGCTTGGCGACATGTATACAGTGGATGCCGCCAAACCGGGCGCACAGGAATATTACAATTCCCTGTTTGCCTTGTATGCGGCGTGGGGCGTTGATTTTATTAAAATCGACGATCTCTCCCGTCCCTATCACCAGGATGAAATCGAGCTTATCCGCAAAGCCATTGACCAATGCGGCAGACCGATAGTGTTGAGTACCTCTCCCGGCGAAACGCCTATCGCATCCGCAGCGCATGTCAGTACCCATGCCAATATGTGGCGCATTATCGATGACTTTTGGGACAACTGGTCGCAATTGAACGTTCACTTTGCATTGTTCGAAAAATGGATACCCTATATGGGACCGGGACATTGGCCCGACGGTGACATGCTGCCCTTGGGCAGAATCGGCATCCGCGCCGAGCGCGGCGACAATCGCATGAGCATGTTAACCAGGGACGAGCAATACACCTTGATGTCGCTGTTTATCATCTGCCGTTCACCGTTGATGTTTGGCGGTAATTTACCGGACAATGACGAGTTTACCAATCAATTGCTTACTAACCAGGAAGCGCTGGCCGTTTTACAGAACAGTACAAATAATCGCCTGCTGTTTAACGACGGCGAAAAAATTGCCTGGGCTGCCGATGCTCCGGATAGCGGCGATAAATATGTGGCGTTGTTCTATTCATCAGATCAAAAACCGGTTTTGGAAGAAAATGCCATTTACAGCAGCAAGTTACTTTCAACCAAACCCGACGAGCAAATGACAAAAGTAATTGCCAATATCGCCGGCGCCAAAAAGCTGTACCTGGTAGTTACCGATGGCGGCAACGGCAATCATTGGGACCATGCGGACTGGATCGAGCCGCAATTGACCGGCCCAAAGGGCAACCTGCGTTTGACAGATTTACAATGGGTTAATGCTGCCTCCGGCTGGGAAACGGTAAAAATTAACCACAGCGTCGCCGGCAACAAACTAGTCGTTGACGGCAAAGAATATGACAATGGGATAGGGACTCATGCAAGCTCGATCATCGAGTATGATATACCGGCAGGTTATGATACATTTTCTTCACTAGTTGGTCTTGACGGCGAATGTATTATGCATCCCGAAGGAGCAACAGTCAAATTCCATATTTTTACCCAATATCCAACCGGTTGCCCGCCGCAGGATTCGCTCGACGTCGCTGTTGACCTGGCGCAATTGGGAATACCAGGTCAATGCCGGGTACGCGATCTTTGGGCAAAACAGGATCTTGGCGAATACACAAACACAATATCTTTAAATGTGAAAAAACATGGCGCGCGGTTAGTAAAGATCAGTAAACTCTAATGATAATATGTAAATCAAAAATCGCAGCAAAGGAGGACGGAATGAAGCTTCGCATCTGTCTGGTAATTATATATTTTCTAACTGGAACATTAGCCTGGGCGCAGCAGGCCAATGTTAACCTGGATTACAATCCGCAAAAAAACACCGAGAATCTCATCCCATTCAGCGCGCCGCTCAATTCACCGGATGTGCATGATGACGGCACCGTTACATTCCGGCTAAAAGCGCCCGCCGCGCAGGATGTGCGGCTGACGGGAGTCGCCATTCTCACCGCGCTGGGTAAAACCGGCCAGCCTGTGCCCTTTACTAAAGGTGAAGACGGGATATGGACATTGACGGTTGGCCCGCTCCGTCCGGATATGTACGTCTATTTTTTCAATGTGGATGGAGTGCAAATTGCCGACCCCAGCAACACCATTGCCGCGTTCACTGCCATGCCGCCCTACAGCGAGTTGGTGGTACACGGCAACGGCCCGGCATACTATGACGCCCGCAATGTTCCACACGGCACAGTTACACGTCACGTTTATCATTCGGATGTAACTAATGGCGAGCGGGAATTATATGTGTATACCCCTCCCGGTTACGACCGCAGCAAGAGCTATCCGGTCCTTTACCTGTTGGGCGGCAGCGGCGAACTGCCCTCGAACTGGGTGTACGACGGGCGCGTGAATTTCATAATGGACAACCTGCTGGCCGAGGGCAAAGCTGTGCCGATGCTCATAGCGATCCCCAATAACCAGGTCATCCACCGCAATCATCCCAAGCATACCGAGTTGACGTTCAAGCTGTTCGAGGCGGAAATGCGCCAACATGTCATTCCGTTGGTTGAAAGCGAGTATAGCGTTCGCCGTAATCCGCAAGGCCGCGCGCTTTCGGGTTTATCTATGGGTGGGCGGCATACACAGTTCGTCGGTTTTAATTCTCTCGATCTGTTCGCTTCATTCGGCGTGCTTAGCGCCGGTGATGTCAATAGTGAAGAGTCCATAGCAAAATTCCTCAACGACCCTGATGTCAATAAAAAGATCGATTACCTGTTTGTGGGACAAGGCACGGAAGAAGCCAACGGCCGGATGGGCGAGCGCTGCGTTGCTCTGCACAAAGCGTTGTTAAACCACAATATCACCCATGAATATTATGTCGGCGGCTATGGCGGCCATGACTGGTCAACCTGGCGTCACTTGCTTTATTACCGTTTTTTGCCGAATTTGTGGCGTAAAAATTAAACCAAACATAAGGAACTGTTATATGAAGAAAATCAGTATTCTAATCGCAATGCTGGTGGTTTTCAGTTCAATACCACTAAGCACTGCTCAAACCACAGAAAAAAAGCAGCTGGTGCCAACCGTTACCATTCCCGCCCCACCCGGCTCCAAAGGTTTTGGTATGCCTTCCACCACCAGGCCAAGCGGCGCGACCCCGGCGCCCAGAAGGCCCTTTGCAAGCGCCAGCGTTACCGATCCCCGCGAAATCGTTACCATCACCCTCGATGAGTTGAGTATGAGCGATCCGTTCATTCTGGCAGATGAGGCGACAAAAACCTACTATTTAACCAGCAGCGGCGGGTGTATTTACAAAAGCAAAGACCTGAAAAACTGGGAAGGCCCTTATGGCGCTTACGATGTTACCGGTACTTGGATGGAAGGATGCAAATTTGTCGCTGCCGCCGAAATCCACCACGTTAACAGCAAATATTATTATGCCGCAACCTTTGGCGACAGAAATGATCTTGTCGATGTAGTACCCCGCCGCTATAACGTGCACCGCAACCAGACTATGATCCTGGTAGCGGATATAGCCGAAGGCCCGTATAAACCGTTGAACCCCGATCCGCAATACGATTACCTGCCACACACCTGGGATATAATCGACGGTACGATCTGGTACGAAAACGGCGTTCCCTATTTTGTTTTTGTGCATGAATGGATGCAAACGGTTGACGGCACAATGGAATATGTCAAGCTGTCTCCCGATTTGAGCAAGACCATCACCGACCCGATATGCCTGTTCCGCGGTAGTGAAGCGGCCTGGGCGCTGGAAATGGTCGGCAATGAAGAGATGACCTTTGGCCTGAAATTGCCGGGCTGGGTTACCGATGGGCCGGAACTTTTCCGCACCGGGACAGGCAAATTAGGCATGTTATGGTCAAGTTGGGGTGCAGGACGGTACTTACAAGGTGTAGCGTATTCCGAATCCGGTACGATTGACGGGCCGTGGATTCAGGAAGAAAAACCATTGGTTGGCAACAACACCGGTCATGGTATGATGTTCACCACCTTTGAGGGCAAACGGCTGCTTTCCATTCATCATGCCGAAGGCGACGGCCCCCGCAAACCGCAGCTTTATGAAATCGACGATTCGGGCGACAAGCTGATCCTCGGACCGAGATATAATCCATAATCAATAAAAAACATAAACTATTTAATTTAATCATTAAGGATTAAAATTATGAAAAAAGCCATTATAATTATCGCGTTGTTTTTGATTTGCAATCTAGCTTTAGCCCAGTTTGCCGGCGTGATGCGCGGCCAAAAAGAAGAACCGTTGCCGGAAGGTTTTAAACCGGCCTCAACCAATACGTTTATATCGCAATATCCGGCGGTCAACGCCGCCACCCGGCAGGCCATGTTCAGGGTTGTAGCCCCCGCCGCGCAAATAGTCCAGGTCGACCTGTGCGGCAAGAAATACAATATGACCAAAGATGAAAAAGGCGTATGGACATGCGTTTCCGATCCGCAGATAGTGGGTTTTCACTACTATGCCATTCTCATCGACAGCGTGGCCGTAATGGATCGCGGCAGCGAAGCTTATTTCGGCAGCAACTGGGAATCGGCGGGTATTGAAATCCCCGAAGGCCCGGAAGGCGATTATTACCGCTTTAACAAAAACATCCCGCACGGACAAATACGCTCGATTGATTACTGGTCTGAAATAAACGGCAAGGAACGGCATATCAATGTGTATGTTCCTGCCGACTATGAAAAAGAAACCAAAAAGAAATACCCGGTTCTGTACCTTGTCCATGGTTGGGGCGAAGACGAAAACGGCTGGTCGATTCAGGGTCATACAGCCAACATTATGGACGGCCTGATAGCCGCCGGTAAAGCGGTTCCCATGATCATTGTCATGCCCAGCGGCGACATAAAAACCAATTCCGATGTCCGTACCGCATCGGGCGACATTTCCCAGATATATATCAACGATCTGATCCCCTTCATTGATAAAACCTTCCGTACCTATACCGATAAAGAACACCGCGCCATGGCCGGGCTGTCCAGGGGCGGTTTCCAGACTTGTATGACAGTTTTACCCAATCTCGATAAATTTGCCTGGATGGGCACATTCAGCGGTTTTTTCGGTTTCCGCGGCAATAACACCATCGAAACGGCATACAATGGCGCTTTTAAAGACCCCGAGGTCTTTAACAAACAGATTAAACTCTTTTACATGAGCATCGGCACCGAAGAAAGAATGGGCGCCAAAGAAGCTGCCGACCAGTTGATAAATCACGGCATTAAAAACATTGTTTATTTCGAATCACAAGGCACAGCCCATGAATGGCTGACCTGGCGTAGAAGCCTTTATGATTTTGCGCCGCGTATCTTTAAATAAGCTCATTCTTCCATTCTCAGGAATCCCCGCATTTTAAATACGGGGATTCCTGGGTTATTTATTACTAGAACCGGTTATAAATTTTGAAAAGCTAAAGACAGATTTTTGCTTTGCCAGGCAAACCCTTTCTTTAGTCTATTTAATATAATTGCCCGGTAAATTGTATGTAATAGTCTTTACAAGGAACTAGTCACATGAAAAAAATAACATTCGTATGTGTAATTTTGATATTTCTAGCTTTGATACAACCAGCTACAGCTCAGCCGGAAACCAAAAAACAGCTTGTTCCAACAGTAACAATTCCCGCCCCGGAGGGCGCCAAAGGATTTGGAATGCCGGCAACCGGCAACACCAACCCAAATCCCCCAAGAAGGCGCTGGGTAGGCCCAAGTGTAACGGAATCCCGTGAAATTGTTACTATGACATTTGATGAGTTAAGTATGAGCGACCCCTTTATTTTCCCGGATATAAACACCAAAACCTATTATCTAACCAGCAGTGGCGGGAGTATTTATAAAAGCAAAGATTTAAAAACCTGGACAGGTCCTTATGGCGCAATTGACGTTACCGGCACATGGATGGAAGGATTAATGTTTGTTGCCGCCGCCGAGATTCATCAAGTGAATGATAAATATTATTATGCCGCTACCTGGACGGACAGGAAAGAGCTTGTCGATGTTATTCCGCGCAGATACAACGTTTACCGTAATCAAACTCAGATACTCGTTTCCGATAAACCGGAAGGCCCTTATAAACATATCAACTCCGATCCTAATTATGATTACCTGTACCACAATTGGGACGTTATCGACGGTACTATCTGGTATGAAGACGGTATCCCCTATTTTGTGTTTGTGCATGAATGGACACAACTTGTTGACGGTACAATGGAATATGTTAAACTCTCCCCTGATTTGAGTGAAAGAATTTCAGAACCGGTATGTCTTTTCCGCGCCAGCGAGGCTCCCTGGGCGCTTGAAATGGTTGGCAACGGCGAAATGACTTTTGGTATGAAATTACCCGGCTGGGTAACCGACGGACCCCAACTTTTCAGGACTAAAACCGGCAAACTTGGTATGCTATGGGCAACCTGGGGCGCGCACAGGTATTTACAAGGCGTGGCTTATTCTGAGTCCGGCACGATTGACGGGCCCTGGATACAGGATGAAAAACCATTAAAAGACGATAATTCCGGCCATGGCATGATGTTCACCACGTTTGAAGGAAAACGACTGCTGGTTATACATCATGCAGAAGCAGACGGACCTCGCAAACCGCAATTCTATGAGATCGATGATTCGGGCGATAAACTGATACTTGGACCGAGATATAATCCATAATTCATTTTGAATACAGGTAGACAATTATTCCAAGGTTAACAAGGCAGCGCTTTATGAAAAAATTTATTTTATTAATTATCCTTATATTCCTTTTATCCACCGGCCTGTTGGCGCAAAATTTATTATCGCCGGAGTGGAAAATCAGTTTCGGCGATATTGCCGAAACGAACCTGGATAAATTAAACACAGCCAACTGGCAGAAGGTTAACCTGTTATTATCCTGGGAACGGCAAGGCTATTTCTGGAATGACGGCAGCGGCTGCATTGTTAATGATTTTACTGTGCCGGACGAATTAACCGGCTCACAATTCGTTCTTACAATTAGTTTGCAATGTGAAGTTAAAAGCATTTACATAAACAACAAGTTTATCGGTGGAAATTTACGTAATCAATATTGGTCCAATCGCGGCGCCAGGAACGAATTTAATATTGCCGATAATTGCCTGGTAAAAGGGAAGAAAAACAGAATAGCTATATTTGTTGCCGATCTCTCCTACACCGGCGGCATAAGCTGGAATTCGTGCAGTCTTGCGCCAAAAGGCAGCGAATCGAAATCTGCAATTAAAATCGACATCCCGGTGCAGGATCATCTCTATTCCCTGGAAAACAAGAATTCCCTCACTTTAAAATATAATGCTGTGCGCAAAGGGAAAATCAAATTGTCGGTCGTTAACGATTTTCACCAGTCTTTTATTCAAAAAGACTATAATGTTAAAAAAGGAACCGGACAGATACAATGTGAGCTTGGCGCAGCCATTACCACACCGGGATTTTATGAATGTACGGTAATCATGTACGATGGCGGCTATAGTTCCGATGTGCAATGGTTCACCCTTTCGCCCGAAAAAATTGCCTGCACGAACAACACCGTCCCCCGCTTTAAGGAGTATTGGGATGCGGCGTTAGACGAACTGGGCAAAACGCCACAAGAGTTTAAATTGATAAAAAAAGAAAATTTGTGTTCTGGTAGCCGTGATGGTTATATTGCTGAAATGAAATCGTTTGGCGGGTTGACGATTCGCGGTTATTATTTTGTTCCCAAAACCCCGGGCCGGCACGCCGCCATACTGCATGTGCCGGGTTATGGTTACGGTTGGCAGGATCACGGTGCTTTTTTAGAAAATCATGACGATGTTGTGGAACTGGCGTTATGTGTACGTGGTCATGGCATCAGCGCCGATGTATTCAATCCCGGATTTGGAGTACCCGGAGTATGGGGATACAGCCTGTGCAGCGAAACCGATAACGCCTACCGGGCAATTTATATGGATTGTGTAAGAGCGGTAGAGTTTTTACTGAGCCGTCCTGAAGTTGATAGCGCCAGGCTCGGCGTGATGGGCGGCAGCCAGGGCGGCGGACTCACGTTGGTCACAGCCGGATTATGCAGGGATCACATCAAAGCCTGTTCGTTCTTTGATCCATTCCCGTGCGATACACGCGATCATTTAAAGATCCGTACCATGTGTAATTTCGAGATTAAAAATTATTTAAGGTACTATAACGACCCATGCACATTTGAAGATGCGCTTTATATACAGGATTTGCTCGATACCAAGGGATTTGCCGAATGGATAAAATGCCCGACTCTTTACGTCACTTCATTATTTGATGACGATGCTCCGCCACATTTAGGTTTTTCCGCGTATAACAGGATTTCGGCGCCCAAGAGTTTCAAGATTTATCCCGACCTTGGGCACATTAACGACAAGACATTTATTGAACAACGGCAATTCCTTAAAAAGGAATTGGGATATTAATATAAAGGATAGTTCATTGGGTAAATGGCAAATTAAAAAATGAATAAATTTCTGAAAGGACTCATTCCCATGAAGCGACTAGTCATTTTTTTAACACTTTTGTTATTATTTACAATCGGCTGTAATACGCCACAACAGCTTTCAATCGTTAAAGTAGAACAGGGTAAGGTACAGGGAACGTTTGAAGACGGTTTGTCGGTCTATCGCGGTATTCCGTTCGCCGCGCCGCCGGTAGGCGATTTGCGTTGGCGCGCTCCACAACCGGCTGCCCAGTGGGATACCGTGCTTCAGGCGGTCAAGTTCGCTCCCGGTCCGATTCAGGGTTGGAATGCTCCCGCGGGAACCAGCGAAGATTGCCTGTATTTGAATGTCTGGACGCCGGCCAAATCCGCCAAAGAACGCATTCCCGTGCTAGTCTGGATTTATGGCGGCGGCTTTAACGGCGGTTCCACCTCTGAACCGACTTATAGCGGCGAGAACCTGGCAAAAAAAGGCGTGGTGTTGGTCAGCATCGCTTACCGTGTTGGCCATCTTGGCTTTTTAGCGCACCCGGAGCTGAGTGCCGAGAATCCGGATCATGTTTCCGGTAATTATGGTCTGCTCGATATGATCGCCGGTCTGCAATGGATACAAAAGAACATTGCTGGATTCGGCGGCGACCCCAACAAGGTGACGATATTTGGTGAATCGGCCGGCGGGATAGCCGTAAGCATGTTGTGCGCCTCCCCCCTGGCAAAAGGATTATTTCACGGCGCTATTTCGCAAAGCGGCGGTTCGTTTGGCCCTTCCCGTCCCACCACCTTCCCCGGCGAGAACATGAAACGCCTGGCCGATGCGGAACGCGACGGCCTGGCGTATGCCGCCAGCGCCGGTGTAACAACAATTGCCGAATTGCGTAATCTCCCCACCGATAGTTTACCCAAAGGCGGTTTCGGTAAAGGCATGGCTTGGCCGATAGTTGATGGATTGGTCATTCCTGACGATCAATACAAACTCTACGAAGCGGGACAATTCAATGATACGCCGATTCTGGTGGGTTACAATTCCGATGAAGGAGCGAGCTTTTCGCGGGAAAAAACCCCGGCTGAATATATCGCCGGCGTCAAAGCGCGTTATGGCAAGTTCGCCGATGAACTTGTTAAAGCCTATCCCGCCGGAGAAACCACGGTTCCCAAAACCGCGCGCGACCTGGCCCGCGATGCCGCTTTCGGCTGGCAGACCTGGAGTTGGGCCAGATTGCAATCCCAAAAAGGAAAATCTCAAGCATTCTATTATTATTTTGACCAACATCCGGACTATCCGGAAGACTCGCCACGCGCAGGATTCGGTTCGCCGCATGGACAAGATGTGGCTTATGTATTCCAGCATCTCGATGCATCAAATCCGGCAATCGCCAAGTCTGATTCCGTAATTTCTGAAGCAATGGCCACTTATTGGACCAACTTTGCCAAATACGGCGACCCCAACGGCCAGGGACTTCCCGAATGGCCGGCTTTTAGCGACGCCAATCCTGTGGTGATGGTTTTTGCGCAAACACCGCATACCGGGCCGGTGCCGAGTGAAGCATCTCTCAAGGTATTGGATACCTATTTCCAATGGCGGCGTACTCCTGAAGGCGATGCCTGGGCAAAATGACCATGAAAACCTTAGTAATGAAACGAACTCAAAAATACACATTTTGGGTACTCATATTTTTCATGTTGATTGGGCCGGTAACCCTGGTTCCGGCCCAGGAAACCATCGATGTCGGCGTAACCGGTTGGGATGTGAAAAGACCGGTAATGGCGGCAGCATGTGAATGCGGCTGCCCGTGGGGAGAACTGGGCGATTTCGTCAAAGCAGCAATGCAGCCTTTCGGTTATTCCGTTATTCTGTGCCGTAACTGCAACCGTTGGTATGGGCCGCGGCTGGTCTCCGAACATGATTATCCCCCACCGCTCGATGAGGTCAACCTTGCCGACGGCGTGAATGTACGGATCGATGCGCGGGTTGATTTCGGCGTCACCTCCAGCGCCATGTTGAGTTCAGCTTATAATGGGTCGCTGGCCGGTAAAGGGCCTTACCGCAATTTGCGCCTCATCGCTAAAATTGAAGATCCTTTCTATTATTTAATAGCCGTTAAAAAAGAAACGGGAATTACCGACATGGCGGTTATAAAACAAAAACACTTGCCGGTAAGAATTATGGGCGCCGATGGTAACATGATAACCATTCTGAAATATTACGGCGTGACCGCCGATGATATTAAATTATGGGGCGGTAAACTCGGCGTTTCGGTTGAAGAAGCAGTAAAGGGCGAATTCGATATTATCGCCGGGTTCCTGGCCAGCCCGGCAATGAATCCCGAATCGGCATACTGGACAACTATAAGCCAGAAATTTGATCTCTATTTTCTGGAACTGCCTGATGATTTGCTGAAACTGGTTGCCCAACAGAATGTAGATGCTGAAATTGTCATAGCACATAATAGTTTGCTCAGGGGCGTTAATCGCCGTATAAAAACCCTGGGCAGATCGGGAGAGGCGGTGTTTGTGCGCGACGATACCCCCGAACAGGCGGGTTATGATCTTGCTAAAGCTATCGATGAACATCACGGCGCGCTTAAATGGTTTATCAGAGTCTATACTTATGATAACAAAACTGTGTGGAGTAATTTTGGCGTTCCCCTGCACCCCGGCGCTGCCAGGTATTACCGGGAAATGGGATATCTGAAAGAATAATTGCATGGTTGATAAAAATACCTTAATTTTACCTGGAAACGAGTACCGGGTAAAAGATACAGAACTCCGGAATCATTCGATATTGCTGCTAAATAGTCGATTGAGGAACTATTCAAGAATGGAGAGTTTGGGTATGAAAACAAAAAGCAATTATTCATTAATCATCTTGAGCAAAAATCTGCTCAAAATAATTATGCTGATTTTACTCCTGCAAATGCCTGTAGTCGCGCAGCAAATAACCGGGCTGACGGAAACTATCATTACGGAACAAGCAGAGCCGGGCAATGCTTTCCCGGTCGTTTCCGGCGAGCATAAAGCGGCGGCGCTCCGTTATGATACAAACGATTACAAAGGAGTTATTCGCGCCATTGGCGATCTGCAAACGGATATACAAAGCGTTACCGGCGTCAAACCCGAATTGCTTACCTCCGCACCGGCGGTGGAATATGAAATCGTCATCGGTACCCTGGGACACAGCGCCCTGATCGACAAACTGGCATCCTCGAAAAAGCTGGATATAAAAGACCTGAAAGGGAAATGGGAAAGTTTTGTTATCACTACCATTCAGGATTCCAAATATGCTGCAAAGCAATACCTGGTTATTGCCGGCAGTGACAAGCGGGGTACAATATATGGCATTTATGAGCTATCGAGACAATTAGGAGTATCACCCTGGTACTGGTGGGCGGATGTTCCGGCCAGGCAGCGCCCTGCCGCCTATGTGCTGCCGGGGCGCTATGCCTCCGGCGAACCCAGGGTTCGCTACCGTGGTATTTTCATTAATGATGAAGCGCCGTGCTTTTCCGGCTGGACCCTGGAAAAATTCGGCGGCGTGAACAGTAAAATGTACACCCACATGTTTGAGTTGATCCTCCGGCTTAGGGGCAACTATTTATGGCCGGCCATGTGGGGCAAAGCATTTAATGAAGACGATCCCGAGAATCCCCGCCTTGCCGATGAATACGGTATCGTTATGGGCACATCACATCACGAACCGATGATGCGCGCCCAGCAGGAATGGACTACCCACCGTAAAGAGTATGGCAATGGTCAATGGAACTACCAAACCAATGAAGCGGGACTAAAAAAATTCTGGCAAGATGGCCTGGAGAGTGTTAAAAATTATGAACACCTTGTTACCATGGCCATGCGCGGCGACGGCGACCTGCCGATGAAAGACCTGGGTAGTGCGGAAGCCAATTTCAGGTTAATGGAACGGGTCATAAAAGATCAGCGCGAAATTATTGAACAAGTGACTGGTAAACCCGCGGCAAAAACACCCCAGGTGTGGGCGCTGTACAAGGAAGTTTTAGATTATTACGACCAGGGCATGCAAGTACCCGATGACATGATCATTCTATTATGCGACGATGATTGGGGTGATATTCGCCGTCTTCCGGAGCTTGACGCTAAAAAGCATCCGGGTGGCTATGGCATCTATTACCATGTCGATTATCATGGCGCGCCGCGTTCTTACCAATGGCTGAACATGAACCAGATACCGCATATGTGGGAGCAGCTTCAGCTTGCCTATAGTTATGGCGTCGACAAAATCTGGGTCGTAAATGTAGGCGATTTAAAGCCCAATGAATACCCGCTGGATTTTTTCCTGACTATGGCATGGAATCCCACCTCGTTCAACGAAAACAACCTGGATGATTATGCCCGTAATTTCTGCGCAGAACAGTTTGGCGTCGCGTCGGCTGGTGAGGCGGCAGAGATATTGAGTTTGTACTGTAAATATAACAGTCGCGTTACGGCCGAAATGATGGACCACAAAACCTACAACCTGGCAAGCGGCGAGTTCCTGCAGGTCAAAGACGCCTACATGGCGCTGGAAGCCAGGGCGCTCCGGCAGTATATGGAAGTAGCGGATGCGTACAAGGATGCTTATATGGAATTGATCCTGCATCCGGTGCGGGCTATGGCCAACCTGTACGATATGCACTATGCCGTAGCCATGAACGGGAAATATGCCGCGGAAAAGGATTTGCAAGCCAATTACTGGGCCGACCGGGCGGAATATTGTTTTAAACGCGATGCGGAACTTTCAAAAGATTATAACCTGAATGTTGCCAACGGCAAATGGAACCATATCATGGATCAAACCCATATCGGGTATTTTACCTGGACCGAGCCAATTCATGGCAATATCATGCCCAAAGTTACACGCATTACCCCGGAAGAAACCAGACAAGGCGGCTATATATTCAGTGAAAAGAACGGCGTTGTGGTGATAGAAGCCGAACACTATTTTACGGTTCAAGCTAATGAACAAACGAAATGGACTGTTATACCCGATCTGGGCAGAACCCTCTCCGGCCTGGCATTAATGCCCTATACACAAAGTACCGACGGGGCATCCGTGGTTTACAAAGTTAAGCTGCAATCGGCGCCGGACAGTATCAGGCTGCGCATAATTTTTGACAGCGTTCTGCCGTTCAAAAAGGGCGGCCATTCTGTAGCCGCTGCGCTCGACGGCGGCGCTGAAAAGGTTTGGCCGATTAATGACAAATTGACCTGGCAAAACAATTACACGATCATGTATCCAACCGCCGCAGCGCGGATCATCGAGACGGAAGTATCGCTTCCCGTAACCGCTACAGCAGATAATATTCATGTATTAACGATCAAACCGTTAGATCCGGGAATTGTTTTCCATAAAGCGATTCTTGATAACGGCGGTTATGAACCGACTTTTCTAAAAATGGATGAAAGTCCGTATGTGAGAGAATAAATAAAGTGAGCATTTTAAAACTAGTACAGATAATAACTGCAATATTACAAAATTGGAATGACAAAATGAAAAAAAGTATACTTGCCATCTCGTTACTATTGGGCTTGATGGTTGTTACAGCAAATGCGCAATCGTATAAAAAGGTTGAAACTGGAATCAAAACATCAATAAACTCTTGCGATGTTGAAATTCAGTTCTACTCACCATCCATAGTGAGAATATTGAAATCCCCTGCGGGTACAACTGTGGATAAACAAAGCTTGTCTGTAATTAAAACCCCGCAAAAAACGGATTTTAATATCAAGCAGGCGGGAGATGAACTGTACCTGAAAAGTAAAAAGGTCGTGGTAAGCCTGAACATGAAAAATGGAAAAATTTCATTTTCAACGCCGGAGAAAAAGGCTTTACTAAATGAGAAAGAAGCCGGCGCAGCTTTTACCGAGTTCGACGACGCCGGGGTAAAGACCTGGAGTGTTTATCAATCCTTTATTTTAGATCAGGATGAAGCTATTTATGGCCTGGGTCAGCAACAGCAGGGTAAAATGGTGCAGCGTAACCTGAAACTCAATATGGTACAGGGCAATACGGATGATTATATCCCATTTTTTGTTTCAGTAAAAGGTTACGGACTGTTCTGGGATAATTATTCACCAACCCTTTTTGAAGACAGCCCGGCGGGCACATCGTTTAAATCGGATGTTGGCGACTGTATCGACTATTATTTTATGAATGGTGGTAATGCCGATGGCGTTATCGCTCTCATGCGCGACCTCACCGGGCAGGCGCCGATGTTCCCATTATGGACCTATGGTTTCTGGCAAAGCAAAGAACGGTACAAAAGCCAGAATGAAACCGTAGGAGTGGTTAAAAAATACCGCGAACTGGGTGTGCCGCTCGATGGTATTATTCAGGACTGGCAATATTGGGGCAACAATTACCTGTGGAATGCCATGGAATTCCTCAATCCCGAATTTGATAATCCGCAAGAGATGATAGACGATATCCACAACCTGAATGCGCACATTATCATTTCCATCTGGAATTCGTTTGGCCCCCAAACAAAACAATACAAAGAATTGGAAAAAATTGGCGCCTTGATGGATTTCCAAACCTGGCCGCAATCCGGTTCCGAAAAATGGCCGCCAAGAATGGATTATCCTTCAGGGGTTCGGGTTTATGATGCTTACAATCCACAAGCGCGTGACATTTACTGGAAATACCTGAATAAAGGTCTCTTTTCACTTGGCATAGACGGCTGGTGGATGGATTCATCCGAACCGGATCATTTGGAATTCAAGCCCGCCGATTTCGACAATAAAACGTATCTTGGATCATTCCGACGAGTGCGTAATGCCTTTCCACTAATGACTGTGGGCGGCTTATACCAACACCAACGCGCCGTCACTTCAGACAAACGGGTGTTTATCCTCACCCGCTCGGCGTTTGCCGGTCAGCAACGCTACGGCGCCAACACCTGGACAGGCGATACGGTATCATCGTGGGATGCCCTTAAAAACCAGATCTCGGCAGGTTTGAATTTTTCATTGTGCGGTATACCGCATTGGAACAGCGATATAGGCGGTTTCTTTTTATGGAATTTCAAGAATAAACTGGCTGACGCCGATTATCGGGAGCTCTATGCGCGATGGGTTCAGTTTGGCGCTTTTTGCCCAATGATGCGCTCGCACGGCGCCGATGCCCCGCGGGAAATATACCAGTTCGGCAATAAAGGCGACAAGATTTATGATTCGATTGCCAAATTCATCACCCTGCGCTACAAATTATTACCTTACATCTATTCCACCTCGTGGGATGTTACCGCCAATAATGGGACAATGATGCGCGCCCTGGTGATGGATTTTGCCGCCGATAAAAACACCCTGGATATTAACGATGAATATATGTTCGGCAAAGAAATCCTGGTTTGTCCGGTTACTCAACCGATGTATTCTAAAGACATGCAAGCCGATTTCAGTACGGTTAAGACCAAAGAACTGTACCTGCCTAAAGGAGCCGACTGGTATGACTTTTGGAATGGAGAAAAGTTTCCCGGCGGACAGACAATAACAAGGGAAACGCCCATCGATATTATGCCCTTGTATGTTAAAGCGGGTTCTATCCTCCCCATCGGGCCGGAAGTGCAATATGCCGAAGAGAAAAAATGGGACAACCTGGCAATACGTGTATACCCCGGCGCTAATGGCGAATTCACATTGTACGAAGATGAAAACGATAATTATAATTATGAGCAAGGTATCTATTCAACAATAACTTTTACCTGGGATGATGCAAAACAAATTTTAACTATGGGCGAGCGTAAAGGTTCTTTCCCCGGAATGTTATCGACTCGTACCTTCCAGGTTATTATTGTATCGAAGGCCCAGGAAGCGGGTAATACTATTTCGAATAAAGTTAAAACTGTAAACTATACTGGAAAGAAAATCAAAGTTACCATGAAAGATCCGAATAAATAACAATTGTCAATTCTAAAAATATAATTCAGAGAATATTTAATGATTAACATATTAAACAACAGCAAAAGAATCTCTTACCTAGTGATAACGATTTGCATTCTTTTCCTTACAGTTTTAAAAGGGAATTGCCAGGTCCTTTACGTCGGCGCCAATTACCATCCGCATGACGACAAAAACACTGAAAAAATAAAAAATGATATTCTGTTGATGCAAGCCGCGGGATTTAATGTCGTCCGCATGGGGCATTTGGCCTGGGACAGTTACGAACCAGCCGATGGAGAATTCGATTTTGCCTGGTTCGATAAAGTAATGGATATGATGAATGAAGCGGGCATTAAAGTTATTTTGGATATTGCCATCCGACCTGCGCCAATCTGGCTGCATCATAAATATCCTTCTATTGATATAACCGATATTAACGGCAATGTTTTGTACCCCAACCACCGTTATATGGATGATGTTGGCGATCCCATGTACCAACAGTATGCCCTGCGGTTCACCGATGCAATTACCAGGCAGTATGCCAGTCATCCCGCATTACTGGCATTTGGAATTGACAACGAATCCGGAGACGGCCAGATTTCCTATTCCGAATCCGCCAGGCAACGATTCATCGCCTGGTTAAAGGACAAATATTCGAACCTCGACAATTTGAACAAAGCGTGGGCCAGCCAACGCTGGTCGCGCAGGATCAACCAATGGGAAGAAATCGGCTTTCCGGTGGCAACCCATACGACCGATGTGCCGGAAAGAATGCTCGATTTCAGGCGTTTTGTTTCCGATGAAATCAACCAGATTCTTTTCAAAGTGTTAGATGTCGTTAATACTAACGCGCCCAATGCCCTGACCAATACAAATGCCTGGTATTACAGCCAGTTAAAGTATTTCGATTACTCACTGATAGCTTATTCAGGAAAAATGACTCATGAAGGCTGCGGTTTTTATCCGGGACTTTCGTTAACAACCAATTGGGGCGTGATGAATGCCGCGTTTGGCATCTCCCGAATTCAATTCGAAAGTACAAATCCTTTCTGGTGTAATGAATTTACCACCATGACGGCTGTGCCAAATTCGATCAGAAAATCGGCCTATGCTTCATTAATGTATGGCAACCAGATGGTATGCGGCTGGACCTGGCAAAGCATGTGGGCCGGAGAGGAACAGTATCTGGAAGGTATGATCGACTGGGATGGCATTCCAAACCGTAAATACGATGAATATAAAAAAATTGCCGCAGAATTTAAAAAGATTGAAAAATACTTTCCGTACCGGCTTCAGGCGGAAGTAGGACTGGCCTTTTCATTCTCCAGCCAGATTGCCAGTAAATACTTTCCCGAACAACATGATAACCAGTTACAAGCCTGCTGGGATCTCTTTTACTGGCGCAATATGGACGCCCGCATAGTGGAAATAAGCCGCAGTCCGTTAAATTATAAACTATTGTTTGTCCCCGGCGTGGCTGTAATGGATGAAGTAACAGCCGCCAAAATCCGCGACTATGTAAAAAATGGCGGCACGGTCATCATGACCACAAATTCAGCTATTGTTGATGAATGCGGCCAGGTATTTGCGACCACCCGCCCTGGCCTGTTAAGCGATGTGTTTGGCATACGCCTGGGAAGTTATGAAGAGACCGAAGCGCTGAATGAAATATCACGGAAATCTTACACTGGTAAAAAGATCGAGTTAACCTACAGAGGTAAAGCCATAAATGCGGAAGCTGCCCGGTTTGACATTATAGAGCCGCAAGGCGCTGAAATTATTGGCAGCATAACCAGCCTGGACAAGGATTACCCGGTAATGACCGCCAACAAATTTGGTAAAGGCAGGGCTATTTATGTTGGCTTGCCTGCCAAAGGAGAAATACTCGGCAGTTTACTCGACAACCTGATTAATGAACTGGGCATTAAAAAAGGGCCGGATGTGCCTTCGGGGGTAATGGCCAGACAAATAGACAAAACCCATTTTCTATACATGAATATTAGCGGTGAACCCCAAATTATAAAAATGCAGGGCAAATCACGCAGTATTCTTTATGATAAAGAGTATAACAATACTTTTACAATTGCGCCTTATGAACCGGAATTTATCGAGTTGAAATAGGCATATTGACAAGAAAATAAAAATTTATAATTAACGGTATTTAATGCAATATCTTTAAATTAAAAAGTGAGAATCGGTATGAAGATGTCTTTATTTATCGGTGTCATTCTTTGTTTATGTGTAATTAGTTTTAACTGCGCCCGGACAAATGCTCCCGCACCTTACGGTCCGATTCCATCGGAAAACCAGCTGCGATGGCAGGAAATGGAATATTATGCTTTTATTCATTTCTCACTCAACACCTATACCGATCAATCGTGGGGGTATGGAAATGAAGATGTTAATTTGTTTAATCCGGTGGAATTGGATTGTCGTCAATGGGCTCGTATATGTAAAGAAGCCGGTATGAAAGGGATCATTCTGACGGCCAAGCATCACTGTGGTTTTTGCCTTTGGCCTTCACAATATACCGAGTACTCGGTAAAAAATGCTCCCTGGCGTAACGGCAAGGGCGATGTGGTTCGTGATATGGCCGATGCCTGTAAAGAATACGGCTTGAAATTAGGAATTTATTTATCCCCCTGGGACAGAAATTATGCGGATTATGGAAAACCGGAGTATATAACCTACTTTCGCAATCAACTCACTGAACTCCTCACCAATTATGGTCCAATTTTCGAAGTGTGGTTTGATGGCGCCAACGGCGGTTCGGGCTATTACGGCGGCGCCAACGAAACCCGCACAATTGACCGGACAACCTATTATGACTGGAGTAATACCTACAAACTCGTACGCTCCCTTCAACCCAATATTGTAATTTGGAACGATGGCGGCGACCGTGCCGATCTGCGCTGGGTTGGCACCGAAGGGGGTTGGGTTGGTGAAACAAACTGGAGTTTGCTTAACGCAACAGGAGATGTGCCCTTTAATATGCTGCATTATGGGGTGGAAAACGGCGATTCGTGGGTGCCGGGCGAGGTGAATACTTCTATCAGGCCGGAATGGTTCTATCATCCCGTTGAAGATGCCATGGTAAAATCAGTACCCAAACTTTTGGATACCTATTATAACTCCATTGGGCGAAACGGCACATTACTGCTCAACTTTCCGATCATGCCAAACGGTTTGATCCACCCGAATGACGAAAAAGCGGCATTGGAATTTGCCCGGGCGGTGAAAGAGGCGTTTGCGGTAAACCTGGTCGAAAAAACCAACGCAACGGCGACTAATGTTCGTGGAAATGCAAACAAGTTTGCGGCAGCCAGGGCGCTTGACGGTAATAAAGAGTCCTATTGGGCTACCGACGATGAGGTAACAACTGCTTCATTAACCATAGATTTTGGCGAACCGGTTATATTTAACCGTTTTCTGGTTCAGGAATATATCCGTTTGGGACAACGGGTGAAAGCATTTTCAGTTGAAGCTTTTATCGATGGAAACTGGCAAGAAATAGCAAAAGCAACGACTATCGGGTACAAACGTATCCTGCGATTTCCGACTGTCCAGGCTACTCAGGTTCGTTTAAACATAACCGATTCGAAAAGCTGCCTGTTAATTTCCAATATCGGTATTTACAATGCACCGCAAATCCTTAATCCTCCTGTTATTATTCGCAATCAAGCGGGTGAAATAATCATCAACCCGGTCGACGCCGAATCGGTTGTATATTATACATTGGACGGCAGCGCACCCACCACTAATGCAAAACTCTATACCGGTCCGGTGCAAACAGATGGTAAACTGGAAGTAAGAGCTATTGCTTATGATCCTGCCAGGGATAAAAGCAGCCCGGAAAGCCGGGAGAAATTCGACCTGCCCCGCACGGCGTGGAAAATTATCGGCATCAAAGATGAACACGCCGGCGCTATCCTGGACGGCAACCCGTCTACGGCATGGTATCACAGTAATGATAAAACAATGCCCATCGACCTGGTCATCGATTTGGGCAAGGAACAAAATCTTTGCGGTTTCAGATACTTTCCGGAACAGACCTATTGGGGCCCAGGCATTATTACCAATTACCAGTTTTATGTTTCCGCTAACAATAAACACTGGAAACTGGTAGATGAGGGTGAATTTGCCAATATCAAAAACAATCCCTTTTGGCAAATTAAAAATTTTGCGCCGGAAAAAGCCCGTTATATCAAACTGCGGGCATTAAAAAATACAGAAGGTAATAATAAAACAGGATATGCTGAAGTGGATGTGATTACTAATTAAGCCGGACAATAAAAATGTAAAAATTTACAGCTGTCAGGTTTAACAGTCTTTTAATATATTAATATAAAATGAAAACAAGGATACTTGTTAATGAAAAAATTTTGTTCAATATACTGTTCATTGCTTTGCATTATTTTCACAAGCGCCAACCTTGCAGCCCAGGAAAAGCTGTACCCCAATGAGTTCCCGTTGGGAGATGTAACTTTGCTGGATGGGCCATTCAAACAGGCACGCGACCTTAACATTGAGGTGCTTCTCAAGTATGATGTTGACCGTTTGCTGGCGCCGTACCGCCAGGAAGCCGGGTTGCCGGCAAAAGCTGCAAGTTATCCCAATTGGATCGGTCTGGATGGGCATGTTGGCGGTCACTATTTGTCGGCTATGGCTATGAATTACGCCGCCACCGGCAACGCCGAGTGCAAAAAGCGTATGGATTATATGCTGTCAGAACTGCAAGCGTGCCTGGCGGCAAACGCTGTCAATAATGCGGATTGGGGTATCGGTTATGTCGGCGGGTTTCCCAACAGCGCCAAATTATGGTCGACTTTTAAACATGGTGATTTTACCATATATAATTCCTCCTGGGCGCCGTTTTACAACTTGCACAAAATGTATGCGGGGCTGCGAGATGCCTGGTTATACTGCGACAACCAGGACGCCAAAGCAATGTTTTTACAATTCTGCGATTGGGGAATTTACATTACTTCCGCCCTGTCCGATGAACAAATGCAAACCATGCTCAACATGGAACACGGCGGCATGAATGAAGTATTTGCCGACGCTTATCAAATGACCGGCGACGAGAAATATCTTGCAGCCGCAAAACGATACTCGCACCGGCAGGTTCTCGAGCCGCTATCGGCAGGGATCGATAATCTCGACAACAAACACGCCAATACCCAAATACCCAAATTTACCGGTTTCGAAAGAATCGCGGAACTTGGCTATGACGAAAAATATGAGCAAGCTGCCGGCTATTTCTGGGAAACTGTTACAGCCAATCGCTCCCTGGCTTTTGGCGGCAACAGCAGACGGGAGCATTTCCCCTCTAAAGACGCCTGCATCGATTTTGTTAACGTAAATGATGGGCCGGAATCCTGTAATTCCTATAATATGCTCAAGCTGACGGAAGATTTGTTCAGGGTACATCCTGATGCCAAATATATTGATTATTATGAACGGACTTTGTATAATCATATCCTTTCAACCCAGCATCCTGAACATGGCGGCTATGTCTATTTTACCCCGGCGCGTCCCCGGCATTACCGGGTCTATTCCGCTCCGAATGAGGCTATGTGGTGTTGTGTCGGCACCGGCATGGAAAACCACGGCAAATATAACCAGTTTATCTATACCCATGTCAATAACAGCTTGTTCCTGAACCTTTTTATTGCCTCCGAACTCAACTGGAAAGCCAAAGGGGTGAAAATCAAACAGGAAACAACCTTCCCTTATGAGGAACAAACCAAGCTGACAGTAATCGAAGGTTCTGCCGGTTTTAAATTGTTGGTACGCTATCCGGGTTGGGTGAGTAAAAACGCTCTAAAAATAAAAGTCAATGGCAAGGCGTTTCCTTATTTAGTTCAACTTTCATCTTTTATATGTATTGACAGAAAATGGCAAAAGGGTGATGTGGTGCAAATATCTTTGCCGATGCGCAATACCATAGAACACTTGCCAAATGTCCCCGAATACATTGCATTTATGCATGGACCCATTTTACTTGGCGCCAAAACCGGAACTGAAGATTTAAAAGGCCTCATTGCCGATGATGGCCGCTGGTCACAATATGCGGGAGGAGAATATTTGCCTGTTGATAAAGCACCCATCCTGATCGAGGACGATCTTTTGAATATCGGCAATAAACTGGCGCCGGTTAAGGGTGCACCATTACATTTTAAACTCGACGTTAAAATGATCAATCCGCTGGAACTAACCCTGGAACCTTTTAACCAAATCCATGACACCAGGTACATGATATACTGGTTGGCCCTAACCAATGCCGGTTACCGGGCCTATATAGATTCACTGGCCGACATTGAAAAAGAAAAGCTGGCTCTGGAAAAGCGGACAATTGATTATGTATCTCCAGGTGAACAACAGCCGGAAACGGATCATGCCCTGCAAAAGGAAAACTCTGTTACAGGCAACAACCTGAATGAATTCTGGCGCGAAGCCCGCAATGGCGGTTATTTTAGTTATGATATGGCTACACAAAACAAAACCAGCCTGAGCTTGTTGGTTCGTTATTGGGGCGCAGAATGGGGTAACAGAAAATTTGCTATTTACATCGATGATGAAAAATTACTGACCGAAGACAATACTAATAAATGGAATCAGTCCCTGTTCAAAAATGTGGTTTATGTAATACCGGATTCCATGTTAACAGGAAAAAGCCATATCAGGATAAAATTCCAGGCAGATCAGGCAAGTACGGCCGGCGCTGTGTATGCTGTCAGATTACTTTTAACGGAAGACAATAAATAACAATAAAATAATCAAACTTGATAATTTTGCTGTTGATTTTAATAATATCTGAAAGGACAAGAATATGCTCAAGTATTTAAAAACCGCTATGATAATGTTTGCCATTTTTACCGGTTTATTTATTTGCAACGCATCCGCAAAAAGTAAAACCAATGCTAAATCCGTTCAACCTGTGCGGCTTATCACCCTTGATTTCAACCAGGCGCAGGGCCCTTTGAATACCATGTTTAAAGAATGTATCGGCGCCGGCCGGGCCAACGAGGGTTTGCGGGCGGACTGGCAGCAGCAACTGGCTTTTGTAAAGCAAGAATGTGGCTTTAAATATATCCGCATGCACGGGCTGCTGACCGATGATATGGGCGTATATAAAGAAGACCGGAACGGCAAACCGGAATATAATTACCAGTATGTCGACGTGTTGCACGATTATATTCTCAGCATCGGCATGAAACCGTTCATTGAACTGGGCTTTATGCCGGAAGCCCTGGCAAGCGGCAAGCAGACCATTTTCTGGTGGCGCGGTAATGTTACTCCACCCAAAGATTACGACAAGTGGGGAGAACTCATTCGCAATCTCACCCTGCACTTTACCGAACGCTACGGCGCGGATGAGGTAAAAACCTGGTATTTTGAAGTGTGGAATGAACCCAACCTGACGCCGGGTTTCTGGACCGGTACGCAGGAAGAATATTTTAAATTGTATCAATATGCCGTCAACGCCATAAAAAGCGTCAACAAAGAGTACCGGGTGGGCGGACCCGCTACGGCCGGCGCCGCCTGGGAAGTGGATATGATTGACTTTTGCAGCAAGAATAATCTGCCGATTGACTTTATCAGCACCCATTCCTATGGCGTGCGGCAGGGGTATCTCGACGAGTTCGGCAACTCCGGCACGGTTCTGGATAGCAATCCCATGAGCGTTAGCGGCGATGTTTTAACGTCTCGGCAGGAAATTGCCGGCACAAATATGCCGAACCTGGAGTTGCATTATACCGAGTGGAGCGCTTCCTATACTCCCGCCGATCCGATACATGATAGCTATCATGAGGCGGCCTATATACTGGAAAAACTCAAACAGGTCGGGTCTGCGGCGCAATCCATGTCGTATTGGGTCTTTACAGATATTTTCGAGGAACCCGGCCCGCGTTTTACCCCGTTTCATGGCGGTTTTGGGTTATTGAATTACCAGGGCATTAACAAATCCGCTTTTTACGCCTACCAGTTCATGAATAAACTGGGCAATACCGAGTTGAAAAACAGCGACAAATCGTCCTGGGCATGCAAAGATGACCAGGGCAACTTCCAGGCGCTGCTATGGGATTTTACCTACACCCTTCCCACTGATTCTGTAAATAATCAGGAATATTATATCCAGGATTTACCGGCAAAATCAAAAGGCCAGGTTGTAATCAATCTTGCGGGAATTCCGGCCGGCGCTTACACGATGCAAGTATTTCAGGTTGGTTACCGTGAAAACGATGCGTACACGACCTATTACGACCTGGGCAGACCCAATCAGCTTACCAAAGAACAGGTTGAGCATATAAAAAAACTACATGATGGGTCGGCCATCCTTTGTCAAAAAATAAAAATAAAAAGCGGCGAGCCATTTGTGAAGGAACTGGACATTCGTGAGAACGATGTATTCCTGGTCACTTTGACCAGGTTATAAAGTGTTTTATTGGTGCAATAATAGTGTCGATTGTCTTGATGGATTATTACAAGGCAGTATTCTTTGTATATATAAAAAAGAAAGATAAAGTTATGAACAGAATCAAGTATATCTCTTTACTGGTGATATTATTTTTAATCAATCTGAACACATACGGTCAGAATACAGAAAATTGTTTCCTGGAAGATTTTCAATTAAAAACAGCAAGTATACCCCGGTCTAATTTCGCTATAAAACCCGGCGCCCCGGCAACGGTTACCGTAACCATAAAAAACGATACTCTCGGCAAGGTTTCCCCCTATGTATTCGGCAATGCCATTGCCGCCTGGGCCGGCGCTCATAATGATCCCGAACTGATTGAAGGCATTGGACTGCTTGCGCCTACGCTGATCCGTTTCCCCGGCGGCAGTTGGTCGAACGGCTATTTTTGGGATGGAGTGCCATTCGATGTGCCGGACTCTATATATGATGGTACAACATATAGCAGTGTAACGAAAATTGCTAAAAAAAATAAATTTTGGGGACAAACCGGCAAAGGCGGTTGGCAAACCACCACCGACCAGTATTATGAGCTTCGTGATAATACATATGTTTCAGAAGGATTAATCACCATTAATTACGGTTATGCGCGTTATGGAACCAGCGACGACCCGGTCGCCCAGGCTGCCCATCTCGCAGCCGACTGGGTACGGTACGATGACGGACGCACCAAATTCTGGGAAATCGGCAATGAGAATGGCGGCCCCTGGGAATATGGGTGGATGATCGATACCACTCTGAATAAAGACGGGCAGCCGCAAATTATTACCGGTGAATTATATGGCAAACATTTTAAAGTCTTTGTCGACTCGATGAAAGCTGCCGCCGAAGAAATTGGCGTGACAATCTATATCGGCGGGCAGGTTGTTATTGATGGCCCCGGAAGCTGGAATTTTGTCGACAGAACCTGGAATGAAGGGTTCTTTAAAGAAGTGGGCGATTATGCGGATTTTTATGTTATCCATAACTATTTCAGTTCCGCTACCAATGTAAAAACGGTTACAAGTTTTGCGGCGACAGAAATTAAAAGAGATATTGATTATATAAATCAGGATATTCTTAAAAAAAACGCCTCTTTAAAGCCGCTGGCATTGACAGAGTATAATATTGGCATGAATAATCCTGCTGCAACTACTTACGCCAATGGTATGCAGGCGGTGGTGTTGATTTGTGAAATGATCAAGAATAATTACGGGTTAGGAGCCAGATGGCTGCTCATTTCCGGTGAAGGAACCATGTTTTATGGCGGCTCAGATGCCAATTATTTAAACCATCCACGGCCGGATTTTTATTATTTATACTACCTGCAGCAATTTTATGGCGACCACGCCATTGCCACATCTTCATCGAATACCGATATACTTTGTTATGCGTCAAAATACTCATCCGGCGAAACCGGGGTGATTATTGTGAACAAAGGAAGCGATGACCAGGTAATTAATATCGATACCAAAGCGCTCGGTGTCGGGCAAAATTATTATCTTTACTCATTTACAGGTGGAACGGACAATGTCGAATTATCACAATATGTTTATATAAACGAACATGGCCCAAGCGTTAACCACTGGGGACCTTTTGAGGAATTAGGTGATATTAAAGCAGAAAAGTACCTGATAGGGAACGAAATAAAATTATCCTCGCCGGCCAGATCGGTGCAAATGATTATGATCGATAAAGGTGATAACCATCTCTCGGTCGGGGATGAAGCGAATCCGGCGCTCAATCAATCATATTGTTTATTTCAAAACTATCCGAATCCATTTAATCCAACTACGCACATTAGTTATTACCTGCCGGTTAATGCGCAAGTTGCATTAAAGGTTTATGATGTTACAGGCAAGGAAATAAAAACCCTGGTCAACGAACAACAGCATGCCGGAAATCACTCTGTACAGTTTACTGCCGCCGATCTACCTAGTGGAGTATATTTTTACAAATTAAAAGCCGGTTCTTTTCACGATACCCGGAAATTTTTATTGCTCAAATAGCGCCTTAAATTTCCCGGAAAATAGATAGAGCGTGATTGAGTATATCAAAAGAAAGGCAAATTAGTTATGAAACCATTATTACATCACCATATTAAACAAGGATTGATTCTAATTTCAATCATCTTTTTTACAATAAGCGCCTGGGGCCAGCAAAATCCCTGGCAGAATCCGAATCTTGGTTCGGAAGAACGAGCTCAGGATTTACTTGCCCGGTTAACCCTGGAAGAAAAAGCAATTTTAATGTGCGACCAATCCGATGCCATTCCGCGTCTGGGCATTAAAAAATTCAACTGGTGGAGTGAAGCCCTGCACGGTTTGGCAAATAATGATAATGTTACAGTTTTCCCGGAACCGGTCGGCATGGCGGCGTCGTTCGATGATGAACTGGTCTATCGTATATTCAATGCGGTATCCGACGAAACCCGCGCCAGGTATCATGAAACAATGCGAATGGGCCAGGAGAACCGCCGTTTCCTCAGCCTGTCCGTGTGGACGCCCAATATCAATATTTTTCGCGATCCCCGCTGGGGACGCGGCCAGGAAACCTACGGCGAAGATCCTTACCTGATGTCACGTATGGGTGTTTCAGTAGTAAAAGGATTGCAAGGGCCGGCCGACGCCAAATACCGAAAACTGTTGGCCTGCGCCAAACACTATGCCGTCCATTCCGGGCCGGAATGGAGCCGCCACACGCTGAACCTGAACAATGTCGATCCACGCGATTTGCGGGAGACCTACCTCCCTGCCTTTAAAGCGCTCGTACAGCAAGCCGATGTCCGCCAGGTGATGTGCGCCTATCAGCGTCTGGATGACGATCCCTGCTGCGGCAATTCCCGCCTGCTGGAGAAAATTTTGCGCGATGAGTGGGGATTCAAACACCTGGTGGTCTCCGATTGTGGCGCGATAACAGATTTTTTCACCAGCCATAAAGTGTCGTCCACTCCCACTCATGCGGCGGCCAAAGGAGTTTGGGCGGGGACCGATGTCGAATGCGTGTGGGAAGGTTATGCCTTTAAAAATTTACCGGCAGCGGTAAAAAAAGGTTTGATTACCGAAGAAGAAATAAATGAACATGTGCTGCGCGCACTAATCGGCCGTTTTGAGTTGGGCGACATGGACGATGACGCTGTGGTCCCCTGGACGAAAATCCCGGCGTCAATAATAAATAATGAAGAGCATAGAAAACTGGCCCTGGATATGGCCCGTGAAACAATGACTCTTTTGCAGAATAAAAATAATATTCTGCCCCTGAACAAGTCAATCAAAAAGCTGGCGGTTATTGGCCCCAATGCCGATGATGAACCGATGCTGTGGGGCAATTATAACGGCAAGCCCATTCGTACAATAACAATACTGGACGGCATCACCTCCAAACTAGCGGCAAACAAAATTGTTTATGACCGGGCCTGCGACCTGGTTGAAGATAAAGTGACCGAAAGCTACTTTTCGCAGTGTTCCATAGACGGTAAAAAAGGCTTTAAAGCCACATACTGGAACAACATAAACCGTGAAGGTGAAATTGTAGCCACACAACAAATTGAAAATCCTCTAAAATTAACTACTGCCGGGCAGCACGAGTTTGCCTCCGGGGTGCGGCTGGAAGGCTTTTCCGCAAAATATGAAACCGAGTTCACGCCGTCGGTAACTGAAGAAATTGTCTTTAAATGCGGGGCAACCGGGTACTTTGAATTGCTGGTCAATGGTCAATCTCTTTCAAGGTATTCCAATTGGCGTACCTTGCCGTCCCGGATTCCCTTAAAAGTTGAAAGCGGCAAAAAATATAAAATTGAAATTCTCTATGCCCAGTTGAACAATTGGCAGGCCAATATCGAGTTTAATTTTGGCAAAGAAGTAGATGTTGATTTTACCGGACTGTTAAACAAACTTGCCGGTATCGACGTTGTCGTTTTTGTCGGCGGTCTTTCAACGCAACTTGAAGGTGAAGAAATGCCGGTATCGTATCCCGGTTTTAAAGGCGGCGATCGCACCGATATTGAACTGCCGGCGGTGCAGCGTAATTGTTTAAAGGCATTGCAACATGCCGGGAAAAAAGTGGTGTATGTGAACTGCTCCGGCTCCGCCATTGCCCTGGTTCCCGAAACCGCAAGCTGCGACGCCATATTGCAGGCCTGGTACGGCGGCGAATCCGGCGGGCAGGCTGTTGCCGATGTGCTGTTTGGCGATTACAACCCCGCCGGGAAATTACCGGTTACTTTTTACAAAAACATGCAACAATTACCCGATTTTGAAGATTACTCGATGAAAGGCCGCACGTATCGCTTCATGGACGATGCGCTGTTTCCGTTTGGTTTTGGGTTGAGCTATACCACCTTCTCCATCGGTGAGGCTAAAATCAGCAAGACTGAAATTCAAAACAGTGAAAGCGTTGATATTACCATACCTGTAACCAATACCGGTAAACGCAACGGCACTGAAATCGTGCAAGTATATGTGCGTAAAGTGGGCGATGACGAAGGGCCGCTGAAAACCTTGCGGGGCTTTCAACGGGTGGATGTTGCCGCCGGTAAAACCGCCCAGGCGGCTATTACCCTGCCTTTTACATCATTCGAGTTTTACGACCGGGCGACCAATAAAATGGCGGTGACTGCCGGCGAGTACGAAATCTGGTATGGTAACAGTTCATATACCAAAGATTTAAAGATGAAACAAATTTCAATTCTATAAAGATAAGAGGCGCTCATGTATAACCCTGAATGCGTTTATCAAGCACAAGGAATACATTTTTACTCTCCCACAAGCGCCATACCGGTCATCGATTCGTCCCCCGGACGGGACGAATCGACACGACCGGGGAAAATTAACCGGAACCATAAATAAAAGGCAAGTCACATGAACAAAAACAAGAGGCTTTGCACGTTAGCAGCAATTCTGGCTGTGGTCATTTTTGCTTCTGCAGTAACTGTATTTGCCAATTCCGGCGAAGACCTGATCCCTAATATAGTAGAAAAAGACGGCCGCCATGCCCTGCTGGTGGACGGTAAACCGTTCCTGATCCTGGGCGGGCAGGCACACAATTCCAGCGCCTGGCCCGGCATGTTGCCGACAGTGTGGCAGGCTATCGATGCGCTGCACGCCAATACCCTCGAAGTCCCGATCTACTGGGAGCAGATCGAAGCGCAGCCGGGAAAATTCGATTTTTCTCTTATCGACACCCTGCTGGTGCATGCGCGGCAGCGCAACGTGCGCCTGGTGTTGTTATGGTTTGCCACCTGGAAAAACGGCAGCAACCATTATATGCCGGAATGGATGAAAAAACAAGCTGTAAAATACCCCAATATTACCGGCAAGGACGGTAATCCGGTCGATTCGCCTTCGCCGCATACCAGGGCAGCGATGGAACTCGATACACAAGCCTTTGTTAAGGTAATGGAGTATTTGAAAAAAGCCGATCGGCAGCATACGGTGATCATGGTGCAGGTGGAAAACGAGCCCGGCTCGTGGGGCAGCGTGCGCGATTTTTCTCCAGTCGCGGAAAAGCTGATAGCCGGCCCCGTGCCGCCGGAGTTGCTTAAACCGGAAATCCTCAAAGAGTTGAACCGGCCGGTAAACTCAAAAGGCACATGGCGGCAGGTGTTCGGCGACGACGCCGATGAATATTTTCAAGCCTGGTCGATTGCCGGTTATATCGGCTATGTTGCAGCGGCGGGCAAAGCGGTCAATCCTTTGCCGTTATTCACCAACGCATCATTGCGTGATCCGCTCACCAATCCCCCGGCTACCACTTATGAAAGCGGCGGGCCAACGGATAACGTGCTGGCGATATGGAAAGCAGCCGCCCCGGTCCTTGATCTGCTGGCGCCGGATATTTACCTGCGCGGCTGCGAGAGCGTGTTAAAGGTTATCGACCTGTACGCCAGGCCGGACAATGCCTTGTTCGTGCCGGAAATCGGCATCGGGGCGGAAAATGCCCGCTATTTCTATTCTGTGCTGGCAAAAAGCGGTATTGGTTTCTCGCCCTTTGGTATAGACGATAACGGCCGTGGCGAAACCGTGCAAGAAACTGTAACCAGGCTGGGTGCAGTGGGACAAGAGTACGCCATGGTTACGCCAATGATGCGCGAGATGGCGCAGTGGGCATTTGACGGTAAAATACATGCGGTTATGGAATGCGAAGATCATGCCCCGCAGAGCATCGATCTGGGCGCCTGGAAAGCCATCGTCTCATTCCGCGCCTCGCGCAGAGGGCCGGACGCCAACCAGGATCGCCCGCTCGGTAAAGCTATGATCGTAAAGCTCGGCGAAAGCGAATTCCTGCTGATGGGTACCTTCTGTCACTTTACGTTTGAACCGCAGGGCGCCAACGCCGGCAAAGCCTGGCAGTATTTACAGGTTGAAGAAGGCGCTTATGATAACGGCGTATTCAAGCGCCTGCGTATCCGCAATGGCGACGAAACGGACTGGGGCGGCCCGAGTATCGGTCCGGTTCCGGCGGTGTTGCATACGACGTTAACTGTTCGTTAAACCCTTGCTCCAGGCTGCCCGGCCTGGAGAGTATATTCCCAGCCTCCGTCCGGGGAATAGGGATATTACCAGGCTCGTCCTGGGGATGTCAGGCTTCCAGGAATATAGGCTTCTCCGGGGCTGTGTCAAATGCCCAAAAGAAGTAGAATAAGTTACAAATTTGTGCAAAAAAACCATTCATGTCATTCCGAGGAGTGAAGCGACGAGGAATCTTTTTACTCATTACCACGTCATTTATAACGTGGTTTTATTAAATCGCTATAATTGACTTTGTCAAATACTGAATGTGGCTAAAGCCATGTTTTTGCTTTATTTGTTCCACGACCTGAAGGTCGTGGCAATGATGGGATTGCCGGCAACTCAGGCTCGCCCTGGGGATGTTTCCCCAGGGCGCATAATAAAGCAGGACATATTGTCCTGTAAAATTGAAAAACCAGGTACTATTTTGGGGACATTCCCAACATTTTTTCTCGCTCTACGCCTCCCGGCCTGGAGCGTATATTCCCAGTCTCCGGCTGAAAAATATGTAAGGTACAAGGATTTTCATGCTTTCCCAAAGTAGCAAATCCCAGGCGCGTAGCACATCGTGTTCCTTCGCTGTTGGCACAATTTTCATGTTGAAAAATTTTTCTTGCTTATCTGTGCTAAAGTTACTTATTTTCAACTTGACGATTCTACAGAATTAATTATAATTTTTGTAAATTCACACTTGACCTGTTTTGAAAAAACCGTTATAAAAATGCACATTACTGAAAAAAAATATTACACCAATTATCACAAACTCATCGGTTATAAAATACCCGACTTGTTGCAGAGATATAATTTCAATGCCCCAATGCCAGATATAGGTTACACGACTCGGACTTTTGCAGTCTATTCCGCCAATATCGAAGGGAATCCGCTCGATCTCAACTCGTATATGAATTTTAAACTAGTTGAACAAAAATTCAAACCGCAAAAAGAAGTGGCGGAAATTGATAATCTTGTTCAGGCATATCAATACGCGCAGAGCCATGACCTGAATGAACCAGCCTTTTTAAAATGTCATACTTTATTTTCCAAAACCTTGCTCATTAAAAGCAAACGGGGCAGGTACAGGGATGAAAAAGTTGGGATTTTTAGCGCCAAAGGACTGGTTTACCTGGCGATAGAGCCGGAATATGTAGCGGGAAAAATGCGGGAATTATATAATGGGATAGAGCAATTATTAAACTCAAAACTGGACGCGGCTGAGGTTTTTTATCACGCTGCCCTTCTGCATTTACTGTTTGTCCATATTCATCCTTTTATGGACGGCAACGGCCGGGGCGCGCGGTTGCTGGAAAAATGGTTTATCGCTCAACTCCTGGGCAAGCATTTATGGAATCTTTCTTCTGAGCAATATTATAAAGACCATCGGGACGAGTATTATGAAAATATTCATCTCGGAGTTAACTATTATGAATTGGATTATGATTTGTGCTTGCCGTTTTTGAGCATGCTGCCGAATTGTTTGGCGTAAAATCATAATAAAAAATATGACGCGCTTGCTTTGCTCCGGGCCGGTACCCCGTAAACAGATAAAGCGCCAGGATTGTTCATTTCGACCGCGGGGAGAAATTCTTTACTTTTACTAAAATATAGTTTGTAATGGGGTTATATCATCCCGGAACATTTATTGAACCGGGATAATCTAAGAATTTCACAGATTAAATACAAAATATCTCTTGCATATCTCTACAAAATTTAGTTAATTTCTGCCCTACAGGAAATGGTTTATATTCCCCGGGCGAAGACTTTAATTTTTCAATGTAAACAAAAATATTTTAAATCACTGGTTCATAAAAGGCAACAGTTTTTTTTATGGAGTTCAGAAATCATTCATGCTTTGCATTAATGATCTTCCGGTCTTAAAACTTGAACATATTTTCAATAAAAACAATTTTTAAGATGATGCTTTAAAATAATTATCATGTCAGGCTTCTAAATTGATAAATATTATCACTCTGTATTTAAAGGATGACGATCATGACTAACAGCATTATCACTATCCGAATTGCAACTTTAACATTCGGCCTAGCCTTGTTTGCTATGATTTCCACTACTAACGCCCAAACAGATATTCCCGGCGCGAATGTGAGCGGTACATGGACTCTGACAAACTCACCATACATGATTAATGGCGAGATTACCATTCCTGATAGTGCAACACTGACTATTGAACCTGGCGTTAATGTTATTTTTACCGGTCACTACAAATTCAATGTTCAGGGAAGACTGCTTGCAGTGGGTACGGAACAGGATTCGATTTACTTTACTGCCCAGGACCAGGCAGCCGGCTGGCATAGTATACGGTTCATTAACACTCCAGTCCATAACGATACCTCAAAAATTATCTATTGTTCACTGAAATATGGTAAAGCGAATACAGGGAATGATCTTGATAGATGCGGCGGGGCATTCTCAATTAAAAATTTTAGTAAAGTATTGATCTCCCACTGCCTCATTGCCTACAATGTAAACAGTGGTAACATAGCGACCACAGGTGGCGGGGGTATTGCATTATGGACAGCTTCACCGACAATTTCCAATTGTGAATTTAAAGCAAACAACGGCGTTTATGGTTCAGCTATGGCAATTTATTACTCCTCCAATGCTTTGGTATACAGCAATCTTTTCCATGATAATTACGGACATGGAACGATCAATATCGGCGTTAATTCCGCTTCAATATTTATTAATAATATAATAGTTAACAATACGGCCACAACCCCTGCGCATGGGATTATTCATTTTGAAGGCGGCAGCAGCAAGGCTATATTTATAAATAACACTATTATTAATAATAACTGCGGCGGCGGCGGTGCAATATGGGAAAGTGACGGTTCAATACCTTTGTTCATTAACAACATCATCTGCGGTAACATACCGGCGCAAGTAAGGCTTGAAGCTTCAGCAAAAATGAACTTTATTAATTGCCTGATCGAAGGCGGCCGGGAGGGATTTAAAGGAACGGCTTTTACCGGCACTTACCAGGACTGCCTGGATTCAAATCCACTGTTTGCAGACTCGACTGATTTTCATTTGCAGGATGCTTCACCGTGCATAGGTGCAGGCGTAGATTCTATAGAAGTATTAACAAAATGGTATTATGCTCCAGTTTATGATCTTGAGGGCAATTCCAGGCCCAATCCCGTAGGTTCTCATCCGGATATCGGCGCGTTCGAAAACCCTCTCGGTAGTCCGGTAACTGGCGTTGTAAAAGAACCAGGCCAGTTACCGGGGAAATTGCAATTATTCCAAAATTTTCCGAATCCCTTTAACCCGACGACAACAATTCAGTTCTATCTTCCGAATCGAACCAATGTGACATTAAAAGTCTATGATTCCCTTGGCCGGGAGGTCGGTAAACTTATAAATGCAGAACTGCCATCTGGAAACCATTCGGTTCTGTTTGAGGCAAAAGACTTGCCCAGCGGGCTGTATATTTGCCGGTTAAAATCAGGTGACCATATTCAGTATCAGAAGCTGTTACTGATAAGATAATGACTACCCCTTGGTGTAAAAAAGTCGATAATGCCTCACACCAGGCCGCCCGGTTTGAAGCGGAAATTTTTGCCTCTTAAAGGCCCCGGACTTGTTCGTCCAGGGCCGAATTGAGAAACGGGATTCCATCCCGTTTTGGGATTGGAAAACCCAATATACTGCCCGCCCTGGATCATGAAATCCGCTGGCGTTTGATCTGCGATCCAGGCGAGCATTGCAGATTTTAACAACAGTAAAAGAATATACCTAACAAGTTTTACTTGACAAATTGTATCTAATTGGATACATTGTAATATGTACATTATTGAAAAAACCGATATCTTTGATAAATGGCTATTAAAACTTGAGGACATTAGAGCTAAAGCTAAAATATTAACCAGACTGAAAATAATTGAACTGGGCAATCTTGGCGATCACAAATCGGTTGGCGCCGGAGTATCGGAATTTCGTATTAATTACGGCCCGGGTTATCGGTTGTATTATGGCAAACGAGGAACATCAATCATCCTGTTGCTTGCGGGTGGAGACAAATCATCCCAGGCAAAGGATATTTTAAAAGCACAAAAAATATTGCAAGAATTGGAGAATAAACATGGCGTATAAAGTGAGTCGTTTGGATGTAGCAGATTATTTGACCGATGAAAATACTATTGCGGAATACCTGAGTTCGGTCCTGGCCGAAGGCAATACGGCGCTGTTAATTTCTGCCATTGGCGACGTTGCCAAAGCCAGGGGCATGAGCCATATTGCCGAACTTGCGGGATTAGGGCGTGAGAGTTTGTACAAGGCGCTTTCACCGGACTCGAAACCCCGGTTTGAAACGATAGTAAAAGTACTAAACGCCTTGGGGATAACGATACAGTTGACATCGATAAAAGACAACGTACCGGAGCAAGCAGCTTGAATTAAATCTAATAAACCCTACCTCGTTCATTTCTCCGGGCTTGGAGAGGGAAATGCCTGTAAACTCGCCCAGGGTCGAAGATCCGATTCTGGCGGAGATGCACTCCTGGGCGTACAATAAAGCAGGACATGCTGTTCTACAAAATTGAGAAACCAAATAAAATTTTTGTATTCCCAACATTTTTCTTGCTTGTTTCTGTAAAGTTAGTTTAATTTTATGGTGCTTAATTTGTTAAAGATTTATCTTTTATTACCAGGAGCCCCCATGCAGCAAAAACCAAGTCTCAACGACCCCAATGAATTTCCCGGCGATGAAGTGCTGGCCGATTACCTCGGCCCTGCCAAAAAAGCCTGGGATGCGTTTATGACCATGCTGAAAGAAGAATATCCATCCTTTAGCGGCGAATGGCGCTATTACAATGACGGCAAAAGCTGGCTGTACAAGCTGACCAAAAAGAAAGATACCATCTGCTGGGTGTCGGTATGGGAAAAGTTCTTTAAAACCGGCTTTTACTTTGGCGACAAGGCCGAAGATCTCATTACCAACAGCGGCCTGCCGGAGGAGTATATCGACCAGTACCTTAACGGCCAGAAATTCGGCAAGATCCGGGCGGTTACGGTGGATGTTAAAAAGCCCAAAGACCTGGAAGTGACTAAAATTCTGATGGGAATCAAGGAAAAGCTGAAATAGCAGGAATGCCCGGTAGAACAAGATGCCCTGCTCCATTATAAGCCCTGGATTATGAAACCCGCCGGCATCGTCTCTGCGATCCAGGGCGCTCTATAAAGTTCCCTCCGATCCAAACTCCGGTTTGGATCGGAAAGCGCCCGGAGCTGTATCAAAAGCCCTAACTTACAAAAGACATTTCAAACATAAAACGCTCAAAACAAACTTGTCATTTCGAGCGAAGCGAGAAATCTTGTTTTTACAATATGTTAAACACGAAAGATTCCTCGTCGCTTCGCTCCTCGGAATGACATGAAAGTATTTTTTTACTCAAATTTGTATTATGGTCTACATTTTGGGGCTTTTGATACAGCCCCGGAAAGCGCCCTTGAAACTCTGTTTTAAAATATAAAACCTGATTATCAAACCAGTCGAATTATAAATCGCCTACCGAGAATCAAACATTCACGTAGGTGTGTACCTTTTCAGGTGATTAATAACGAGGTTAAATATCCCCATATTGTGCAGAGTTCGTGTTACATTCGGAACAGATTTTATCATGTTGATTGATAACACCGTTACATTTCGGGCATGTCCATTTTATTCTTTCGTCTTTCATCAGCGCACTTGGACCTTGATTATTGGCGATTTCACAATTTTTCCGCAAATCAACCTGGTATCTTTGTAAATAACTCTTTTCTAACCGTTTGATTACCGTGCATGGATATGTACTGCATTCAAAACAGTGAGTATAGCCTCTTTCAGCAGCACAATTCTTTATATCACAGTTTTTGCATCGTTCCGGTTTATTGTTATCATCACCCAGGCAACCGCTGCATGGTTTTTTATTTTTCAAATGAGCATAACAAACAAAACAGTTCACCCCGCATGGGGCCAGAAAATAATCCGGAATCGATTCGGGCATTTTCATAATTTTCCTTCACTGTGTTGTAAACAGAATAGTAATTTTTAAAACTAAGCGCTTTTGTAGAATAATACCAGACCAGTAAACATTAATAAAACGCACTTACAATAATAATTCAATTACAAACAATACAAGTAAATAAAATTTCTAAAAATATCCAAACATAATTACATTACCATAGAGCCCACCTCAGCGTAACCCGTCACAAGTTGGGTTTAACAATTCATAGAATGGTTCATTGTATCGACGTCTGTACCCAGGTGGACACTATGGATTCCCTTAGCCAGCTAATTGTTTTATTAACAATTCTTGAGCTTGTGCGGGTGGGATCACCGGGGTAATTTCCATGACCTCGGCATAAAACTGCCGGTGCGGCGCAAATACTCGTTCAAACTCTTCCCTGCTCGCCGCTTCCCAGATATTCAATCCCACAGAGGGATCGTTCTGAATACAAAATGTGCTTTTCAAACAGCTTTTATCCAGCTCCCCGCTGACTAGTTTTCTCCCCATTTCCGGCATTTTATTAATGTCGATCCTTACCTTGACAAAAAACAACATAATTCATTACTCCTTGGTTGTAGAGTTCAGTCCTTGTGCAATAAATTCCACCAGTATGGCATTTTTACTTTTACCGGTCTTTTCCCGGTATTCATCGAGCTTTTGTACAAGATGAACGGGAAGCTGCACGGCAATACATTTCACTTCCTGCTTGGACAAATCAAGTTTCACCTCCTTTCATTCGGGATACTTTACTTCTTAGAGTCCCGAATGAAAACAAGGTTACACTTTGGGGGACTGAAATATGGGGTGGTTTTTGTCTTTAATAATATTTTGAATGCGTTGCTGTAACTCCCCGGGTGGTTGGTTCCCGGCAAGGTCACGATAGAGTAGAGTAATTTTGCGGATGTCTTCAATTTCCTGTGCTATAACGGTGGTATCAACGGCCTGCTGTCCTTGATAATCATTTCCGTCCGGTTTTTTGATCCAACCCTGTTTAAGAGAAAAGTCGATCAAGTCTTCACAGTGGCAGGGATTAGCAGGGTTATACAACGAGCAATTGGCGCACAGGAAATCCCTTAAATTTTGCCTGGCGCGGTGTACCAGCACTTTGGTTGCCCCTTTGGATTTGTCGATTATGACCGCAATATCCTGGACCGGAATTCCGAGCAAAACATGCAATATAAAAGCGATGCGCTGTTGCGGGGACAGGCAGCGTAACAGTCCCGCTAGGCAGCCCTCTTTAACCTGATCGGTTAACAGTTTTCTTTCGAAACCCGTATAATCGTTTACCGGCGCGCGGGCGGCGGTATGTATCAGCGCTTCCAGGGAGGCAAATGAACTTTTTTTCGGGATTGTAGAATATGATAGCACAAGTTCCGGGTTATGGTATATATCCAGGTATACAGTTTACTCTCCCCTTTAAACTGGTGGATATTATTAAACACCCGGATAAACGTTTCCTGGGTTATATCCTGCGCTTCTTCTTTATTCCCCAGCATTCTGTAAGCCAGGGTAAATACCTTGCCGCTAAATTCCTGGTAAAGATAAGCAAAGCTTGCGGTATCCCCACTTTTGAGGTTATCGACTAATTCCTGCTGAGTTGATTCATTCATATTTTTGACTGATCGATTTATTTTTCCCGGTTTGCGCCAGGATATTTTCTATTTTCTTTCGTTTGTCTTCTGAAACAGGCACAAGATCATCTATCATATCCTCAATCGCCTTTTCATCAGCCAGTAATTTATTGGTTTTCATTTTTATCACCATATTTTTTTTAAAACTTTTCCAATCTCTCGAGACTGTGTGAAAACAAAAGAAAATGCCAGGTTGTTAGCGCTTGATAGTAACTCAGATTCTACCGGAATCGGAGTGCAGTCCCTTTATGGACTGTGGCCGCCGCAGGTGGCCTCGAAAAGTTTTATTGTTTGAATAAAAACATCTATTTGAATATCATAAAGTTTATATGTTATAATCTTCAAATTTTTCTTGTTTCAAATGTAATTGGGGCTTGCGGCCTAACGCATCGCATAAAGGCGATGCACTCCATTTTTTACAGTAATATTTTTAGTTTTCACACAGTCTCTCCCGATTGGGAACGAGAAGGTAACTGTATTGATCGTTGATGATTTTTGCGCATTATTATCTGTCATTGCCTCATTTATAGACAGAACCGGCAGCCGCTTTATCCTCCAACAGTATCGTTCTGATCGTCGGTTCAATAAATTCGGCAACGACTTTATGTCCTTCTTCATTTAAATGCGAATCGATAAAGCCGTATAAATGCTCTCCCTGATTTACCCTGTCGCGCATATAGTCCAGGGGATCGGCAAAGGTCAGAGCGGAATCCGCAAACAGCCGGCCCAGCTTGTTTTGCGGCTGGTCCAAATCCACCGTGGTAGTATCGACAGACAGGGATTTGATATAGGCATTAAAAATTTTAACATCGGTTTGAAAATCGGTCGGCAGGAACACAAAAAAACACGGGGTGTTGTAACAGTCAAATTCATCTTTAATCGCCGCGCAGATCCCGGTTGTGGTTTGCCAGCATGTAGAGGGTTGCATTGCGGTTTTAAATACTTCCGGGATATAATAGGGTGACAGTCCCCATTTCATACGCAACCACTTGGTGCGTTTTTTGAGCAACACATAGAGGTGCGAATGGCCTTCCAGTTCCTCGTTGAGCGGATAGAGGATTGCGGCTTTGATTTCGGCGAACGATAACCGTTGCGGCCAGCGGAACAGATGTACATGAATCTGGCGCGGGGAGAACTGCGACACCCGGTCACACACCACATCGTTGCCGAGGTATAAAAAAATCACGGCCAGGTCATACTGTTGCGGGGCAAAGCGCTGCGCTTCGAGCAGGTAGTGATTGGGATTCCACTTGCCGCAACTGGCATTGGTCACATTAACATTCGCGCCATAGTTTTGCAGCAAGTTTTTGCGGATCACCTGGGGGATGATACAATGATTCTCTACCTGGATGGCTTCAAGATACGAATCGCCGATGAACAGAATGGAATAGTGTTCATCGCCGCCGTTATCGGCGGGGGGAGTGTGTAAAAAGGCCTGTTCTTCGCTTTCGCTGTTGATGCGGTAGCCGTTACTATCCGTAACAAAATGCACCGTTCCTTCGCCGGAGTTGATCAGGGTGGAGAGATTTTCCTGGTGGCGCCAGCCGTACACCTCATCCGGCCGCCAGATCTTCCGATATTGGGTAATGAGCTTTTGCGGGGCAAACAGGCGAATGCCGGCTTCGGCCAGCAGCAGGCAGAACAGACAGGTAATGGAAAATACCAGGAAATTGGCAAAAAAACCTTTATTTTTACGGCCGGTTTTTACTGCACCGTTTTTCATTGTAATTCCCTACATCAGAAAAGTATTTATATACAATGTAATTTTAACATATTAACAACTTACCTATTTCAAAAATAAATTCCCTTTTACGCCCTGGTATATAATCCATATCAGATATATTTAAGTAAAGAAATTTTACCGTGATTCGCAAGCGGAATTTTGTTTATAATAAAGAACCCCTGTAATACAAATTAACATTTCAAGCGCTGCCGGAACAATCCTCGTCCGGTAGAATGACACTTACGAGCGTAAGAATCCGGTAAAAACCAGAAAATTAACAGGACACCCGGAAATAAAAAAACACCCCCATTCATTCATCCCCCCGCAAAAAAGTCAAAAATGCTGCCCAGGGCGCTGCTATCGGCCTTGTAAAATTCGGTATAGCTGCAGCGCGTACAAGTGACCGAAGTGAATCTCTTGTTTTGAATATCAAACACCTTGGTCAAAAACCCGCCGGTAGTGCGAATTTCGCCAACCTGACACTGATTATTTTTGCACTTGGGACAAGTATAATTTAAATGCTGCATAAACCCTCCCTTATTTTTTTTCATCCTCGACAATGACCGCAGTGCCATAAGCCAGTATCTCGGCGGCGTGGGTCATTACTTCGCTGGTGCCGAATCGCATATCGAGAATAGCGTTGGCGCCCAGTCTTTCAGCGTCGGCAATCATACGGTCGAGCGCCTGTTCACGCGCTTCGGCCAGTAATTTGGTATAACCTTCAATCTCCCCGCCGACAATCTGTTTCAATTCGGCTAAAATATCCTTACCGATATTACGGGAGCGGATCGTGTTACCCCGCACAAGTCCAAGCGTTTTAACAACTTTCTTGCCAAGAATAGAACTGGAAGTAACAATGATCATCGCTTTATCTCCTTATAAGGATCGCTTTTATAAACAAACCACCTTTCCCGCACCACCGAAACCAGCAGCACCGCCAGCCCGCCGATCAAACAAAAGATGCCGATTTTTACCACAACCGGCAGACTGCTGTCGAACACCAGGGCACGAAAAAACTCGACCCCGGCAAATGTTAACAGAATGATACTGCCGAGGGAAAGCAATATCCAGCCGAATCCGCGTTCCAGGCGATTATAGATATTCAGCCAATAGGAATCCCACAATTCCGCAGGGGGATTTTTAAATCTCATCGCTTTCGTAGCCTCCTTTAACCTTTTATAATCTTCAAACTCTTTTACAAACCCGGGATATTGAGCAAGCAAGCGCGCAAATTCTTTACGTTCATCGGCATCCAGTTCGTCGTCAACAGCCCCCATCAGCAATATATGAAATCGTTCCTGATCGTCGTTAATCATCATGAATACAACCTTTCGAGTTTTGCCTTCAGGGCTTGCCGGGCGGTAAACAACCGCGACATGACCGTCCCCACCGGGCAATCAAACACTTCCGCAATCTCTTTATACGATAAATCTTGCATATCTTTTAAAATGATGATCTCCCGTTCCTGTTCTTTCAAAGACTCCAGGGCTTCCCACACCAGTCGCTGCGTTTCATTCCGCTCAATAACAGCGCCGGTGGCGCCGTCGCTGTCCGTTATACTCTCCAGTTCTTCTTCCCTGATCTCGGAAAAAGGCCGGGCATGCCGGGCGCGGTCGCGCAAATGGTTAAAACACAAGTTCCGCAAAATGCGATAATACCAGGTAAAAAAATTCTTGCCGGCCTGAAATTTTTTAATCGAGCGAAAAGCGCGAATGAACGCTTCCTGGGAAAGGTCCACAGCGCTATCGTGCGAACCAACAAGTCCCAAAGCGGTATAATAGGCGCGCTGCATATACTTTTTCACCAGGAATCCGAATGCCTGCCGGTTACCACGCTGGCTTTGTAAAATTGCTTCCTGGTCGTCCTTGAAATGCAGTATTTCCGGGCCCAATCCGGGTTTTATAACCGTTTCGATTGTGTCCAAAATTAGCTCCATAAACGCTCAAATTTAGTCGGGTTCATCATTCTCAACTATTACACCCGACCCTGTTATTTATTCGACAAATTATTAAAAAAGTTTCACAGTGTCAAATCATTTAATTGGGATTTGCAGATTTTTCAGGTAATATTTTTGTTATTTTCCTTGCAATTGACTTGGGGAATAATTATTATTCTACCGTCATAAAATGGAGGATATTATGTACCGAACAGCAGTTATTTTAACAAGCGTAATATTAGTTTTTGCCCTGGTAGCCGGATGCGGTAAAAGTCAGGAGCAGAAAAATCTTGAAAAAGCCGCGCAAACTATGGATGAAGCGGCGCAGCAAATGGCCGAGGCCGGCGAACAAATTAAAGAAGGCGGCAGCGAAGGGATAGAAGCCATGGCCGAAGCTATGAAAAAAATGGGCCAGGCAATAAGCGACAGCGCCGTTGAACCGGTCGATTTTCGCGAACTGAAAGCCCTGCTACCCGAAGCGCTGGACGGCCTGCCCCGCACCAACGCCAGCGGTGAAAAAAATTCAGCGATGGGTATTAAACTCTCCCAGGCGACGGGCGACTACCAGAACGATGAAGGCAAATCCATCAATATCGAAATTTACGATTATGCTTCGATGCAAAAAATGGTCATGATGGCGCAGTTCGGCTGGGCGGTAACTGATTTTGACCGGGAAACCGATACCGGCTATGAAAAATCCATCACCTGGAAGGGTATGCGCGGCATAGAAAGATATGAAAATGAGAGCCAATACGGACAAATCCAAATCCTGGTGGCAGAGCGTTTTGTGGTCGACGTGGAAGGGTATAGCGTAAAAATTGAAGATGTTCGTAATGCCCTGGAAAAGATCGATCTGAAAAAGCTGGCCAGTTTCAAAGACAAATAACAATCCGGCCCCGGTTCAAGCCGGGGTTTTTTATTAAATATGGTAAGGCTTATGAAAAGCAAGCATAGATTCCTTTTTGTCGGCATGATGCTGACTATCCTGTTACTGGTACAATCATACGCGCTTGCATTACCGGCAAACGACCAGGGTGCGCAGCGCGCATTTTCTCTGAATGAATTGCAGAAAAGATTAAAGACAGTAAACAGTCCGGAAATAAGCAAGCTGTTATCTCTATTTTGCGGCATTACAGTGGTGGACGGATATATTCTCGACAAAAAAAACCATGACATTGTACTGTTCGGCCGCGTAGATACCCGACTGCCATTCATGCACACTGAAGATTTTGTGGTGGCATTGCGCAACGCCTGGATGAAATATGCGGAATTTAAAGATAATACCTGGTATTACTCTTTTCCCGGCTGCTCAATAGACCCCGATCCGCAGGTGCTAGGGCAACTGAATACACAAACTAATGAATTGATGAAAAATCAGGATATTCAGGCTATAGACGACCAGATAGGTAAATGGCATGACATCTGCGCCCAGCCGCAAACCGTGCGGGTGCTGGGCATTCCCTTTGAAACTCATTTTGGCGATGTTATGGTGGAAGCGGATTACCTGATGAAAAGGCTGGTTGATGGCTCCGTAGAGCCTGCGGTTGATGGATTTTCCAGTCTGATGAACCTGACAAAAACAAAGCTGGAACAGGCGGTTATTGCCGGGAAAACGTTAAATTTGGGTATATGCTCCATGAACCGTTTCTGGTTTTATCCCGGTGAAAATCAATATACCTATAATGATAATACTGTATCGCTATCGCAATGCCCGATCACACTGTTGACGGAATCGCAATATCTGCATTCTTCCGGGAAAAGTCTGGTCGGCACCGGCAAAACCGATTCACTGGCGCAGGAATTTGCCAGTCGTTTTACGTTGTTGTACGGTGATATTGCAGAAAAAGAGCCGATCTACTATGAACTGGAAGCATTATTCCGCCTGGTGGCGCTGGCCAAAGTAATGAATTATAATGAAATCGATAAAACGGTCAAGCTGGATTATTGGCTGGAAAATTTCAGCGTAGCGGAGATCAAGGTTGCGCCCACCAAAAAAGGGTTATCGCGCATTGAACAGTTTGAGCATCGCCGCGAATTGGAAGACAGCATCGAGATCATCAAGTTATGGCTGCCGACCTGTGGGGGCGTGGGTATCGAAATCGAAGCCAATGAGCAAAACATGGTGCGGGATACGGAAGGGAAATTACAAGAACTGGAAGAAAAAATCCTGCAATCCCGTCCCGCTGAAGATGCGTTGTTTTGGGATGTGAATTAGAGCACTGCCGGATCATTGTTTTTCTCACCAGCAGCAGGTGAACTATGGACGCCGATTTTAAACAATACTTTATAACACGTTGGGAAAAATATTTTCCCGGCGTTGCATTGCCGGTATGCTATTTTTATACGGACCAGGTTAACGAAGAAGATCGGAAAAATTCCGGCGAACATGACTGTTTAATAGGTAACCTCAACCGGGTCAGAGCCGGCAAGGTTTTCGTATACAATGCCAAAGCCAGAGGCTGCTCCGGCGGCAAACGCTTTAGCGGCTACAGCCAAAAACTGCGCGCCGATTTCCCCTATTTTTTATCTTGCGGTATTCCGGGACTGTTTAGCGGTGAGCGCTATAAAAAGTCCCCGGCATTGGTCAAAACCTTTTTCAAGCATCTTACACCCTACCGGGCGCCCGGCAAGTACCTGGTGTTTAAAAGATGGGACATGCTGGAAGCGGACGACGATCCGCAAGCCGTGATCTTTTTTGCTACTGTCAATGTACTTTCCGGCTTGTTTACCCTGGCGAATTTTGATATTGCGGAACCCGATGGCGTGATTGCGCCGTTTGGGTCCGGCTGCGCTTCGATAATCTATTACCCGGTAATGGAAGCCAACTCGGCAGCGCCGCGGTGCGTTTTGGGGATGTTTGATGCTTCGGCGCGACCGGAAGTCCCCAATGATACGTTAACGCTGACTGTACCGATGCGCCGTTTTGAAACAATGGTGCGTAATATGGATGAGAGCTTTTTAATTACTCCATCCTGGGAAGCGGTGAAAAAGAGATTGCATAAATGAATATTAGAGGCTGTATCAAAAACCTTACATTGGTACAAGGGGTTGCGTCCCTTGTTTTCATTCTAGTTAGTATTACTAAAGTATATATTCAAAAACAGCAAATTTTCAGTAACCTGCTATAAAGAAAGTAAGAGTATTAATAAAACAGAGTTTCAGTTGACAATGCCATGGGGCTGTATCAAAAGCCCCCAAAAGTAGACCAGGATACAAATTTGAGTAAAAAAAGCTTTTCATGTCATTCCGAGGAGCGAAGCGACGAGGAATCTTTCGTCTTTAACATATTGTAAAAACAAGATTTCTCGCTTCGCTCGAAATGACAAGTTTATTATGTCTACTTTTTATTTTGCATGACCTTGTATTATTTGAGGCTTTTGATACAGCCCCATGAGAAGACTTGCTCTAAAAAAAATCAATATACTTAATTCATTGAATTCGATTTAGAAATTCAAATATCTGGATAAACAATTGGAAAAATACTATTGAAAATTCTTATCCTCGATGGCCAGCCCGACGCCAATGATGTGCAATACGCCGGTTATTTACGGCAGTTGGTACAGCGGCTGCGCGCCGGTAACCACAGCGTTACCCATACCATTATCCGCGAACAATCTATAAAATACTGCACCGGCTGCTGGAGTTGCTGGTGGAAAACGCCGGGCCGCTGCTTTGTGCAGGACGACTCGCAGCAAATCTGCGCCGATACCATTCATGCGGATTTTTTACTCTTTGCCTCCCCGGTTATTATGGGCTTTCCTTCGGCGCTGCTGAAAAAGACGCAGGACAAGTTAATCCCCCTGCTGCACCCCTATATTCAGATTGTTCATAAAGAATGCCATCATCGCAAGCGCTACGAGTCTTATCCCAAACTGGGACTGTTATTGCAAAAGTCCCCTGACACCGACGCGGAGGATATAAAAATCATTACGGATATTTATGATCGTTTCAGTCTCAATTTCCGTTCCACACTCGATTTTACTATGACAACAGAGCAGCCGGTAGAGGAGGTGTTCCATGCCATTAATCATCTTTAACGGTTCGCCGCGCGGTAAAAACAGCAACACAACACTGTTGATGGATCAATTCATTGCCGGTTATACTCATGGTAATGATAACCAGGCGCAGGTTCATTACCTGATCCATACCAAAGACGCCGATAAAAACATGGAATTATTCCAGGATGCGGAAAATGTCATCCTTGCTTTTCCGCTCTATACGGACGCCATGCCGGGTATTGTCAAACACTTTATCGAAGCATTGCAGCCATTATGCGGAAGGTCCGGTAATCCGCGCCTGGGATTTGTGGTGCAATCCGGTTTCCCGGAGCCGCATCATTGCCGGTTTGTGGAAGCCTATTTGCAAAAGCTGGCCAAACGACTGGGGTGCGAGTATTTAGGAACCATTGTCAAAGGCGGTGTGGAAGGCATTCAAATGATGCCTCCCAACATGACGAGAAAGCTGTTCAAAACGTTTTATGACCTGGGTGTGTTTTTTGCGAAATATAATGCTTTCAGTTCGGAACTGTTGCGCGAACTGACCCCGCGCGAGAACATGTCGTGGTTGCGCCGAACGATATTTCGTATTTTGAATTTAACCGGGTTGACCAATTTTTACTGGAACATGCACCTGAAAAAGAATAATGCCTGGGACAAACGTTTCGACCGGCCGTTTGCGTAAGGGGCCTACCTGCAGGGCGGGATTCTATCCCGCTATCAATGATTAGGTAAGAAAGCGCCGGATATTTATCCGGTGCGGACAATACAACCGGACATCCGTCCGATGACAAGGGGTTACAACCCCTTGTTCTAAATTTTGATCGCGCCGGGGTGAAAAGCAGACAAAATACACCAAGGGTGAAAGGTAATCATCCGCAGATGTCGCAGATTATCGCAGATGGAAATTCAAACGCAGGGGTAAATCATCTGTTCCATATTATAAAGTGCTACGCACCTGGAATTTGTAACTTTTAATAAACAGTTTAATCCCGGTTGTCTTGAATATTTTTAATTACGCACAGATACAAGGTGCGTAGCACTTTTGATCGCGCCAGATATTCATCCGGTGCGGACGATAGAACCGGACATCCGTCCGGGAAATACCGGTAATGGTAACCTTCGTGGTTGCCCTGTTTTTAGCCGAACAATATTACTACCGGGGTACAGCCCCTGATATTGCCCGACCCAGGGCACAGCCCTGAGTCGGTCCAACATTATTACAATTTCGCCGGGCGTACTCAATCCTTTACACAACGAACCGTGAAACCACGTCGCTTATCACTATAGTTGCGGTGCACCTCCGGTGTACTATAGCCCAGGCAGCGGTACCAGGCGCTTTCCTCATTGTTCTCTTTAGTAGACCAAATATGGCAGTCTTGACCCATTTCGTAGAAAAGACCGTTTGTGTTGATACGAAAGCCGCCTCCCCGCGCTGTAAAACCGGTAGAGTTGTTAGCGCCCTGATTGGGACTATTCCAATATGTTTCTCCAGTATCTTTCAATTCGCCGCCGGCAATCGTCCACCCGCCCAGGTAATCGACCAGGGTTTGCCATTCGGCATCTGTTGACACATGCCAGCCGGCTGGAGCAATATTGCGGCTATCTTTCACCGCATACCAGTTGTATAACGCTCCATAATAATCTGCATAGTCACTGTTATTATTATAATAACAGTATGCACCGGTACTTAATGTTGTCCATGTATAATTACCGGTAACATTGGGGATGGGATCGCCATTGCGATAATGCGTCACTCGCAGATCCTGCGCCATCCACCACTGGTTGCCTATTTTTATAGTTTGGTAAACATTCCCATCAATATCAGTTACCGTGCCGGTAGGTTCACTATTTATCCTATACGACCCGCTTTGCACGCTGCTCGCATTCCAGCCACTCTTGTATGCCCGCGCTTTCAACACTTTGGTGCTGCTGATATAAATCGCCCCAGTGTATGGGGTCGAGGAGGTCGTCGGGTCAACACCATTGGTGGTATAGTAAATATTCGCTCCTAAAGTCGCACAGTTGATGGTGACATATTGCGGGTTGGCAAATGCTCCGGGTAGAGGAGAAAAGACTGGTGTGGCGACGGTACCGGTGATCTCATACACTCCGCTTTGCACACTACTCTCAGCCCAGCCGCTCTTATAAGCCCGCGCTTTCAAGGTTGTGGTGCTGCTGATGGTAACAACGCCCGTGTATTGGGGCGAAGAGATTGTTGGGTTTACACCATTGGTGGTATAGAAAATCTCCACACCTGGAGTTTCGCAGCTTATAGTCACATTCTGCGGACTGGTGTAGGTTCCGGGCAGCGGCGCAAAGGTTGGCGTCGCTACTGTACCGGTGATCTCATACAAACCGCCTTGCACACTGCTTGCCGTCCAGCCGGTCTTGTAAGCCCGCGCTTTCAGGGTCGTGGTACTGCTGATGGAGATGGCCCCAACATATAATGTTGAGGTCTCGGTCGGGTCAACACCATTGATCGTATAGTAAATATCCGCACCGGGAGTTGTGCAACTGATGGTGACATTCTGAGGACTGGTATAGGTTCCGGGCAGCGGAGCAATGGTTGGCGTCGCCACTGTGCCGGTGATCTCATACAAACCGCCTTGCACATTACTGTCAGTCCAGCCGCTTCTATAAGCTCGTGCTTTTAAGGTCATAGTGTTGTTGATATAAACTGCGCCTGCGTATAGGATTGAAGCAGTTGTTGGATCAACACCATTGGTCGTATAGTAAATATCCGCGCCGGGGGTTGTGCAACTGATGGTGACATTCTGCGGACTGGTATAGGTTCCGGGCAGCGGAGCAAAGGTTGGCGTCGCTACTGTGCCGGTGATCTCATACAAACCGCTTTGCACACTGCTCGACATCCAGCCTTTTTTAAAGGCACGTGCTTTCAAGGTCGTGGCACTGCTAATCATTATTGGTGTATTTGTGTATTTGATTGAGGATTGTGTCGGATTAGCGCCATTCGTTGTATAATAAATATCAACGCCCGCAGTCGCGCAGCTTATGGTTACATTCTGCGGACTGGTATATATTCCAGACAGGGGAGCGAAGATTGGCGTGGCTACTCTACAGTTGATCTCATACACCCCGCTTTGCACACTACTCGCCATCCAGTCGGTCTTGTACACCCGCGCTTTCAAGATCGTAGTGCTGTTAATGGTAATTGGATGTATATATTTGGTCGAAGCGATTGTCGGGTCGGCGCCATTCGTGGTATAATAAATATCCGTGCCTGGGGTAGTACAGTTAATTGTTACAGTCTGTTGGGTTTGATAAACCCCGGGAGCGGGACTGAAAGTCGGGGTTGCGACTGTTGTGCGTATTAGTGTTAAAGCAGCAATCGTTTTCTCACCTGCTTGTACGGAAATACCGGCGCGGTTACAGGTGTAAACCCGTGCTCCATTCAAATAGCAATCTATTTGCACACTATAGGTCCCGGCCTCCACTCTAAGTGAGCCCTCCAGGGATATTACGGTTATCGGTAAATCCTTATTAATTACTGTTTTCCCAGCAGAATTGGTCACTGTTACATGGGTCCGGTCAATATTTGTATTGCCCTTTTGCAATCCCTCGCCGGTAAAAGGCGGAAAAACCGGCCGCAATAGTAATCCGCCGGATTTATCTTCCGGTTCAAAAATATTGCAGTTGAACAGCATAGTAATTACTGTTACGCTTAGTATATATATTAATGCTTTTTTATACATATTAAACTCGTCGAAAGGTTAATTTATTTTACATGTAAAAGGTGGGTTTGAATTCCGCCTTGTCGGTTTATTTTAAATACAACTGATGTTCTGGCAACCGATTCGGTATTTGGCTGTCATAACCGCGTTGTATAAAATATATATTACTTTGATAGTTTATAACAAACAAATTTGGTAGAGCAAATACACCATTATTCTTTACAGTGAAACTATATATGTCCAGGAGGACGGGCAGTGTGACCCCACTTTTGTTGGCTATAATTTGTAACAAGCGATAGTTCTACTTTAACATCCAGGGGGAAAAAAATAACCTTGCCTTCATATTCATTAGTCAGGGCATGTAATTCCGATATTTCCTGCATACAGGGCGCGCACCGGGTGGCAAAAGAGCTGATAATTACCGCAACACGTTCCTGGTTCTTCCATAGTTGACGGGGTTGGCCGTAATAATCGGACAGAAAAAAGACCTGTCCGTTAATATTGCTGAGGAATAAGCCCGGCGCGGTATCGCCGGTTTTAAGCGGCTGCGCCTGTCCATATAAGGTTGAAATATATGCAAAGAAAATAAAAATCATAAAAAATATGATCTTTATAAGCAACCTGCGCCTGTTTCTGACAAAAACCTGCATGGCTTTAAACTTTGTTATCAAGTCCTTTTATATATTAGATTTGTACTTTATCAACTCTGCAAATATATATTTTCTGAAAATCAAAGTCAATAGATTATAGAGGAAAAAGATCCGTATTGCAGAATATAGCTTGGAGAGCAGATTTTCATACATATTTTTAACACCGGATTGGGAGACCCGGTGCAATCCTGAGGTAATTATCCGCAGATGTCGCAGATTGACGCAGATGATTTTTTACAGGGGCAAAGCATCTGTTCCGGACTGATGATAAATTATCATATTACCCCGGTAAAGATACTTTGCCCGTATATTTGCCTGTTAGTTCCCGGCATCTCGATACGTCCCGTCCCGCTATGCGGGAGCGGGACTACTCGATGACCGGATTTATTTTGATCGCGCCGGATATTCATCCGGTGCGGACAATAGAACCGGAGATCGACCGCTAATAAAGGGTTACAACCCCTTGTTCTAAATTTTTTGTTTCTCTGCTCGGACTGGGGATGTTCCCCAGTCCGTACAATAAGGCAGGGCATTTTGCCCTGCCGGGCCGCAGGCCCGCCCTGCAAGCTGCAAACCGGATCGCGCCGAATATTCATCCGTGCGGACGATAGAACCGGACATCCGTCCGGGAAATACCGGTAATGGTAACCTTCGTGGTTGCCCTGTTTTTAGCCGAACAATATTACTACCGGGGCACAGCCCCTGATATTGCCCGACCCGGGGCACAGCCCTGGGTCGATCAAAAAATGTAATATAGCATTCCACCCGGCAAATGAAACAACCTAATCTTTAACACAGCGAACCGAAAAACCGTAGTGCTTATAGCCATTGCTGCGGTTCACACCTGAAAAATCAAAAGCCAGTATGCGGCGCCATGCGCCATACTCAAAGTACTCCGTTGCAGTCCAATAGTAGGCATAGTTACCTATACTGACGAAAAAACCTGTATTGATATTACGGCAGCCACTTGGCCGCGCCGTAAAACCACAGGAATTGGTTGCGCCTTCATTGGGGCTGGCCCAGTGGCTAATTCCACTCTCCTTTAATTGGTCACCTTCATCGGTTCCCCGATAACCAACATTTTCTGCATCGGTCTGGCTCATGCCCAGATACATTTCCAACTCTTTCCATTCCTCATCAGTAGGTGAATGCCAGCCGGCCGGGGCGATGTTGCGGCTGTCGTTCACCGCGTACCAGTTATACAACGCGCCATAATCCGCGGCATAGCTACTGTTATTATCATAATAGCAGTACGCGCCAGTTGTTAAATTTTCCCATTCTGTATTACTAGTTACATTAGCAATTGTATCACCATTAGAGTAGCGGGTAACTTTCAGGTCCTCGGCCATCCACCACTGATCACCAATTTTTACAGTTTGATAGACATTGCCGTCAATATCAGTAACTGTACCCATATTTGGGTTATTATTAATAATATATATTCCACTTTGTACAGAGCTCTCAGACCAGCCACTCTTATAAGCTCGTGCTTTTAAGGTCGTGGTGCTGCCGATGCTTAGTGCGTTTGTATATTTCACAGATGAGGTTGTCGGGTCATTGCCGTTAAAAGTGTAATAAATATCAGCACCCGAGGTGGTGCAGGTAATTGTAACAGTCTGCGGGGTTTGATATGTTCCGGGTGCTGGATTAAAAGTCGGCTTCGCGACAGTACCGGTAATTTCATATAATCCACTTGTGACACTACTTGCCGTCCAACCGCTCTTGTATGCACGTGCTTTCAATGTCGTCGTACTACTTATCGTGATAGCGCTGCTATATTGGGTTGAACTTGTGGTCGGCTCGCTGCCGTTGGTTGTGTAATAAATATCTGTATCCGATGTTGAACAGGTAATCGCCACTATCTGCGCACTGGTATAGGTTGCCGGGGCAGGATTGAATGACGGTGTTGCGACAGTTGTGCTTGATAATGTTATTTCAGCGATTGTTTTCTCACCCGCTTGTATTGAAATACCGGCTCGACTGCCTGTAAACACCAGCGAACCATCCAAATAACAATCCATTTGCGCGCTGTAGGTTCCGGCATCCACTTTGAATGTGCCCTCCAGGTAACTGCCGGTATCGGACAAATCTTTATTAATTATTGTTTTCCCGGCGGTGTTGGTCACTGTAACATGCACCCGGTCGATAGCAGCTTGCGTCTTGTGCAAGCCGTCACCTGCTGGCTGCGGGAATACCGGGTTGATAATCAGATTTCCGTCCTTTACTTGCGGTTCGTATATATTACAGGCGAAAAACAAGGCTATTAACATTACGAACAGAATATGTATCATTCTTTTATGATTCATGATTTCCTCATAGTCATACTAGTTTTTAGGAACCCGGAAACTGATCTCGCCGGTGGTTTCTTTATCAGTTGACAACAAATAAGCCGCGCTTCCGCCCACGGCCACAGCGCCGAGCCCTACCCACAACCAGGGAAAACCGTCTTTTTTCGCTTCGAGTTCGGCAGGTTTGGTACTGCTATCTGGAGTTGGTATCGATGTCGGCCGGGTATCGTCTACAACCGGCAGCGCCGGCGTTAATTGCAGGGTAACATTCAAAACCGTATTCTTTTCCGGCGCAAGTGTTTCCATGCCATAAAAACCGGTAAAACCCTCCTTGCGCACACTGATCTGGTAACTGCCGGGTTTCATTTGCTGACCGGCAAGCGGCGTGACGCCAAGTTTGGAATTATCAATGAACACTTCCGCATCAGCCGGGTCTGAAGTAACTGTGAGATATGCCCATTTAATCATATTGGCTTCCAGTCTGGTGGTTTCATCGCCACGGATGACAACGCGTTCAATATGATCCACATAACCGCTTTTGCTGAGACGAATCAAATGCTCACCTGCGTCGAGTCCGGTTACTGTTTTCGGGGTCAAACCGTAACTGCTATTGTCGATAAACAATTCTGCATCCAGCGGGGTAGTCATCACCTTGAGGCCGCCTTTGGCGCGTTCCAGTTTTAATTCCACCCGTTTAAATTCATCCGCTTCAAGGAAAACCGTCTCAGAACCGGTATAATTATCCGTCTCCATGCGGATGATATGCATACCGGCTTGTACGCCCTCCAGGTAACCGGGCGTAATAACCGCAGTCTGTTTGCCATCAATTAAAATTTTAGCGCCCGGTGGCTCTGAATTAAAATAAAAATCACCTTTACCGTCAACCACCATAGGCAGGGGTTCGCCGTCCGGCATTTGTCCCGGCGCCAAACCGGCCATTTTCAAGGCAATATTTTGCACAGATTTCGAATAAACATCTTCAATGGGGCAATCACAATCCTCTACTTTGGACATCATAATACGCCCAGTTTCTATATCAACCATTTGTACAAACAGGGAATAGATTCTGCCAACCTTGCCAACGCTGCCGGAGATCATGCGGTCAACACCAAGGATTTGTCCCATTTCTACCACACATTCTGTGGTATTGCAGGCGCCGCTTTGCTGCAAGCCCTGTTCTTTGAGGATGGTATCCATGCGGTTACGTTCCATCACATCGAAACGCCCGGTATTAAGCAATTCCATGCGCAGCCGGTCCGATAGCGCAATAATAGCGGATTGCTCAATGCCGCTGGCTTCCAGGTTCATGACAGCCACCTGGGTGCGTCCGCCTATTTGCGCGAATGTTGTAGAAACAAGCAAAAGTAACAGAAACACTAAAAGATGTTTTTTCATAATACCCTCGTTAAAAATGTAGAGTGGATTTCTATCCCACCATTTTAAATGACTATTTTCAACTCAAAAATTGCAGATGGGGTCTTACCCCATCAAAAAAAATTAATTTTTACCAATGATGGGCAAAGGCCTCATCCTACTATTCTTGAAAAAGATGCTCTTTTAATCTGACCGGCATGGTATTATCATACCCGCTCTGTACAAAAGAGATAACACCTTTTTTATCAATAACAAATAAATTTGGTAAAGCCTCTACACCATAATTCTTTGCTGCGACACCATATTTATCCAGGAGGACAGGCAGCGAGACCCCTTTTTGTTTGCAATAATCTTTAACCAGAGCATGATCTTCTTTTACATCAATAAGAAAAAATTTAACTTTGCCGTTGCATTGCTGCTCCAGGGCTTGCAATTCCGGGATTTCCTGCATACAGGGCGCGCACCAGGTGGTAAAAAAGCTGATAACCACCGGAACGCGTTCCAGATTCTTCCATGGTTGACGGGGTTCTCCACAATAATCGGATAAAAAAAAGTCTTGTCCGTTTAAATTTCTGAGGAATATGCCTGGCGCGGTATCTCCTGTTTTAAGCGGCTGCTCCTGCCCATAAAAGGTTGAAATATTTGCAAGGCAAATAAAAATCACCAAAAATATGATCTTTATAAGCAACCTGCGCCCGTTCCTGACAAAAACCTGCCTAGTCATAAACCTCGTCATACAAGTCCGGTTAAATTTCTGATATGAAGTAAAATTGATTAGCCAAATATATATTTTCTAAAAATCAAAGTCAATAGATAATCGGAAAAAGTTGATCTGTATTACATTATCCGGTTTACAGGTCAGGTTTTTTCATTACTTTATCGCACCGGGTAATATTCCCCGGCGCGATCATAAAGTGAATTATCAGGCAAACACATTCAACGGGGAATAGGCTTCCGTATTCATGCTTTGTTCACTTAACAAATTATTAAAAAGTGTATCCATCTGGTTCTCGCCAAGATATGCAGAAATAGCCTGTTGCATCTGAAAAGTTGGCGGCGCCGGGGCATTGTCCTGCATAAAGGTTTGCAGTTCATCACTATTCAAAACGCCATCGCCATCACTGTCATAGGTCGATATGGCATCTTCTGCTGTAACTGTAGAGTTTTGGGTTGCAGATACTTTATTGAGTATGGTTTGCAGTTCACTCTGATCGATACTGCCGTTACTGTTGGCGCCGATTTCGCTAAAAAATGATTCCGCATTTTCTTGTTCGGTTTTACCCAGGTTTTGCAGCATCATCAGGAGCGGATTTTCCGTTTCTTCCATACCGGATGGCGGCGGCTGCATTTGCGAAGGATGTTGTGGAGCGTTGTTTTTCATGAATTCCAGCATTTCATCTTCGCCAAGCTGGCCGTCGCCGTTGGCGTCGTATTCGGCTATTGCATCTTCAAACTCAATGGTAGCGCCGGTATCCTGGCTGAGTTTTTGCGCAATCGCGCTAAATTCGGTCTTGTCCAGGCCGCCATCGCCATTGCTGTCCAGTTTTTTAAACATTTCTGCAGGATCTCTCCCCTGCTTTACGGTACTGCTGTTAAATAGCTGTGTGTAATTGCTTATACCGCTTATACCAGTCATTTTCATTCTCCTTTAAGTTTTGGTTATTTCCCATGCATTAGCATCGGCGCAGAACGCCATTCCCGTTTATTATACCTCCTTTCATCTAGTGAACCAGGATCAGTCCAAACTGCGCGTAACCGGCTGTTCCGTATCCCTTCCATTTAGCCTGCAGGATGGGGGTAAGTCCCTATCCTGCAATTAATTATATCCGGTATTTATCACCGGCGCCGGTTAATAATGGGAAATGTTCTTTACAAGACAGGTAAGGGCAAGCTTCGTGCCCCAAATGTAGAGTAATTACGCTGCAAAAGTGAAAAGGCGGGATATAAGTTACACCAGAATGAAACGGGTTTGAATCATAAACCTTGCCGGACCGGATTATATAAATAGTGTACATATCTCTGCAAAATGTATACATCAAAGAGATATCTGAACTCATCTTTTGATTGTTGAAATTAAATCAAACTCAAAAATGGATTCCACTTTGCATAGCAAAGCTTTTGATACGGCCCAACTAACCTAACATAATTTAAAATTCGGACAAGCCGGGGGAATTTCTCCCAAAGCTCAATATGGATTCCCCGACCGGCGCTTGCGTTGATCACTCAACACAATATCGGCCTTTTTTAATAACTGACTCTTCCAGTTTTTGATCTGGTTGGGGTGAACATCATACATGGCGGCCAGTTCAGTGAGACTGCTTTTACCTAATATCAGTTGTTTGACAACCGCAGCTTTAAAGGTTCCGTCATAAATCTTTCTTTTTTTCATAGTCAATCCATTCCCGTAGATACAGAGGTTTAGCAGTTGAACAAAAATTTTTATCGTAACTTTTCAAAAATATTTCATCGTAATGTAAATCCGGCATTATTCAATTCAAATTCTGTTGATTGGGTAACCAGTTTTTTCCATTAAGAAGGACATTTTACTCTATAAAAGATAATATATTGCAAATTTTAAAACTGATTCTCATAAAAGGACTAACAAAGCAACGCATATTTTATTTAAATTAGACAACCCTTGAGCAATTTTTCTTCCCGCAAATCATGATGGAAAACAGGTGTAGACATTTTTCACCATTTTCCCGGGTTTTATTTAAAAAATTGACCAGTAACAACATAAATAACTATTGACAAAATAATAAATTATAATTATTATTATGCAGACGGACAGAAAATAATCCGGTTTACAGTAATAACTATCATTTAAATACAGTGTGACCGATTTTACAGCGAATGATATATAATTGCGTCAACCGGATAAAAATAATTAATTATCATCATTTTTTCACAACAAGAAAGGGGTTGTTATGCAAAAACCAAACCTGTCTTTTGTTTTGTTGGTGTTGTGTGTAATCGCATTGCCGTTATCGCAGAGTACAGCCGGCGAACCAGGCGCACAAATTTATGGCGGTGTGTCTATGGGTTTACCTTCAGGTTTTAATATAAACGCAGGTATTGCCGCAAACCAGATTGGCGCGAATTTAGCCGGGCTTTTCATAGGCGACAAGTACCCGAATTCGCCGCTGCTCAACGGTGCACAATTGGATTTGTACAAACCATTCAGTAAAGACGGTTCTCTAAAACACCGACTCTCGTTGATTACCGGGTACTCTGAAGTTGGGGGCGTTAGAGGGGAAAAGTTGGTATATGCCGGACTGGGTTATGCTTATCACTGGAAATTTGTTTGTGTCCAGGGTGGTGTCGGCAAACAAATACTAACGTCTAATTATGATGAGGTTAATGATGTATTTTTCTTTTTAAATTTAGGACCCTTGTTTCAGTTGGGAAATTTGTAACCAAGGCGGGATAAGCGCTGTTTTAGTTAGCAAGATCGCGCCGGGGTTGTACACCGACCCCGATGCGGAGGAAACGTAAAGGCTATGCTATCAAAAGTGCTAATTTAATTTGAATAACAGGCATGAATCAGGGGCACAGCCAATTCTTTTTGCCCGACCCAGGGTATAACCTGGGTCGATCAGGCTATTTGCAAAACAGAGTTTTGCATCCAGGTTCCGCTCCAAACCGGAGTTTGGAGCGGAGGAGTCTGGGTTGCTGAACAGCCTGCTAACCCTGAGCCGGTCAGAAATCTTCATACTCTCGAAACAAGGGGTTACACCCCATTGTTCTAAAACCGCTATTATTTATTGTACAGTAATTATTCAATCTGCGCACATCTGCGTTATCTGCGGATAATCTAGGTTCTGATCGCGCCGGGTTTATGAGACTTGGTGAAAACGCCTGTAAAAGCCTGGTTGTCAGCTCTTGAAAGTAGCTCAGATTCTACCGGACCCGGAGTACAGTCCCTTTATGGACTGTGGGCCGCCGCAGGCGGCCTCGAATCAATTTATTGTTTTAATAAAAACATATAGTTAAATGGCATGGAGCATATATGTAATAATCAGTAAGGTTTTCATGTTACAGATGATATTGGGGCCTTCGGCCCAACGCATCGCATAAAGGCGATGCACTCCACTTTTTACAGTAATATTTTTGGTTTTCACACAGTCTCTGAACCCCGGTGTGCATGAAACGTGAGGGCTGCGCCCTCATCAATTAAAAAATCCGGTTTGGCAAAGGTAATTATCCGCAGATGTCGCAGATAGACGCAGATAAAAATTTTTGCAGGGGGCTGTATTAATACCCCCAATAAGAAAAAGAGGTTCCAGGATAGAGTAAAAAAATACCTTTCATGTCATTCCGAGGAGCGAAGCGACGAGGAATCTTTTGTATTAAAAATATTGTAAAAACAAGATTTCTCGCTTCGCTCGAAATGACAAGTTTGTTTTGTGTGCTTTAGCAGATTAAATGACTTTTCTCAAATTGGGGTTTTTGAAACAGCCCCTGGTCTATATCAGAGCCATAATGCAACATTGCACAAGCTTGGGTCTATTAAAATTTGTTGATAAAACCCGGTTAAAGCGTTTCGGTTTTATCCAGATTCAGACCCGGATAAAGCAAAATGATTTACTTCCGACTATATACCATACTATATAAACAAAAAAAGCGAATCCGTGGATTCGCTTTTTTTAATATAAATACAGTGACTATTAAAAATACATTTCCCGGTAATCTTTAATATCCGCTTTCTTTTTCACATCTTCATACCATTGGCCAAAAATCTGTTGTTTGTAGCGGGCTGCCAATTGTAATTTCAGGTCTTCTTTCTGGCTTTCAAATTCCTGCATATTCATTTCCTGCTTGTCCACTACCTGCAACAGGTAATAACCGCGCGCGCCTTTAACAGGTTGGGAAAAATCACCCAATTTCAAAGCAAATGCGGTTCCGACAAATTCCGGTTCCTTGCCGATCTTGGGAACATAACCGCCCATAGCAAACAGATCAGATTCCTGCACGGACAAACTGTCCTGCGCGGCGGCCTGGTCAAAAGGCATTCCGGCTTTGATATTATCACAGGCTTTTTGAGCATGTTCGCGGGCGTTTTCCATGCTCTTGTCGTTCTTGATAGCATTAACAATTTCGCCCTTGACATCTTCAAGCTTCTTTACATGTTCAGGCTGAACTTCCGCCAGGGCTGCGACCAGGAAACCCTGTTCCAGGTTGAACACCTGGCTGATATCGCCGACATCGCTTCTCCAGGCAAAATTATTCACCCGCGTCTCCATGCCGATACCCGGTATATATGCGCCTTTTTCAAAGGGAGCGGTCTGGCTAACGGTGAGGCTTTCGGCAGCTACCACAGTTTTCAAACCGTTTTCTTTGCCAAATTCTGCAATATATTCCGCTTCTTCGCGCAAGGCTTCGCGCGTTGCCGGCGACGGCTCTATCTTTAACAGAATATGACTTGCCTTAACCTGGTCTTCGCCATTCTCTTTCTTTTTATCATAAACCTTGATGATATGCAACCCAAACTGGGTCGCTACCGGGCCGACCACTTCTCCCTTTTTAGCGGCAAAGGCAGCGTCGGCAAAGGGTTTAACCATAGCAGTGCTGTTGAAATAACCCAAATCACCGCCTTTTTCCGCAGAGCCGGCATCCTGAGAATGGAGAGTTGCCAATTCTTCAAAACTTGCGCCATTCTTTAACTGTTCCAGGATATCCTGCGCTTGTTCGATGGTGGACTGCGAGTCTGCAGGAGTAGCTTTTAATTCCAGCAGCACATAATCGAGTAGACGTTTTTCAACAACTTTATAGTCATCTTTATGGGCATTATAATACGCGGTAATTTCCTGCTCGGTCGGTTCGGCTACCGCTTTGTTGAATAAAGCGACATTATAGAATACATAATTCACTTTGACTTTACTGTTGGTTTTCATAAACTCGAGCTGAGCATCGGCATCGGTAACCACATGGGTCTCGCTGAGCAGGTTGGCCAGTTTTTGCATGGGCAGGGACGAACGCAAATATCGTTCTACTTCCAGCCAAAACTGGTCGGCAGAGGGGTTATTCAGAGCGGCCTGGTACCGGGCCATATCAAACTGGCCGGTAAGGGAATCCTGGAATGCCTCATTGCTCTTTAGAATATCCGGGGGATTGTTGAAAATTTCTTCAGTCAATTCAGAATCAGTTGTTTTCAGATTCAGGTTCTCCAAAGCGTCTTTGATCAGCAATTGCTGCACAAGCCCCTCAAATACGCGGTTTTCAAGCTGGTTTAGCTGATATCCTTCCGGGTCGGTTCCGTACTGCTCGCGATAAGCCGCCAGTTCATTCTGGTATTGCTCATTATACTGATCCAGAGTAATATCATCGCCGTTCACAGTAGCAATAACGCCGCGATGGGCGCCGCCGGACTTGAAACCGCCCATACCCCAGTCAATAATAATTGTTAACATGAATGCTACTACCAGGATCATCAACATGACCTTGGTGTTTTCGCGCATTCGGTTCATAATAGCCATAAAATTAACCTCACGTAAATATATAAAGTAAAAATTAATTGCAAAAAAACATCAATAAAGTTAAGACGATAAAGAAAAAAATGCAAGGTATTTCTTTACTATGTTCATATTTTTTAATAAATAACTTGACAATACACGCACAGAGTCGGCGTTTTCTCAAATTAGAAAAAACGAATACTTGCGTAAAAAAAATGTTTTAATTACTGGATACTGTTCAAATTTTTAGCACTAATTGCCTTGCCCGGCAGGTTAATAATTTTAATTGTAATCCTGCTTTCTGATTTTTATATTGCTTGTCGTCCGTTTAGTCAGAAAGTGTATTTATGTGTTATACCCTCAATCGGATCGTGATTTGTTTGATAATGTTAAAACTTTCTCTTATGCTCAAAGTTGAGGGAAAATCACATAAAGCGTTAACTGCCCCGGAACCCATTGATATTATGATAAAAAATTAACCCACTGGAGGAATGCAATGAGAAACAGTACAATTTTTTGCAACACTATGCTGCTTGTTACCAGTCTTTTATTATTTATTGCTGTCGCCGGCAGCGCCCAGAATTTTCGTATGACGCCCAATGATACCCTGGTTTCCCCGCGTATCTTGCCGGACAACAAGGTACAATTCAGCATCTATGCGCCGGAAGCCAAAGCGGTGCTGCTGGGCGGCTCCGACATACCCGATTTGATGCAAAACAATAAACTGACCAAAAATGCAGACGGTGTATGGACGTTGCAATTTGGCCCTGTTGCCCCAGGCGCTTATCGATATAATTTCAATGTTGACGGGTTGTCCGTAACCGATCCGCGCAATACATCAATCAGTGAATCCAACAGTAATGTATGGAGCCTGTTGTATGTACCGGGCGCGGACTTTATGGATACTCATAAAGTCCGGCATGGCGCGATAGCAGAGATAACCTATTTTTCCAAAACCCTGAATAAATTCCGCCGTATGCACATCTACACGCCGCCCGGTTATGAAATTGGCAGTGAAAAATATCCTGTATTCTATTTACTGCATGGCGCCGGTGATTGCGACGATTCCTGGTCAACCGTTGGCCGCGCCGGGTTTATTCTCGATAATCTGATCGCCGCGCAAAAAGCCAAACCAATGATCGTAGTTATGCCGGCCGGACACACCGGGCCGTTCCTTTGGGGCCGCCGCGGCAGCGATGGCGCCCGTCCCCCGGTTGATGAATTTTTACTCGATTTCACCAACGACATATTGCCTTATACGGAAACCCACTACCGCGTATTGACAGATCGTCAGCATCGCGCTATTGCCGGGCTTTCTATGGGCGGCTCTCATACCCTCAACATTGCCATACCGCACATGGAACTGTTTGCCTGGATCGGTGTGTACAGCTCCGGAATTTTTGGCATAACCGGCGGTAATAACCAATTCGGCAATGCCGGGCAGAGTTGGGAAGATGAACACAAACAGGAATTGAGTAATACCGAATTGATCAAAGGCATCAAACTGTTCTGGTTTGCCACCGGCAAGGATGATTTCTTGGTCGAAACCACCCGCGCTACCGTGGATATGTTCAAAAAACATGGTTTCAACCCGGTTTACAAAGAAACCACCGGCGCCCATACCTGGATTAACTGGCAATTATATCTGAACGAATTTGCGTCGCTGTTATTTCAATAACTAACTCTTTTTTACCGGGCAGGGAGTCAATATTCCCTGCCCGGTGTGCGGCGTTTTGACCGGTGTAACCAGGGGAAACCGGTTGCTTTATTGTTTCTACATCAGAAAAAAAGCCAGATACTATCCAGATATTTATTTAAAAACCAATTTAAGTAATATAAAAGTTAACAAACAAGTAGAATATCTTGAACTTTTTATCATAAAACACAATAAATACAGTATAAATCGCAGAAAAAATAAAATTAACTATTGCAATATTATCAAAAATTATTATATATTTAAAAATTAAGGTAATAACTTTTATCATACTCATTCGTCTTATAGTTAATATTACTTTATATAAAAATAGTAAACACAAAAAGTTAATAACAAAATCGTACACTTCTGGTTCCCAATCTCCCGATTGGGAACCCGCTTGTACAAAATCTCTGATTTGAAAGGCAAAGACCATAATAAAAATAACTGCTTGAAAGGAATTGGAGATTCCTGACCTCTCTCGTGCCTTATCAGGAGATTAAGAACGAGGAGAAAAGTTAATCACAAAATCGTAATTGGTTTAATATAAGAAATATGGCATAAAAATTGATATATTATAAGTGGAATATTTTGCTTTCCTTGCCTCACATGACATGATTTTTAAGGTTATTTTAATGGACAGAGATTTTCAACCTAGCGGTTAGAGCAAACAGGTTGTTAATAAACGAAAGCGCTTTTCTTTTAACGAATTACCGACCACCAGATAAAAAAATATTTTTATACGCGGTAGTTCCTGTATACCGGTAACAACCAGAAACCTGCGCTGGTTCATAACAGGTCATTTTAGCAAAAAACATAACTGTAAAGGATCACGACCATGATACGAAAATTCCCATTTCTATCCTTTTCAAGTGTTTTGCTGTTATTCCTCCAGATCAATCTAGTCTTCGCGCAGAAAAAAGCTCTTGAAGAGTTGCTGAACATGAGCCTGGAAGAGCTATCCAATATCCAGGTGATAACTGCCTCCAAAATCCCTCAAAATATAGAAACCGTGCCCGCCACAGTCCGGGTGATAACGACAGAGCAGATCGCCAATAACGGCTACCTGACCCTTGAAGAAGCGCTTGCTGATCTGCCCGGCATGCAATTCCGCAACATAAACGGCTTTAACAGTTATGTTTTTATGCGCGGAGTACCCAGCCAAAACAACCTCATTCTGGTGCTGGTTGACGGCATACAGATCAATGAACTGAATTCCGGCGGATTTTACGGCGGCGGACAATACAATCTCCAAAACGTTGACCGGATTGAAATTGTCTATGGCCCGGCATCGGCGCTATATGGCACCAATGCCGTTTCCGGTATCGTCAATATTATTACTAAATCTCCCCAAACCCATACAGGCCTGGATCTGTATGCACTATACGGCACTTTTAATACGGTCAACGCCGGTTTTAATTATGGGCAATGGTCGAATGAGCGAGACCTGGGCTGGCGGATTTCCGGTATGTTCAAAACCACGCAAAAAGCCAATCTCAAAGGCGCTGCCGGTGATAATAACTGGTCCGATAACATGGAGAATTTTGAGGACGATTATTCCATTGACGCCAGGTTAACCTGGCGCCGCTTTGACTGGGGATTAAATTATCAAAACAAGCAGACTTCGACAGCCACATATAACAAAGCCATTGGTACTCATTACCTCGATACGGATACATACTGGAACATTCGTTTTATCAATTCCTGGCTCAGGCACAATATCGAGATCAATAAAAAGATCAGCATTGTTACCCAGGCTTATTATCGCAATTCTACGGTGATGGATAATTCCGTTCTGATTGTTACAGACACATCGCAAGTTGGGTATTACCGGCCCAATCAGCTTGCAGGCATTGAAAACCTCGTAAATTATAATCCGACCCCAAAATCTCAGTTTATTGCAGGGATCGTATATGAATATGAAGAACTGGCGCATGGTTATTCGAACACATCCAGTCCCGCACCCAATATTCGCCCGCTCAGGCCGCCCAAACCGGATATGGATGAAAATACTTTATTCAGTATTTATGGACAATACCGCTACAAGATCTATAATTCATTAAAACTGTATGCCGGCGCCCGCTTTGATAACAGCAGTATTTATGACCAGGTAGTAACGCCCCGGTTAGGGTTGGTATTTAATAAAAATCATTACACCGGCAAATTACTCTACACCGAAGCATTCCGGGCGCCCAAAGCCTGGGACTATACCGACGGTGTAGGCAATCCAAACCTCAAACCGGAAGAGATCAGTTCCCTGGAATTTTATTCCGCATATAATTTCAAGCCAACAATGCGGGTAGATATTTCTGTGTTTAGGAATTTTATTTCCAATAAACTGGTCAAAGAGAATACACAGAATTCCTGGCGCTGGATCAATTATGGCGAATTGCACACCAACGGCTTGGAACTGACCCTGGAATATGAAAAACAGCCGCTGCAAACCTGGTGCAATTACTCATTAAACCGCTCACTTGATGAAAACGATGCATTCATTCCCGAAATCAGCAAACATCAGTTTAATGCAGGATTGCATTACCGTATCACACAAAAATTACGTTTTACAGTAAACGGCCATTATTACGGAGAAAGAAAGAATCCCCGTGTTATTCAGTCCACCGGCAGCGATATGATTAAAGCAGCGCTGGTTATGAATGCCTCCCTCGCCTGGCTGCTGAATGACCAACTGGAAATCCGTTTGTTCGGTAAAAATATTCTGGATGCTGAATACTATCACACTTCAAACTTGCCTCCGGACCGCTATCGACAGCCGCAGCGCAGTTTAACAGTTCAGGCCAATGTTCATTATTAGAAAAGCAATACTGACCAGAAATTACGGTAGCATTAAATGAAAATGAAATTATTAACAATTGTATTCATCATTACGGGTTCCCTGGCCATCACTAGTGCAGCGCCTATGCAAAACCAGGATTATACCAACAATATAAAAGCGGCATTTATATATAATTTTACCAAATATCTGAGTTGGGCCGAACAGGATTACCCGGTCTTTACCATAGGCGTCATCGGTAACAGCGCTATCATCCCCCCGTTACAGGAAATCGCTCAGCAACGCCGGGTTGAACAAAAAGAAATTATAATTAAACAATATCAGGATGCAGCGCATATTGACCAATGTGATATACTATTCATTCCCGAATCAGGCAAAAATCAATTGACGGAAATAACTGCCAGGCTGCAAGGTAAAAACACTTTACTCATTAGTGAAATTAATGGCGCACTGGCTGATGGAGTGATGATCAATTTTTTAAACATTGAAGAGACCATCAAGTTTGAAATTAATTTAAAGGCGATGAATGAGATGAATTTTCATCCCAGTTCACAGCTTTTAAAAGTAGCCGTTCGGGTTATTGAATAGGAGGACGACCAATGAAACATGGAAAATATTTTTCCATAAAAAACAAATTGATCCTCATTCAATTGTTGACCACCTTTTCCGTACTGTTATTTTATAGTCTATTCCATATATTACGTGATTCCCGTTTTTATATGGATTCAGCAAAACGGGAACTCTATTCCATGACGGAATTGCTTGGCTCTAACTGTATCTCCGCCCTGCATTTTATCGACCGGCAAACGGCAGGTAACATTCTTGCTACGCTAGCGGTTCAGGAACAAGTTTTCAATGCCTGGATCTTTGATGCTGAAAACAACCTGTTTGCCGAATATCATAAACCGGGTCATGAAAATCAAAGTCCGGTAGCGTTATTATCAGATTCAATAATCGTGCAAAATGAAGATATGACTATAATAAAGCCGGTTCAGGATGATGGCGAGGTAATCGGCTATATATCCATTCGTTACAGCTTGCAGAGCTATAAACAGATCATTGCGAAAAGTAAGACCAATTCCCTGGTCATTTTTTTCATCGGTATGGGCGCCGCTTTGTTGCTGGCGGTGGTTACGCAAAGAACAATTTCCAATCCCATATTAAAATTACTGGCGAATATGAAAAAAATTTCCGAGACCGGAGATTATTCAATTCGCCCGACAAAGGAGCGGGATGATGAAATCGGTTCGCTTGCGGATGGTGTGAGCGAAATGCTCTCGCAGATACAACTCCGCGAGGAGGAAAGAAACCGGTTCGACCGCGCCCTGCAGGAAAGCGAAGAAAAATATCGCAACGTTGTGGAACGGGCTAATGACGGGATCATCATTTTACAGGATGGCGTTTTCAAGTATGTTAATCCCAGCCTGTTAGAAATGGCGGAATGTTCGGAACAGGATTTACTCGGCATTCCCTTTTCACGGTTTGTGCCGCCGGAAGAATTATCAAAAATCGTAGCTAATTTTAACAAGCGCATGGCGGGAGAACCGGTGCCAACCATGTATGAAACACGCTTTTTGACCAGCAAGGGTAAAACCGTCGATGCCGAAGTAAATGCCGGTTATATCACATTTGAAGGTAAACCTGCGGACCTGGTGATGATACGCAATATTACGGAAAGAAAGATCATCGAACAGGAACTTGAAAAGCACAAGGAACGGCTCGAAGATATGGTAGCCGAACGGACGGCGCAATTAGAGGCGGCCAACGAGCGCTTGCTGGAACTGGATCGCATGAAATCCATGTTCCTGGCTTCCATGAGCCACGAGTTACGCACGCCGCTGAATTCTATTATTGGCTTTACCGGCCTGCTGCTTATGGAGTTGGCCGGCGGTCTAAATCCAGAACAAAAAAAACAACTGGAAATGGTGAAAAGCAGTTCTTCGCATTTGCTGGAGTTGATCAATGATATTCTGGATATTTCTAAAATCGAATCGGGCAAGGTGGTCCTGGCTATTGAAAGTTTTGATTTGCTGGATGTCGTCCATGAGGCGCTGACTGCCATACAACCTTTGGCTGCAAATAAAGGGTTAAAAGTATTAAGTTCAGGAGCACATAAAATCAGGATAACCAGCGACCGGCGCCGGGTCAAACAAATATTAATGAATCTGGCCGGAAATTCAGTCAAATTCACCGAACAGGGCTATATCGAAATGACGGTTAATACCGAAAATCAGCAAACAGTAACAATAAATGTTAAAGATACCGGCATTGGCATTACAGAGAAGGATTTGGAAAGATTATTCCATCCCTTCCAGCAAATAGATATGACATCAACCAAAAAATATGAAGGCACCGGTTTGGGGTTATATCTTACTAAAAAACTGGCCATACTATTACAGGGCGATATATCTGTAATCAGCCAATATGGCAAAGGCAGCACATTCTCGATTTCATTGCCGGTAGAGTGGAAAGAGGAGTTGAGTAATGAAAAAAATTTTAATTATTGAAGACAATGAAAAAAATTTGTACCTGCTGCGCTTTCTTATCGAAAAACTCGGCCACCAGGTCATAGAAGCCCGCGACGGACAGGCCGGCGTTGATACTGCCGTTGCCGAAAAACCGGATATCATTTTAATGGATATACAGCTGCCGGTTATGGACGGCTATGAAACCACCCGGCAAATTCGTAAAATGGCTGAATTTAAAGATACTCCAATTATCGCCATCACCTCTTATGCCATGGTTGGCGACCGGGAAAAAACACTCGCCGCCGGCTGTACAGACTATATTGAAAAACCGATCCAACCGGAAAGTTTTATTAAGCACATTCAAAAATATTTTTAAAGGAACCGGTATGAAAATTCTCATAGTCGATGATATGAAAGAAAACCTTTTGCTGCTCAATACGCTGTTAACCGGTTTTAGGCATACGGTTGTCCAGGCAATGAACGGCCAGGAGGCATTACAAAAGCTGAAAAACGACTCTTTTGATATGATCGTATCCGATATACTCATGCCGGTGATGGACGGTTACGAGCTTTGTCAAAAATGTAAAAGCGACCCTGACTTACACCAAATTCTTTTTATATTTTATACCGCGACCTATACGGATAAGGAAGATGAAAAGTATGCAATGCAACTGGGCGCCGACCGGTTTTTGATCAAGCCAATGGATCCCGGAGATTTTATGACGGCAATACGCAGTGTTGCGCAAAAAGCCGAACAGCATAAAATCCCTCACCGGGAACCGGCAATTTCGGACATTGAGACAATAAAAAAACACCGCGACCGGCTTTTGAATAAACTCGGTAAAAAAGTTGATGAACTGAATATTGAAATTAGTGAACGAAAGAAAGCGGAAGAAAAATATTGGCAATTAATTGAATCGACGCCTCATGCGATCATGATCCACAGTGATGGTAAAATTATTTATTCTAACCAGGCCGGGTTCCGCTTACTGGAAGTTGATAATGGTAAAAAACTTGTCGGCAGAAATTTGCTTGATTTCATACATTCTGACTATCATGAGCAATTTAAGGAAAAGACTGAATTATTGCTCACCGGAGCGACTCTGTCAAAATCTTGTCATGGACAATTCTTAACTATAAATGGAACGAGTATTGATGTTGAAGTAACCTGTTTACCAACCATTTATAATGGCAAGACAGCTATTCAATTGATCATTTGGGATATTACTGAACAAAAAAAAGCTGAAAATATTCTGCGTAATAATGAAGCGCAACAGGCAATTGCCATGAAAATTGCCAAACTGGGGTATTGGGAATACGATGCAGTAAACAAAATATTCACCTTTAATGATGCCTTTTATTCGATCTATCATACTACAGCGGAAAAAGAGGGCGGTTTTACCATGCCTGCTCTACAATATTTTAAAAAATTTATTCACCCTGATGACCGGCGCCTGGTCGAAAATACCATGAACGAGTTTTTGCAAACAGGCAATACAGAAAAAAGTTATCAGTTTGAACACCGGATCATCTATTCAACCGGAGAGACCGGAACTATCACCGTGCATTTCAATATCATCAAAGACCAGCAAGGCCGCATCGTCAAACTGCTTGGCGCCAACCAGGATATAAGCGAACGTAAAAAGATTGAAAGCTCCTTACAGGAAAGCGAGGAACGCTATCGTATGATCGCCGATCACGTCGGCGATGTGGTTTGGCAACTGGATCCGACTTTACATTTTGTTTATGTCAGTCCGGCTGTGCAGCATGTATTGGGGTATACAATAGAAGAGACTCTGGGAGAACTGGTAACCGACTATCTGAATGAAGATGAAATGCAAAAAATGAAACAAGTGATCCAGAAGCGGATGACTTCTCCCCTCACTCCGCCCACTCCAACCCAATATAAAATGAAACATAAAGATGGACATTGGGTGGATGTTGAAGTTGTTTCTTCTCCTGTGTTTACCAAAAATGGTCAATTTTCCGGTTTTGCCGGGATTACCAGGGATATTACCGAACGCAAACGGGGGGAAAAGGCGCTTGAAGCGGCCAACCAACGCCTGAGAATTTTGCACCGCATCACTGAAACAGTGCACAAGAGCCTGGAATTAAATGTTATTTTTAGTTCCATAACCCAAGCAGTTGTTACCGAAATGGGCTTTTCAACAGCAATTGTAGTCACTCTTGATGCAGATGGAGAAATTTATCGTGTGCGGTCACTAATTTCCTCTAAAAAGTATATGGCGCAAATAGATAAATTAATGGGGCACCCGTTTAAAAATCTGTCATTCCCTGCCAATCGCATTATCAAAGCAGCCCAAAATACCACTGCAACCGGGGAAATGATCATCAAAAGCCGTCTCTATCACATAGCCTGTCCGCCGTTTAAAAAAATTGTTTGTGAACAGATGCAAAAACTCAGCGACAGTAAAAGCTACATCCTCGCGCCCCTGGTGCTTTCCGGAAAAACCTTGGGGGCATTGGTCGTTTCCAGCCCCAAAACAATAAATGAATTACAAGATGCCGACCTGGAAATGCTTGGTACGTTTGCCTCTACAGCTGTTCAGGCAATTGCCAATGCCGGGTTACTCGCGGAAACCAATAAAGCCAAAGAGCAAATCCAGGACAATTTAGAGGAAAAAGAGGTGCTGTTACGTGAATTATATCACCGCACCAAAAACAACATGCAGGTTATTGCTTCCATGCTGCGTATTCATGCCAGCCGCTTGAAGGATGAAAATCTCAAACGTATTTGCTATGATGTGGAAAATAAAATACTATCTATGGCAATTGTGCATCAAAAATTATACGAATCACAAAACTTGTCGCACCTGAATTTGAAAGAGTATTTTAACAATTTGCTGGAACTGCTGGCAAACAGTTTTGCCGCCGACCACATAAAATTCACCCTTGAAGGCGATGATGTTAAAGTATTGATCGATACCGCCATCCCCTGCGGCTTGATCCTCAATGAGTTGATCACCAATTCAATCAAGCATGCCTTTCCGGACAATCGTGAGGGAGAAATAAAAGTCAGATTATACCTGACCCGTAAAAATGAATTGGTCATACAAGTTGCCGATAACGGCGCCGGTTTGCCGCCGGGCTTTAATTTTAAAAAGGATATGCGATTGGGGTTGGAATCTGTAATTGTACTGGTGGAACACCAGTTACAAGGCAAGATCAATTTTAAAAACCATAACGGCTTGTATTGCAAAATTGTATTGAAAGAAGAATTGTATCAACCGAGAATATAATATGAACAACAAAATCAAAGTATTGATAGCAGAAGATGAAGCAATAACCGCGATGAGTTTGAAAATTGATCTGGAATGTCACGGTATTGCGGCCTTGCCGCCGGTTGCGACCGGTAAGGATGCCGTACATCTGGCCTGTAAAGAAAAACCCGATCTTATTTTAATGGATATTCGCCTTAATGAAGATATGGACGGTATTGAAGCCGCTGCAGAAATATTAAAGCATCACAACATTCCGATTATTTTTATGACCGGCTTTACCACCGATACTATAAAAAAACGCGCTATAAAATTGCACCCACTCGATTTCCTCGAAAAACCCTTGGATATGAACAGAGTAAAGCAGCTCATAGACAACATATCTTTAGAAGAGAATACGCTGTAAATAAATATTACACCTGTTTTCCGGGGGAAAAGTATTTCTGTATAGCAACACTTACCGACACTATTTTTATATTGACTGTGAATTGAATCAGCACATACTTTGCTAAAAAATTAATTTTAATCTTGAATTTTTCAGCAATTATTTGTTTATTAGAATCAGTTAAATAATATTTTGATTTGAACAAATTTCATTAACCCTGATTCTGATGTTGCTGAATCACCAGGCACCCGCTGTAAAATCTGATTACTATTGTAACACCAATCATCACGGAGGAAAAATGTCAAGAGTAAAATTTTTAATTGTTTGTTTGCTTTTTATTGTTAATTACAGTTACAGCCAATCCCCATCCTTTAGGACCTTTATGAATCCGGTCATACCGGGCGATCACCCGGATTGTACGCTATCAAAATTTGGCGACGATTTTTACACAACCGGGTCGTCATTCAATCCCACCCCGGTCATCTATCATTCAACCGACCTGGTGCACTGGGAAGCCATAGCGCAGCCGGTTTCGCCGTCATGGAGTTTGTATGGCGATGCCCCGGCCGGCGGCTGCTGGGGAGGTCACCTGGTTTACTATAATAATAAATACTGGCATTTTTTTGGGAAAAATGCCATCATGTACTATGTTACCGCCAATGATCCGGCCGGGCCATGGAGCCATCCCCCGGTGGCCTTGACTTGTCCGCCGGAGCTTCCCGGTTTGGGTATGGATAATTCAATTTTCATCGATGATGATAATTCCTGGTATCTGCTGGTGAAAAACGGCCAGTCTGTAAACTGGATCGTACAACTGGGAGATGACGGTCAACCGTACGGAGCACTCTACAACCTGAGTTGGCTCAATCCGGCGCCGGGCTATCCCTACAGTTGGGCGGAAGGCCCGGTAATGTGGAAATACAAGGGTTACTATTATTACTGTTTTGCCATAAATCTGGCCGGGGGACAAAAGGTAATGCGCAGCGCCACCCTGACCGAAGATCAGTCCTCATGGGAAATGCTGGGTGACTTTTTTAATGAATCCGATCCGAAAAAATCATCCGCAATTTTCCAGGGACCAAATCACAGTTCCTCTGCTATAATGCTGGAAGATAGCACCTGGTGGGTTATTTATCATGCCAACGCCAAGGCCGGTTCCAATGAATGGCATGGCATTGGCCGCCAGGGATTGATCAGTCAGGTGCGGTATAATGAAGCTGGCAAACCCACCGCCGATTATTGTACCAACGAGCCGCACACTGCCCCGGCTTTACCCAGCAGCGGCATCCCCTGGATGGTGCCGAAATCGGATTTCTTTACCGCTGAGAAACTGAATCCCGAATGGTCTTTTCTTGGTTACACCCCGGATGGCACCTATTCTCTTACCGCTCGGCCCGGCTGGTTCAGGCTATCGCCCAAAGGCAAGGAAAATACCATTATTAAAAATGATGCCGAACATAATTATTCGCTCATAACCCGGGTGGATTTCAATGCTGCCGCTACAGCAGACCAGGCCGGTTTGTGGATATTTAACGGCCCGCAAACCCTGTTCGTCAAACTCTACAGCACGGTTAACACCGCCGGCAATAAAGTGATAGCGTTCAGTTTTGACGCTACCTATTATGAAACGCCGAACACGGCCGGTAATATTGTCTGGCTCAGGCTGATCCGCATCAATCATGTTGTATACGGGTATTTCAGCGCCGATGGTGTCACCTGGTCTCCGGTAGGCGAAAGCATTAATGTTGCATCAATGGATAAAGAACATCCTAATTTTAATGACTTTACGGGTAACCGCCAGGGTATCTATGTCAAAGGTAGCCCCGCTGATTTCGATCTGTATATCTACCGGGACGCCTACTCGCCCATCCTCGCCGAATGTCCCGCCAATCAGTATGGGGTTACAGCATCAACGAAAAAAGACGGCATCAGGATCCTGGATAATATCCACAATACCGACTGGGCCTTGTATGCCGGCATGGAATTTGGCAATAACGAATATGTAAAAACCCCGGCCATGCTTGAAGTGATTGCTTCGAGCGATGCAAACGGCGGCCTGATAGAAGTATGGCTCGACTCTCTAGATACCGGTACCAAGGTCGGTGAATGCGTCATTACCGGCACCGGCAGTATGAAAACATTCAAAACATTTACAGGAACAGTCGCTCCCATAACCGGGCGGCATGATGTGTATTTAAAATTCACCGGCACAGGAGAGGACAAGCTATTCCAGCTAAAATGGCTGCGCTTTTTAACCGAAAGCGAAGTTGCCACCTCTTTAGGGGAAAATCAACCCCCGAAACGACCGATTGAAAACTCTTTGCAGCAGAACTATCCCAATCCCTTTAATCCGACAACCGAGATTAATTTCTCGATAGCCGAACCATCCTTCGTTTCCCTCAAGGTTTTTAATTTATTAGGGAAAGAAATAAATGAACTGGCCGGTAAAAGCTATACCGCAGGACGGCATTCGGTAACGTTCGACGCCTCAAACCTTGCCAGTGGTATCTATTTTTATAAATTAAACACCGGACATTTTTTGCAAACTAGAAAGATGTTCCTGGTAAGATAATTATTATATAGAGAAAAATACTACTTGTACAAAGTATCTTTACGTTGTCATATCTATATCACACAAAAATATTGGAACAAGGGGGTGCACCCCCTTGTTCTGATATACGGATAATGAAGTTTTCTGTATTTTAAAAAGTCATTTCCCGGGAGAAGAAAATATGCCGCATACAGAAATTGAAAAAGTCCTGCGTTTCGGCATGACCGGAGTAATGGTCAACATGGCCGGGGTACTACTCTCCGGGCCATTGGGACTTTTAGTGGTAACACAAACACACCCGCAGCCTGCCTGGCAGGACGCCCGGCTGTTTCTGGAATATTATCACCCGGTGCAAACCCTGCCGTTCTTTGCCGGCATTGCCCTGGTGCTGGGATATGTTATGATGATAGCGGCAATTCACCTGGTTGCCGCCAAACCACAGCGGCCATTAACCCTGACTGCTGCAATGCTCACCGCGGCGTTTGCCACGCTTATTTTCTTTAACTATATTAACCAGACCACCTTTGTTCCGGCGCTGGTTAAAAATTATCAACCGGATTATGACCCGTTAATCGCGGCGTTCTCGTTCTCGAATCCCAATTCATTATGCTGGGCTATAGAAATGTGGGGTTATGCGCTGCTTGGACTCGCCACCTGGTTTGCCGCGCCGGTTTTCAAGCGTACAAAATGCGAAAAAATCACCGCCTGGCTGATGATCTCCAATGGGGTGATCAGCATTGCCGGGGTTGTTTTTGTATCCGGCAACCTGGCCTGGGTGTTCACCCCGGCAGGGCTGGCGAGCTATGCAGTCTGGAATGCGCTGGTTTTTGTCATGGCGGTGTTTATTTATATTTCATTCCGGCAACGCGCAACTGCTTTACAAGCTGAAAATAACTCAACAAGGCCGGCAACACCACCTGAAAATAATTGAAAAACCAACGGGATTTTATGATCGAACCGCAAACATTCCGCGCAGTTATTGAAGAAGGCAGCCATGGCGGCGCCTATGTAACGATCCCTTTTGATGTAGAGAAATTATACGGACAAAAACGGGTTCCGGTTAAAGCATTCATCGACAGCGAGCCGTACCGCGGCTCGTTGGTGCGCATGGGCGGGCCGGCTCATATTTTGGGGATATTGAGAGGCATACGGGACAAGATCGGCAAAGACATTGGCGATGAAGTAGAGATCATACTGGAACATGACATCGAACCGCGCCGGGTTACGGTGCCGGCGGATCTTAAAGCCGCGTTGGTTGGCGAACCCGAAGCGGAGACTGCCTTTACCCAGCTTTCTTACACCCATCGAAAAGAGTATGTGCAGTGGATCGAGGAAGCCAAACGTCCGGCCACCCGCGTGGAACGGATCAACAAAACGATTGCGATGCTGAAAAAGGGTTGAATTTCTTTATTGTAGAAAAACCCCGTAAAGGATTAAAATAACCGGTCAACAGGCACCCTGGTTTTATTCGATTATTGTTTCTTTAATACTCGTTTCTCTAATAATAAAAACCTTTTACATCCACCCTGCCCCTTTGATCAAACTTGATTCCCTCCATTTCCAGCAATTTGCGCTTCATTGCCGGGCCGCCCTGGTACTCGCCGGTTGATCCGTCCGAACGAACGGCGCGGTGACAGGGAATAATAAGCGGAAACGGATTGGTAGCCAGCGCTGTGCCAACAGCCCGGCCGGCCCCGGCATGGCCGATATGCGCGGCAATGCGCGCATAACTGCTCACTTGGCCGCGTGGAATGGCGTGCTCAGCGCGCAGTACTTTTTGCTGAAAAGGTGAGCATAAATCCAGCCTTATGCAGTCGAGGGAAAATGTAATCTCCCCGCCGTTTAAAAAAGCGACCAATTGCCCGGCAACATCATCAATATCTACACAAGATGATATAGCGATATTGGGATAAAGACTTGTTACCGCCTGTCCCGCCGGGACTCCCGGCCTGGAAAGGATGCCTCGGACAATCACGGGCCGCCCGTCGGTTTCATTCCACAATAAGGCATATTGCCCAAACGGCGTATCACAATAATGGCAAAAAAACAGGGCATTGGGAATAATTGGCATAATCATTTTCCATTTTTATAAAAACCTGTTATCGGCTTTTTTTGTACGGGACTGCTGTTTGTTCTTTTCCAGCCAACCGCAGCGGCTGCGTAGCACGTGGTCAAACTCTTTGACAAACGGTTTAATATCCAACAACGGGGTGCCGTCCAGCATATCCACACCGGAGACGGACAATAAAGCGCCTGCAATTTTCAACAATTTTACTACTGAAATGCCGATGGCATTGGGCCGTTTGGGCGCGCGGGTAGCAAACACTCCATGCGGAACGTCATCCATAAATGGCGTTACACACAGGGAAAACCCGACAGAACGGTTAAAATGATATAACAGGATGATATGCGAAAAACCGTCCAGATCCAGCAATCCTTCCAGATATTCACTATAAACTTCAACAGTCCCGATTATTCCCTGAGCCCCGCCGGGCTGGATCGGCGTTCCCTCGCGGGTTTTATGTGGGGTATGAATGATTCCTATTGGACTGTAACTGACGATTTGATCCGTCATTTCTCTCTTCTCAAGTCGTATTACTGTTTATTCTTTCCGGCACAGAACGGCGCCACCTGCGCCGGGTGAATGTGAATGGTTTTCCACACCTTGCCGGTAATGTAAGGCTCATGATCCAGCCATTGTTTTTGCATGGCCTCGCGGGACGGGAAATCGCACACGATCATCGACCCGGCCATTACCCCGGCATCATTCAAAATAGCGCTGGCGTAGAGCCACTCGCCGCGCTCGTACATAGCCAACGCCCCCTGCAAATGGGCCTGGCGCGCCGCCAGTCGCCGGTCCAGCGCACCGGCATCGGTATCGTCATAAGCGATGATAAGGAATTGCATGGTTTTCTCCTCGATCTTGATTATTAACAAGGATACGGTAATGATACCCAGGGAACCGTAATGACCATTTTTTTATGCCCGACGGTTTCATACTGCGTGCATTTAATCCTTTCCCTGCCCAGGTACAAAGTTACCTGCATGGTCGGTTTGCACTTAAAAGTAACGCCCTGTAAATCATTGGGCGTTACCTGGTACGAATTATTTAGGACAGACAATTGAGGTTCAATGAATATATCTGCCTGGTTGCCATTAGTTATTATCTTGTAATTTATATTACGACTTACTTCATAGTATTTCAACAGCCGCGCGGTGGTGGTGACCAGCAGAATTTTATCCTTATGCAAAGCGGACAGGTATTCCAGGCTCCGGCGTACCTCTGCCGGTATGCCGGTTTGGATGTTCAATCCATCGCAAATATGAGTATACAGGACTAAATACCCCTGGTTTGCGATCAGCCGATGCAGATATTTAGGATCAAGCTGCCGCGCCAGGTCCGGCAAATTTGTGGTACTCTTGCCGCCCCAGGGATTGATCCATCTCTGGAATTCCCAAATTCGGGAGCCGTCCTGCAGAGTGGTTTGCCACATCAAACGGTTTTGCAGGTCAAAGGGCGATTCAGGCAGGTTGCGATATTTTGTATAACGCAGCGCTTTTTGCAGGTTGTTCTTGAAATAAACACCCGGATTGTTGGCAGCATCCTGACCTAGAATATGCGTGGTTTTGCCGAGTCCGAAATAACGAATGCCATATTCCTTGACAAGATTGAAATGATATTCCGGCGCCGAGGGGACAGCGCCAAAGAATGTGGGCCAATAACCGATATTTTGGGTATTGCGTTTATTGCCATGATTGACCCAGACCGGTAATTTGACGCCTAGTTTTTCCAGTTCGTCCAAAGCGGCAAGGGCGTGTTCCCGTTTAAATCCGCCCTCGTTAAAATTACCAAAAGTATGCAGGGTATCGATATGACCGGATTGCATCAATTCCACCAGGCGGGCGGTATATGTATTTCGCTCTTTTCCCGTGCCGTTAAACCAGGAAACCTGTGGAGTAGTGGTATTGTTATAAAACCAGATGCTGTTAGCCGTCTCAAGTGCCAGTCCCTTGCCGATAGGAGTCTGCCGGTCGCTGTTCAAATAATCCATCATGGTGGTATAGCACTCACCGGAACAGGTATTATCCAGGTCGCTGTTTATAGCCATTGCGGCTTGAAAAGGCCAGGGGAATTTTCTTAATTTAATATCCGGCATAATCCCCTGCCCTATTTCCTGTAAGCTTTAACGGTAGCCGGAATACCCACGGCTATGGCGTTTTCCGGTATATCGTGGGTGACCACGGCGTTGGCGCCAATGACCGCGCCGTTACCGATGGTTACACCGGGCAGTACTATGGCCTGCGCGCCAATGTACACATCAGAGCCGATGATGACATCTTTTTCCGTGGCTTCCTGTTCGATATAGGGTATACCTTTTTTAAAGCCATGATTGGAGGCGGTGATAAAGGCGCCGGGACCAATGCCGGTATAATCACCGATGCGGATCACCGATTTTTCACCGGCCATTAAATAGGCATGGCGCTGAATGATAACGTTCTCACCCAGAAAAATATTTTCCGGAAAGGCAAACACAGCATTCGGACGAATGCCTGTGCCCTTGCCCAGCTTGCCAAAATTAATAATACCCCAGACATTATCATTCAGAAACATGACGATGAGATGCTTTAACTGCAACCACAGGTGTTTGGAGGTGAATATACGGATATATTTAAAACGTTTTGCCATAAGGTTCTCCAATTTGTCGGTTGCCAGACTGTCCGCCAGGTTCATTAAAACATAGCACTACACTTCCTGACTCGCAATTGACCCAGTTACCTGGCAGGGGTGAGATCAATTCATTAATATATTGAATATAGTTCTCTTTTTGTAGATCATCAACAAAATTATTACGATTCAGATAGAATAATTTATAAAATTCAATAAATCAATCAAAAAGTGGTGTTAATCTTAAATCAAAAGGAGCAGCTGGTGGAATATTATCAGAATTTGGAAGAGGAGCTGGGGGTTGTATTGGTTGGGGTAACTCTAAATTATCAATAAACTCTTGAGTAATTGTAAAACCTGTATCTTCATTGCTAAAATCCGTAATATTTTCAAAATTACTATTAATAATATGTAGTGGTAAAAATAATAAAAATGTAATTGAACTTATTGAAATAAATGGTATTAATAAGTTATTCAAAAATAATTGTAATATATTAAATAAAAAACCTGCATTAATTATCATATCACTATTTGTATTATCATATTTATAATAATTACTCCTTATTTTGCTAATTTTTTTCAATTCTCTCTTAACTAATTTTTTTTCTTTAGTATAAACCTTGTTTAAAATAATCGCTGCCCAAAAATTATTAGCATTTTGTTGACAATAATAATATAAATAATTATTAGTTTCCATTATAATGTTTCGTTAAAATTAATGATTGATGTTAAATTATTATAAGCTAACCATTGTTCAAAAAGTAAGAAAAGTTCTGAATTAATTTGTTTATTTTTATTATCAACTATTACTTGAATATTTTCTGCATTTTTAAACTCATCTTTATTTTCATTCAATGCTAGTAATAAATTAGGAAATCGATTTGTCTCATATAATATACTAAGTGGTTCTCCGCTTTTAATTAAATATATTACATCACTGTTATAAGACTTCGAAAACATAACTATTAACATATCATTAGGTAATTCTGATGTAAATCCCGAACCATTGGCAACATCTCTAAACTCGAATAAACTTGAAAAAGAACTTTGTGAATTATTAAAATTTTGATTTACTCCAAATACTATTGATGCAATAATAAAAACGTATGATAATAATGTAAATAAGTCAACTAATGTCTCAAAATTATCCTCACTTGTGTAATCTTCTTTTAATTCATTTTTAGAAAAAAAATGATTATTATTTTTATATTTCACTTATTCTTTTCTCCTGTATTGAAATTAAAAATAATAATATCTATTTTTGAAAATATTGAATTGTTCAATTTTTGCAATATTATGGATACAATTCGTATTATTAAGCCAATAAAAGTAGAAACCATAGCAATTTGAATTGACTCAAAAAAAATGTTTAAATTTTGGACTTCCCTAATTATTGGATTTAAACCTACGATTAGTGATGAAATTGTTAGTAAGAAACCCATTGCTGGTCCAAGAATTTGTAAAAACTTATATCTAATTTCATTTTCCATGTAAAGTTCAGTTAATTTTATTTTTACTAATTCAATATTATTATATTTTAAATATATTTTGTTTATGTATTTTTCTAGTGAACTTCTTTTCCAATTATACCACATTTTAATTATTAATTCATTAATTAATATAAAAGTATATAATGAAAAAAAAGTTAAAATAAAATTTCCAATTGGTTCATTAAATTTTAGTAAAACATTTGAAATAGTTTTTGTAATATAATGTCTATTTGAAAACTCTTTATTTTTTGAAAAGAAATTGTTTTGGTAAAAACTTTTTAAGTTTTGTTTTTCGTTATCAATATATATTTTTGTTATTTTTAAATTATTGAAATCATTAAAATTTAGAGTTATTCTTTGTTTGGCATAATCATTTTTTAATATTTCCGCAGATAATAAATTTTCAATAATACAAGAATTTAATTTTTGCTCAACTTTTTTTGAATTAATATCTATACCAATTCCTTTTGTTGTTAATACGGGATACATTGAATAACTTTTAATAAAAACATTATTGTTAAAAAATATTTCACACGTATTGAATGTTTTTTTGATCTCAATCTGAAAAGAATTCGAACGTCCCTTTATTAAAATCGAAGGATTAAAATTGGGTAAATAAATAATAATTATTGATGTAATAAAAATTGAAATCATTAAGTAAAGTGTATTTTTTAAACTTATCCTTTTTAAAAGGAAATTGATTATAGTTTTTAATGACATCTTTTAACCCTTTAAAAATATTTGACATTTATTTTAAAATTTAAAATAAAAAAACAAAATATTGCCCAATAAACAGTTAATATCATGCTTTTATTTACATCTTTTCCCCAAATTATTTAGTTTCGTTTTTAAATAATACAAAGAATAAAAATAAAAATCAACAAATTATTAAAATAAAATATTTAAATTTTTCCCCTCTTCCCCACCACAATCCCCTTTTGCCGCTCTTTGCCGGACAGGGTCTTTTCCACAAACAACTTTTCGCCTGTGAATGGATTCTGCTCCGTATAGTACATGAGACTGGAATACGTGGAGGGCGTGGGCGTAAAGATCTGCACCTGCTCCGGCGCTATGGCCAACTGCCGCGAGGCGTACTCTTTTAACGCGGCCATCTCTTTGTCCGTGCAGCCGGGATGAGCGGCGATGAAATAATAAGTGAGGTATTGCTCCTTGCCGGCTTCTTGTGTATATTTCTGAAACAGCTCTTTAAATTTGCGCAAGGAAGCGGAACCGGGTTTGCCCATCAACGCCAGCACCCGGTCGTCGGTATGCTCCGGGGCGATTTTCATTTGTCCCGATGTATGGTGACAGACCACCTGGCGCAGGTATTCCGCGCCATGCTGCCGGTCATCCAGCGCCAGGTCATAGCGCAGCCCGGAGGCGACAAATACTTTTCTGACGCCCTCTATTCTTTGCAGTTCTTTTAAAAGTTGGGTCAGCGGCTGATGATTGGGACGCAGGGAGATGCAGGTCTGCGGGTAAATACAGCGTTTGTCCGTACACTCGCCGGATTTGAGTTTTTTGGCGCATTCAAAGCCGTACATATTGGCGGTGGGGCCGCCGACATCGGCAATCACGCCTTTAAAATTTTTATCACCAGTAAAATTTTTCGCTTCATTTAGAATAGACTGCTTGCTGCGGCTGGTCACGGTGCGGCCCTGGTGTACGGCAATGGCGCAAAAGTTACATTCACCATAGCAGCCGCGGTGCGTGGTGATCGAAAAGCGAATCGTATCCAGCGCCCGCACCTTGCCGCGCGCCAGTTCGGCGGGATGTGCTTCGCGCTCGTAATCCAGTTCGTAATACGAGTCCAGTTCCGCCGTAGTGGGATGCGTCTGCGGCGGATTCTGCACCAGGTAGCGGTCGCCGGTTAACTGGCATAATCCTTTGGCTGTCAGCGGATCGTTATTGCGGTAGAACTGGTGGAACATGGATATGAACGCCTGCTTATCGGCAACACATTCGGAGTAAGAGGGTAATTCTATATAATCCGCCGGTTTTTCTTTGGCAATAGTGCACAAGCCGCGAATCGAATCGACCGGTCGGTTTGTTTTCAGACATTCCGCCAGTTCCAGCACCGCTTTTTCAGCCATGCCGTACAGCAGGTAATCAGCTTTGGCGTCGAACAAAATGGAACGGCGGATTTTATTATCCCAAAAATCATAATGCGCCACCCGGCGCAGGCTGGCTTCGATGCCGCCCAGTACAATGGGCCTGGTGTTCTTGAAAAACCTGCGGATGAGGTTAGCATAGACAATCACGGCGCGGTCCGGGCGACGGTCATTAACGCCGCCGGGAGTATAATCATCCTGGTTGCGCCATTTATTCGAGGCCGTATAATTGGCAACCATGGAATCCACACTGCCGCCGCTGACCCCCCAGAACAGTTCAGGCTCACCCAGGCGCATAATATCATCCGGTGAATTCACATCCGGCTGGGCTATAATGCCTACCCGGTATCCGCGCGCGGCCAGCAGCTTGCCGATCACCGCCACGCCGATAAAGGGGCTGTCGATATAGCTATCCCCGGTAACCAGGATAACATCCAGCTTGTTCCAGCCCAGTTTTAATGCTTCAGCTTTGGTTACAGGTAGATACATAGTTGTTTATAGATAATATTATGATCAGAAATAATTTATTTACAAGAATGTACACTTTTTACGGCTGAATTGAAAGCAAAAGATAGAGTCCCCATTGATTTTACGGCATATTACTCAATACCGGCAAGCAGCGCCTGCCGGTATCATAAAAATTGTCCTATTTCAATTTTAACCCGGAAAAACCGAGAAAGGCAATAGCCATCAGTCCCGCCATAACAAAGGCAATGGGAATGCCGCGCAGGGGTTTGGGTATATCGGCCAGTTCCAGCTTTTCGCGTATTCCGGCCATTAATATCAGGGCCACAGTAAATCCCAGTCCACCGGACAAGCCATGCACAACGCTTTGAATAAAATTATACTTTAAATCGATATTCAGCAGCGACACGCCGAGGATGGCGCAATTGGTAGTGATTAACGGCAAATAGATGCCCAGCGCTTTGTACAGGGCGGGACTGGTTTTCTGGATCACCATTTCCACAAACTGCACCAGGGCGGCAATAACCAGAATAAAAGCGATTGTCTTTAAAAAGGTCAAATCGGGGGGGGTAGCAAGAGAAAAAACCCTGTAAAATAAATTGGCCGGTACCGGTTCGAACAGGTAAAAATCTATCAGCCAGGTTACGGCCGAGGCCAGGGTCATTACAAAGGTTACCGCTGTTCCCATGCCAATGGCAGAATCGATTTGTTTGGAGACGCCGATATAGGGACAGGTGCCGAGAAAACGGGCAAAGATAAAATTATTAATAAAAATTGAACTGATTGCCAGAATGAATAAACTTTTTAATTCCATTTTATCCTCAAACTAAAATCGAAAACTAATTACGCTGCCGTTTGGCTTCAAGCCAGTTAAAAAATCCAAGTACCAATCCAATAGTGATAAACGCGCCCGGGGGCAGAATCATAATCAGCATCGGCTCAAAACTGGTGCCCAGAATGGGGTATCCCAGCAAACTGCCGCTGCCGAGGATTTCACGAATTACGCCCAATAACACGAGGGCAAATGTAAAACCGATGCCCATTCCCAGGCCGTCCAGAGCAGACAGCCAGACACTATTCTTGCCGGCAAAAGCCTCCGCCCGTGCCAGGATAATACAATTTACTACAATCAAAGGGACGAAAATACCGAGTGATTTATGAATTGCCGGTAAAAATCCAGCCATTGATAGATCAACCATAGTAACAAAAGTAGCAATGACAACAATATAGATACAAATTCTGATTTTTGCCGGGACAATTTTGCGGATCATCGAAATAATAACATTTGAAAAGATCAACACAAAAGTGGCAGCCGCGCCCATACCCAGGCCATTAATGATCGAAGTGCTTACCGCCAGGGTTGGGCATAAGCCAATAACCTGCCTGAATATCGGGTTTTCCGCGTATATTCCTTTAGTTAACTCTTTAAATGCAGACATGCTTGCCTCAATATAACATATTAAAATTAATTATCAGTTTTTATAATTGTCAGCATATCTTCGTAACCGAAGACAATTGAATTGGTCAACGCCCGCGAAGAAATAGTTGCGCCGGTAATGCTTTGAATTTCGCCGCCGTCCTTGTCCACCGCCAAACTTGCCGGAAACTTGCCGATAAACTGTTGCAAAAACCAGGGTTCTTTATCGCCATACTTGATCTGGTTTACTTTGGTGCCCAAACCCGGCGTTTCGGCCTGGTACATTACTTTCAGGCCAATTATACTTCCGGCGGTGTCGACGCCCACAATAGATTCAATGGTACTTGAATAGCCATCCCCTTTAGCCACAAATGCATACCCTACCAGGGTAGTTTTGGTGGTATCGGTATATGCTTTAAACAACTGTAAATTTTTATCATTGGTAATTTCAGTAACAGTCTTAATATCCGCTCCGGGCAGGGCGCTGATTTTGGCTAAATCCAGGGCTTCCTGTTTTTTTGCCTCGATGCGCGGTTTGGTAACGGAATAAATAGCCGCCAGCGAAGTGGCTGCAATAATATTGATCAAAAATAGCAGTCCGCCTAATTTTAATATATCTTTCATTTCTTTATCGTTCCTCCAAACACCCTGGGTTTTGTCCAGCGGTCCAGCAGGGGGGTTAGTAAATTCATAAGTAAAATTGAATAAGAAACACCTTCCGGGTATCCACCGATCTGCCGGATTAAAACGGTGAGCGCGCCGCAGCCGACGCCAAAGATAATCCGTCCCCAAAATGTGGAAGGCGAAGTAACCATATCCGTAGCCATAAAAAATGCGCCGAGAATCAAGCCGCCGGAAAAGATATGAAAAATAACATACCCGGTGAACAGGCCCTCCTTGCCGCCGAAAATCCAGCTTAACAGGGCAACAGTGGCAATGTAGGTAAAGGGAATTTTCCAGCCGATATAACGCTTGTAGAGAAGAAATGCCGCGCCGATCAACAATAAAAACACCGAGGTTTCGCCCAAACAGCCACCCACATTTCCCCAGAACAAATTGCCGATAGAGCCGGATAATTCAATCCAGGCCTGTTTGGCTTCATTAACCCGTTCCAATGGGAATTGGGATGAATTTTGTAAAATGCCTTTACAGGCTTTTAGCACATTCAGCGGGGTGGCGCCGGTAATTACATCGATGCCGGAAATCGTGCCGTTGCGCGGGGCCAGACTGAAATTTGTCATGTGGGTAGGCCACGAAGCCAGCAGAAATGCCCGGCCCAGCAACGCCGGGTTCATGGGATTGAATCCCAGGCCGCCGAAAATAAACTTGCCAATAGCTATGGCAAATACTGAACCGATTGCCGGCATCCACAGCGGTACCTGGGCGGAAACGTTGAATGTCAGCAGCAAACCGGTCAATAAAGCGCTGCCGTCGCTGATGGTCATGGGCTTTTTGGTCAGTTTACAGAGTACGGCTTCGGTGGCAAGCGCGGAAACAATGCCGATGATTATCAGCCATAACGCCCGTAAACCAAAGAAATAAACCGCGCCCGCTGCCGCCGGTAATAATGCTATGGATACGGAATACATTATTTTCGGAACGGATTCATGGTCAAAAATATGCGGCGAACTGGAGACAAAATATTTCTTTTCCATCAATAATTACTCTTTAGATATATGTTATTGCCGGACTCTTCTCTCAACCGGCCTTTTTCATGGATTTAATAACCTGGGACTTGCCATATTTTATCAGATGCACAAGATTGATATGCGCCGGGCAAACATAAGCGCAGGAGCCACATTCGATACAATCCAAAATATTATGCTTTTTAGCGGCGTCGAAATATTCAGCCTTGACATACGCGCCCAGCATTTTCGGTAGCAAGCCCATCGGGCACACATCGATACAACGCGCGCAAGAAATACATACCGATTCTTTGAATCTCCGGCTGTCATGTTCATTCAGAACCAATAGTCCCGAAGTACCTTTGATAACTGGCGCTTCAAGTGAGGATTGTGCCAAACCCATCATGGGGCCGCCCATAATGATCTTGCCGGTATCCTCCGCCAGGCCGCCGCAAAATTCAAAAAGATAAGAAAACGGTGTGCCGATGCGGGTGAGTACATTTTTTGTCTCTTTAACGCCTTTGCCGGTAACGGTTACTACCCGCTCTATCAGGGGTTGCCGGAAGGCAATCGCATCGTAAACTGCCGCGGCAGTACCGACGTTTTGCACAACACAACCGACATCCATCGGTAAACGTCCTGCCGGAACAGTGCGTCCGGTGATGGCTTTGATAAGCTGTTTTTCAGCACCCTGCGGGTATTTAACATGCAGCGGGACAACCGCATAGGGCAAACCCGATTTGGCGATCAATCCCTGCATGATGCGGATGGCGTCCGGCTTGTTCTTTTCAATGCCGATATATGCCTTTTTCACACCGAGGATCTTGACCAGTAACTGCATGCCCGAGACGATCTTTTCTGCCTGTTCCAACATCAGGCGATGATCGGACGTCAAATACGGTTCACACTCGACGCCGTTGATGATCAATATTTCAATGGTCTTGTCCGGTGGGGGGCTTAGTTTAACATGGGTGGGGAAAGTAGCTCCTCCCAAACCGGCTAATCCGGCGGATTGAACGCGCGCCAGCATCTCTTTTTTATCCAGGTTTAAATAATCGTCCTGGTAAGCAATGTCGGGGACACGGTTATCCTGCCCGTCGCTTTCGATAACAATCGACAACACCGGGGCGCCCAATGGATGCGGCCGCATTTCCACTGCCGTTACCGTACCGGAGATAGAGGCATGTGAAGGCACGGAGACAAAACCGCCGCTCTCGGTTACCGGCTGCCCGGAAAGCACCTGGTCGCCTTTTTGTACAATGGGCTTTGAAGGCGCGCCGATGTGCTGTTGCACCGGGATTACTACAAACGGCGGCAGCGGGCATTTTTCAATGGCTTTTTGATCCGTACCCTTTTTACTATCAGGTGGATGTATGCCGCCGGAAAAAGATTTCGATTTCAAAAATCCCAAAATCACTCCGAAATTTAATTATTTGTAAAAATTATATATTTGCCAAGGCTGGATGTTACAATTTATGGAGGGTTTGGATAAAAGTTTATTTATAATTTTTTCAACTCTTTAATAAATTCTTCTTTGGCCTGAAAGTTTTTATATACCGAAGCAAATCTTACATAGGCTACTTCATCCAATTCCTTCAACGCATCCATAACCATTTCGCCAACTTTTTGCGACTTTACTTCTTCCAGTCCCTGATCGCGTAAATCATATTCAATTTTTGTTATGATCTGTTCGATGGAGGTTACTGAAACAGGTCTTTTAATACAGGCGACCTGAATACTTTTGAATAATTTTTTTCTGTCAAACTCTTCCCGCCGGCTATCCTGTTTAATGATCATCAGCGGGAATTCATCAATTTGCTCACTGGTAGTGAAGCGCCGTTTACATTTAATACACTCCCGGCGGCGGCGGATCATCTGGCCGCCGTCGCGGGTGCGTGAATCTATCACCCTGGTATCGTGATAACTGCAAAACGGACATTTCATCTGACAAGCAGTCTCAATTTATTTATAAAACCAGCCCGAACTGCCATGCGGCGCGGGTAAATTTTATAAATAAATTGATACAACGGAAAACGGTCGCACAATTCCTTGACCTGTTTTTTAACGTTGATCCTGATATTTTCATCATTTATATTCAACAATACTTTATCTATCAATTCCGCAATCAACCGCATTTCAGCTTCCTTCATACCTCGCGTAGTCATCGCCGGGGTGCCAACCCGAATACCGCTGGTAATGGCCGGGGTTTGGTCGTCAAAGGGAACCATGTTTTTATTAACGGTGATGCCGGCTTCTTCCAGAGCTTTTTCGCTGGCCTTGCCGGTCAAGCCATGGTTGCGCAGGTCGATCAGCATAACATGCGTATCGGTACCGCCGGAAACAATATGATAGCCGCGCTGCTGCAGGGCGCCGGCCAGGGCCTGGGCATTTTTGATTACCTGGCGCTGGTATTCGATAAAATCGGGCTGCAAGGCTTCTTTAAAGGCCACGGCTTTGGCGGCAATAACATGCATCAAGGGTCCGCCCTGGAAACCGGGGAAGACGTTGGAATCGACAATCTCTGAAAATTTCTTTAGACGTCCTTTAGCCGCAGTAATTCCCATATCGTTCTCGCCATCTTTGCCGATCAGGATCATGCCGCCGCGCGGGCCGCGCAGGGTTTTATGTGTTGTGGTTGTTACAATGTGGCAATGTTCAATGGGACTCTTGATCAAACCGGCAGCTATTAAACCGGCCGGATGAGCAATATCGGACATAAGACGGGCATTGATCTTGTCGGCAATCTGCCGGAAGGTTTTGTAATCAATTTCACGGGAATAGGCGCTGGCGCCGGTAATGATCAGCTTGGGGCGTTCGCGCAGGGCAATCTCTTCCACCTGGTTCATATCGATATAGCCGGTTTGATCCACGCCATAATGTACCATTTTGAAAAAACGACCGGAAAAATTCGCCGGACTGCCATGCGTTAAATGACCGCCATGCGATAAATTCATGCCCATTACGGTGTCGCCATAATTGATATAACTGAAATAAGCGGCCATGTTCGCCTGTGAACCGGAATGCGGCTGCACATTGGCATAATCAGCTTTGAATAACTGTTTGGCGCGTTCACGGGCCAAGTTTTCAACCACATCGACATACTCGCAACCGCCATAGTAGCGTTTTGCGGGGTATCCCTCTGCATATTTATTGGTCATAATCTGCCCCATAGCCTGCAACACCTGCAAGCTGACGAAATTCTCGGAAGCGATCAGTTCCAGTTTATCATTCTGGCGCTCTGTTTCGTGGATAATCGCCTGGAAAACATCCGGATCAAAATCATGTAATTGCATCAAATTATTCATTAAATATTACTTTCCGGTTAAATCATGAATTTTATCGACGCGTAATTTATGCCGTCCGCCTTCAAAGGAGGTCGATAAAAACTTGTCCACAATTTTTTTAGCTTCATCGGCAGTGGTCGTGCGTCCGCCTAACGCCAGGATATTGGCGTCGTTATGCTGCCGGGCTTTTTCCGCCATATATTCGTTACAACACAGGGCGGCGCGCACTCCTTTTATCTTGTTAGCGGTAATGGAAATGCCGATGCCTGTGCCGCAGACCAGAATACCAAACTCTTGTTCACCGGCAACGACACTTTTAGCAACTTTAACGGCAAAATCGGGATAGTCCACCCTGTCGGTATTATAGCAGCCCATATCGGTAACAGTAATGTTCCTGGATTGTAAATACTCTTTTACTTGTTCCTTTAATTCAAAACCGGCGTGATCTGAACCTAAAGCAATAGACATGAACTGCTCCAAAAGATATCTGAGAATTTATCAAGATAAGAATGGAGAGCAAGCGCTCTCCATTAGACACCTATCGGGGTATAAAAATCAATAAATCCATTTATAACAATCGAGTTCCGCTTTAGTTTTGTTGGGGAACATGAACTCATCTTGTTTGCTGGGAATATCAACTGCAATATAATTCATTTTATTTTTGGCCTGATCGGCAAATTGCGCATCATTTGCTGCCTGCCGGTATTCATCATAAGCCAACTTGTAAACCAGCTTGTCATCGATATTGACAACTTTTTTATCTCTTTGCCCAATACAGTCGTCGGCGGTTGCTTCAAAAATTGAACCTTTGACAATATGCGCATAACCGTAACTGCTGTTGATCTTAATAGCCGTATTAATTACGGTACGCGCTTTGGAGAACTGTTTCAGTTCCCGGTAACAGGCGGCCATTTCACTGATCACTTTGATATGATCGGCCTGAATTGCCAGGGCTTTTTCATAAGAAGCAATTGCTTCACGGTATTGTTCATTGTTCTGCAAGGCATTGCCAAGATACTCATGCGCACGGACATCATCCGGCTTTTTACCCAGATACATGGTGAATTTTTCTGCGGATTTTTTGTATTCGGCAATTTTAAAATACTGCTCACCCAGGGTGAACATTAAATTGGTATCTTCGCTGTTTTTGGTAAGAGCCTCTTCATTAGCAGCAATAATATCGTTTATATCGCCGCCGGTTGAACCGATGAGTCTGGCATAGGTACCCTGGGCGTCAGCGTCCGCCGGATCGATCGCCACGATCTTTTTATAAGTTTCCAGTGCTTCATCGAGCCGGTTTTCAGCAATTAATAAAGTACCCAGAGATTTGTAATCTTCAACCTTGTTCGGATCGAGTTCAATAGTTTTCTGGTATTCTTCAATAGCTTCAGATTGTTCACCTTTTGCCGCCAGCAAATAGGCGCGCATTCTGTGATTATGTATTTTCTGCGGTGCACGTTCGGTTCCCAAAGCAAAAACCATCAGGGCGCTGTCCGGCACTTCCAGTTTCATATAAGACTGGCCCAGGAAAGTAAATACATCCTGGAACCGGTTGATGGTATCCAGATTGACCACTTTCCAAAACGGTTTAATGGCATCGCGGTAATTTTTATTTTTGTAATGCTCATTAGCTATACTGAAATTCAAATCCAGTTGATAAGTATAAGCCTTGAACAATGAATCCTGAATGGCTTTTTGACGTTCGGGACTGACTTGTACCTCTTGCCCGCCGGTGGTGGCGCAGCCGGTAAACAAACCAGAAACTGTTATTAATGCTGCGACCAATACAGCGATGACGATCAATCCTTTAAACCATTTCCCTTGCAAATTCACTGTGATACCTCCTCTTAAACATGAAACAAATAATTATTAAAAACTTAAAAAATCAAATGTAAAATGCAATTATAATAAAGTAAATTTTAGTTAAATATATGTTTAAATGCAAGATTTTTTTTAAGGTATTTATTAATGATGTCTCTGGAACCACAACTCCGAGCCGGTAATGCTGCCGGTGAAGCGAAACACAGTCTCATTATAATTTTTCGTATCGGCGCCGGCTCTTTTACCTGCTTCTATCGTCAGATCGACCCGGCCATAATTTCTATGGAACGGAAAACCGAGCCCGGCGCTGACAAATTGTTCTGCTACTGTATGACCGGAGAAATCGTGATAGGGCAAAACGGCATAATAATAACCAAACCGGTAGGAAATGCGGCGGTGGTAATTGGCCAGGGGGGCGTCGGTATCCTGGTATTCGAGGCCGGTGCTCACCCGCCAGTAATTTTTAAATTCATAATCGCGGATCTCGTGGTAATCTTGCCATAATTGATTGTAATAATCGAGAGCGACTAGTACTTTGGAAAACTTGCCGGCAGCGCCCAGTCCGTAACTCAAAGGATAATCCAGTTTGGTGGTAAACTGATCATATTGCTTGGAACTGCCCAGGGTGGTTTTATTATCAGTTTACCACCAAA
>Ga0209097_10000081_pt1 | contig 116432 bp, 80 predicted proteins | sample AD_UKC052_MetaG_FD_184419 | JGI IMG/M metagenome (GOLD analysis project Ga0209097, IMG submission 184419) | Active sludge microbial communities of municipal wastewater-treating anaerobic digesters from USA - AD_UKC052_MetaG (SPAdes) (version 2) | ecosystem: Engineered > Bioreactor > Anaerobic...
CAGGCGGCAGGCGGCAGGCGGCAGGCGGCAGGCGGCAGGCGGCAGGCGGCAGGCGGCAGGCTGTAGGCGGGAGACGGGAGACGGCAGGCTGTAGGCTGTAGGCTGTAGGCTGTAGGCGGGAGGCTGGAGGCGCAGTCAGGACACGGGATACACTCTCCTTTGCTGAGTGAATGGGAAGCGGTGCTCTGACGCAAGGTCGTTGTCGGCAGCAGCCGGGCTTTTGGCGCGTCTTGGGGTTCCCGGAGGATAGGGTGCTGGTGGGACGCAACCAGGGCTGGTTGGGACAAGTCGGAGCGGATATGGTACGGTGACATAGATCTTCAGGAGGCTTGTGCCATGCGGAATCACCGGAAACTACGGGCATTTGAGTTGGCGGATGACTTGGCCGTGGCTGTGTATCGTGTCACGAGGATGTTTCCAAAGGAGGAGCTGTTCGGCCTCACTTCGCAGCTTCGACGGGCGGCTGTGTCTGTGCCTTCGAATATCGTTGAGGGCTGCGCACGCGATACCGAGGCGGACTACGTCCGTTTTCTCGACATGGCCTATGGCTCTGTCCGGGAAGTCGAGTACCAGGTCTCCTTGGCACACCGACTTGGTTATGTTTGCGAGAAGGACTTCTCTTCGCTCGACGCGAAGTGCGTGGAGACGGCCAAGGTTCTCAGCGGTCTTATCCGTTCGTATCGCCGGCGGGCTACCGGTCTCTGAAGTTCCGAGCCTGCGCGCGGAGCGTGGGAGCGTGAGGGAAATCAAGGCGCTTAGTCAAGAGTTGTCCCGTCTTGCCGGGGGCCATTGCGGGTGCGGGTTCTGGGCCCGCCATGTCGGAGGACAGCGGCGGATGGCTGTGGGGATGTGGGGTTCGGGACGCGACGCAGCAGTTGATTTCCGGCGAGACCCCATGCTATACTATTCACAGATTTGAGAACCGCTTTCGAGCGGGGGCGTAGTTCAGTTGGTTTAGAACGCTGCCCTGTCACGGCAGAGGTCGCGAGTTCGAGTCTCGTCGCTCCCGCCAGCTAATACTAGGCGCCCCAGGGATTTATGACGTAGGTCCCTGGGGCGTTTCGTTTTCCGGACGTCTTAGGCCGCCGGTCCGTTTGTCTCAGGGGGAGATGCTCCGGTGCCCGGCAAGTGCCTTGACGTCCAACGGCCGGGCGTCGGCGTTTTGCGGTACCGACCTTCGCGCATCGGTCGGGTTTGCGCATAGTTATCTAGTACTACACGCTAAAAGAATAACCTTCGCCTTGTCCAGGCGGCGATGCTCAATCCACGGCCCGGCGCAGGACGGACATGGTTTGTCGGGCGCTACACCATGCCGAAGCTGGAGGCTCGTTCGGCGTCGCCGCCCTCGTCGGTCCCTTCGGCGGCCGCGACGGCGTCTTTCGCCACCTTGGCGACGCGGAATTTGACGGTCTTCTTTGCGGGGATGGCGATGGACTCGCCGGTGGCCGGGTTTCGGCCGGTGCGAGCCTTTCGGTCGACGACGACCAGCTTGCCGATGCCGGGGATGGTCATTCCCACGGGGGCCTCTTGGTAGGCGAGTTCCGCTTGGGCATTGAGCACGTCTTCCACGCTTTTCTTCGCAAGACCCGTTTTTGCCGCGATGGCCGCAACAATTTGTGCTTTCGTTTTGGGCTTCAAACCGTTAGCCATGCTTGGTACCTCCTGGTCTTGGGGCGTCAGACCATGAGCGCCCCCCCTTCTCACACATGTCTTCACCTATGCCGCAATTGGCGTGCTTCATTCGGAGACCCTACTCCTGTGGAAGCCGGCGGGATTGAGTATATGCTATCTCGGGAAGGAAAACGACCTTTTGTGTTGTGATACGCAAGATGGGGCCCGGGCGTCCTATTCCGCCGCAGGGCGGTGCGGGTGAGGGTGTGCCAAGGGGGTCGCATCGAAACGCGCCGCGAAGTCGGAGAGAACTAGCAAATCAAAATATCGAATGGAGTATTGCATTTGAGGCTCTGCTTAAGGCATAATACAGCGAGCGTGAGAAACGCGCAAGGCATCCGGGAAGAAAAACAAGAGAAGGAGAGTGGAAGACATGTTGGAGAGCGTCAATATCTTCAGCAGCGTGGCGGTGTATGTTCAGATCGAGAACGAGGTGCAGTTTGGCATTGCGTCCGGAAGGCTCAAGGAAGGCGATCAGCTTCCATCCGTACGGGAGCTGTCGGAGCGGGTTAAGCTGAATCCGAACACCGTAGCCAAGGCGTACCGCGACCTCGAGGTCATGGGATACCTGTACACGCGGCGCGGCATGGGCGTCTACATCAACAAGGGCATCGAGGCCAAGTGCCGCGAGGCGGTCCGCAAGAAACTGGTTTCGCGGTTGCACGAAGTCGTTGCCGAGGCCAAGGCGGCGGGCATGAATGCGTCCGAGGTGACCACGATTGTCGGCAAGTGCCTCAAGGTCGATTCGCAGCCCTACGGTGAGACGCCGGCGGAGCTCTTGGCCCTGGCCAAGGTGAAGGCCCCGAGCAAGTAGAACAGCCGTTGTTCGCGATCGTTGGCCCCGTATCGTGCTCATGGGAGGAAACGTGCGCGTTCCTTCGGCAGCGCGAAGGCGCGATACGCACGAAGCAGCGGCGGGGTCAAGCCCGAGTGAGTAACACGGCCGGGGATGTGTAGTGCATCCCCGGCCGTCTTCGATCTTCCTCAGTGTTTGCGCGCGCTCAGTGTTTCCATGAAGGCGTCGATGCGGTTGTTGGCTTGTTCTTCGGAGTAACTGCGGCTATCGTTCATGTCGCCCTCGAGAACGAGGGCGGGAATATCGTAGCGGTCTTGAAGGATCTGGGCGATGTCGTATTGGCCGAAGGAATAGGCTTTACAGCTCCGGTTCGAGTGCAGAATGACGCCATCCAGGGCGTACTTCTCGGCCATGTCCGTGATGATCTGCAACCGCCGTTTCATGCCGCAGTTGATGTATACGGTGGTGTAGACTTTGGAGAGCTGCCGGAGAATATCGGTTCGATCGGCGGCCGACAAGTCCACGGCCCACGCGTCGGTATAGGTGGCCACGACGAGGCAGGCCTTGTGTTGCGCCAGGCGTTTGGACAAACCGCCGAGTTTGAACCAGATGGGGATGTTATCCCAGCCCAGGCGGAATTCCTCGCCCGGGGTAGCGGCTACGTTATCGGCGACGCGCTGGCGCATTTCCTCCAGGAAGGCGCGGTAGTACTCCACGCACTCCGGTGTTCCGCGCATGGTGACGATGGGCGCGATGTGCACGAAGGCGTCGAAGGATGTCATGGGCGACGGGCGGTGAACGCAGAGATCGAGGGCTTCGCGCCAGAGGTCCGTGGCTTGGGCCGATAGCTCCACCGTGCGGTCCAATCGGTTGAGGTCGAAGGGATTTCCGGTGACGGCTTCGATGACGGGAAGGGCGTCTTCCATCTGGGCGAGCACGTAGTCGATGGCGTAGTCCGTCACCTCGTCGTGCTGGAATGGCGTATCGATGTAGATGAGCGGAACGTCGAAGTGTCGTTGCAGTACTTGGTACCACTTGGTTACCGTTCCGCAGATGTTGTTGCAGCACACGAGTAGGTTCGGCTTTGGAAGACCTCCCACAGGACTGTCCCCTTTGAAGATGCAGCCGAGATCCGTTCGCGCGTACGAACATAACTCGCGCGAGTAGCCCTTCTCCTCGGCGGCCGTGCAGTACGGCACGCCCAGTTTCTGGGCGCCGCAGAGCGCGGCGTGGTTCTCGGGATAAATGGGGGTGATGCCCGAGGCGTGAAGCAGTTCCACCGGCGCGCCGCTCGTCACCCACGCGATCTTTCCGCCGGACTTCTCGGCCATCTTGGCGCCCATATAGTGCTGAAACATGAGCGTCTGAAGCTTCTCTGCGGTCTGAATAGGGATGCGTTCGCTACTCATTGGTTTCCTCTCAGTCTCATGTCGCGGGCGATGAGGGCTGCCCCGAGCGCCCCTACGATGAGCGGATCCTCAGGCACGTTAACGTCGAATCCGAGGATACGTTCCATGGCCCGCACGACCGCCGCGTTCCGCGCCACGCCGCCGGTCATTGTCACTTCACGCCGAACGCCCACCCGCGCGGCCAGGCCGTGCACCCGCTCGGCCACGGCCTGGCACAGGCCCGCGAGGATCGCTGCCGGTTCCTCGCCCTGGGCCAGCAGCGACACGACCTCGCTCTCGGCGAAAACGGTACATGTCGACGAGATGGTGGCGGGGCGCTTGGCGCTAAGCGCAGCTTCGGCCATGCGATCCAAGCCCACTTCGAGCGCGCGCGCCATGACCTCGAGGAAACGGCCCGTGCCCGCAGCGCACTTGTCATTCATCTCGAATCCCGTCACGGCTCCATTGGGTCCGAGGGCGATGGCTTTGCTGTCCTGACCACCGATGTCGATGACGAAACGCGTGTCGGCAAACAACGCGACCGCGCCCCGGGCGTGACAGGTGATCTCCGTGATGGCCTTGGTCTTGTTGGGAACGATTTCCCGGCCGTATCCGGTGCCGATGATGGTGGCCACGTTCTCAGGGGTCGAGCCGGCTTCCTTGATCGCGTCGGCTAAGGCTTGTCGCGCCGATGCGACAAGGCCCACGCCGCTCGGCATGATGGCTCTGCCTTTTAGCACGGCCTCGTCGTCCACCAGCACGGCCTTCGTGTTCGCCGATCCAACGTCAATGCCCGCGTGTAACATGGTGATCATCCGCCGTGCGCCGCACCGAGCATCTCGGCGAAAGCGTGAATACGGTTGCGGAATTGTTCACTGGGGGGCTGATTCGACTCGATCTCGATCAGCAGTGAGGGGATGCCGGCCTTATCGAAGACCTCCTTGAGATAGGGATAGTCGAAACACCAGGGCTCGCAGAACTTCGTGAGTAGGATGACGACGCCTTCCGCCCCGCTGGACTGGGCCCGCTCGAGCAGAGCACCGCCGATGTCGAAGCCGGGCTGATGCTTCGACGGACAGGCCGCCGGCGTGAGGTACATCCGCGCCAATTGCTCGAGCGGATCCTCGGATTCCGCCGGCGCCATGGCGAAGGCCCGGCGTCCCGAGCAGAGGTCTTCGTCCAGAACGACGCATCCAGCCGCCTCGATGACGGCCGCGTAGTCCAGGTTCTGCACCACGTTTCCGATGACGATCACCTTGGGCTTTCCCGCGGCCACGACACGGTCCGCATCCTGATCGAGTGCCCCGAGCAAGGCCTCGAGATGCAGGGCGTGTTCCTCGCGAGGCATCAGCATCGAGGCCAACACGATGGCCATCATCTCGCGCCCGGACAGACAGCCCGGCCGCGCCGCCCTGAGCGCGTACAGGCGTTGCATGAGGGCGCGGTGTCCGTCGTAGAGGACGATGCTCGATACGATGGCGTCGTCCGAGACCGGGCCGGCGATTTCGTCAAGACGCGCGCGGGCCCGGGCCAGTTCTTCCCGGAAATAGGCGATAGATGCCTCGGTGCCCACGACGACCGGCGTCGTAATCACCAACTGTTTCATGTTGGGTACTGCGTGTTTCCAGATGTCGGCGAGATTCTGCATCGAGTCGCAGGTATGGCCGAACACCATCAGATCGACGAAGCCGAGTTCGCCGGCAAGGGCCATGTCCAACGCGCTGCGCAGGAAACCGCACGCATAGGCCGGCAAGTGCGCGTCGGCCTGATTCGTCGCGCCACTATTGCGTCCGAACAGCCGCATCGGGAAGTAGCCGGCGGCATGAAACAGCTCTTCCGGCGTATAGGTGCACATGTACGCGGCGACTTTCGAACCCTCTTCGGCGGCCTTGCGCGCCGTGGCGTAGGGATCAACGCACACCGTTTCGAAGAACGCGAGTTGGGGAATCGTTCCAGGCATCGAATGGATGTCTCCCGGTTGCACCACATCGGGCGGAATCACGCAGGGCCTGCGCCACCGCGCGTGAATGGTAGCGACGCCGACACGGCTTGTCAAGAACAGGGGGCCATGTGATCCGCACGACCTACGAATGCTCCAGAAACTCGATGATCGAGACCACACAGTTTCCCATTTTCTTAAGGTTGACTACTTGGAGGAGCACCGTGCCGTCTTGCGTGATCTCGGCCGACAACGGGTGTTCGATCCACTGGCCGGCAACGAAGCCCTCGATGGTGCCGAGAGAGGTCCCGTCGATCCGAATCTCCTGTTGGCGGCCGCCATAGAACTCGTCGGGATCGATCACGTAGAGCCGTAGCGTTCCGGAGACGCCGGCCGGTACCGTCAGGGCGATACGGACTTCCTGCTCGTGCGCGCGGCAGTGATAGACCGGCGGGACCCACTTGGGGCCCCAAGCGCTCTGGAAGCACTGCTCGAAGGCGACGTCGTAGCCGGGGTTGGCCAGGGCGATCTCGTCAGGGGCACCACACTGCACGAGAAGTGCCAGGTCGTCGGGATGCGGCTGACGTTGCTCGATGATCACGTGGAACCGCTGGCCCGGGATGGCGACGGGCTCGTTGCGGTGGACGGTTCGAACCGGCTCGAAAGGCGCGTAGAGCTCCGCCGTGTCCACGCGGCCCTTCGAGAACTCCCAGAAGTACGTGCGCTCGTCGGTGCCGGTATTGGCGACGACGATAGCGCGGCGATCCGTGTCGCGATGGCCGTGAACGCGATAGGGGAGGGCGCCGGTGTGGGCCGGGCGGTACTTGGGCAGGGTTTCGTCGGGGCTGATCGTTACTTCATGCACGTGTCCGTACATCGTGTCGTAGTAGGTCCCGAGGAAGATGGTTTCGGCCAACTCGTTTCGGATCCGCTCGACTTCCCGGATGTATTCGCCCAGGGTTTTGTACGCCGGCTCGGCCAGCGTGCCTTGATAGCTATCCGGCTCGACGCAGATGACGGAGCCGGTGACGGCCGCCGCGTTCACGCCGTTGAAATCGCAGGGCGCGGCGAGGTGCTGGCACGACGTCCATTCCGGAAACACATACCGTAGAGGCGCGATGTCAAAACCGCCCGAATTCCGGTAGAACACGTCTACGTAGGGGATCAGGCGATCCTGGCTGGCTTCCGACGCGAGACAGAATTCGGGATCGACCGCCCGACATTTCTCGTAGACGCGGCCGATGGCCTGAACCAGGCCTTCACACAACGCCGTGTCCGGTTTCATCGTGTTGAGCGGATTGAAATCGAGGGCCGAACCCGCCACGACCTTGTCGAGCTGGAGGCCGTGGGCGCCGTGGCGCACCAGTTCGACGAACTGCTCCTCGAGAATAGCCTCGAATTCCGGTACGACGGACGCCAACACGTGGCGCCGGACGCTGAGCGCGATCCGGGCCGTCAGCGTGCTTTCACCCCAGCCCATCCAGTTCGGCGTGTTGCCAAAGGTGTCCTGATGCGTGAATCGGTGCAGTTCGAGGCGGTACCAGTCGGTGTTGCAGTCCAGAACATTGTAATTGGCGAAGACGAGGCACTTGCTGCCGCGCGCATCGATGGATTGGAGCAGTCTGCGGAACCCGTCGAGGCCGCCGAGCTTGTCCTCGGGTTCATACTCCGGATAGGCGCGCTCGAGCCCGCCGTGATCCCAGCCGATCAGTTCGAAACAGTGGATGCCGCATGCCTCGGCGTCGCGACACCACTGGTCATACGTCTCGTAGTCGGCGATGATGCGGTCCTCGGGCTGGTAGATGATCGAGGTGAACCAAGCACTCTTCTTGCGGAGCCAACTACCGGACTTGTCGAAGGGGAAGTGTTCGAGGAACCAGGCGCGGTAGTCCTTCGAGGCCGTGTGCCAGTCGCCGCGGTGAAGGCGCAGCAGGAACTCGCCGCTGTCGAGCGTTTCGTCTCGTTGCAGGTACGGATAGCGGACATGGGAGAAGACGATGCCCACGGGCGCGCCGGCGGCCTGCTCCGTGGATAGCCAGGAATCCCCTGGCGTGCCGCTGGTATTTGGATAGAGGTACATGTGCCACGTGCTCAGCCGGAAGGTCGTGTCGTGATAGCCCATGTATAGGCCGTAGTCCGACGCGCGGTGGTAGAGATCCCACCACGGCATCACCATTCCGGGGTAGTTCGAGGCAAACTCCGCCGCCTCCGCGCCCAAGCCACGTCCTCCCGGGAAGTAGCGAAACACCTGGGCTCCGTGTCCACAACCGGTGTAGTTCGGTGTGGCCAAGGCCGCGGATCGGTCGGGCCCGAACTGTGTCCAGCCACCGATCCTCGGGTACCACAACTCGGCCACGGCGTAGTCGCTGTGATTCACCAGGCGTGAACGGAAACGGATTGTGTCGTCGACTAGTTCGATGGCGCAGGCCAATTCGAGCGGGAAGGTGCCGCGCTCCGACTTCAGTCCCGAGAAGCGGATATCGGCTCTTGTTGGCGACGACTCGATGGAGGCGACCTCTTGCCGCTCGCCCTCGATGTAGTGACACTGGTAGTCCGGCAAGGGCAACAGCAGGCGGAAGTTGGCCGCGAGCCGCGGCTCGCCGATCAGCTCACAGTCCGTCCGTTTGATTCTCAACGAAGTGATGGTGCCGTTCGAGGGATTGAGGACCACGGCGAACTGGTCGTTCTCCAACGTCGTCCGCTCGCCTTCAGCGCACGCGGTCTCGGCTAGTATCAGCCCAAGCGCGGCGAGCAGCGGCAGCGCATGTTTCATGGTGGGTTCCTCCCGTTCCATCCGATGGGCCGAAGTATACACCACATCACTTCACTGCGGAGTTGTCAGGCGGATCCCAGGGCGGTGACGAGGTCTTGCACATTAACGCGCGTCATGATAGGATACGCGTGGGTTTTATTAACACATCGATTAACATCGCGGGGATTCCGCTCATGGCGCACATTCGCAAACGCGGCAATGTCTGGTGGATTTACTACTATGAGAACGGAAAACTGAAAGGGCGCTCGCTTCGCACGCGTCTGAAGCGCGAGGCCCAAGCCATGAAACGCATGTACGAGTCGGCGCTTGACGCAGGGGAGCCAGTTCCCGACGTCGATTCGCTGGAGGTGGCTGAGAGGGGCGAGCGCGTCGCAGAAGTTGCCCCGCGACTGGGCGAGACGGTTCAGCCGTTCGACATCCTTGACGAAGTCGAACCCCTTGATCTCGAACTGTCGTTGGGCCCGTCGCCGGAGCCCGAAGGTATTGGCGCGAATGAGATGATGGCTGTTGAGGAGGTACCCGACGCCGAGGCTCTCGAGGTAGAGGCCGAGCCCGCAGTGCTTGCCGGGCCGGGCTGGGTTCACGTGCGCAAGAGTGAAGCCGCGGAGCCGGAAGCGGCGGCTGCGGTCGAACCCGAGCCACAGGATCAGCGGGATGAGAAGAGGGAGACGCCGTCCCCAGTCGAGTGGGAGCGGGAGGAGACGGCTTCTGCCAACCTCGATCTCCTGGAAGGCGAGGAAGAGAAAGCGAGCGAACCGGAGCCGGGCGAACAAGGCTGGCTCTTCTGAGAGCGCTTGACACGAGCGGATTTGGGCATGAGCGGAAAAGGGTCGTGGATATGCATATGAAGCGAGTCATGGCGGTGTTCATGTTGTGTGGGAGCGTTGCGGCGCTGGCGCTGGCGGAGGAAGTCCGTATGGACAAGGCGAGGTTCCTGGACAAATGCCGGGGCGCCTGGGCCGGCCAGATGATCGGGGTGTGCTATGGCGCGCCGTACGAGTTCCGATCCAACGGTGCGCCCATTACCGAGGAGCTTGCCGCGTGGCAGCCCGAGGCCGTGAAGGGGGCCATTGGCCAGGATGACTGCTATGTGGAGATGACGTTTCTGGAGGCGATCGAGGATTATGGCCTGGACGTGACCTATGAGCAGGCGGGTGAAGCCTTCGGGCAATCAGAGTACCCGCTGTGGCACGCGAACCGGGCGGGACGCGAGAACATCCGGGCCGGGATCATGCCGCCGCTCTCAGGACATCCTCTTTACAACCGGCACGCCGATGACATCGACTTCCAGATCGAGGCCGACTTGTTCGGGATCCTCTGTCCGGGCCTTCCCCAGGAATCGAACCGGCTGTGCGAGGTTTTCGGGCACCTGATGAACTATGGTGACGGAGTCTATGGCGGCATGTTCGTCTCGGGCATGTACGCGGCGGCCTACTTCGAAGACAACGATGTGCGTGCCGTGCTCGAGGCGGGACTCGCCTGCATCCCGGCCGCTTCGACCTACCATCAGTGCATTCGCGATACCATCGCGTGGCACGATGAACACCCGGACGAATGGCTTGCGGCGTGGCAGGCCATTGAGGACAAGTGGCAGGATGACGTGGACTGTGCGCCCGGCAATCCGTTCAACATCGACGCCAAGCTCAACGGTGCCTACATTGCCATGGGCTTGCTCTACGGCGAGGGCGACATGCTGAAGACGGCCGAGATCGCGACGCGTTGCGGTCAGGACGCAGACTGCAATCCGTCGAATGCCGCTGGCGTTATCGGCTGCATGAAAGGCTATGCGGCCCTCGGCGAGGCGCTGACCGGCGGGATTGCGGCCATCGAGGACAAGGAGTTCATCTATACGGACTACTCGTTCAAGAAGCTGATCGAGGCGTGTGAACGCACCACGGCCAAGATCGTGGCCCGCACAGGGGGGGCGGTCGATGAGTCCGGTTACGCCATTGCCCGCCAAGAGCCGTTGCCGCCCATCACGCTGGAGCAATGGGTTGATGAGCCGCGAATCCTCAGTCAACCGATTCTGGCACACGAAGCCCGTGCCTGGGATTCGGCGTGGCGTGTTATGGCCTGCGGCATCGATATGGAGCCCGGCCTGCGCCCCGAGGAGTTCGGCCGGCCCAGCGTTCTGGTCATTCATCCCGTGAGCGAGACGGAGCCCGGCGCTATCGAGGCTACCCTTGACTTTCCGCAGGACGCCAAGCGTCTGGTGGTCGACGTGGCTTCCGATCGCGAGGGCGACTTCGTATTGCGGGTGCTCATCGACGGCGCAGCCGTGTCCGAGGAGCTGGTTGATACGAAGGGGGCGTGGAAGAGCGTGGCCGTGGATGTGACGCCGTTTGCGGGCCGGAAGGCTACGGTGAGATTGTTGAACTGTGCCAATGGTTGGTCATGGGAGGCGGCCTATTTCGATGCCGTGCGCATCGAGTAGCGGAGGAACCAGGGAGAGTGTCATGAAGCCATGTCGCGTCCGACTCTGGGTCATCTTGGGTCTCTTGACGGTCCCGATCGCCCGAGCGGAAGAGCTTACGTTGGCGTTTCAGCGAGGTGCGGACGCCTATGAGGGCGTGGAAGACACCTTTCTCTACGCGCCGAATTCCGTGGCAAATATCAACTATGGCGCGTCCGAGAGCCTTAGTGCCGGCATCAACCGATGGAACGAGCGGTACGTCTCATTGATTCGATTCGACCTTGGTATCTTGCCGCCCGGCGCGCGCGTCCTCGGGGCGAGCCTATGGCTCTACGATGTTTCGAAAGAATGGCCAAGTAAGGAGATCGAGGTGGCGGTCCAAGCCATTGCCGAGGCCAACCGATCTTGGCGCGAGGGCGCCAACGATGGCACGCGGGTGCCGGTGAGCGGTACGGCGTGCTGGAACTACCTCCGGTATGACGACAAGGCATGGGCGGGTAAGGCGGGCCTTGGCCTCGATGGCATAGACTACCTCTCGCCAGCGGCCGGCTCGGCCGTAGTGCCGGCCGACCACGAGGGCTGGATCGAGTTCAGACTCGACAACATCGTGGTTCAGCGTTGGATCGATGATCCTCAGTCGAATGCCGGATTGCGGATCGGCCCTCCCAAGGCGCGCGAGAAAGGCGAGATCCTGACCGTGGCCAGCTCGGACATCACGCGAGACGTCGAGCGTAGGCCCAAACTCGTAGTGAGTCTTGATCTCTCCGAGGAGACCGCCCGGCACTACGCGCACACGCTCGCGCTCCGCGCGCTAGATGCCGCGGATCAGCGATTCGATGAGGTCCGCGAGGCCGTTGAGAAGCACGGCCGCCCGCGGCGGGCCGAGGCGGCCTTGGTGAGCGCAGAGATCCGACTAAACCGGCTGCGCGAGCAACTGAAGCCTGTGGGCGCGCACCTCCGGAGCGCTGGTGATAGCATTCAGGAGGGCCTTTCATACGTGAAGGACGGAGCCGGTGAAGGGTGGGCGGCCGTGCGGGAGAGTCTCGAGAGCGCCCGCAAGGAGATCAGTAAGGGGCTTGACCAAGAGAGGGTCGAGTCGGTGCGCGAGAAGCTAAAGGCCGCCAAGCGGAGCGTCGAGGATGGCTTGGACAGCGTGAAGGAGTTTCTGGAGCCGGCGGCGGACAGGGCGGAGGAGGGCGTTGATACCGTTCGAGACAAGCTACGGCCTGCGCGCGAGCGCATCGACGAGGCGCTCGCCTCGGTGGGCGAACGTCTTGACCCGACCAAGGACATGACGCGTGCGCAATTCGACGAAATCGCTCGCGCCCTGCATGCCCTGCAGAGGGAACTGGACGAGGTCGCCGATACGATTACCATTGCCCGAGCCGCGGCCTTCAACGAGTCGCAGCACATCGCCACGGATTTCGCGCTGGCCATCGCCGACAGCACGACGAACGTCTTACGCCAGCCGGCGCTGTTCGAGGGCGAGTTCGCGTCCGTGGCACGCGTGGCCATGGCCAAGAACGAGTTCGAGGCCGTCCAGATCGTGATAGTGCCCATCGACATGGCGCTCGCCGGCGCGACATGGTCTATGACGGATCTCGAGGGCCCCGAGGATGCGCGTATTCCCTCCGGCGACATCACGGTGCGCGTGATGGGCTACATGAAGTCCATCAAGCCGGCGGTCGATATCGAGGGGGTCGATTGGTGGCCGGCGCCGATCCTTGATTTCATGGACGCGGTGGACGTGGGCCAGGGCGAGTTGCAGCCGCTGTGGCTCTGTGTCCGAACGCGTCCGGATACGCCCGCCGGCGCGTACGTGGGAACACTGACCGTGCATGCGACCGACTTGGAGTCGAAACGGATCGAGATTGCGGTTGAGGTATTCGACTTCGCCGTGCCCGTCGATCAGCATCTCCTGACGGTTTGGGGCAACAACGAGCCGACGTATGAGGCGATGTACGGCGAGCGCTACACGCGGGAGATGGCGCACGCCATGTTTGATTTCTTCATCGAGCATCGACTGGCCGTCAATTCGCTGTACGCGTCGCAGGCCGCCGGGCGTCAAGTCGGTGCGAGTGAGGTTGGGTATCCGACGCTCAGCGATCCGGAAGAGCTTAAGCGCTTGTGGGAAAAAGGCTCGCGGTGGTGGAACCTCGGGTATCTTCATCCGGTTCATGCGAAGGCCGAGGGGCTGCCCTTCGAGGAGTATGTGCCGGTCTTCATTGAGAAGATTCGCGCATCGCTCGATGTGGCCGACGCGGCCGGTTGGCCTCGGGAGAACCTGGGCATCTACTTCTTCGATGAGACGAAGGATTTCGACACCTTGAACGCGGCCGCGAGCCAGGTCAAGGCCGCATTCCCGGATGTTCCGCTGATGACGACCGGCTACGATCGCAGCTACGGCGTCAAGGAAGGCCCCATCGACAAGTCCATCGACATCTGGTGTCCGCTCACGCCGCGATTCGTCGAGGATCTCGATACGATTGCGCAAGGGCGCGCGCAGGGCAAGAAGGCGTGGTGGTACGTATGTTGCGGCCCGAGAGGCCGTAACGATCTCAATTTCTTTTCGCAGTTTCCGGCCATCCGTTCGCGGCTGCTCATGGGCGTGGCCACATGGAAGTACAAACCGGACGGGTTTCTCTACTATCGCGTCTCCGGCTGGAAGAACTATGAGAAACCCATCGACAGCGGACCGTTGACCAACTGGACGCCCTACTACCTGCCCGGCCCGGATGGCGATGGCGAGCTGATCGGCCCCGGCCCGAATGGCCCGCTGAGCACGCTACAATTCGAGAATATCCGCGACGGCATCGAGGATTACGAGTACCTGTGGGTGCTCGACGATGCCGTGCGCCGCGCCCAAGAGGCCGGACTCAGAGTGGCCGATGCGGAGGAACTGCTCGAAGTTCCCGGCGATCTGCTCGAGCGTCTGGATTCCTACAGCGAGGACGCGGCGCGTTTGCGCGCCCATCGCCGTGCTATCGCCGAGGCCATCGTGCGTATCGAACGGCAGCTCGGAGGCTGAGCCACAGAGGTGATACCGCGTGCACGACCATCGGGAAGCCTGGAGCCGCCGGCGCAGCGCCTACTGCGTTGGGAACGCGGAGCACGTCCGGGGCCGTACTATGTGACCCTCCTGCCGACGCGGCGCTGCAATCTGCATTGTGCCATCTGCTGGCAGCGGTTCACCGAACTCGACTACTCCCACGAAGTGGCCGATGAACGTTTCCTGCGTCTCGTGGATGAATGCGCCGATATGGGGGCCAAGGAGTGGGTCATCGCGGGCGGGGGAGAGCCGATGGTTCGCGCCGACTTGACCATTCGGATCTGCGAGCAGATCCGCGCGCGCGACATGAACGGCATCATCCAAACCAACGGAGTCCAGCTCGATCAGGAACACTTCCGACGCCTTGTCCGAGCCGGATGGGCACGCATCGCCTTCAGCATCGATGGGCACACCCGGGAAATCAACGATGCGATCCGCAGTCCAGGTTCTTTCGACCGCGCCACCGACAGCGTCCGGCGGGCCGTGGCGATCAAACGCGAGATGGGCGCGCGTTGCCCCTCGATTCATATCGCCGGAGTGATCACGAACCGGAACTACGCGCATCTCACGCCGTACGTCGAGTTCGTACACGCGCTGGGCGCCGAGGCCGTGGCGCTGAATCGCCTGCAGATCCACGGCGCATCCAGCCATGAGTTCGAGGTGCCTGAGGACGCGCGCGAGTCGCTCGAACGCGAGATCGACAAGGCGCGTCGGCGCGCGGAAGAGCTGGGACTGGATCACAATCTTGTGGCCCATAGCATGGGTTTTCCGGAGAAGCCCAGCAAGCGCGTTTCACACACGGCAGTGGCGACATCATGGATTGATCGGGTTCGCTGTTTCGAGCCGTGGACGAGCGTTGCGATCTACGAGGATGGCCGCGTCGGGCCGTGCTGCATTCTCTGGAACGAGAAGGCCAGCACTATCCAGAACGCGAGCCTTCGCGACTTGTGGGATAGCGGTTACATGGACGAGATCCGTGAGAGCCTCAAGAACGGGCACATCCCCGCCGCTTGTGCGCAGTGTCCGGTAGATCTGAACGCCCGCTCGATTGCGCTGAGGCAGGAAGTGCGCATTGCTCGCATGACCCGCGCCGAACGCCTGCGCGATCTGGCCGGAAAGGCGATCTCGGAGGCGCGCCAGCGCGGTCTCCTTTCTGCGGTTCGCGCTGGAGGCCGCTGGATCAAGAGGCGCCTCGACGCTCCTCCGGACAGGTGAATGCGACTACCAATCCGGTGCGATGAAACCGTATTGGCGGCCAAACCAGTATGTGCGGAATGCCTGGCTTGACACCTCCTCGAAATCGGACTTGACGGACTGGACGCCGTTTTCCGTGGGAACGCTGAACGTGCCTGTGCCGCGCTGAAGGGCGGAGAGATTTCGGATCGCTGCCTCGCGTTCGGCATCCATGACCGGCTCGCCGGTCAAGAGTTGGTAGAGCATGACGTACCACGTTTCGGCGCCGCGCAAGGGCTTGGCCTTTTCCCAATCATACCAATGGCGGTTGAGCGACATGCGATATTTGCGCAGCAGATCCGGATCATCCTCCCAACGCATCAGCATGTAGAATGACTTGGCGGCCAAGTGATCATCCCACGACGTCTTCCACTCCTCAGGCCAGAGCACTTTGGCCATGATGGCCTGGTCGTCGTAGTGGTACTCGTGGATCAGCATGTGGTACGCGGCGAGGTAGCGGTCCTTGCCCGTCAGGCGGTAGGCCACGCGCAGGCCCGCCAGCATCTCGAGGGCGTTCAGCGGCTGGTGTGCCAAGTCGGGACAGAAGTTGCCCCAAAGCGTCATCTTGTTGTCGACATCCACGAGCTTGAAGTTGTGGTCGACGCACCGGCCGACGAAGCGGTCGATGAAGGCGGCTGCGATGAGCTTGTGCTCGTCGTCGGCGCAGAACTCCCAATATGTTCCAATGCCGTAGACGAAATCAGTGAACTTGTCGCTGCTCAGGTCGCCTTCCCATCGGTAACCGGGCATCGTCGTGGAAGCGTGCCATTCCAGGGGAAAGAAATAGGCCTGCTCGTGCCACATCGGCATGTCGGTCTTGTAGAAGCTTCGCGCCGCGACACCCGGCACGCCGGTCACCGTCTCAAGCTGGACGATGGCGTTCATGACCTCATCCGCCAGCGCACGCACGGTGGGATCCTGCGTGACGGCGTAGCGGTGGGCGCAGGCCGCCAAGTACATGGCTGTGTGGCCGGCCACGTCTTCGTGATTGCCGACGACGGGGCGATCGATGCCCGCCGGCGGGAAGATCACGCACGGCATGTAGAGCCCCTCGTTCCAGTGGTTGGCGTGAACGAGGCGGTCGAGGACGTCAATGCGCACGCTGAGGGGATCCCCAGGATTTGGCTCAACGGTGAGTCGTTCCGCCAACGATCCGAGGCCGATGGCCAATGTGGCCATTGAAAACACCGTGAACCACGCTTGTTTTCGAGTCATGGGCGATTTCTCCATGCTACTTGCTACCGTCGGCCGAGGCGGTGGTCAGCAAACCGACCGGAGCCGTGGCGATGAAGGGCTCCGCGCCGGCCAAGATCTCGATGGACAGATCTTCCATACCGACGTTGGGCAGCGGCGAAAAGGAGAGTACGACATAGGCGCCCACCTGGGCGGCAACTTCGAGCTCCTGGTTGCCGACGACGTCGACTTCGCCTAGTACCGTACCTTCGGCGCCTCGGGCAGCGCAATGCAATCCTTCGCCGCGCCCCTGCGTGTTCATCCGCAGCCGGACGCTATTACCCGATGCGAGCAAGACGAGATCTCGGAAGTCCTTGCACAGGTGCACCTCGCGATCCGCGTGTATTGCCCATCCGGCAGGGCGATCAATGGTGACGATGTTGCCGCCCGAACTGACGAGTAGGCCGTAGAGTCCGGTCTGCTCCGCACGTGCCTTGAGGGTGACCGGTTCCCCGATGTTGAGTTCCGCGCGCGTCAGTTCATTACCGGCGGTGTCCACAAGCACTGCCGCGCCGCGATCGCGGTAGTTGCCAAGACGCGTCTGCGTCACGGTGAACGCCACGTCTCCGCCTTGCTCAATATGCGCGTAGAGGTGGTGGAGGCCGCGAAGCGCGGCGGCCGGTGCCGGGCCGGTGTCGAGACCGGCCGGCCGTGCCTTCGGTATGCGTTTGGCATCGGGCACCGGAAACGCGACCGGCACCACGAACGCGCGGATCTTCAGTGGCGACCCATAGGCCGGGTCGGCCGCCAGCCGATCGAGTTCGCCGTTGGCTTCTGCAATGGCCGCCCAATGCCGCTCGGGCGTGTCGGGCAGAGGCGAGTAATTCGGATCCCGGAAGGTCTGCAGCGTGTAGATCCAGTATCCGAGCGAGTCTTTGGCCAGGTAGTACAACTGCTCGGGGATATTCGCCGCGGGGAACTTGCTGTGCCACAGACCGCAGCACAACAAGGTTCCATTCTGGCTCTGGAGGCGCGCCACCGTCTTCGTGACGTAGTCCGTGTATCCCGGCGAATACGTCATCTCCGTGAAGGCGATGGCCGGATGGTCGGGCGTGCTGAAGCCGCGCGAGGCGGCGCGGTTCACGAAGCTGTCAAAGTCCATGTGGAGGCCGCCCAGGAGGAAGTCCGGGCGAACCGTCTCGATCGCTTGTCGACACTCGGTGGCCACGGCCATCACGGCGTCTTCATAGGCCGCGTCCGACTCGAACTGGCGGCACCGTGCGCAACCGCACCGCGCGTTGTAGCTGCAGTTTTCGGCGCCGTACATCTCGAGGTCGATCACCGCGCCGGGAATGTCCTCGTAACCGGCCAGAGCCACGAAACGGTCCCGCACCGTGACGCGCCAGAACGCCTCGTCCGTGGGACACGGCGTTCGCGGGAATTCGCGCCCTTCCGGATCCCGATAGGTCCGGTAGGGCGGTACCCATTCCGGTTCGTGCGCGCCGAAGTAGTTGAAACACGGCAGGAAGAGAATGCCATTGGCCTTGCATGCGGCAGCCCATTGGGCGAGGCGCGTCTCCTGCGATGCATCGACGGGCGACTCGATACCTCCGAACTTGACGATGGCCGTGTTCATGCCCGTCTCGGCCATCTTGGGCAGCAGGTCGATATCGCCCGCGCCCAGGTAGCCGCCGCGCATGCGCACCACGTCGATGTCGAGAGGCATCGCCGCCATCGAGATCAGCACACACGCACCTATCACGCTCATGGCCAGCCGCCCTCCGCTCCTTGAGTCTCGATTGACTATAGAGAATCGCCATGGCCGGTGCAACGGGCGACGCGGCACGCGTCGGCGCAGGATGATTCTGATCCTTCCGAGGAGTTCTTGGGCGAGGCGCTCTGTGGACTGCGCAAGCTTGCTTGCGCTCTGGCTCGAGCGGAGCTTGCTCCGCCATCGAAGCGCCTTATCTCGGGTGCCGTGCTTGGTGCGCAAGGTTTTCGGATCGGTACACGATCATCGTGCGCCGACATTGCACCACTCCCTGGCGCTCAGGACTCGGACTTGAGCACATAGAAATCGCCCCCGGCTCGTTCGAGTCCGGGGGCGATAGCGATGCTCACGTTGTGGGTATCGTTGCTACTTCTTGGATTTCTTCTTGCCGGCCTTCTTGTCGGCCTTGCGCGGCCACTGGACGGCGGCCTGGGCCGCAGCGAAGCGCGCAATCGGCACGCGGAACGGGCTGCAACTCACGTAGTTGAGGCCGACGCGGTGGCAGAACATGACGGAATTCGGCTCGCCGCCGTGCTCGCCGCAGATACCGCACTTGAGGTTGCTGCGTGTCGACCGGCCCTTCTCGACGCCCATCTGCACCAACTGGCCAATGCCTTCTTGATCCAATTGCTGGAAGGGGTCCACCGGCAGGATGTCCTGCTTCAGGTAGTACGGCAGGAAGCCGCCGACGTCGTCACGCGAGAATCCGAAACCCATCTGGGTGAGGTCGTTGGTGCCGAAGCTGAAGAACTCGGCCACTTCCGCGATCTGATCGGCCGTGAGGGCCGCGCGCGGGATCTCGATCATCGTACCCACCATGTAGTCAAGCTTGAGCTTGTACTTCTTCTCGACTTCGGCGGCGACGGTACGGACGATGGCGACCTGATTGCGCAATTCGTTCACGTGACCCACGAGCGGCACCATGATTTCCGGATGGACCTCGATGCGCTTTCGGGTGAGTTCGGCCGCGGCTTCGAGAATGGCGCGTGCCTGCATCTCCGTGATCTCCGGATACGCGATGCCCAAGCGACAGCCGCGATGGCCCAGCATCGGATTGAATTCGTGGAGGGCCTCGACGCGCTCTTGGATCTTCTCGGGCGAAACACCGATGATCTTCGACAACTCGTTGAGTTCCTTGGTGGGCTTTCCATCCACAACAAGGCTACCGACGAACTCGTGGAGCGGCGGATCGAGCAAGCGGATGGTCACCGGCAGTCCCTTCATCGCCTTCAGGATGCCGAGGAAGTCTTTCTTCTGATACGGCAAGAGCTTCATGACGGCCTTACGGCGCGTCTCGTCGTCTTCGGCGAGAATCATCTCGCGCATGTGCACAATACGCTCCGGCTCGAAGAACATGTGCTCGGTGCGCGTGAGGCCGATGCCTTGGGCGCCGAACTTCACGGCCTGAGCGGCATCCGCGGGGCGGTCGGCATTCGTACGCACGCCGATCTCGCGGATTTCGTCGGCCCACCCCATGAGCTTCTTGTACCAGCGGTTCCGATCCGGATCGGCCGGAAGCACCGGCACCTTGCCTACGTAAACCTTGCCGGCCGTGCCGTTCAGCGAGATCCAATCGCCTTCCTGCACCGTCTGCCCGGCCACGGTCATCTTCTTGGCCTTGGCGTCGATGTTGAGCGCGCCGCAACCCACGATGCAGCATTTGCCCCAGCCGCGCGCCACGAGCGCCGCGTGCGAGGTCATGCCGCCCTTGGCCGTCAGAATCGCCTCGGCCACGTGCATGCCGTCCACGTCTTCCGGCGAGGTCTCGGCGCGCACCAGGATAACCTTGACACCCGTCGCGGCCGCCTTCTTAGCGTCCTCGGACGTGAAAGAGACTTGGCCGACACCGCCGCCCGGTCCTGCCGGAAGGCCCGTCGCCAACAGGGTCGCTGCCTTCTCACCCTTCGGATCGAGCATCGGGTGCAACAACTCATCGAGCTGGTTCGGCACCACGCGCATGAGGGCCGTCTTCTTGTCGATCAGGCCTTCTTCGGCCATGTCGACGGCCATCCGGATGGCTGCCGTGCCGGTGCGCTTGCCGACGCGCGTCTGAAGCATGTACAGCTTCTGATCCTCGATGGTGAACTCGATGTCTTGCATGTCGCTGTAATGCTTCTCAAGCTTGCAGCGAATGTCGAAAAGCTGCTTGTACAGTTTCGGCCACTGCTTCTCGAGCGAGCGCATGTGCTTCGTGCCGGAGGTCTTGGTGGCCTCATTGAGCGGCTGCGGCGTACGGATGCCGGCGACGACGTCCTCGCCTTGGGCGTTGACGAGCCATTCGCCGTAGAACTTGTTGTCGCCCGTGGCGGGGTCGCGCGTGAAGGCGACGCCGGTGGCGGAGGTATCGCCGAGGTTACCGAATACCATGGACTGTACGTTTACGGCGGTGCCCCAGTCATCCGGAATGCCTTCGATGCGGCGATACGAAATGGCGCGCTTGCCGTTCCAGGACTGGAACACGGCCTTGATGCCGCCCCAAAGCTGCGCTTCGGCGTCATCGGGAAACTCCTGGCCGATGCACTTCTTCACGATGACCTTAAACTGCTCGCAAAGGGCCTTGAGATCGGCGGCGGTGAGTTCGGTGTCCAGCGTGACACCATTCTTCTTCTTGACCTCCGCCATGGCTTCTTCGAGCTGCTCACGCACGGACAGCCCATCCGGCTCGATGCCGGCGGCCTTCTCCATAACCACGTCGGCGTACATCATGATGAGGCGCCGGTACGCGTCGTACACGAAGCGCTCGTTCCCCGTCTTGGCGACGAGCCCGGGCAGCGTCTTCGAATCGAGGCCGATATTGAGCACCGTGTCCATCATGCCCGGCATCGATTTCCGCGCGCCCGACCGCACCGACATGAGCAACGGATTCTTGACGTCGCCGAACTTCTTGCCCATGACCTTCTCGACGTTGGCCAGCGTCTTCTTCACTTCGTCCATGACGTATTTCGGCAGTTTGCCGCCGTTGGCGTAATACTCGGTGCAGACCTCGGTCGTGATCGTGAAACCCGCCGGCACCGGAATACCCAGGCTCGACATCTCGGCCAGATTGGCTCCCTTGCCGCCGAGAAGATTCTTCATTTCCGCTCTGCCTTCGGCCTTGCCACCGCCGAAGAAATACACACTCTTCTTAGCCATCGTTGCACGTACTCCTTGTCCGATTTGGGTGTTAAAACGCTCGACAAGCGTCTCAAGGAAAGGCGCTTTGCAGCACTATCGCCTTCGCCTCAAGGCGAGAATACCCCCGAGACGAAGCGTGATGAATTATACAGAAGAAGGCCTACCGTTTCAATTCGCCCATGGCTTCTGAGCGCTGCGCCATCCAAGAGTTACTGGAAAGCTGCCGGGTGTTCTGCATTGCGTTTTGGGTGAATGATCTCGTAGGGTGAGGGAACAAACGAATGCCAAGCGGGTATGGGGGGCGCTGCTATGAAAGTCAACGATGCGCTGGGGAGTAGCCAGGTGTTCTCGGGCGTGGGGCCAGTGCTACTCGATGCCTTGGTGGCTCAGGGATCTGACGAGCACCATGATGCCGGGGCCGTGATCCTCCACGAAGGCGAGGTGGGAGACTCGTTCTATGTCGTGTGTGAAGGGGAACTCGTTGTGGAAAAGGGCGAGGGCAATGCCCGGCGCGAACTGGGCGCACTTGTGGCTGGAGACGCATTCGGGGAGATGGCGCTCGTGTCCAACGAGCCGAGGAGTGCCACCATCATAGCGTCCACGCCCGTGCGTCTGTTCCGGCTGGATCGTGGAGATTTCGATGCATTGATGGCGCGGGAGCCCGTGTTTGCGCAGCGTCTACTCGCTCTCATCTCGAGGCACATGCGGCGCTCCGACGATGTGGCCTCTCTGCAGTTGTTGCGGGCTCACCAAGGCCTCATCCTGTCGTTATCGCAGTTGGCGGAATCACGTGACCCGGAGACGGGAGCCCATCTCCTGCGCGTGCGCGACTACTGTGTCTTGTTGGCCAAGCGGCTTCAAGAACAGGGGTTGTTCCAAGAGACTATCACGGGGGCTTTTGTGGATGCCTTGAACCTCGTGTCGCCGTTACACGATATCGGCAAAGTGGCGATCCCTGACTCGGTTCTGCTGAAACCGGGGGATCTGACGCCGGCGGAATGGAAGGAGATGCGAACGCATCCGGTCAAGGGGGCCGAAGCCCTCGATACGGTACTGGATTACTGCGATCTCAACATGTTCCGCATCGCCCAGAGATTGGTGCTCAGGCATCACGAGCGTTACGATGGCGGCGGCTATCCGGACGGCCTGCAAGGTGAAGATATTCCGCTCGAGGCGCGAATCATGAGCGTGGCCGACGTGTACGACGCCCTCCGGACGGAACGCTCATACAAGAAGGCGTTCGATAGGTCCAAAACGATCCGCATCATGCAGGAAGGGCGAGATACGCAGTTCGACGCGCGTATTGTGGACGTGCTCTTGGCCGACGTAGATGAGTTCGAGCGGATCCGCGCTACACACCGGGACGATAGGGGCTCAGCGGCATAGCTCGAAGGCGAGAATGAAGATCTTGTAAGGGTCCTTCATGCCCTTGAACGGGGCCTCGCCCCATTCGATCCACGTGTATTCCCCCTGCTTCTTCTTTCTACTCTTCGGGAGCTTCTTGTGGAACTGCTCGGTGGCGGCAATCAGTTTGCCCCGGTGATGCCTGGGGATAGCGGGTTCAATCCCGTGAGATAGCCAATCGCAGAGCCTCGTCGAACACACGACATCAGGCCCCATGACCTGATCCTGGAGCGATCCTGCCGTGGGAACATACACCTCGCCCCAGTGAAGCGCGGCACGCGCCGTCAGCTTCTTGAGGCCTTCCTTTTGGGCCTTCTTGTTGACACAGGCACATCCCTCCATGGCGGCCTTGAGGGCATACTTGGCGGCATCGTCTGAGTCGCTGAACTGCGCCTGCTCGAACAGGGCAATGAAACCGTCGCCGGTATAGCTCATCACGGTACCACCCGATTCGTGGACGGCGCGGCACATCCCTTGGATCAGCTCTTCCAGGATAGAGCAATCGCTTAGGCATTCTGTCGAGTTGCCAATATCCACTGTCAGCAAGGCTCCCTCGATCGGACGATCCTTGCCTCTCTCTACGTCTTTGTCTTTACCCTCGGACATTCGCTTCTCTGTCTCGTGAAGCCATGCCCGAGTCGTGTCTATCGCCTGCAACACGGTGCCGCTCTCAATGCACGCTTCCAGTTCCACCGCCACGAAGCGCGAGAACTCGAGATCGGAGGCGTTGCTCCTCCTGATGGCGAGTTCCAGCCACGGCCGGTAATCGGAGTAGAAATGGAACTCGCCCGGAGGTAGGTCGGCAGCGTGGGCGCCTCCCTTGTCCTTCTCTCCGCCATGATCCGAGATGTGCATATGTATGACTCGTTGCTCAAGATTCTCCTCTCCTTCGCCGACTCTGAGTGCTTCCGGCTTGTAGCCGATGAGGAAGGCGTGGGCGATGTCCACGTTGAGACATACTTTCGAGAGAACGTCCAAACCACATCCTCCGGAGGTAGCCTTGCATTTGGCGTTCTCGCGGATTCTCTGCAGAAGCTGTTGAAAACGATTCGGATGGTTCAGCAGCAGCGAAGGGCCCGGCTCGAGTTCGAAGGCCAGAGGAGGGATGGATTCTAGATCGGTGGGCTTGAAGAGGGAATTGTGCTCTCCCACGCCGTAGGCTTCGATAATCGTATCGGCCAGTGCATCGAGCCTGCGGGCAACGTATTCAAGGAAGGTTTGCTTTTCGCCGTGATCGTCCTGAGGCAAGGGCATGGTCGGCACGCACGTTCCTCCGACCGCCTCGACGCAGTGGGCTCCGAGCGCGCGAGCCAAATAGAGCGCATTGGCGAGGGCCTTCGCCGCGTCCTGCCGTCGGTAGGAATGGGTCTCTCGGTCATACTCTTCTTCTTGGGGAATGCTCACATTCGAGAAGAATGTAGCCAGGGCGGCGAATCGTGGCCTTCGGCCAACGGGCTGCCCACCGGATGCCGTACGCAAGAGCCCCTTGAGCTTCGACGCGATGGAGTCCAGGTGTTTGGGCTCGAGAGAGGCCGCGAAAACGTGCGGATCGAGGCTCAGCTTCCCCGAAATACCAGCGGCCTTCCGGTACCACGGGATGTCGTGCTGGTCAAGGAAATAGAGATCGAGAACGCTCACTCCTTCGTCGAGTGCCCTCGTTACCCCAGCGGGACCATTGCCCGCGGGGTCGTGCGCGCGGCCCATGGGCATGAACCACGAACTAATTAGACTCACTTCAGGAACGATGAGATTCATATGCAAAGCTCAAGGATTTTCGCTCAATCCACAGCGACATTACGCTGTCCTTCTCGTACTGAAGACGAGCGTCGGGGGGCGGGATAGGGGAGTGGGCGCTTCCGCTCATCCCGGGTGAAATCCGCCAAAACAGCACAGAGAAAGGCGGCAAGTGTTCCTCGGAGGCCGAGTCCTCATCGTTGGCGCCCGCTTCTCGATGTCGGGAGTGCCGGGGTAGTCGTATCTCAACACTCCACCACCGGTCTTTGTGGGGGCTCGAGAACGAACGAAGAAAGAAGTTGCGACATCGCTCATCCACGCGCTTGACTCCGTCCACCTCTTGGGCGAGATAGCGCCGTTCGATCTGGTCCGTGGTCAAGAGGCGAGTGACATAACGCCAGCGGTCGATATAACTGGTATCGGAGGGATTGGAAGGCACGAGACCGGCCGCCGCATTCGCTGTCCTTCTAACGTAAGCCGCCAATACGTGTCCATCATGACACAACATCTCCAGTTTCGCTCGTTGCCTTATAGCCCCGATGCCCACAGTGGTGCCGCGCGGGGCAACCGCGAGGAACGCAACCGCGGAGTCGCCATCCTCCTGGGTATCCTTCATCCACGCTTGATGCATCAGACTCCATGTGGAACGTTCGCGGAAGGGCCCCGTCATAATGTCGTGTAGAACTAGTCTTCCGGGGAGTTCGACGCGGGCAACGTCGCCGGCGGCCTCGTCATCATCTCCCTCCGGGCTGGGAGGGTCTTCCGGGTCAGACATGAGATGCATTCCGAACACGAGGACGGCATGAGGAATTGTCTCGGCGTTTTGTCCTTCATAATTAACCAGAAGTATTATTGGTATTCCGTTAGCCAGATAGTCGGTAATGCAGCGAACCGCCTCCCGTTGCGCTGCCACCTGCAATCCGCGGAAATCGCGCTGCCGAAAAACCTCAAACACGGCTCCGGCACTCACTTCCTCAAGCCGGAGAACCTCGAGTGCCTCCAACAACTGGACGCCCTGATCACGCAGTTCATCGGGGGACAGCCGGGAGATCCCTTCGCGCCACATAAGCGTCAAGATATCCTGACTGCTGATGGGCGTGAAGCGAAACGCTTCCATTTTGAGCAACAGCGCTTGACTGATGGCCGCATGGAGACAGGCGGCGTAGTTGTTGGTGTCCCGGTTCGGAACACGGAAGGGCACGCACCGAAAGGGTTTCACGCCGTCCGTGGATCCCCACGGGCACGTTATCAGATGGTACCTTGGACGTAGCATGAACCGGGGAGGCGCCAGGTTGGCAACGGCGGTGAAGGTGTACGCGTACTTCTTAATCAGGACCGGTCGAAGAGAAAGGTATCCAACGTAACGGCCGAACGGATCCTCGTCGCCATCGCTTCCGGCCTCGAAGCAGTGGACGCGATTGGCGAATCTCGAGTACTCGTTCTTGCCGATGAGAACGTGCTCGGCCCGCCATGCCGGGCAGGGCGCCGGATGCCGTGCCCCATACAAGACTCGCGTGTAAGGGAAGAACAGCCTCTCTAGCTCGTCATATAGGATCCCGTAGTCCTCCGGGCTGTATTCCAGATTGTCCAGCGCATACGGGTCGAGAGGGGCGTCGGAGAGTGAACACAAAGGATAGCGGTGGTAGTGAGAGTAGGAGTCAAGACTCATCTTCTATCAACCCCAATACAATCAGAATTTCCCCGTTTACGACGTCCGAAGCCCCCGTCCCCACGGCGCAATCAAAGCTCAGGAGGGAAGGCGCGTACCCTGGCCTGACACGCGCGGCAATTCCTGATCTCCTCAAGACGGTTCTCGTATCCGCGCCCTTGGATCAAACGTGTGATGTCCGGGCACACGGCGTCGCAGAGATTCTCAGGCCCTTCTCGTTCCAGAGCATCAGTGACGCGGGCCGCGTCTTTCTCATTGACAAGCAGCAAGACACGGTTGCCCGTGCCATAGGCCTCGGCATCGAAATGGTTCTGGCCCACCCATTTCTGGACTTCCTCGGCGAAATGCTCACTATTTCCCGAAAGCGCAAACCGTTTCCGTTGTTTCATGATGTCCCCCTTTCGCCCACGATCACCGAGAACAAGGGAACTCCCCTTCCCCGTCTCTTGCCCGTCGTGGTTAGCCATCTGTTTCTATCGTTTCTCAATTCCGCGCTGTCGCGATCCCATGACAACCGGCCACCACCGCTACCGGCTGCCGCCGCGCAAACCATCATCATCCAGAACTCGGTCAACCGCTCCATCTTGCGGCTTGGACCCATTTGGCCACTACCTGTTGGGGCATCCCCTCGGCCAACGGTCTTTATGATAGCACACCTCCATTCCGGAGGCAAGCTTTTTCTTTTTGTCTCATTTCGCGAAAAGCGGTTGCGCGCCCTATCCATGGCACACTTCCTCACTATTCGCGATCCGATCCGAACAGTCACTCCCAGCGCCAGCAGCATTAAGAGTATACCACAGCTTCGGGGGAGATACGGCCAAACGAAGAGGACCTTCACAGGTTTCTGACCGCTTCAAGTACTTCTTCGGCATGGTCTTGAGGACTCACCTTGGGCCAGACATGGGCGATGCGGCCGTCGCGATCGATGAGGAAGGTGGCCCGCTGAATGCCCCAGAAGGCTTTCCCGTACATCTTCTTTTCCACCCAAACGCCGTAACGCTCGGCGACAACGTGGTCGGTGTCCGCGAGAAGAACGAAGTTCAGGCGCTGTTTCTCGGCGAACCGGCAGTGAGACTTGACGCTGTCCGGACTGACACCGAGTACCGTGGCCCCGAGCTCTGCCAACGCGGCCTGATGGTCCCGGAACTCCTGGGCTTCGAGTGTGCAGCCTGGGGTGTTGTCTTTTGGATAGAAATAGAGCACGACGATACGGCCTCTCAGGGTGCCCAGGGCCACATCGGTTCCGTTGCTCGATGGAAGCACGAATTCAGGCGCCCGTTCTCGTGCTTGAAGCATGGCTTCGATTCCTTCCTGCATTGCGAGTTCTGTTCACGATAAACACACCCCGCTCAGCATATGTTCCACAATCATCCGGCAGGCCTCAGGGGCTTGTTTTCCGGCCAGGCCCGTTGCGGCGGTGAGGGGGCCGTGGTTTGCTGCGGAGTGCCTGGGGAAGCAAGGGGTCGCCTTGAATCGGTGACCGGGATTCCCAATACTCTGGTGTGGATTCCATATCGGATCACGCTCTCTTCGCGGTGATGGGTCTGCGTGCGGAATCCGAAATGAGAGGAGCGCGGAATTGGCCGGCAAGAGAAGGCAAGGGGATCGCTCTGCCGAGGGGCGCGGTAGGACAAGGCCATGGAAACGACGGCGCACCGTGGCCTTTCTCCAGAGCGTGGTGGCCTATTGCCTGGCGCCGATCATTGTCTTGGCGCTGTTTGAGATCGGGTTGCGGGTGGCCGGCGTGGGGTTCTCCACGGGCTTCTTCCTGAACAAGAGCCTCGAAGGGCGTCCGTTCCGCGTAACGAATAGCGCGTTCTACCAGCAGTTCTTCAAGCTTCCCGTGCGGGGGATCTGGCGCGGATCGGAATGGACCGTGACGCCCGATCCGCCGTCCGATGTATGCCGGGTGTTCGTGTTTGGCGGTTCGGCGGCGCAGGGCTATCCGGATCCCGCTTACAGCTTCTATCGGGTGCTCGAAGCGATGCTTCGCGCTTGCTATCCGCACACGCAGTTCGAGGTATACAGCGCCGCCTATCCCGGATGTAACTCCCATGCCATGCGCGCCGCCGCGCATGCCTGCGCCACGGCCGATCCGGACCTGTTCATCGTCTACATGGGCAACAACGAGGTGAACGGGCCCTTTGGCGCCGTGACGGCCGTTGGCAGACCCTACGCCATGAATCTGACCTATGTCCGCGGGCGAATGCTGCTCGGCGGACTGCGTACCGCCCAAGTGGCCACCGGCAATCAGCGGCGTCTCTGGCGCAACATGCTTCCGCCCGTTCAGCAGTACTTCCACCGTGATGACCCTATCCTCGGCTCCGTTCAAGAGAACTTCCGTACAAATCTCGCCGACATGTGCGTTTCTGCAAAGAATGCAGGCATTCCCATTGTCCTGTGTTCTGTCGCGGGCAACCTCGGGGACTGGATGCCCGAGAAATCCCTGCACCGCCCGGACTTGACGGACGCCGACTTGACCGCGTGGCAGGAGCGCTACGAGGCCGGCATTACGTTGCAGGAACAGAAAGCCTTTGCCGCTGCACTCGATGTGTTTGGAGAAGCGTCGGAGATTGACGATACCTATGCCGAGTTGCCGTTCCGAATGGCTACTTGCCTCCTGGAGTTGGGAGAAGACGCGAAGGCGCTGTCCCTGTTCATCTTGGCCCGCGACTGCGACGCCATGCGTAGTCGAACGGATTCGGCGTTGAACGAGATCGTCAGGCAAACGGCGAGCGAGATGGCCTCGCCCTATGTCCATTTTGTTGATGCGGAGCGGAGCGTGTGCGAAGCGGCCAATCACGGTATCCCGGGAGATGACCAACTCTTCGACACGTGCCACCTGACATTCGAAGGCAATTGGCTCCTCGGCCGTTGCCTATTCGAGTATATCCACGATGCTCTTCCGGAATTCGTCAACGAACTGCGCCGTCGTGAACCCGAACCTAGGCCCGCACGCCCGTTGACCGAAGAAGAGTGTGCCAAGGAGCTAGCCCTTACAGACTTGGTGCTGACAAGGGACCTGCGCGTCATCGTTACCATGGCCGAGCAGTGGAAGAAGGATGCCGGTCCGTCCGTTCGAGAACATCTGGCCTCGCTCGAGGCGCGTGCGCGCCCGGACGACGCAGTGGCGACTATCGAGGCCTACCGCGAGGTGCTCGCCCGGTATCCCAACGACTTCATCATCCGAAGTCGGTGCGCGGAAGAGCTGCTCGAGGCCGGAAGGCACGCGGAGGCCTTGGAGCAGGCCCAACAACTTGTGGAATACCATCCTTTCCGAAGGGATTCCCGGCGGCTGCTCGGCGAGGCGCTGGCCGCTTCGGAACGTCTTCCCGAGGCGCTCGATGTATTGACCCAACTGTGCCGTGTGTATCCCGATGACGAGAAGGCCCTCTTTGCCTTGGCCAAAACGCGCTGTGCTATGGACGATCCTGAGGGGGGCCTTAACGACTACCGGCGTGGCCTGCGCTTCGATCCCAATGCCTACAAGGCCATCGTCGCAATGGGTGATGTCATCGAGGAGCTAGGCGACCATGGCGAGGCGGCGGCAACGTATCGCCGTGCCATTCGGATTTCCCGGCGTTCCTCGGAATCCTTCGAGCGCCTCGACGCGCTCTGGCGCCAAACGTTGTCTCCTGAGGGCCGGGCGGCCAAGTGGCGTGGAATGGTGGCGGAGTTCAGCGACGCGCCACTCGCCTTTTCGTATCTAGGCAGTAGCCTGCGCGATGTTTCGGACTGGCAGGGCGCGGTGGATGCCTTCGCGCGTTGGGTGGACCTGTCGCCCGACGATGAGGCCGCGCGTGAGTTCCTCGGCGCCGCTCGGTCGGCCCTGGATGACCAGGAGGCCCTGGTCCTTGCGAGGTCCGGCGACAAGGAGGGGGCGGTCGCCAGGTTAAGGGAGGCCATCCGGCGAACGCCCCACGCGTCCCAGTTCTACGAGGACTTGGACTCGATAGTCGGTACGGCCGAAGAGCGAACCCGCACTTGGCGCGAGCTGGTGGATGAGATCGTGCCGCCGGGCCGCGCTCGCTTCCATCTAGGTCTGGCGCTCGCGGACGCTGGCCGGGCGGGAGAGGCGATCGAGGTGCTGCGGACGGCTTCAGAAGAAATGCCGGATGATGGCGCTGTGCGTGACGCTATCGAGGCGGTGCGGGCGGCCCGGGGAGTGGCCGAGGCGGAGCGTCTTGTTACGCAGCAGCGTTGGCGCGATGCCATTGCCGCGTACGAAGAGGCCGTCCGGATGAAGCCGTCCGATCCTGACTTGTATGATCGGCTCGACGTACTGCTTCGCGAACATGCTCCATTGCCCCGGCGTGTCGAAGTGTGGGAGCAACTCGCAGAGGCCGAGCCGGGGCGTTCCCAATTGTATCTAGGACTGGCCCTTCGTGAGACAGGCGAATACGAAGCGTCGGTCCAGGTGCTCGGAAAGGCCTTTGAGCGGCTACCGGATGATCCGGCCGTGGGCGTTGAGCTAATGAGATCGCAAGGCTTGCTTGCGTTGGATCAGGCCCGGGAGTTCAGCCGGGAAGGCCAATCCGAGGAGGCCATCGAGCGGTACTTGACGGCCATCCGGGCGCTGCCGCGAGACAACCTCGCTTGTGATGAACTGGATGTTTACCTCCGCCAATCGGGCGGGCTGTCCGCTGCGATTGCGACATGGCGTGCGCTGGCGGACGAAGTACCGGAATTGCCCAGGATTTCCTACCTGCTGGGGTTGGCGCTGATGGAAACCGGAGAGGTGGGCGGTGCCGTCGAGGCGCTCGATCAGGCCGCCGTGCGAGATCCGGACGATCCGGCCGTTTGGGTGGCCCTCGGGCGGGCCTGCCTCGACAGCGCCCGGTGGGAACGGGCGGCGGAAGCCCTGACGAAGGCGCTGGATCACAATCCGGACATTCCCAACCTGCGCCCCGATTTGGTGGCCGCCCTCGTCCGGTCGAACTTGCCCGGGAAGGCCTGGCTGGTGGTGGACGAGTGCGCCTCGCGCGGCGAGGAGATCCCGCCGGGCGTCATGGCCTTGTTGCCGCCTCGGTAGGGGCGCTGCGGCGGCCCGGTTGAGCCGTGGGCCGTGGGCGTAGTACACTTGGTGTATCGGGCGAGAGGGTAGCCCGAGAGGCCGATAACCGACATCTTGCGCGCCTGTAGCTCAACAGGATAGAGCAACGGCCTTCTAAGCCGTAGGTCGTGCGTTCGAGTCGCACCAGGCGCGCCATTTCTTTGTCCGCCATGCCCTTGGCGTTCTACCCCACGTTGGACCGCTTGCGGTACATGGTCAGCCAGGCGAGGGTGAAGTAGAAGAAGCACAGGCCCCAAAGCGAGAACCATTCGGCCTTTACCTGAGCCAAGCTCGCTCCCATCTGGTTGACGCGGAGGAAACCGGCCACGCCCATGGTCGTGGGCAGCAGAATGGAAAGGTTCCGCAACCACTGGGGGATGGCCTCGGGTGGCCAGGCGAAGCCCACCAGGAATACCGCCGGCACCGAGACGGTGAGCAGCACCGGTATGGAGATCTCGCGCGAGTGCAGCAGGGCGTTGAGCGCCAGGCCCAGGTAGGTCACCGCCCCCACGAAGGGCACCAAGAAGACGATGGCAAGGCCGATCGGCGCCGAGCGCGGCAGGTCGTAGACGCGGAAGACGACGAGCAAGTAGAACAACGGATACAGGATGTAGATTGAGAAGTAGGCCATGCCGCGTCCAAGGAGAATGGCCATGTAGCTCTCCTTGTCGCCGGGCGGTGGCGGCGGCATCTTTCGGAACTCCTCGTTCCGTGTGCCGCCCAGCATACCGATGCCGATGAGGAGCGTCTGTTGCAGGATGATGATCAGCACCGCCGGCACGACGTAGATGCCGTATCCGCTCGACGGGTTGAACAGCGGATGGGTGGTGAGGGGCAACGGATCGCGCATACGCCGGGCGGTCCCTTCATCGATTCCCTTCGCGGTCAATCGACGGATCTCGATGCCGGCCGAGAGGGTGGCCGCGGCTTTGTAGGCGCCAGTAACGATCTGGCGGTACACGAGAAAGTAGCACGCGTCCGCGTACACGGACACCGAGGCCTGTTCTCCGCGCAGAATGTCGCGCTCGAAACCCTGCGGAATAACGAATACGCCCTCCGCTTCGCCGCTCAGGACTTGTTGCTCGGCCTGGACCAGATCGCCCGTGCCGTTCACGAACCGCACCTCCTCCGTGGCCTCGACCCAACGCATCAGCTTGCGGCTCAGGACGCTGTGGTCCTGGTCCACGGCGACGACCGGCACCTCTTTTAGCACCTGCGGCATGTAGGGAATCGGGTAGTACATGGTATAGATGAGCAGGCCGGCCCCGAAGATGAGTAGCACGCCCTTGTCGGAGAGGATCGCGCGATACTCGTCGATCAACACTCGAAGGATGTACCTCATATCCGCCCCCAGTACGCCGGATCGCGCATGAGCCGGCCCATCCTCGGCATCAGTAGAAGCGGAGGCAGGATGACAAAGAGGGCGAGCACGAAAAGGGGTTTGGCGGACACCTCGGGCGGCGCGCCCTTGAGCGCCTGCTGAAGCACGACATGCAAGTAGTGCGTCAGCGGCAATGCCACGCTCATGAGCTTGGCGGGCGGCGGCATGCCCAGGGCCGGGTAAGTGATTCCGGCAAAGGCGAAGGCGGGGCCCGTATAGAAGCCGGCCATGCTATTCGCCAACCGCAAGTTAGCGAACACCGCCACGAGCGCGAAGGCCGTCGATTGATAGGCCAGCACAAACAGGAACGAGCCGATCAGCAGCACGCCGAGGCTGCCGTAGAGCGGTACGCCGGCAAATCGAACCAGCAGCGCGACCATGAAATTCGTCAACACCAGGAAGCAGAGGGTGTAGGGCAACAGCTTGGCCGTCACCGCGACCCAAGGCCGTCCGCCGGCCACGCGCAGCCATTCGCCCGCAGTCCCGTGCTTGAGCTCCGTGCCCACCGCGCGCACGGTCACCATGGCGATGAAGATCTGGATCATCGTTGGCAGCAGGGCCGGCAATAGGAAATACCGGTAGTTGAGATTGGGATTGAAGAGCAGGTGTTGGTCGACGCGGATGGGTTCGTATTGCTCCCACGCCTGGGGCGGACTGTCGCCCTTCATCATGCGCGAACGGATGTCCAACCCGGCCGACAGCGTTCCGATGACCTCTCGGGCGGCGCGAAAGATCACGCCGCTGGTGAGGAGCCATTGGTTGTTGTAATAGAGCGTTACGGGGGGCGCATCGCCTCGTTTGAGGTCATGCTCGAGGTCGCCCGGAATGTACATCATGGCGTAGGCCTTACCTTCTCGGATGTACCGCGTGCCCTCGGACAGATCCTGCACGTGGGCGACGACCTTGAGCGTGGCCGATGCGTCGGCCATTCGCACCAGTTGACGCGAGAGCTTCGAATGGTCACCGTCCCGGACGATGATGGGCATATCGGTCAGGCTCTCCTGATAGAACAACGCACCGAGGATGCCGAAACTGATGAGGGGCAAGATGAAGGTGAAGAGGTGATAGAAGGGGCTGTGGGCGATCGTATGCACCTCGCGGCGCAGGACCGCGAAGAAGCCCAGCCGAAACGAAGAAGCCTCTGTCGAGGGTGCCTCCATACCGGCTCAGATCTCCCACGGAATCAGGTCGCGCACCCACGCCAGCGGGTCCGGCGGCGGAACGCGATCCCAGGGGACAATGACGCTCATGCCGGGCCGGAGTCCGTCCACGGCCTCGACTGATTTTGTGCGTACTTCGAAGGTGCGCAGATCGAAGCCGCCCGAGGCGCTCGTGGCGCGCCATGCGGCGAAATCGCCGAGTGCGGAGATGTACGTCACTTCCATCTCGATGGCCAAGTGGTTGAGGGCCGGTACCGTGCCCTTCAGATGCTCGCCGATCTTCAGGCCCGCCAGATGATCCTCCCGCATGTTGAACGTCACCCAGACATCGTCGAGGTCGACCATCGTGACGATGGGCATGCCGGATGCGGCCAGTTCGCCCACGTTGACGATATACTCCACGATCTCTCCATCCATCGGCGCACGAACGCGCGCCTCCTCGAGATAGGAGTCCACCTCGTTCACCGCGCCCTGCGCCTGTTCGACCAAGGCGGCCGCCGCCGCCTTGTCTTCCTCACGGGCGCCGTTGACCGCCATGTCGTACTGGGCCTCGGCCGTGGCCGCCAACTTGAGGGTCATCTCCAGCTTCGCCTTAACCTCGTCGCGCTGCTGGGCCGGTACTATCCCATCCTGAAACAGGCGATCCACCCGGGCAAACGATTTCTGGGCAAAATCCAGACCGGCCAATGCCTGCTGCCACTGGTTATACGCCATCCGGATTTGCTCCTCGCGCGCCCCGTGCTCGGCCTTGTCGCGCTGTGCCGAGGCCGCGCTGTGAGCGCCCTGGGCCTGTTGCCGCTTGGCCTCGAGCTGTGGACTGTCGAGTATGGCGATCACGTCGCCTTTGGCTACGTGTTGGCCCTCTTCGACGCGCATCTCCTCGATCCGGCCAGGAACCTTGGCCGAGACGTTGGCTTTGGTTGCCTCGACCTCCCCCTGGATGCACATGGGGGCCGGCTGGATCAGCAGCCACGCCGAGCCGGCCAGGCCCGAAAGCACCACCAGCAGGATGAGAATCGCAATCAGTCTCGGGTGACGAAAGATCATGGCCTATTACTCCGGCTTGACGGTTTCCAGTGTCGGTGAGCCCTCGGCCTGCGAGAACAGGGCTTCGGGCGGATGTTCGGCGATAGGCACGGCGCGCTCGAGGTACTCGGCACACCGGTCGCCGCGGCCGCATGCCTCCAACAGATGGAAGAACGCCACGTCGAAATCGTACGCGGCCTTGACGCGGCCAAGTTGCGCCCGTGCGTGCGACAGTGCGGCGTCCACGACCTCGACGGATGTGGCCAGCCCTTCTTCGAATGCGCGATTGCGCACGCGCAGATTCTCGCGCGTGAGGGCCAGTGTTGCGTCGAGCGCCCTATACGCATCGCGCGCCTGCTCCATCTCTTCATAGCGCTTAAGGACAAGTGTCTTGAGGTCGCGCTGGATCTTCTGACGCATGTAGCCAACCTTACGTTCGACCGCCTCGGCCGCCTTGACCTTGTTTCGCGTCTGGAAGCCGTCGAACAAGGTCCACTTCATTCCGAGGCCGGCTGCCCATGTGGGATCCAACGCCGTCAGTTGGTCCTCAATGAGCTCGTGCATCCCAAAGGCGTAGATCGTCGGCTTGTCCTCGGCCTCCTGGGCGCGCACGCCTTGGTGGGCCAGGTCCGACTTGGCGGCAATCATGTCGAGAATGGGGTGTCCCTGGTCGACGTAGGCCTGGAACTCCTCGCACGACTCCAGATCGCCGATGAGGAAGAGGGCGGTGGACGGTTCGAGCGGCTCGTCGCTCACGGTGATGTTGCGTACGCCCTCGTGCGCAATGGAGACGTTTCTCGCCGCCGATTGGTGCTCGCGCTCGGCGTCGGCCACGGCAACCTGCGCATTCAGGTACTCGATCCGCGCAATGATCCCTTCCTCCATGAGGCGCTGCGCCCGATACGCGTGGCGCTCCATGACATCGACCTTCAGCGCATAGACATCGCGTGCGCGTTGGGCCAAGCAGAGACCGAAGTAGCGCTCGGCCAGTTGCGTGAGCAGTTCGTCGTCGCTTGTCCGGCCCTGGGCGCGGGCTTCCGCCACGCGCGCATCGGCTGCGTCCTCGGCCACGCCGATGAGGCCCCCGGCATAGAGCGGCAAGGTGGCCTTGACGTTTGCGTGCGTGAAGCGGCTGTCCTGCATCCAGAGGCCCCACGGGATCGGATCGATCTTGATTGAAATCACGTCGTTGATAAAGATATGTTCGAAGTCAAGCTCGACGTTCGGATAACGGATGCCCCGGGCCGCGGCGCGCTCTGCCAAGCGTTGGTTCACATCCTCTTGAGCGGCCATCACTTGTTCGTTCCGCGAGCGCACCCGTTCGAGGGCTTGCGGAAAGGAAAGCGGTTCCGCGGCGGAATCCATCGCCGCGACGGCGAGATATGGCACAACAAACAGGGAGGACAGGAGGCGTACGGAAGACCACCGCGATGGGCTGTTCACAAGCCAGCGATACTGCATTCTGACCCCTTCACGTGTTTCACGACTGCGGATGAAGCGCCGCGATCCTCAACCGTGTCAGTGTCTCTACAACGACCCCGCGATCGGCACGCCCGGGATCCCGCGTCCACCAGTCCAAAACCTGGACGAACATGCCTACAAAGGCATGCGCGACAACAACGGGATCGAGATCCCGGCGCACCAGCCCCGATGCGATGCTCTCGCGTAGGCGCTTCTCCTGCATCGACACGAGGTACGCATTAATCTCCGTGCTGACCTGGGTCCGAACTGACTCGGGATCGAAGAGAATCCGGCACAAAGCGCGATGCTCCTCGGCAAAACGCACCATGATCTCGGAGTGGATCCGCAAGGCCTCGCGTAGGTCGGCCGGCGGATGGTCGCTGAGCGCCCGCAACGAGGACAGGAGTTCCTCAATACCCTCGAAGAGAATGGCGCGGAGAAGACCGCGCTTGTCGCCAAAGTGAAGGTACAGCGTGCCTACTGCAACGCCCGCAGCCTTTGCTACGTCGGCTGCGCGGGTATCGGCCACCCCTTTCTCGGCAAAGAGTTCCTGGCCCATGGATAGGAGGCGGTGCCGGGTCTCGACCCGGCTACGCTCGCGAGCGTTCAAGCCTTGAAACGTGGGTTCCATGGAAACCTCTCGATGAATGATATTCACTGAATAATTATACATTCACAGGGGCTCCATGTCAACTCGAGACTTGCTTCACCTTTGGGATGGTGGCGAGGAGGCCACGCGTGGGTAGGTTGAAACAACGCCGCCCGTGCCCGACGACCGCGCGTTGCAAAAGCCTACGGCGTGGGGTAGAGTGAGAGGGTGATTCGTGGGTATACGCCAGGCTCCAGGAGGCAGCATGGAGAGTGAAGTACTGAAGATGGAGGTCCGGCCCGATGTGAAGAACCCGTGTCTCATCATGGGGTTCTCCGGCTGGATGGACGGGGGCGATGTTTCGACGGGCGTGATCGAGTACCTTACGACGAAGCTGGGCGCCCGGGCCTTCGCGGTGATCGACCCGGATCCGTTCTACCTCTTGAACGTGCCCGGCCCGATGGAAATCGCCGCCCTATTTCGGCCGCATGCGCGCATCGAGAACGGCGAGGTGAAGATGTGTCATGCCCCTGCCAGCACGTTCTTCTGCGATGAAGGCAGCAACGTGATTCTCTTCGACGGCAAGGAACCCAACCTCTGCTGGCGTCGGTATGCCGAGTGCATCCTCTCGTTGGCCAAGGATCTCGGCGTCTCCATGATCTGTTTTGTCGGTAGCGTGGCCGGACTTGTTCCGCACACGCGCGACCCGCGCATATTCGGCTCCGTGTCGGACGAGAGCCTTCTGGGTATTCTTGATCGCAACGAGGTGATGCCATCCAACTACGCGGGCCCGGGCAGTTTTGTGACGTATTTCACGAGTCTGTGCAAGGATCGTGGACTCCGCATGGTCAGCCTGGTAGCCGAGGTTCCGGCGTACGTGGAAGGCAAGAACCTACGCTGTATGGCCGCTGTCATTCAGAAGCTGAGTCAGATTCTCGGGCTCTCGATCGACATCCAGGATCTCACCACGATGAGCCATGCCTTCATCGAACGCCTCAATGAGACCGTGGCACAGCGCCCGGACCTTGCACAACAGATCCGCAAGATCGAGCAAGGATATGATCACGAGAAGCCGCACGATCACGACGAAGGCCTGCGCGATTGGTTCGAGAAACAGGGCTTCGAGTTCGGCGGCCGCTCGTGAGTGCTGAGACCCGTCTCCTCGCGTGTGCGTACCGAGTACCTCAGCCGATCCCGTCAATGAGGTCAACCCCGTCATCCGCTCGGCGGATTGAAGGTCAGCTTGTCTTTGCGCCCAGGCTTGGCCGTGTAGTCCTCTTCGAGGGCCCTCGCCATCTCTGCTGCCGGCACGCCGCGCTCGGCGGCGTAGTCGCGCAGGAGCTCGACGCGTTTCGACAACGAGAGTTCATGCACGCGCCCGGTCGTGTTCCACACGAAATCGCTGAGTCCGATGAGCGTGTCGAAGGGCGAGGCGCAGCTCTGCAACAGCAACGGCAGGCTGCGCGGGAATCGGCCGGCGTTGTGGTAGAGATCGACGATCCGCGCGAATCGCTTCAGGCGCTGGATGTCGTCGAAACCCAGCAGCCGGTTTTGAAGGATCTCGTAGGGCGGATACGGCGCGAACACGAGACCGTCGGCGGCTGCGTTTTTCGCGATGGCCGTGCCCTTGAGCCGCCTGAGGATGCCGACCTGAATCTCGTGCGGTTCGAGGGCGAGCGTCCTGTCGAATCCGACGCCGAAGCACTCGATCGACTCGCCCGGGAGTCCGGCAATCAGATCGACGTGGATCACCGCGCCGGTGCGGCTACGCACGAGGCGGATGTTGTCTTCCGTCTTGGCGAGGTTCTGTACGCGGGCGATGGCCGCATGGACATCGGGATTGAAGGTCTGGATGCCCACCTCGAGGCGTAATCCGGCCTCGGGAAAGGGTTCCATGGCCTCGATCATCCGCTCCGTTAGGAGGTCCGGCACGATCTCGAAGTGGACCTGCATGCCGTCGCGCCAGTGCTCGATGAAGAAGCGCATCACGTGTTCAACGCGTTGTTCATCGATGTTGAATGTCCGATCAACGAACTTGAATCGGCGCGCGCCGCGCTCGATGAGCGTGCCGACCTCGTCGAGTAACGGATCGAGAGGGAAGTACCGCACAGGGCCCTCGATCGAGGACAGGCAGAACGCGCACCGAAAGGGACATCCTCGACTCGCCTCGACATAGGTCAGTCGATGGGCCAGGTCCTCGTCGGAGTATGCATCGTACGGCAGCGTCAGTGCGGCCGGATCCATCGGCGCGGCCTCGCGCACCTTGGGCTCGGGCCTCCGGCCATCGAGGATTGCCTCGGTGAGTTGCGCGAACACGCCTTCGCCTTCGCCGCGCACGAGGTAGTCCGCCGCTTCATAGAGGATGGTGTCTTCGTACTCGTAACCGACCTCGGGCCCTCCGATGATGATGACGACATCCGGGCGAACCGCCTTGAGCGTCTTCACGACGTCCGTCATGAGCGCCACGTTCCAGATGTAAACGCCTAGGCCGACCACGCGAGGTCCGAGGCTCAGGATGGACTCGACGATGTCTTGCGGCCGCTGGTCGATGGTGGATTCGAGGATGGTTGCCCTATCGCGCAACGGCCCGAGATTGGCGAGGAGGTAGCGCAGCCCGAAGGCCGCATGGGAGTACCGCGCGTTGGCGGTGGCCAGAACGATCTCGGTGCGATCCATACGATGCAAATGCCCTCTCGCGCGGAGTGGAAGGACCTCAGCCGCCCATGAATCCCTGGAGCCGATCCTTTTCGGCGGCGAGCCGCATGTACATGTCCATCATCGTCGAGGGCGTGTCGGGAGGGTTTTCGACGGGTCTGAGCGAGAGCGTCTCGCTCGGACAGGTCGGCACGCACACGCCGCAGCCGAGGCACCGCTCGACGTCCACGTGCGCGATGCCCTCCGGCATGTCGATGGCGCCCACCTGGCACCGCTCCTCGCATATGCCGCAGCCGGTGCAGGTGGATTCGTCGACGGTGGCGCGGAAACCGGACGGCGCGATAGTCGACAGATCGAACTCGTTGATCGTGCGCAGCAGATGGCAGCAGCAGCCGCAGCAATGGCACATGAACACGGGGCGGTTCTGAACGTTATCCGTCGTATGGACGAGTCCGAGTTCTTCCGCTTCATCCAGCTTAGCCAGCAGTTCGTCCACGGTGGCTGCGCGGGCGAATCCGTGGCGCACCAAGTAGTCGCCGCCTTTGCCGAGGCCCATGCAGATATCGTCCTTGGGCGCATCGCATCCTTTCCCGAGCAGGTGCGCCTGATGCCGGCAGAAACACGAGCCGAGCGACCCGCCGCCCGAGGCGCTGATCAGATCTCGCGCGCGCTCGTAGGTGACGACTTCGGACGACATCTCGCCGCCGAAGGCGCTCACGTAAGGCACGACACGTGTGCGCGCCGTCTTGGCAAGGGCCAACTCGTGAGGCAAGAGGTGTTCGACGAGGTACTTCTCGGCCAGTTCGGCAAGGAGCTTCATCGGAAGGCCCTCGGCGCGTTTCATGAAGGTGTACTCGAGAAAACCGATGACGGGCGGCGCCAGCATGTACAGCGTGCCGCCGCGCGTGGCTACGTCCACCACGAGGCCCTTATCGGCCATCGCGGCGAGCGTGTCCCTGATCGCCTCGAAAGGCTTTCCGGCCGCCTTGGCGACGCCGGCCGCGTCGGTGGGCAGCATCGGCATGACGGCCCCGAGGCGGGCCTCCTCTTCCGTGAAGATGATCTGCAGGATCTCGAACAACTCGTCCGCCGGCGGCGCCCCCTCGGCCGCTTTGGCCAAACGTTCCTGCAACGCCACATACGCTTCCGGTACCTGCGCGCCGTGTTCCACGTCGATTCTCCTTCACACCCCAGAGCCTCACGCTCCGGCCATTGAAGCACAAATGCCCCTCGGCGCGCAAAGATGTGAAAAACCGATGAAATGGCGAATCTGGGCGTCCGCGCGACGGAAACGAAGTGGACTTCAACAAGCGGGCGCGAGTATGCTTAAGGCCTCCTCAGTACCGATTTATCGAACGATTAGGAGTGTCTATGACGGAAGTCCGAACACGAATAGCCCCATCGCCAACGGGCTTTTTTCACATTGGGAACGCCAAAACGGCGTTGTACAACTGGCTGGTCGCGCGCCAGAACAACGGCACGTTCATCTTGCGCCTCGAGGATACCGATGTCGAGCGTAGCAGAGATGAGTACGCCGATATCATCGGCGAGGCGCTCACGTGGCTGGGAATCAACTGGGACGAGGGGCCGGGATTCCACGGCCAACCGGACACGGGTGATTACGGCCCATACCGCCAATCCCAGCGCCACGCGCTGTACGTCCGTGAAGCCGAACGCCTGGTGACCGAGGGCAAAGCCTACCGGTGTTTCTGGTCGCTGGACGACATCGAAGCCGAGCGCGAGCTGGCCCGTCAGGAGAAGCGCGCCACGTGTCGAAGCCCGTGGCGCGACGCCACGCCGGAGCGGGTGGCGGCCGAGGGCGACGCGCCGTACGCCATCCGGTTCCGTGTTCCGGAAGGCGTCACCGAGGTCCATGACCTGGTGCAAGGCGTGGTGCGGGTCGACAACAAGGAAGTGGACGATTTCATCATTGTTCGACCTAGCGGCGATCCGGTCTTTCACCTCGCCGTCGTCGTCGACGACGGGCTCATGAAGGTAACTCACGTCATCCGTGGCGACGACCACCTGACCAACGCGGCCAAGCACGTCATGCTCTTCGAGGCGCTCGGGTATACGGTGCCCAAGTTCGCCCATCACTCGCTCGTTCACGACGAGCACGGCAAGAAGTACAGCAAGCGGCTGCATGGCGCAAACGTCCTAGATTGGCGCACCGACGGTTACCTCCCCGAGACCCTTCTCAACTATCTCGCGTTACTCGGCTGGGCGCCCAGCGATGACCGCGAACTGTTCACCGTCGACGAACTCATCAAGGAGTTCTCGCTTGAACGGATGGGCCTTTCCGCGGGTCGTTTCGACCTCAAGAAGATTCAGTGGCTGAATGGGCAGCATATCCGCATGCTATCGCGCGAAGCGCTTCTCGACCGATTGCTGCCCGTCTTGCGCAACGCCGGCCTCGATGTGGATTCGAAGCCGCGCGACTGGTTGCTCGAGATCGTCGCGATTTGCCAGGAGAAGCTGCGCACGCTCAACGATATCGTGGCGCAAGCCGATTTCTTCTTCGCAGAGCCCTGCGAGTACGAAGAGAAGGCCGCCCAGAAGCACTGGGCCAAGGACGGCGCGATGGCGGACATGCGGCTCTTGGCGGATGCGATGCGCGCCGTCGAGTTGTGGACACCGGACGCGCTCCACGCGGTATACAACGCCTTGGCCGAGCGCCTCGGATCCGGACTCGGCAGGCTCGTGCATCCGACGCGGCTGGCGCTGACCGGCAAGAGTGTCGGCCCGGGCCTCTTCGAGCTGGCGACGTTGCTCGGACGTGAGACCTGCATTGCCCGGATGGAACGTGCAATGACGTATGTGGAAAGCATGGGAGGAGACCAGTCGTGAGCGAAGTGATCATCGGTGTCGACCTCGGCGGAACCAATGTGAAAACGGCCCTCGTCTCACGCAACAAGGAGATACTGGCCAAGGATTCGCGTCCGACGCCGGAAGATAGCTCGCCGGGGCCCGTCATGGATGTCATGGTCCAGGCCATCGACGACGTGTTGGCCGGCGCCGGCCTCGATCGCAGCAACGTGCTCGCCGCCGGATTTGGCGCGCCGGGGCCCATGAACTGGCAAACCGGCGTCGTTTTCGCGCCGCCGAATCTCAAGGGGTGGAAGAACGTTCCCCTCGGCGAAGCGATGACCAAACGGCTCGGGTTTCCCTGCTTCGTCGACAACGATGCCAACGTGGCCTGTTACGGCGAGTACTGGCTCGGCGCCGGACAGGGCGTGGACAGCATGTGCACGCTGACGCTCGGTACCGGCGTCGGCGGCGGCATTGTCGTATTCGGTCAATTGCTCCGAGGCATCGACGGCACGGCGGCCGAAATCGGGCATCTCAAGGTGCTGCGCGACGGCCGGATGTGCGGCTGCGGTAGCCGAGGATGCCTCGAGGCCTATGGATCCGTCACCGGCATGGTCAGGACGGCTGTCGAGGGCATCGAGGCCGGGAGCAAGACCCTGCTGAGCGACATGTGCGGCGGCGATCTGGGCAAGATCACGGGCAAGATGATCTCGGAGGCCATCGCCAAGAACGATGATTTCGCGCGCTGGGTTATGACCGAGACCGGCGTCTGGCTCGGCCTCGGCATCGCCAGCCTCGTGAATCTTCTGAATCCGGAAAAGGTCGTATTGTGCGGCGGCATGATCGCCGCCGGTGATGTCCTGTTCAACCCGATCCGAGAAACGGTGAAGGCCAACACCTTCGAGGTTCCGGGCAATCGCGTGCAGATCTTGCCGGCGGGACTTGGCTCGGACTCGGGCGTCATCGGCACGGCCGGCTGTGCGCTGGCTCGCTACCAAGGCTGATGTCCGCGGCCGCTGAGAAGCGACAGGTTTGAGCGCAGAGCGATGATCCTGACCGTCACACCGAATCCGTGCGTCGACAAGACGGTGTTCATTGACCACCTCGAGGTGGGTACCTTCATGCGCGCGAACAAGTGCACCTGCGTTCCGGGCGGCAAAGGCGCCAATGCGTCGCGCGCGGTGAAAGTTCTTGGTCGCGCGACGACGGCCATGGTCATCGTCGGTGGGCATCCGGGCACCCATGTAGTCGATATGATCCGCGAGCAAGACGGCGTCGACTGTGCGCCGGTTTGGGTGGCTTCGCCGACGCGGACCATCACCACCGTACTCGAGGAACCCATGCATCGCCAGACGGCCTTCTTCGAGCCTGGATCGCGCGTTACCCTCGCCGAAGCTGACCAACTGGTGGACCAGTTCGTCGAGCGGGTCGCCGGCGCCTCCGTGGTGACTTTCAACGGCACCGTGCCGGATCCTGCCATTGAGGACCTGTATCAGCGCCTCATACCTATTGCCCGGGCGGCGGGCGTAACGACGATACTCGATGCCCATGGCCCCGAGTTCGCCCTTGGACTCGAGGCCGTGCCGTACATGGTCAAGCCGAACGTCGCCGAGACGGAAGAACTCGTCGGATTCCGGCTCGACACGGACGAGGCCAAGTGGCGCGCCGTCGACTTCTTCCACGAGCGTGGCGTGGAACTCGTGGCGCTCTCCCTCGGCAAGGCCGGCGCGCTTGTGTCGCGCGGGAGCGAGCGACTCCACGTGACGCCGCCGGCCATCCGCGAGGTGAATCCGGTGGGGAGTGGTGACGCCTTGGTGGCTGGATTCGCCATCGGCCTGCTCGAGGGCATGCGGCTTGACGAGATGGCCCGGCTCGGCGTGGCCGCAGGCACGGCCAATGCCATGTCGTGGGACATCGGCCATTTCTCGGTGGAAGAGGTGGTGGCCGTCGCGGACAAGGTCGAGATCCGACCTCTATGAGTTCGCGGCCATGTCTTTGAGCTCGATGCGCAACGCCAGCAGGTTCTCAGGGGGATTCGGTATGCGCACGGCATCCTTTTCCGTGGTCACGATCACGCCGTCCGACACGAGGGCGCGCGGCGGAATGGCTGAGTGATCGCGAAACGGCATGGTCGCCGCCAGGTCGGCGCCGAGATCCTGGAGCGTCCGGAAGAAAGCTTCCGGATTGCCGATGCCACAGACGGCCCTGACTGACGCGCCCTTGAGCATATCGAGCGGCAGATCCTCGTTGTTCGTCGGGCGCCACAAGCCCGTCGGGGCGTGACGGGTCAGGCGGACAGGCGCATCGGGGCACAGCATCCTCACCTGCTCGACCAGGGCCGGAAGGTTCGACACCTGATCGCAACGCGTCATCACGATGTGTGTTGCCCTTCGCGCATGCGTCATGGGCTCTCGGAGGATGCCGCGAGGCACCAAATGGCCGTTACCGAAGGGGTTCGTGGCGTCGATGACCAGGATATCCTCGTCGCGTTCGAGCGCGACGCACTGGAAGCCGTCGTCGAGGATGAGTACTTCGCTCTTGCATTCACGAAGCGCCGCACGTGCCGCTGCGACACGGTCAGCGCACTTCACGATGGCGACACCCGGCGCTCGGCGCGCGATCAGGGCCGGCTCGTCGCCGATGGCGTTGACAAGCTTGGCCAGCGAGGTCACGCCTTCGACAATGACCGGCGGAAGTCCTTGCTTGGCCCCGTAGCCGCGCGTGATCACCGCGACCCTCTTCCCGGCGGCGATCTCGGCGCGCGCACGCTCGATTACGCCCGGGGTCTTGCCGGTGCCGCCGGCGGTGATATTGCCGAAGCTCACGACATAGGCGTCGACGCGTTGGCGGTCTTGGCGGAGCCGCCGCATCATGCCGAGTCGCCACGCCGGCGTCATCGCCGACAGTAGGGCGGCCAACGGGAATGGGATCGGCCTACCACGGCGGATCCGCTCTTCGAGGGAGTAGAACAAGGCGGGAATCATCGTGGCGCGAACCGTTTGCCGCTGAACTGGCGGACGAGCCCTTTCAGCTCGAGCATCGTCAGAGAGCTCAACGCCTCGGACACGGATATACGACAAGCCTGGGCGATCTCGTCCACAAAGGAGCCATCCGGCGACAGGACCGACAACACGTCCTTCTCGACATCGTTGGTCTCAGCTTTTGGCCTCGCGGCAGGCTCAGGACGCGGCGCCGGTGTGTCGCCTTCCTCGACCGGCGGCGGTGCCACACGCGCGGCGGCCGAAGGTTGACGGATCTCGGCGGGCAACTCGAGCTCGACCAGGATGTCCTCAACCGTCTCGACAAGCTTGGCACCCTCACGAATGAGGGAGTGGGGGCCTTCGGCGTTGTGAACGCCCACTTGTCCCGGCACGGCGAAGACTTCGCGGCCCTGCTCGGCGGCTTGTTTGGCCGTGATCAGCGCCCCGCTCTTGATTGGCGCCTCGACGATGACCGTGCCGAGCGTCATGCCGCTGATGATCCGATTCCGGTGCGGGAAATTCCCCTTGGATGGCGCGGTGCCCATCTCGAACTCCGAGAGGACGCAACCGTGCTGGATAATGCGATCCATGAGTTCCCCATGGGCCGGCGGATACACCACGTCCACGCCGTTTCCGAGGATAGCGATCGTACGGCCGCCCGCGTCGAGCGCGCCGCGATGCGCCGCTGCATCGATACCCGCGGCCATACCGCTGACGACGGTGATGCCGCGTGCGGCCAGCCCGCCACCCAATCTCTCCGCCATGCGGATGCCGTAGGGGGTCGGGCGCCGTGTACCAACCACGGCGACGCAATGCTGGTCTGCCTCAAACAACGCGCCGCGCATGAAGAGCACCAGCGGCGGATTGTAGATCTCGGCCAGACGCACCGGATAGCTTGCATCGTCGAGGGTGATGAGTTGCGCGTTGTACTCGGCCATCCGGCGTTCTTGAGCGGCTGCGTCGACCACGTCGCGATAGTGTGCCACGCGCTCGGCAAGCTTTGGCCCGACCACGTCGTGCAAGGCGCTCTCCGACGCGTTCAGGATCTGGTGCGGTGTGCGGAACCGGGCCAAGAGTTGCACGAAATGCGCCGTGCCGATACCTGGCACCATGGCCAGCGACAGCCATTCGCGTTGCTCATCGGTAAGACGCATCGGGAATCCTATAGCTTCTTCACCCGGATGTTCCGGTACCAAACCTCATTGTGGTGGTCTTGAAGGAATACGTAACCTTCGGTGGCCAACTCAGCAAAAGGCGTCGGGAACTTGCCCACGGGCATCGTCAGCGCCGACAGGTCAACATCCACGACCTTCCATCCGTTCATTCTCACGTCGATATGACGGCTTTGGCACGTGATATCGTACGAGTTCCATTCGCCGCACGGACGCGACATGTTGAACATCGGCGAGGCCACATCATACAACGCGCCGCTGGAATGGGTCGAGGGCGCGTAGCCGTAATCGCCGAGCACCTGGATTTCCATGCCGCGAAACACCGGATCCTCGGCCGGCGACCGGACGAATACGCCGCTGTTCGAGCCCTTGGCCACCTTGAACTCGATGTGGAGCTCGAAATCGCCGAGCTTCTCGCGCATGTAGCCCGCGTACCCACCACGAACCGAGCCTGGAATATGGAGTACCCCGTCTTCGATGCGGAAGACATCGGCGCCCTTCACCGTCTTCCAGTCCGTGTAGTGCGCCGCATCCAGCAGATTCTCCCAGCCCGGGCCGCTCGGCGGCGGCGTCGCCTCGCCGACAGGCCGGTTCTCGGGAAGGCGGCCCTGCGAACAGCCCGCCGCGAGCGACGACAGCGCGACTCCCAAGGCTATAAGAACCGCCAGTTCGGTGTATCGTCCATATCGACTCAAGAAGAACCTGGCCACGACACTACTCCCGGAACTCGCCTATCCAGCGTCCCAACGCCCCCATGCTATCCGCTCGCGGCGGAACTAGTCAACCCGCCGGGTAACCCGCGGTAGGCGGTGCTATTCCATAGGATCATAGGCGGGATCCAGCCAAGGTGGCGGCCAGGAGTCGTAGGGCACCAACGGCGGCGGGCCGGAGTAGCCCTGTCGGGTTTGGTCGTACCACGCCTGCCATTCCTCGGGGTCTTCGCCGAGATCCTCGCCGACCTTCTTCCGGAGGACCTCGATGGCCTGCTCGCGCACGCGCGAGTTCAGCCGCGCGGCGTCGATGAGCGCCGGGATGGCCCGTTCGTTCGGTATCCGGCCGAGCGCGGTCACCGCGCACGCCGCCGCGCCCTGGGTCTGGCCGTCCTTGTCCCTGGCGACGGCCGCCACCGCGTCGACGGCCTCGGGGGTGGCCGTGAGACCGAGTCCCTCGATGGCGGCGACCCGCACGTCATCGAGGGGGTGGTCAAGCAGACCTATCATGTACGGAACGCACGACGCGTGGGCCATATCGGCCAGCGCGGTCGCACAGGCCGGCGCCAGCACGGGATCGTGACTTTCCTCGGCGACGGCGGCCAGCGCGCCTGCCGCCTTGGTGTCCTGCGAAGCGCCAAGACAGAATGCGGCAACTGCCCGCTGAACCGGAGGATGGCCCTGCGATGTGAGAACTTCCTCAAACCACTTCTGGCATGCCCCCGGAAGCCCGGGCATGATGTCCTTCAGGAGTTCTTTTTGGGTTGGCCACCGCTGGGAGAACGCCTCCAAGAGACGCCGCGCTACCATGCCCGGCTCCAGCGTGGCCAGGCATTCCACTGCCGCCTGCCGCACGGCCGGATCGGGACTGAACACCGCGGCCACCGCCGGTTTGACATCGCTCTCGTCACCATGGTCTCCAAGTCCGGTCAGGGCCGAGACCTTGGACGTTGCATCGGGGGCTCCCGTCATGGTTGTCAAGACGGGCCGCCCGGCTTCGCGTGCCTCCGTCCCGGGTAAACCATTTGAATAGGACGACTTGGGCCAATCAATGGCTGTCACGTCGAGGAGTTCCGCAGCGCGCAACGCGGAACGCAGATCGGCTTCAGAAAGGGTTTCGGAGAGTGGGTCGGTGGGAATGACCGGCGAGACAGGGACTTCGGTTTGACCGCACAGGGGCGTCAAGAAGAACGCCATGACTGTCAGTAGCAGCACCTTCCGGCCTCCTGGGACATCTCATTATCCGTGGGGCATTCAACGTTGTCAATCGCCACGACAGGCAGTCGGCGGTAAGAGGGACGTGGGGATCGAAGCCATTCAGAAAAAAAATCAAGAAAGTACGGGAATCAGGGAATAGGACCGGAATACTGGGTGTTTGTACATATAGCTGAGCGAAGGCCTCTCCCCCGGGTCATTTGCTTAGCCACAGTCAGCAATGACTGTTCCCCACCAATGGCGAGTGCGTCAAAGGTAGTTCCCCCGCTGCCCGCACTCGCCCCCTCTTTTTGCCTCTTCTGATCAGTTTACAATAGTATGAAATTTGATATATAGTCGGTGTCCGCTTTGTCGAAGGACGCCTCAGGATGCCGTATCCGGACCGTCTTAAGTTCTCTATTGACTTTTTGTTACAAATTATCTAGAATAGGTCCGTGGTGTTGAGGAGCATCAAAGGGACAAGCAAGCGTCTCGAATGAAGGCGACCACGGTTGAGCGTCGTCCGCAGGGGGCCTAGGTGTTGAAGACAGGCTTTCAGCGGGTGAAACGTATGGACGCCGCGGATGGTCGGATAGCTAATCGTTGGTGGTCGCTCAGCCGACACACGAGCAACGCAGAGTGGATTTCCGTGAGAAGGAGATGACGATGATCCCCAAATTCTCCACAGGTTTGTGGGTCTTCTCGGGAGGGGCAGACCGATATTGCACCCGAGGATACAGAGAGCCCCTACGTGTTCAAGAGCGCTTGGCTACGGCGGCCAAGATTAAGGGCATCAAGGCGGTCGAAGTATCGCAGACCGACGTGTCCGCCGATTTCCCGGCCAAAGAACTCAAGCGCCTGCTCAAGGAGTACGGGCTGGCGTGCTCGGGCGTTACGGCCAGTCTCGCCCATGATCGTCGGTTTGCTTTGGCGGCATTCGGCCATCAGCATCAGAAGACGCGTAACGCGGCCATCGATGAAGGCCGACGGGCGGTGGATCTGGCGCGACTTCTCGGCGCTACCGATGTCAGTTTGCGCCTCTACACGGACGGCTTTGACTATCCGTTCCATATCGACTATACGGCCCATTGGAATACGCTGATTTCGTCGATTAAGACTATTGCGAAGTATGCCTCGCCCGACATCAATGTGTCCATTGTGTACAAGTCGCGTGAGCCGCGGAAGTACCTCACGGTGGCGTCGGTAGGTAAGGCGTTGTCTTTGTGTCAGGAAATCGCGATGAAGAACGTCGGCGTGGGCCTGAATTTCTCGAATGCGCTGATGGCCGGCGAGAGTCCGGCGGAGTCGATCGCGTTTCTGACACGTTCGAACAAGCTGTTTCAGATGTACTTCAGCGATTCGTATCGGATTTGGGACGACATGATGGTGCCCGGCGGCATTCACCTCTGGGAAACGATGGAGGCTCTGTTCTATCTTAAGGCGACCAAGTACAAGGGCTACCTTACTTTAGATATGCTGCCCCAACGTATTGACCCGAGTCAGGCATGCCAGATTGCGGTTGGCAACCTGTCGATCCTCTGGAAACGGCTTGAGAAGATGGATACCATCGAATTGAGGAAAGCGCAGCGCACGTTGGATGCCGTCGAGAGCCAGCGGATCATACGGCGTGCCATGTTGCAGGGCTAAACCCAAGGGCATGACCTCGACCACATCGGATGGGAGACACACCGGGCAGGCCGCGTCATAGGCCTTGCTCGGTGTTCGATTTTGGGGCGTGGCGTTGCCCCCAAGGCGTTGGTCGATTCGGAAACAGGTAGGAGATAGGGCATTCGCCTCACGGGAAACACCGGCGGCCTCAAGGCCTCCGCTCTTCAGCGACTCGAGCGACTCGGGAAACGGCGCAGTCATGTGAATCGGATGGTGTCGCCCGAGATGGCGCGTGCCCTGACGGAGGTATCGAGCGAGATTCAGCGCCAAGTGGGCGTGCTCCTCGACCGTCAAGGGTACGTGCATTTCGTGATTGTCGGAGACGCTCGGGGGGTGTTCTTGCCCGATCTCAGTGCGTATCGCCGCGGACATGACCGTCTCTGCGGCCTTCGATTGGTCCATACGCACCTGAATCGGGAACCGCTCAGCGATGACGACTTGACCGACTTGGCGTTACTCCGCCTCGATTTCGTGGTGGCGGTCGAAGTCTTGCCCGACGGCCTCCCGGGCAAGGTCCACGCGGCCCACCTGCTTCCGGACAACGAGCGCAACGAGGCGTGGGAAGTTCTAGCGCCGGTGTTGGTTCACGACCTAACGGATGACTTCGAGGAGATGGTCGACGCGCTGGTCGATGAGATTGCGCGTCACCGAAAGCCTCGACGTGCCGGAGACCATCGCGACAGGGCGATCTTGGTGCATGTCTCACCCGAGCCCAAGAGTCTTGCGGAGGATTCGTTGGACGAACTGCGCGAGTTAGCGCGGAGCGCGGGTATCGAGGTGCTTCATCACGTCATCCAGCGACGCCCCGTTGACCCGCGCTATGTCATGGGCCAGGGCGGACTTAAACAGACGGTGATCAAGGCCATGCAGCTCGGTGCCGAGGTCATTGTGTTCGACATGAACCTCTCGCCGGCCCAAGTCAAGGCGATTGCAGACTACACCGATCTCAAAGTGCTGGACAGGACGCAGGTCATCCTTGACATCTTCGCGCTTCACGCGCAGACCCGGGAAGGCAAGCTTCAGGTCGAGTTGGCCCAACTGCGGTACCTTCTGCCGAGGCTCAGCGCCAAGCATACGGCGATGTCGAGGCTGACGGGCGGCATCGGAGGTCGCGGTCCTGGTGAGACCAAGCTCGAGATCGACCGCCGCCGTGCCCAGGAACGAGTTACGTTGCTCTCGCGCGAAGTCAAGAAGCTCGGCGATCGCCGCACGCTGCGGCGATCCCGGAGAACGGAACGGGAATTGCCGACGGCCTCAATCGTGGGGTATACGAACGCGGGCAAGTCCACGCTGCTCAATAACTTGACCGAGAGCAAGGTCATCGCGGAAAACGCCCTATTCGCCACACTGAATCCTGTCTCGCGCCGCCTGAGGTTTCCCGAAGAACGGGAAGTCATCATCACCGACACCGTGGGTTTTATCCGGAACCTGCCGCCCGACTTGATGGAGGCTTTTGCCACCACCTTCGAGGAGTTGCACGACTCCGACTTGCTGATCCACGTCATGGACGCATCGAGCAAAGACATCGAGACGCAGCACGAGACGGTGCGAGGACTGCTGAACCGCCTCGGACTCGATGACAAGCCGATCCTCGTGGTTCTGAACAAGGTAGACACGTGCGAGCCCGAGACTATCGCGGGGCTGACCTCGCGCTACGGCGGGATCCCACTGTGCGCCCTAGACCGGTCCACCTTTCAGTCCCTGTTGACTGAGATGGAGAAACGGCTGTGGCCGCGCGAGTCTTCGATGGGTACGAGTGAGACGACTCCGGCTGCGGGCAGTCCATCCGAGCACGCGACGGACTCATTCACGCCGGCCGTCGGCTGCTGAACCGATGCTTCCGCTCAGGGCAAGGGCTTTCCAGACATCGGCAAGGCGGCGCACCTTGCGTTCCATGAGCCGCGCGCGCGCGAAAGCATCGCGGTAGATCCGCAATGTGGTCTCGGCGAGATGACGCGGGTCCGCGCCCTCCAGGTTGTCGCGTTCGTATCGCGCGATCCGCACGAGAGGGCGTGCCGCGTGATGCAATTCGCTGAACAGCCGCATCTCGTCATCGAGTTCCATCAGTCCGGCGACGATTTCCTGGGCCTTGCGCATGCTCTCGCCCTTCTCGAGCATCACGATCAGGCGCTCCGTAGCGCGAACGCCCTTCTGGGCTAGGTCGGCAAACGCGGCAAAATCGCCCGAATGTCGGTCTGCCCAGGTCTCTACGGTGTCTTCCTCGGGGGCGGCATAGCAGCGGAGCAGTTCTTCGAGGCTGCTGCGTTCGCGTTTCGGATCGCCGCGCGTCGCGCCGAGATGATCGATCCAGAGCGCTCGGTAGGCAATCCGCAAGACGTCCATTTCTGTGATCGGGCGCAGGACCGCTGGATACCACTGGAGACAACCATCGGGCGCAAACCGCGTCACGAGGATGTCCACACCGGCGAGTTCCGCCGTGTTCTCCGCCGGAACGGTACGGCCCTTGTCGACGGCGAGCCTGACGGCTTCGAGCACGTGCGCGGCCTGTATCCGTTCTCGGCGTTCTTGGCTGTCGAGGTCGCGACTCACGGCACCGACCCGCGTCTCGCGCCACTCGACGGCGCAATGGCCAGGGCCGTAAGGGCCGGTCTCGCGATAGTGCACGTAGCCGACGGAGACCAAGGCCACCGGACAGCCGACGGCAGCGGCGAGGTGCATGGTGCCGGTATCGTTTGTGACCAATACCGCGGCGCGCTCGAGCAGGGCGCCGAGCTGACCGACCGAGGTTTTCCCGTAGAGAGGCGCAGCGAGGCCGGGGGCCGCTTTTTGGAACGCCTCGCCAAGCACCGATTCCGACGCTACGCCCACCAGGAAGATCCGGGCGTGGTACTGGTCGTGCATCCGCCGGGCCAGTTCGGCAAACCGGTGAGGCGGCCACTGCTTGTTCTGCTCGCTCGCGCCCAACTGGAAGCAGGCCACGAAGTCGTCCGGGCCGATGCGGTGTTCGGCAAGGAGCGTTTGGACAGAAGCCCGGTCCGCGTCGCTGACCTCAAACACGAGGCGGCGCGGGGTTCCCGCGCACCCGGTGGCCGTTGGCGCCGCGGCATCTACGACGAAGCGGCGCGTGATGTCGCAGAGGTTGAGGTCGTTGTACTCTCGGTGGAACACGCTGGTGAAGAAGTAGGTGACCCAGCCGCCGCGGATCACGAAGTGCCAGTCGTCGCTCATGTGGGCGCCAACGACCTTGGGAATCCCGGCGAGCTTGAGGAGCATGGCCGAGGCGAGACTGTGCGAGCAGTTGTAGGCGAGGTCGAAGCCGCGTCCGCGGAGCATCTCGATGTAGTCTTCGGTGGACTGGAAGGCCCGCAACAGGCGTTCCGAATCGCGCGAACGCAGGTCGAGGAACATGGCGTTCTCGTCGTACAGGATGGTGTCGTTCACGTCGGGATTGCGTTCGATGATGGCCTTGCCCATCTGGCGGATCATGACGGTGATTTGGGCGTCGGGGTACCTGTTGCGCACGGCCCGAATGAGGGGAGTCGTCTGAATGACATCGCCCATCCGCGTCGTCTGGAGAATGAGGATTCGCATGGCGTCCTGCGCTCGGGTATTCACTGCTGCCCATTCTCGCACGTCGCCGGCGGGCACGGCAAGACGCACCGTCGGGAAGATCCCGCCGACGGTACGGGATCTCAGCCGGGGCCGGGCAACCCGCGCTCAGGCAAGTACTCGTTCACGAGGTAGTCCGCCAAACGCTCGGCCACGAAGCGGTCGCCATCTTCGTTCAAGTGGCCATCGTAGATGAAGTAGAAGTCCTCCGGATTGGGCTGTGCGCGTAGGTCCGCGGTTAGGTCTAGATAGGACGCATTATCCCCGTCCAGCGCTGCGTGGATGAGGCGTGTGCTTTTGAATCGGTCGTATGCAAGGGGAGGTTTGAGTTGTCCGGCCGCTGCCTCGAATCGATCATCCGTCAGGACATCCAGGCAGGGGATACAGAACGTGATGACGTCGATCCCTCGTCCTCGGCAATCCTGGATAATCCCCCGGACATCCTCGATCATGGTGGACATGGCTTCCTGGAGCTCGGGATAGTACTCGTCCAGTTCGCATTCGAGCAGTTCCGAACGGTCCTGCCGTTCAGGCAAGGGATCCATGGCGCAGTCGGGAACGAACCGCAGGGCGTTCCAGAACCGAACGAAGTCGAAGGGCGGGTCACTGACGTGCCCCAACAGGGTGAGTGCCGAGCAATGGCCGCGGATCCACCGGGATGCCTTGACTTGCCATCGATAGCTGTACACGGCCTTTCGGACGCGCTCTCGCCATTCGATTTCGTATGTTCGTAGGTACTTTCCTGACTTGATGAGGGTGTTCTCGACGTCGTTGGCCGGATACAACTGGAGGATCACCAAGTCCGGCTCGAAGACGAATCCGGTCCGGTTGAGGAACCCGCGTTCCTGCCAGGGAGCGTACCCGCCCACCCCCGCATTGACCACCGACAAGGGGGCGGCGGGCATCGCCTTTCGAAGGGTTCTCTCAAGCATTTTGGGGATCGAACACTCGCTTTGCACGCCGTGACCGGCTGTGAACGAGTCTCCGAGCATTAGGATGCGGAATTCCCCCGGTTCTTTGGGGCCGATTTCGTGGTCGAAGAGGCCCTGAGAAGAGGTATGCTGCTCCGCGGCCCGCCTTTTCCCGGGACCAACACAAATCGAGTACGAGGCGGATGCGCTGGGGCGCGTCGTGAAGAGGTATTCTTCGTCGGGCTGATAGACGCCCCCGGATTGTGTCCAGAGCACGGCTTCGGAGTCTCGGTACATCTTTCTCGTGAGGAACTCGAGGAGTGCGGCCAGAAGGATAGTGAGGACGAGAACGATGGCCACACTGATCATCGCGGATCGGGCGCTGGAAGTTCGAGCAGGGGCCGGCGCAGGGAACTGGCGGCGAATCAGGAAAAGTAGGATTGCCCAGAGCATAGCCTGAACCGGATCCGACGCTTCAAAGAACACGGCGATGGCGAGGATAACGGACGCGGCAAGGAGCACGCTTCGGAATCCCCTCGCGTGACGTGCGGAGAACCGGCCGATCCGTGACGCGGCGTCGGGAAGAATGATGAGGCGGTGCCGCGCCGCTCCGATGACGGCCAACGCGAGAAGCGCGGCGGCGAGAGATGATGACTCGACCAGGAACAGGGCGCCCTGCGTTCCTGCCTCGGCAACAAGGGGAAGTGCGTACACGGAGAGCACGCATGCGAAGGTCGCGACCAGTGCCGTGAGGCAGTACGCCGAGGTGGCTACGAGAAGCAGTGGCCCAAGTGAGCAGGCGGACAGAACGCTGCCCGAAAGCGCATATATCGACCCCGGCACGACGACCACCGATAACGCGCGTAGGAGCACGTTGTAGCGTTGCAGGTATTTGGAGAAACTGCTCATAGACTCGATACTTTCTTGGTGCTTGCGGAACGGTCCCTTCTTGTCTTTGCCGTGTTGCGGGACGCGGGCGTATTCTGCGTTATTGGTAGGTTTATCTGTCAAGAGCGAACGACTTCGCGATGGCGAAGAACTCCCGGAGGCAGACATTGGGCAAGAGGTACCACGGCGTGGGTGCGGCAATCGTATGGGCGTTCAGGCCTATCCGCCGCGCCAGTATCCTCACACGCAACAGGTGGAAGTCGTTGCTGACGACGATCACGCGGGCGTCGGGTTGGGCGCCGGCCGTGGCCATGGCTTCCTTGGAGTAGCGGAGGTTCTCGATCGTGCTCGTCGCGTTGTCCTCAATGAGTATGCGCGCGGGCGCGATGCCGCGTTCGAGCAACCAGCGTCGCATGGCTTCCGCTTCCGAGATGGTTTCGCCCGGCCCTTGTCCGCCGCTGACGACGACCCGGAGTTCCGGTTGTTCCCTGACAACGGCGAGGGCCTTGTCGAGTCGGCGTCTTAGCGTCAGTGAGGGATTGTCGCCGCGCAGGCCTGCGCCGAGAACAATACACCAATCGGCCCCTTCTGAATCGGCGTTGGCTCCTTCCAGAGCGTAGTACAGCATGAGTCCTTGCACTGTCAGGAACGAGATCAGCCCAACCAGACCAAGGAGGAACGCGAAGGCTTTCAGGTTCCATTGGTGCAGGAAAGAGAGTTCCACTTTCGTGCGCGGCGTGACCATTGCCCACGCCACGAGTAGCGTGCCTACCGTGCCCGGCAACAACGTGCCGAGATTGATGCCACCTGCGATGGCCAGCACGAGCGCCGTGTCGGCCATGCCGAGCAGGCCTACGCCGAGCACGAGCCGCTTGAAACACGTCATGGTGGACCTCGTCGAACCCATTGTGGTGCGGCTAGGGTTGGTTTGCGTCGGAGGGGGACGGCGGCCAGTTCTGCAGGACCTCCCCCATGTAAGCGGCGAACCGATCTGAGCCGGCCTGGTTCCAGTGGCCGTCGTGTTCGAGCCAGAGCGCGGCAATCTGGTCGCGATCGAGGCCGTCGAAGGCATCGCGGCCGTCCACGATCTGAGCACCCAACACCTCGGCGAACTGACGGACCTTGGTGGACGGAGGGATGGGGGGCCTCATGGGCTGCGCAATGACGACTACCAGGGCCGGCAGACCTTTCTTGACGAGATATGCGTGGATGTCTTCGGCAAGTCGCAGATGGTTGGTGGACAACGGCAGAGGATGCCACGGGCTGATGTCTTGACGAATATTCTCCGGGAGGTGCGAAAGCGCATCCGCGTAAGCGATGGGATTCCCCAGGCACGTCGAAAGGGCACTAAACAGCTGCGGGAGCGTGCCGGTTCGGATCAGTTGTTGCGCGCAGGCGCAGGCATAGGCGGCCAGGCGAAGACGCCAAGGACGGGGCAAATCGGGCCGCCACTTGCCATCGAGCGCCAACTCGAACAGGTTGGAGGGAACGATGAACTCCTCCGATTCGCTGAGATACGGTCGGGCCTGTTCGAAGCTTTCCGTAAGGGATTGGTGTTCCGCGCAATCGACGTAGCCTCGGAGTGCTCTCTGGCCCGAACATGTGTCCCCCAAAGCGAACGGTCTGTCCAGCTCGCCGAACATGGCATCGTACACGGCGAAGACCACGCCATCGAGCTCATAGTGATCGGCATCAAGGAGCTTCGTGCAGATGCTCCACCAGTTTACGAGGCCTCCGCCGTCAACGGCAAGGTTCAGAAGTTGGACATCTTCGCCCGCTTGCCGGGCGAGGTCCTCCGCGCGGTCGGGCCAGTTCAGCCCGAGAAACTGCGCGGCGGTGAAGGAATCCCCGAACACGGCGATGCGTCGCCGCCCCGGCGTCTGCCGCTGAGGCCCGACGTGATCGCGGTCAGGAAAGCCCTGGTCATTGCCTCTGAGGCAACCGACATACTGCGGACGCCCGTCGGCAATGCGTGCCCAACGCGAGGGCTGCGGTAAGAGCCAGAACCCTCGGATCGGGTCGAAGCGGTATCCGCCGCCGTTTCCTTCGACGAGACTGAAAGGAGGTGGCGGAAACACCAGGCCGAAGGTGTAGAGGGTGCTGAATGCCAGCTCGACGAGGATGTAGGAGGCGACGGTGCAGTACAACGCGTAGCGGACGGCGCGGTGAATGCGCCTTCGCGATCCGGTGGCTCCGCCTTCACCTTCCTGGGGCGCCTCATTCATTTGGGTCGTGTCGGCCATTCGGGCTGGTTCACCTCAACGTTGGATGTCCAGGACCGCCTCGGCGAACTCGCGCACTTCACGCAAGTATGAGAAGATCTTCTCGGTTTCGGTCAGGGGCAGGTTGGACGTCTCGATGTGTTTCTTGATGCTCTCATACGTGAACAGCATGTCTTGAGGCAACGAACGCAGGTACTGGCCCAGCGATGTGTCGGGCGCGATGCGCTCGGCCATCTCCGCCACGGTGTTCTGAACGCGGATGCCTTTCCTGAGCAGGCGCTTGCCGTAGCGTTTGAGGATCAAGTCGAGCATTTGTTGTGCGCGATGCTCATACGTGTGCTCGCGGAGCACGCGTTCGCGAGCCCGCTGGGCAAAGGCCGCTCGTTCGTCGGGATGGGCCAGGAAGTGCTCGATGCATGCGCGCAACTCATTGATGTCGCGGTAGATCGGGAGTTCCGTCTCGAAATCGAAGTGGCGATCCAGGCCGATGGCCGGATCGCACACCTGGAATCCGCCGCACGCAGCGATCTCGAAGACCCGTGGATTGATGGCGTCGCATTTCGCGTCGACGCCTTCCGCTGTCGCACTCGAGTGGAGGTTAAGATTGATCTTCGAGCCGGCGACGATTTTGGCGAAAAGGGCGGCATCGAATCGCTGCTCCGGGCGGCAGAGATGATGGCGAAGCTCCGGGCCGGGCCAGTTGACTCCCCAGATCTTGAAGTCGTAGTCCGTCAGTCCTTTGAACACCTGCACGCGGTTATGGTAGCCGGCGCCGGCGAAGGAGAGGTCGCACTGAAACTCGTGACGCTCCTGCGGATCGAGTTCGACGGGGCGGTGGACTTCCGGATCGCACGCCGTCTGGACGAATGCGTGGGCAGGGCAGCCGGCCTCGCGGAGCATGTCGTCGAACTCGCCCGGCTGGATGTGAAAGAAGTAGTCGTAGTGCGGCGCGACTTCTCGCCAGTAGGGTAGGTGCCGCCAGTTCTCGACGTACCAGAACGCCGTGATGGCGCCATGGCAGGCGACGCGCGTGGGGAAATCCTGACGGACGGGCGCTTGGGCCATGACGAGACAGATATCCGGATCAAATTCGGCGACGCGCGCGTAGCTCCACTCCGATAGATACTGTGTGAGCATGGCGCCGAGTTGTTCGGAAGCCTTCTTGGACTCGAGTGAGGCGGTCATCGCTGCATAGAGCGGCCACGCGCTGGTATTGTCTACGAACAAGGTTTGGTGGCCGAGGTGACGGAACGCACGCTCGATGTGGCCGGCGATAGGAGCCGACCCGCCGTACATGGGGCCCACGACGGCGATGTGGAGACGCTGGCCGGCGAACGCGTTGACCGCCAATTGCTCGACGACCGCCTCGGCGAAGTCGGGAGATAGGCGCGCCGTTGGCGGATGGACGAGCACCTGGGGTTGGCGCCGGGCGAACGCGCGGAACGCATCCGCCGCGGCGATCTCGTCGGGCGCGCCGATACCAAGCAGGAAATCCTCGCCGGCGATGGTGCCGGCCTCGAGGGCCAGTCGAGCGATCGCCGGTTCAGGCTCGACCACGGCGATATCCTTGATGCCGCGTTGCTGGAGTTCGAGTACGTGATAGCCCAGGCCGAGGCCGACCACGAAGACGGGGCGCGCCGGATCCAACTGGGCGGCGTCGACGAGGCGGGCGGCCTCCTCGCGAGGCCGATAGCGGCTGTGAAAATACACGTCGCCCGCCCGGAGCGTGCAATCGCCGCCCCGTCCGGTTTCGATGTGGAATCGGTCGTCCGCCGCGACGGCGTTCAGTCTATCATGCCACTCGTGAAGAGGTTTCATGGTCAATTGTCAGAAAACTGGTTGATCAGCGCCCGGAGGCCATCCATAAACACCTGGAAACTGTGTGATTGGTTTCGCGCCGGATCCATATACGCGGTGACTTCCCGCGCGGCGCGTATCTTCTGGAGTCCGCCTTTGTGATAGCCGGCCTTCATAAGCACCCTCTCGAGGGCTTCCCAGGTTCCTCCTTTGATCGCGTCCGGATCGCGAAGACCACGCTTGAGATGGAGTGTCCTTGGCACGTGAGGATAGGCCGAGGTCAGAGCCTCGATGTCTCCGAAGAACCATGCCTCCAGCTCTTCGACCGCGATGCGGTTCAGCACTCTGAAGCGTTCTTCTCGCCGCGAGCTTTTCGTCGCGAAACCTGCCTTGAGCGCGTGCTCCTCGAGAGTTGCCTTGAGAACATGGCAGTCCTGGCGATCCTCATCGATCAGGACGACCACACACGTGGCATCAGACGGCATAGATTGATATGCGGCGAGACGATGGGGAAGCTTTCGCAAGAGGTCCTGTTTGCCACGAGAGCAGTGTACGTGGAAAGGGATGTCTCCGACTATCCGTGGAACGATTGCGTCAAGGACGATGCGAGCCGTCTCTTCCTCCACGAGGAATACCAGCTCGATATTCACTGCGGGGGGACTCATCTTCTCGATCTGGAGTGGCGGAGCGGCCCGCCCTGGTTGCTTAACGGATCGCCAAACTCAAACTGGCTTTCCATCCACAAGTCGCCGAGAAATGCGCCGTGCTTCACGAAGTCCGGCACGCCGGGCATCTGCCGAGCGCACTTGGCATTCGTGAAGCCTTTCCCGTCACGATACAAGATCCACAACTCTTCGGGACGGAGGCCGTTGACAAAGAAAGGCGAGTGCGTTGTGACCATGAGCTGAGAACGGGCCGAGGCCTCACGGCATTCTTCGGCAAGTTCTGCCAACAGACGCGGATGAAGGTGGTTCTCAGGCTCCTCGAGGCCGATGAATGGCGGCGGATCGGGATCATATAGCACGAGCAGATACGCCAGCATCTTCAAGGTGCCATCGGAAGCGAACTTGGCTTGGATCGGCGTGTCAAAAGGGCCGTCCTTGATCTGCAAGAGAAGCCGGCCGTCCGGCATCATGTCCGCCGTTACACTCTCGAGTCGAGGAACCCTCCGAGTCAGCACTTCCAAGATACGATTGAGCCGATCGGGGTTAGACTCGCGCAGGTATTGGATAACGTTGGGCAGGTTGTCGCCTTTGGAGGCGAGGCGTTCCTGGGGGCCGGCCTCTTGAATTCCTCGGGCACTGTCCGCTGAAAGGTACGACAGGTACCAGCCTGTGATGAAACGCCGCAAGGCGCTAACGCGTGGATGGTCGGCGAACTGGCCGAGGGTGCTCACGCCCAGGATATCGGGAGACTCGAGACGGACCGGTATCCGCTGGTCCTCTTCCTCGGGAAGCTCGCCGGACACCACGGTTCCTTCGCCTCTACGAAGTTCGAGGAAGTTGAAGGGGCGGCCGGAACTTCCCACGGGCCGTGTCCAACTCAACCACTCCTCTTCGACGACGGGCCCCTTGGCCGAATCTTGAATGGCCAGATGATATGTGATGAGCTTGGTTTTCGGATCGCCCTTTGCGTATGGGGCTTCTCGATACTTGAGCTCGATCACGACCGGGCCATCGCACCCGCGTGTGCGCAGTTCACGCAGGCGGCCCCGCTTGTCGAGCGCCTTCCGCAAGCCCTGTGTGAAACACTCGGACAAGAAAGCGAATACATCGAAAACCGTCGACTTGCCACTGCCGTTTGGGCCGAGCAGGACGGAAAGTGGCCTGATGTTGGCCATCTCCAAGCGTTTCAACGCCCGGTAGTTCTCCACGAGCAGATGCTCGATCCGAGGCACTCTCAGTTCCGGTGCTCGGGGCGATTCCGCGTCCGTTGTCATCCGATGCACTCCGCGAGAAGCATTGACTCACTTGATATGCACGAATCATAGCACATGGGAAATCCAATCTCCTCCTGACGGGCGATGGGAGCGAGGATTATCCTTGTCACACGGCGTTGATTCCGGCTTGTTAGGCCAAGTCGTCCAGCAGGGCCTTGGCCTGTTCGTTTCGGGGGTCGAGCACGAGGAAGGACTCGAGGCGTTGGCGGGCCTCGGCGGCGCGGTCGGTGTCGCGCAGGAGGGCGGCGTAGGTGGATACGATGTCGGCGTTGCCGAGGTAGAAGTCGGCGAACCGCCGGACCAGTGGCTCGATATCTCTCGTGCGGCCGAGTTCGCGCGCGATGGCGACCAGATGGGGGAGCAGGGAGTGGTTCTGGAAGTCTTGGTCCATGGCCTGCAGGAGATACGTGTAGGCCTCGTCTAGGCGTCCGTCGCTCAGGGCGATGAGTCCGAGCCCGCCTCGCACCCGGCTGTTCCCGGGATCCTTGGCGAGCGCGGTTTCGAGGAGTGGTCTGGCGTCCGCATGCCGGTTGGCGGCGAGATAGAGGAGCCCGAGGTTACCGGTGACGGCGGCGTCATTCGGTCTGATGGCCAAGGCCTCCGCGAACAGGTGTTCCGCGGCGGCGACATCACCCAGGCGTGCCAAGGCGGTGGCCATGATGTTCCGACGCGCCGCCTCATCCACCCCGTAGGCGTCGGAAGCCACAAGGTACGCGGCTTGATCCTTTCGGGCCTCGAGGAAGCGTCGGGCCTTGGCCAGGCGATTACCGCCGGGCTTGCCGGCTGCGATGAGGTACTGATAGGTGAGCAGGTCGTCGTGTTCGGCGTCAGACAACGGGCCGAGGGTCATACGCGCCAGCCTGATGGAGCCGCCTTCATCGCGCGGCAGTCGGTGCCGGGGGGCCATTCGCAGCGGGCCGATCTCGAGGATCTCGAGGCCGGCTTCACGGATCATGGTCTCCACGATTTCGCGGAGGAAACAGCGCGAATGCTCCTTCTCGACGATGGAAACGTCCTCAAAACTCGACGCGCCGTTGACGGTTCGATCCAGGAATTCGAAGTACCGGGCATTGGGAAACGACACAAGGACGACGCCGTCGGTAGCCGTGAGACGGGCGCATTCGCGCAGTAATGCTCCCGGCGAGCGCACATCCTCGATGGCGTCGAGGCATAACACGCAGTCGAAATGCCCGTCGCCGAAGGGAAGGAGCAACCCATCGAGGCTGCACTCGATGACGCGGTCGAGTTCGACGCGGGCCTGCGCCGCGGCCTTCGCGTCTGCCTCAACGCCGATGACGTTCCGGGCGCCGCGTTGTTTGACCCGTGCGCCGAGATGGCCGTTGCCGCATCGAACGTGGAGCACGGCATCGGCGCCGCGCGGTACATTGTCCATTAGTTCGCGTTGAGTGAAGCGATGACGGTCGAAAGGCGACGGGCCGCCGCGCGACCCTTGCGACGCGATATGCAGCATTTCCTCGACGCGCCGGTCGTAGGTGTGCTCGCGCAGAACGAGGTCGCGTCCGGCCGAGGCGATTTGCCAGCGAGTGGCCTCATCGGCTAGGTAGCGTTCAACCAGGGGAATCAGATCCTCGTCGCGCCGGTAGATTACGAGATGCGTGCCGTCCTCGAACAGGTCTTCAAGGCCCGCGGCGGCATCGGTGATGAGGAGGGCACCCGAGCCCAGAGCCTCGAACACCCGCATGTTTACGTCCTGATTCACACTGGCATTGACCACGATTTTGGATTGGGCGTAGAGGCGGGCCATTTCGGCCGGCCAGAACTGACCGATTCGGCTGTTGGGGAACCGTGCCTCGAGCGCGGCCATCATGCGTGTCCGGCGGTCGTTGGGATCGGAGCGTGGATTCGAGATGAAGGCCACATCGTAGGTTCGCTCGAAGTGCCCGACGTCGTGCAGCTCGGGCGAACAGGCCAGCGGCATCCAATGGACGTTGCGGATGCCGGCCTCGCGGAACGCATCGACTTGGGCCTTCTGGGCGAGAAACGTGACGTCGAAGTGGCGGGCCATCTCGATGCGATACTCGAGGCCCACGTGCGTGTCGATGAGATAGCCGGCCTTGAGCATGCCGGGGTAGTCGAGATCGTGGGGCACTTGTTTGGGTCCGGAGTCGATCCAGAGATAGATGTCGGGCTTGAAACCTTCCGGTAGGGCGTTGACGATATCCGCGAAAGTGTGTTCGAGGGGGAGATCGATTTCATGGGGGCTGTAGGCCGGGGGCGGCCCGGTGAATCCCCAGCCCTCGAGAACGGGTTCGGGAACTCGGAATCCCGCCGCGACGACCCGGTGGCGCTTTCGGAGCGCGCGGTCGATGTAGCGGCCCGTGGTCAGCGGCGAGGCCGCGTAGTGGGCCAGGATGCTGCGCCGATCCGTGGCCGAGACGGGGCGGGGGCGCCAGGCGCGGCCGCCCTTCTCGGCGGCGGTTTCGATGACCTCGCGCCACTTCGCGGTGAATGCATCGATAGAGAACTTGCGGGCGACGGTCTCACGGCCGCGTTCACCAACGGCGCGCGCCAAGTCAAGATCCCGGAGCAGGTCGGCCAGTCGTGCGTGCAGCACTTCCGCATCGTACGAAAGGAATCCGTCCTCGCCGTCGGTGATGGGCGAGGAGGGATTGGCCAGGGCGACGACGGGCATGCCGGTGGCCATGGCCTCGAGCATGGAGAGGTTGTAGCCGTCTTCATACTCCTCCCGACTGACATGCAGGAGGCACCGGAGCTGACGGAACGTGTTTCGAAGCTCGCTGAACGAGGCCGCGGAGTTGGCGCCGGGAATCGTCGGATTGTCGCCCACGACCCGATTGGCGAGGCCCCGGCACGCGCGTTCCTGGAAGTCGACGTCGAACATGAGGTTGCGCTCGCGCATCATGTTGCCGACGCGGAGCACCTCGGCGGTGTCGCCGGTGTAGCCGCCATAGGTCTCCACGTCGATGCCGGGGAGGATCACGCGGCCGGGAATTCCGTAGTCATCCCGTTTGGACTCGGAGATGAAGACAAACTCGAAGCGCTCCTGGAGTTTAGCCAAGGCTCGGTTGAACTGGAGAAGGGCGTCGCCTCGATGGACGGTGACCGTGGTCTTGAGGAAGGTTTTCCGGTTGTGGCACACGAGGATTTTCGGGCATGGCGCCGGGAAGATGTTGAGCGCGTTCGTTTCATTGTGTGCGATGGCTACATCGAACCGGCCCGCCATCAGCTCGGCCTGCCATTCGGCCTCGTCCAGCAAGGTGATGTTCGGGGGAATCGGTCGGTAGTGGGACTGCCATGGCCGGGCCAGCGGAGGCGACCCGTATTGGCCAACGAAGAAACGGAGGCCCGTCTGGGCCATCAGGCAGAGATAGGGCTCGTGGAAGTTGAAGGTGAGGATGCGCAGCGGCGTGCCCATCATCCCTCCGTCAGGCGCGCGGCGCGCTGACGGAGCAAGGCGACAATATCGATCTCCATTTCGGCCCGTGGCGCCAGTTCGTACTCGAGCAAGTCGCCCAGGAGGATAAGGTCGCCGGCCTCGATGGCCTGGGCGGCTTCAGTCAGAAACTCGTTGAGTTCATTGTGGACCTTGCTCAGTGGGGCCTCGCGCACGGCGAGCGACTCGGCGTCCTCGTTGAGGGCGTGGAGAACCTGGGTCTCGCGGATCTTGACGTTGCGCCAGATCTCGGCCAGTTGGTGGAACGGCGTGAAACCGGCCTCGGGATCGTCGCCCTGAAACACCTCCGCCAGATCGTGGCACGCTTGAGGCAACTCGGGCAGGACTTCCTCGAGTTCGCGCAGCGTCTGGTCGACCAGGTCCAGCAGGCTTTCCGAGGTGATCTCGATCTTCCGGATCGAATCCAGCGGCCTGTCCTTGAGGGCGTCTGCGAGCCCGTCCGGGGATATCGCTTGGCCGTCCATCGCCAGTGACAGCACGGCACGGCCCTGTTCCTGCAAGTAGTCACTGGCCGCAACCACGACGGCTAACGCGTCTTGCGGATCGCCTTCGACAACGAAACCGGGCACCCCGTCGAGAATCACCTCCATGTGCAATACCCCTTTCGTCCGAGTTTCTTCTGTCGTCACGCCAGGATTTCCTAGCGCGGGATGAGATTCGTCAGGGCGTCGACTTGCGCGGGCGCGGCGGCCTGAGCATTTTCTTCCTGTATGGCCAGGTACACCTCGCGACGGTGGACAGTAACGGATCGCGGCGCGACGATGCCGAGTTTCACCTGACTCTCCTTGAGGTCTAGTACCTTGACCTCGATATCGTCGCCGATCATGATGCTCTCGTTTTCCCTACGAGTCAGAACGAGCATGCTGGACCTCCTTGTGCTCCTCATCACTCTGCTGCGCCTGAGCCAGGAAAAACTGAATGGGATAATCGCTGCGTTCGAGAATGGTCTGTTTGGCCAGACGCTGGGTGGCGTTGATCAGCACGGGCGCTTTCAGATTCGTCCTAATCTTGGTGTGGTCCGTAGGCACCACCAGCAGCGTGTAGATGTCGAGCCCATCCGTTCCGGTCACGGCGAGCTCATCCAATTCGCTGCGAGATAGCGGCACGTCGTAATCCGGCACGACGAGTCGCGGATCCATGAGAATAAAGGCCAAGTCGGCGACCTCGACGGATTGCAGCCACTTGACGACGCTTCCCTCGGGGCCGGGGAGCAAGATGAATCGGCGGTAATTCTGAAAACCCACGATGGGCTGCGTGAACGTGATCACGGAATCCTCCGCAACCTCAATGATTCCGAAACGGGTTGTCTCGAGTTGCATGCGCCTACTCCGAGTGATACCAAGCCCCTAGGTGACCTCAGTATGCCTCAAACCGTCCCGTGAAGCAAGGGGCGTCCGCTGGGGCTGGTGCGCTGGTGGTTGGTACGTAGGGGCGAGGTGGCACGGTCATCGTGGCGGTGTCCTCCTGGAATCCCCATGTTCCGTCATGACCATTGGTGTGTTCCGGAACCTTTTGGTGTTGTGGCGACATGGAGTAGAATCGACAACGCGGTCGTGAGGCCGGCCCTCGTTGGCGCATCGAGGGGCGATGGATGTAGGGCGTGCGGCCGGGCCTTGGGCGGTGAAACGGCGGATCGCGGTCCGCCAGAGGAGAGGATTGTCCTGCCATGCGAGAACTCGTCTCGAAACACCCCATTGCGGTCGCCGTGCTTGGCCTTGTCGTGGTCGCGCTGCTCGTCTGGCTGGGTGGCGATGGCGACACCAGTGCGCCGCCCTCGCCGTCCACGGAGTCGCTTGCCGCGTCTCCCCCGCCCCCGACGGCCCAGGAGGATCAGGAGGCGGTCATGCCTGATTCTGCTGAGTGTTTTCATGTGGCCGGTCGCGTACCGATGGAGAGCGAAGTGCTTACGGACCAGATCGCGGTGTTCTTCGATGCGCCTATCGCCGTGCCCGACCAGCCGGACTCTCCCCTCATCGCCCTGACGCCGGAGCGGCCGGGCGAGATCCGCGTTGGGCCGAACTCGATCGGGTACTTTTTCGCTGAGCCGGGCGCCGCGGGCAGCAGCATCTACCGCGTTTCGCTGAGTCCGGGGCTCCGTTCAACGGACGGCCGGCCGCTGGCTGAGTCCGATCGCGAGTTTGTCGTGGCCGACTTCACGTTCAAACCGGAGAGCATTGTCCTCGAGGACGAGAATGCCGATACGACGACGGTGGCCATTGCGTTTACGGCGGCCGTGCGCGTCGAAGACGTGCAGCGGTTTCTCCGGTGTGAAGACGCCGGGGGCAGAGGCGTCGTGACGGCTGTGAGGGAAGGCACCAATCCGGAGACCGTCCGCGCGACCGTTGCCGGCGAGGTCTGTTGGCCCGTCGCTTTTCTATTCGCTGAGGACCTGCCGGAAGCCTTGGGCCTGCTGCATCTTGCCCGGCCGTACCGACTGCACTACCCGGAGAGTCCGTTTTTCCGAGTTGTGGCCCAGGAGTGGGCGAAGCGGGGTGCGATCGAATCCAGCTTGGCGGTGCGATTCAACGTGAAGGTGGCAGCGGCGGATTTTGCCTCGCACGCGGAGGTGTTCACTAGCCGTGGCCAGGCGGTACCGTTCCGGATGGCCGACGCCGGCCGCCGGAGCGAGGAATTGGAACTGCTGGTTGACACGACCGCGGTTGCCGGCGAGGACGTGGCGATCGTGATTGACGGCACGCTGCCGGGTGCGGGCCGACGCGTTCTCGGGAAGACGGCCCGTTTCGGTGTGAAGTGGGAGGCGTCGGCGCTCGCGGTCCTATCGGCCTCGCTCGAGGGAGAGGGCGATCACGAGCAACAAGTTGTCCTCGAATTCAACGCGGCCGTAGATGCCGACGAACTCAAACGCTTCCTCTCACTGTCGCCTGAACGGGAGGATTTCGCGTTCAGTGCGGAGGTGACGTCGAGCGGATTGTCGACCCGGCATCAGGTGACCGTGGTCTCGGACGATCCCTATCTTGGCGTGGGGGTACGCATCGAGAACGGACTTGCCGGCGAAGACGCCGCGGTGCTGAAGGAACCGTATGAAGCCCAGGTGAGGCGTGTGCTCGAGGCGGCCGCGCCGCCCGGACTCCGCGTCGAGGACACATACTGGGACTGTTGGCGGGCACGCTGGGACAAGAATGGTGCGCAGTTGCACGTGCGGTTCAACGAGCCGGTTACGGTGGCGAGCCTGAAGGAGCACCTCGAAATCGATCCGCCTATCGGAAACGTGCATATCGAGCCGGGCTGGAGCAACGGGGTAGGTATCAAGGGTGAGTGGATGTCGAAACAGCTCTACACGCTTCGCATTCGGAGCGGCCTGGAGTATCGCCCCTCGGATGACAAGACGGCCGTGCTCGATCAGGACTTGGAGTTTCGCACCACGTCGGAGGAGATTCCGCCGTACATCGGTATCGGTTACGACGGGAAATGCTACTTCCCCAGACGATCCGGCGGGACGCTGACGGTCGAGTCGCGCAATCTCGACAGGGCAACGATCTCGCTGGCACGGATGTTCCCCTCGAACGTAGCGGCGGCGCTGGACGATCTGGAGGATGACCGTGTCGGCCTCATGAGTGCCAAGTGGAGCGAAGCGATCTCGACAACCGAGATCACCATTGCCCGCCGCCCGGACAGGATCGTCGAAACGCCTCTTCGCGTGGATGAGTGTTTCCCACCGGACAAGAAAGGGGTCTTCGTCCTGGACGTCTCGGCCGAGGATGGCCCGGAGGTCTCGAAGCTTGTTCTTTTGACGGACCTCGGCGTGCTGGCGCATTGGCGCGACGAGGAGCTCGCCGTGTTTGCCCACGAACTCACGTCGCTGGCTCCCAAGTCCCTGGCCAAAGTCACTGTCTACTCGACCAAGAACCAGTTGTTGGGTGCCGCCAACACCGATCGCGACGGCATAGCGCGTCTTGGGCCTTTCGATACATCGCTGGGCATCCCGAGGGTGGCGGTAGTCGAGTCGGGCGATGACTACACGTTTCTTGAACTCGACGCGCGCGAGGGCGATGAGGAGGGCGTGTCCGGCTCGATGCCTTCGTACAATCGCGACGGCTATGAGGCGTTCGTGTACGCGGATCGAGACCTGTATCGGCCGGGCGAGACCGTACACGCGCGATGGATCGTCCGAACGGGTGCGCGGGCGCTGGTGGCCGATGTTCCGTTGACGCTCAAGGTAGTGAAGCCGAACGGCCGGGTGCTTTTCGAGGGGATCCGTGTGCTTTCCTCGTTGGGCACGGGCGCGTGGGATATCACGACGGAGAAGGCCTATCCCACCGGTCTGTACACGATCCAACTCTCGGTTCCCGGTAGCGAGTCTTCCATCGGCAGCTACGCGTTTCATCTCGAGGAATTCGTGCCGAACCGGATCAAGGTCGACCTCGGTATTGCCGAAATGCACTGGCTCGCGGCGAATGACTACTCGTTCCGACTCAGTGCTCAACACCTCTTCGGCGCGCCCGCGAAGGATCGCAGGTGCGAGGCAAGTGTGACTGTTCAGCAAGGCGGCATTGCGTCGGATAGTTGGAAGAGCTATCGCTTCGGCAATGATACGGCCTTCACGCCGGCAAGCCTTGAGTGCGGTGAGGCCGTTACGGACGCGGAGGGCAATGCCCAATTCAGTTTTAACTATGCTGCCCCGGCAGAAGTGACGTTCCCGCTTGCGGCGGTCGTGATCGGCCGCGTATTCGAGTTGGGTGGTCGGGCCGTCATCTCACGCCAAGAGGTGCCGCTTTTCCCGTCGGACGTCTGCTTGGGCGTGCGTATGCAGCGAGAGGCTTCCGGCGAGATCCGGGCGCACGTGGCGGCGGTGAAGCCCGATGGCAGTCCGGCCGGCCTCGCGTCCGTGCGCGTCACGCTCGAGAAACAGGCCTGGAACTACTACGTCCGCCGGTACTACAGCCATCACGAGCCGCACTGGTCGGAATCCTTCGAGGAACTCGAGACCAAGGAGGTGGCTTTGGTGGCGGGGGTAGGCGAAACGGCGTTCACGGTGGACGGATACGGTTACTACCGCGTCCGCGTGCACTCCGACGCCACGCGCCAGTACTCGACGCAGAGTTTCTACCTCTACGGTTCGTGGTTTGAGACCGTCGAGGAGGCGCGGCCAAGCCTGATCAAGATCGCCTTGGACAAGGAGGAGTATGCCGTCGGCGACGTGGCCCACGTTCGGATCGAATCGCCCTTTGACGGCCAGGGCGTGGTGGTGGTGCAGGGCGCCGAGATCCAGCAGGTGCGGCCTGTGGCCATCAAGGACAATGTCGGCTTGGTCGACTTGCATGTGGCGGAGGCGCAGTGCCCCAACGTGTGGGTCGAGGTGACAGTCATCCATCGCGTCGAGACTTCCGAGGCCACGCTCCATCCCGCGTCCAGCTTCGCCATGGCCAATCTGAAGGTTATCGATCCGGCCAAGCGCGTTGACGTGGCCATGCCGGACGTGCCGGCCGAGATTCGACCGGCGACGAAGGCCGCCTTCGTCGTCGAGACGCGCACCAACGCCGGCGCGCCGGTGTCTGCGGAGCTCACGTTGGCCGCGGTTGACGAGGGCATTCACGCGATTACGGATTACGCCGACCCGGATCCCTACGGCTGGCTGTTCCGCCCAAGACAACCCGATGTCCGGCGCGCCCACTACTACGACAAGATCGCGTACGATTTTGCCGCGCCGGCCATTGGCGGCGACGCTTTGGGCCTTGGGCGGCGTGCATCCTCCGTGGGGGAGAACTGGATACGGCCGGTGGCTTTGTGGTCGGGCGTTGCGCAAACCGATGCGAGTGGCCGCGCCACCATCGAGATGGACGTGCCGGAGTTCACCGGCCAGTTGCGTCTGGTCGCCGTAGCCTGTACCGCGGACGGGGTGGGCGCCTCAAGCGCCCATGTGTTTGTCCGCAGAACGTACTTGTTGCGCACGAGCATGCCGCGTTTCCTCTTGCCGGGCGATGCCGCCGTGTGCAACGCAGTGGTCTTCAATAACAGCGACACACCGTGCATCGCGACGGTCGACTGGCAAGCTGTCGGGGCGCTCAGCCCGGGAGACGGCCGCGAGAAGGTCGCCGTGCCCGCCCACGGTGAAGCGTCGGTTCGTGTCGAGGTCCAGGCACAACAGCGCATCGGGCAAGGCCGTATCGATTGGTCGGTGGTTGTGGGCGACGAGCAGGGCGCTGAACTTGAGCGTCTAGCCGAACAGGCCAACATCCCGGTGCGCCCGCCGGCCGTCTACCAGTCCCACAATGACCTACGGGCGTTGCCGCCGGGTGAGTCCGTCGTGGTCAAGAATGAGGTCTTTGTCGATGACGATCAGGTGAGCATGCAGGTCGTCGTCGGCGCGAATCCGCTGATACAGGTGCGCGACGCCCTCGACTATGTCGTTGGCTATCCCTATGGTTGCGTTGAACAGACCACGTCGCAGCTCATGCCCATGCTGATCCTGCACCAGTTGGGCGTGCTATCCGACGTGAGACCGGGAAGCCAGGATGAGGTGCGCGCCAATATCCAGGCGGGCATTGATCGGTTATTCACGATGCAGACGTACGCGGGCGGGCTGGCCTACTGGCCGGGCCTGCGCGATCCGTATCCCTATGGCTCGGTGTATGCGCTTCACTTTCTTGCGTTAGCCAAGAACACGCGGGCGTTCGACGTCCAAGAGGAGAACTACGCGGCGCTCCAGCGCTATGTGAGCGGCCTCGTCGAGGACTGGACGGACGCGTCGATGTCCTCGCGGTTTCAGCGGGCCTATGCGCTCTACACGTTGGCCCTCGACGGCAATCTCGAGGCGATCGAGCAGATCGGGCGGTTTGACACGGTGGCGGTGCCGAGAGCGGCTCGCCTGCTGCTGGCGGCCGCGCTGGCGCACAGCACGCAGGACATGGATCGCGTGCGGCAGTACCTCGCGGCGCGGCCGGCGGAGGTGTTCGACCAGCGTGAGATGGGCGGCACACTGAATTCGAGCATCAAGAACACCGCCATCGAGTTACTGGTGGCACCACATATCGGCGTCGAACCGTCCGCCCAGGCCGAGCTCGCCGAACAGCTACTGCGATGGGTGGCTGCCGAGCGCCACGGCACGACGCACGAGACGGCTTTTGTTGTCACGGCGTTAGCCGGCTACCTGAACGGGCTGGCGGCCGGCATCGAGAATGCCGCCGCCGCCATCGAGGGCGCCGAGCTTGCCGCGAGTATTGTTGGCGGCGAGCTGTTTAGCAAGGCCGTCGAAGGGCCGGGCGCCTGGTTCAGGGTGAATAATACCGGCCAGGTTCCCATGTACGTGAGCGTTACAACACGCGGCGTGCCGGCCCAACCCGTCACCGAGGCGACGAGCCAAGGCGGACTACGTGTCGAGCGCCGGTTCTATACCGCTGATGGCCGGCGCTTCGAAGAGGCCGCCTTTCCGCACAGCGCGGCATATGTCGTGGAAATCGCCATCGAGGCCGAATCCCCCCTCGAGAACGTGGTCGTTTGCGACCTATTCGGCGGCGGCTTCGAGGTCGAGAACCCGCGTCTGAATCCGGAATCACTTCCGGCCGGGAGATTCGGCGATGCCTTGAGGCCGACGTATCTCGATGTGCGCGACGATCGCGTGGTGTTCGCCTTCGATACGCTGCCGCAAGGGTTGTCGAGACTCTACTACGTCGTGCGGGCGGTGACGCCGGGCCGATTCACGTATCCGGCGACGGAGGCCGAGTGCATGTACGATGGCAGCGTGCAAGCCACCAGCGACTTGAGAGTCGTCGAGATCCGTCCATAGGGCCGACATGAAGACCAAACGCGCGATAGCAGTCGTTCTTGTCGCCGCCGCGGCGGCCACGGCCGTGCTGGTATTGTGGCCGATGGATCCCCGGCCCTATCTCGATGTCAAGGAATCGGGCGAGATCGAGGATTGCCAGGGACGACTGCTCCACGCGTTCCTGAATGGCGACGATCAGTGGTGTTTCCCGCGGCCGCTCGATGCGATCAGTCCCTATCTGATTCACGCGACGTTGGCGGCCGAGGATGCGCGGTTTTACGTGCATCCCGGCATGGACCCCGTGTCCGTCGCGCGCGCCGTGGCGCAGAACGTGCGCGGCCGCGCCGTGGTCTCGGGCGCTTCGACGCTGACAATGCAGGTAGCCAAGCGCGGCCGCGTCAACTCGATGGCGGAGAAGATCGCGCAGGCCGTTAGGGCGCTGCGCATCGAGCGCCGGGCCAACAAGGACGCTATCCTCGAGGCCTACCTCAACCGCGCGCCGTATGGCTTGAACCTGGTGGGGTGCGAGGCGGCGTCGCGCCGCTACTTCGGCAAGACGGCCGGTGAACTGACCCTGGCCGAGGCGGCCCTCTTGGCCGGCCTGCCCAAATCGCCCACGCGGCTCATGCCGCTCGATCATGCGGAGCGTGCCGTGGCTCGGCGAGGCTATGTGCTGACGCGGATGCTCGACGAGGGCTACATCACGAACGCGGACTACGAGGATGCCATGCGGCAGCCGGCCGGCGTGGCCTGGCACGATCTTCCCGCGCTCGCCCCGCATCTCGCTATGACGTTACGTGATCACCTGGACCGGACGTCGAGGATCGAGACGACGCTCGAAGGCCCTCTGCAGGCCGCTGCGGAGGGGATCGTGACCCGCGAGCTCAAGCGATTCGACGGCGCCATTACCAACGGTGCGGCGATCATTGCGGATGCGGAGCAGGGCACCGTGCTTGCCCGCGTCGGCTCGGCGGATTTCTGGTCGACACCAGGCGGCGGACAAGTCGACGCGTGCCGCGCGCTCCGCTCGCCGGGATCCGCCCTGAAACCCTTCACCTACGCGCTGGCCATGGAACGCCAACAACTCTACGCGTGCGAGAAGCTTCTCGACGACACGCTCGACTACGGGCTGTATAACCCCGGCAACTACGACGATGAGTATCGAGGCCTCATATCGGCCGATGAAGCGCTTCGCCGTTCGCTGAATGTTCCGGCCATCACCGTACTCGATCGGATCGGGGTGCGGCCCATTCATAACCTCCTGTGCGCGGCCGGTCTCACCACCATCTCAAACGTGCCTCAGCAATACGGCCTCGGCCTTACGCTGGGCAACTGCGCTGTCCGCCTCGACGAGTTGACAGCCGCCTACGTCATGCTGGCCCGTGAGGGCATGTATCGCCCGCTCCGGTGCATCCGCTCCGAGGCGCCGGGGCAGGACGTCCGTCTGTTGTCGCGCGGGGTGTGCGTCGCGCTATTCGACATGCTCGAGCAGACGCTCCCGAAGGAGCTGGGCCGCGGTCTCATCTCGGCCACCGGCCGGACGCGACGCGTCTGCTGGAAAACGGGCACCTCCACGGGCCATCACGATGCCTGGGCCTTCGTGTTCAACCGACAGTACGTCGTCGGTGTGTGGCTCGGCAACAACTCGGGCCGACCGTCGAACCGCCTGGTCGGCCTTCAGTCCGCACTGCCGATGGCGGCCGACTTGTTCCGCCTGACGACGCCGACATCCAAACCGGAATGGCCGGGGATCGGCGATGACCTGCGGCCGGTCGAGGTCTGCTCGATCACGGGCCTGCCGGCTTCGGAATGGTGTACCCATCGGAAAATCGAGTGGCTGCCCACGGCTCAGTATATCCATCGCCGGTGCGATGTGCATCGGCCGGGGCAGGTCGGTGAATGCTGGCCGTCTACGGCCAAGGGATGGGACCTTGCCCGAGTCGCGTGTCGCGTGGATTCGGAGCCGGTAGCCTTGGGGCGCCACGATCAACTGCGGATCCTTGCTCCGGCTCAGGGCGCCGAGTTTGTGTTGACCGGACAGCCCGGAGGGGATTGCGTTCGGGTGCGTGCCTCGACGGACGCCCAGCAGGATCTCCATTGGTACCTCGATGACCGATACCTCGGCCGGAGCGATCCCGATGGCCCGCTGATGCTTGAACTCGAACCGGGCGAGCACCGGCTCGCGTGCCTCGGGTCCTCCGGGGCGCTGGACAAGGTGACGTTCACCGTGACCCGCCCGGCCGGGCCGGTGGCCTTCAAGGACATGTAGGCTGGCGTGCACGACCGGCGCGAATCCTGTAGACTGTGATTTCCCGTGACATGTGGATGAGGTGCACCCATGACTTCGCGAAAACGAGTGGAGAAGGCGCTGGCCCACAAGGAGCCCGATCGGATTCCGCTGGACCTTGGGGCGTCGGCCGTGACCGGCATGCACGTCAGCGCCGTGTACAAATTGCGGCAGGCCCTGGGCTTGGATGTGCCCGGAACGCCGGTCAAGGTGGTCGAGCCGTATCAGATGCTCGGCGAAATCGCCCCGGACCTCGTGGACGCCCTCGGCGTCGATGTCGTCGGTCTCGGCGGTCGCCGCACGCTGTTCGGCTTCGAGAACCGAGACTGGAAACCGTGGACGACCTTCGATGGCACGCCCGTCTTGGTTCCGGAGGTCTTCAACACGGATCCGGAGCCCAACGGCGATATACTGATGTATCCCGAGGGCGACAAGTCTGCTCCGCCGAGTGGGCACATGCCAAAGGGGGGCTGGTACTTCGACACGATCGTCCGCCAACCACCCATCGACGAAGCCGCGCTCAACGTCGAAGACAACCTCGAGGAATTCGGTCCGATTTCGGATGATGACCTCGATCACTTCCGGGCCGAGGCGGAGCGCCTCCATACGCAGACCGACAAGGCGATCCTGGCCAGTTTCGGCGGCACGGCCTTCGGCGATATTGCCCTGGTGCCCGGGCCGTGGCTCAAGCATCCCAAAGGCATCCGCGATATCGCCGAGTGGTACATCAGTCCGATGATGCGGCGCGACTACGTGTATCGGCTCTTCGAACGCCAGTGCGAGATTGCCCTGGCCAATCTCGATCGGATTCACGAGGCCGTAGGCGATAAGGTGGCAGCCGCGTTCTTGACCGGCACGGATTTCGGCACGCAGGCCGGCCCGTTCATCGCGCCGCAGACCTACCGCGATCTCTTCATGCCCTTCAACAAGGCGGTCAACGACTGGGTGCATACGCACACTACGTGGAAGACCTTCATCCACTCCTGCGGTTCGGTGCGCGCGCTCATTCCGGACTTCATCGAGGCCGGTTTCGATATCCTCAATCCCGTGCAAACGACGGCGGCCGACATGGGCGCCCGTGAACTCAAGCAGGCGTACGGCGACCAACTGGTGTTCTGGGGCGGCGGCGTGAACACGCAGCAGACCCTGCCCTTCGGCACGCCGGTCGAGGTCTGCGAGGATGTCCGCTACCGCATCGAGACCTTTGGGCCCGGCGGCGGCTTCGTTTTCAACACGATCCATAATGTGCAGGCCCAGACCTCGGCGGAGAATCTCATCGCGCTGTATGAAACCGTGCGCGAGTGCGGCAAGTACCCGCTCTGACGGCTGCGTACGCGACATCCGGAGGGAAAAACGGTGGGACACGGACTGGCCATTGCCGACTATCTGATTGTGGCGGGGTTCTTTGTGGTCATGCTCGGAATCGGCATCTTCTTTGCCGGCCGCATGAAGAGTCTCAAAGACTTCTTTGGCGGCGGTAGTCGGATTCCGTGGTGGGTGTCGAGCGTATCGCTGTACATGTCGACTTTCAGCGCCTTCGCCTTCGTGGCCTACTCCTCCCTGGCCTACCAGCACGGATTCGTGGCCATCTTTGTGTGGTGGATGGGCGTGCCGTGCTGGATCCTTTCGGCGCGGATCTTCTCGGCGCGTTGGCGGCGCGCGGCGTCAACGAGTCCCCTCGAGTACATTGAGACGCGGTACGGCGCGCCGTTGCGGCAGGGCTTCGCGTGGTCCGGCGTGCCGCTCATCGTCATCGATGACGCCCTCAAGCTCTTCGTCATCGGCAAGATGGTCAGCGTGAGCCTCGGCGCCGACTCGAAGGAAGCGCTGCTGATTTCCGTTGTGGTCTGCGGCAGCATCATGCTGACCTATACCTTCCTCGGCGGGCTTTGGGCGGTCATGGTCACCGATTTCGTCCAGTTCATCGTCATGGCCACAGCGGTGATCGTGTTGATCCCGCTGGTGTTGGCGCGCGTCGGTGGCCTGGGCAGTCTCGCGCGAGGATTGCCCGAGGGCTTCTGGAAACCGACGGGCGGCACATACACCTGGGCCTGGCTCATCGCGTACATGCCGGTCCAGATGTTCTCCTACACGACGCGCTGGTCGCTCGTGCAGCGATACTACGCCGTACGCACCGATGCCGAGGCGCGCAAGGTCGGCTACCTTGTGGCGGCACTCACGTTCATCGGCGTGCCATTTCTGTTCCTGCCGGCCATTGCGGCGCGCATCTTCATGCCGGGCATCGAGGACGGCAACTCGGTGTATCCGCTCCTGTGCAAAGAACTCCTCCCGGTGGGCATGGTCGGCATGATGATCGCCGCCATGTTCTCGGCCACGATGTCCATGCTCTCGAGCGACTACAATGCCGTCGCTGCCGTGCTGACCAACGATGTCTACAAGCGCCTCATCGGCCGCAATGCCTCGGAGCGCTCGCTGGTGCGCGTCGGACGCGTGGCGACGTTGCTGATCGGCCTTGTGGCGCTGGGCGTGGGACTGGTATTGGCCAGTGCCGAGAAGGAGCCCGAGCTCGTCGAGGTTATGGCTCGCCTCTTCGGCGTGCTACTACCGCCCTTTGCGATTCCTATGATGACCGGCCTGCTCTCGCGTCGTGTGTCGAATGCGGGCGGCACGGCCGGATTCCTGGCCGGCGTTGTCTGCGGCCTGTCTGCCTACGCGGCAAGCTATCTTGGCCCGAGCTTCGAGTTCCTGCGGACGCTGCCGTATCTCACGTGGATCACAACGCTGCCCACCTTGGGCGTTATGGTGTTGGTGAGCGCCTTTATCCGCGATTCCGAGGTGAAGCGTCAACAGATCGGCCGATTCCTGGACGGCCTCGATGCGACGGAGGAGGCGCCGGTCGAAGCCGATGACGCCGAAGAGGTCGAAAACAAGCCGGCTATCGCAATCCAGGTCATTGGTTTGGCTTCGGCGGCCATCGGCGCCGTGTTGGCCTTAACGGTCTGGCTCACGGTGCCCTTCGATCAAGGCCATTTGTCCATGACGGTCGGCGGGATCCTGGTCGTCGCCGGGCTCGGGGTTCAACTGCTCGTACGCAAACGCCGCATGCGGCGTAGGGGAGAGGCTGGCCATGGCTGATGGAACGCTCGGATTCGGAATCGTCGGCTCGGGTTTCATGGGCCAGACCTATGCGAAGACCCTCGGGACAATGGTCGACGGCGCGCGGTTGGTAGGCGTGACCGGCGGCTCGCGCGCGGCGCAACTCGCCGAGACGTACGGCGTCACGCGGTTCGATTCCTATGAGGCCTTGCTGGCCAGCGACGAGATCGACGCCGTGTGCATCGCCACGCCGCACGCCTGCCACGGCCCGCAGGCACTCGCCGCCGCACAGGCCGGCAAGCATGTCCAAATCGACAAACCCATGGCCACGTCCGTCGAGGCCTGCGACGTTATCCTCGATGCCTGCGATGAGCGCGGCCTGAAATGCGCGGTGACCTTCACCTTGCGTGGGCGCATCGGCTTCGTCAGAGCCAAGGAGACTATCGACTCCGGACGCCTCGGCCGTGTCCGCGAGATCCGAACGTATCAGATCGTGCCTGGCGGACTCGGCGCCGTGCCGAAGTGGCAGCTCGAACCCGAGAATATCGGCCTCCTTTTCGGCCACGGAATTCACAACATCGACGCCGTACGAACGCTCACTGGCCGCGAGATCCGCTCGGTGTTTGCGAAGTGCCGCACCATGACCGGCGCACCCGTCGAGGCGACGTCCGACGTCATCCTCACTATGGACGACGGGTCCGTGCATTACGTGTTCTGCTCCTTCGAGGTGCCGAAGCCGGGGTTTCCGCGCAGCGAAGTCGGCGCGCGGATCGTGTGCGAGCGTGGCCTCGTCGATCTCGATCCCTATGCCGAGACGCGCGCCTCGATTGACGGCGGGCCGTGGGAGACCATTGCCGTCCAACCTTCCATCGACTGGGCAGGCCAAGGCTTCCTCGATCCCAATCGGCTCGAATCCTATCGCCACGTCCTCGACGACCTCGTCGACGCCATCCGCAACGATCGCGAGCCGCGCGCTTCCGGACGTGACGGACGCCAAGCCGTCGCCGCCGTCTTCGCGGCCTACGAGTCCAGCCGCACCGGCCGAGAGATCGGCCTGACAGACTGATGGGAATCCCCACCACAAAGGACACGAAGAACACGAAGAATGCATACCTGGAAAGGTCTTTTGACCTGTTCTGGTACTTGCAGCCAATGCACGCCCCGTTGCAGTCAGTTTCTTCAGATGCACAGCGACAAGAAGCGGTTGAATCCGAACGCCGGCATTGAAACCACGGCTTCCTCCATGCCTCAACATGCCTTGACGCCGTGCACGCATCAAAGACGAACAGAGTCCCTTCCTTCGTGTTCTTCGTGTACTTCGTGGTAGCCATGTTGTCTTGAAGATTTCTACCACGACGGCCACGAAGGACACGAAGAATGGATACCCTCGTTCCGCCTCCTTAGCATGGGAACGGAGAGAGTGCGTACGATCATCGTGCGCCAACAGCGGACTTCGTGGCCCGCAGGCGTGGCAGCGCCAGCGACTCAAGACTTACGCCAAGGTTGTTGCCTTTACCGATCGTCTGTGGTAGGGTGTTGGAATAAGTCCCGGAGTACATGGTCTACGACGTAGGTTTCCGCTGCGTTGGCCAGAGCGGAGTGAAGTGCGAGTACGCTATGCGCAAGACGAGATTGTACGTTGGAGTCGCTGTGATGCTGTAGGGTGTGTTCCGCGGCGCACTCGTTCTGCTTATGCTGCCCACGATCGATATACTATCGGATGCTCAAGTTCCGGGCATGCGCCACTATGCTCTGAAGGCGTTCCTCAGTCGCTCTTTGCCGTTTGTTGCGCTTGGCTTGGTGGTCAAGCGCCTCTTTCCCAAGAAAGTGCTACCGGAACGGTAGCGGAGCGAGTGACCGTCCGGCGGGAAGTCGCTTTCCGGCACGGAGTGCTTTGGAGTGCGGTAGCCTGCTACCGCTCTTGCCCCGGGCAGCTTGCTGCCGGGGCGAGCACGCGCGAGCAAGCTCGCTTCGACAAAGCGCAAGCAAGCTTACGCACTCCACATTGCCCCCGAACCCGCCGCAAGGTTGGCGGGCCTTCTAGGCTGTCTGGGGGCACGTCGCCCGGCGCCGTGGCGCTTGGTGGCGGTGGGATTCAGCGAGGGGCTTCGCGTATGATGGAGCCGCTGGTTACGGGCACGTTTGGCGCTGACCTGGCCTGGCTTATCGGCGGAAGCAAACGGAGATCCGGAGAGGGGAATCGATTATGAATTACCTGTGCCTCATTCTCGTTGTCGGTACAGTGGCGACGACGGTGTGTGCCGCTGCGCACGCGGACGAAGGGGCGCCGCAGCCTTCGTCTGCGAGTCAGCCTTTCTTCGCGATGGACACGGGCACGCGCGATGCCGCCCATCAAACGCCGGAGCAGCAGGTGGCGATGCTCGCCGAGTTGGGATATGCCGGCATTGGCTGGACGGCGTTCAACGAATTGCCCGACCTGCTCGCAGCGCTGGACAGGCATCACTTGGCCCTCTTCACGATTTACCTGGGTGTCAAAATCGAGCCCGACGGCCCCGAGTACTCGAAGGAACTCGCGGACAACTTGCCGCTCTTGAAAGGCCGTGGCACGACGTTGTGGCTGACCATTACGAGCACGACCTACGGCGTATCCTCGCCCGAAGGTGATGAGTGCGCCGTCCAGGCCGTGCGCGAGATTGCCGAGGCCGCGGCGCCGTACGGGGTGCGCGTGGCGCTCTATCCGCACGTTCACTCGTGGCTCGAGCGCGTGTCGGACGCGGTGCGTGTAGCGCGCAAGGTCGAGCGGGATAACGTAGGCGCGACGTTCAATCTCTATCATTGGCTCGTGACGGACGGCGCCGACAGCCTCGATACGGTATTGCCGGAGGCGATGCCGTTCCTACGACTCGTCACCATCAACGGCTCGGCGCGGCAAGGCACTATCGAGCCGCTGGACTCCGGCGAGTTCGACCTGTCCGGATTCCTGGCTGCACTCAAACGCTCCGGTTACTCGGGGCCTGTGGGGTTGCAGGGATATGGAATCGACGGGGACGTGCACTCCAACCTTACGCGCTCTATGGCCGCCTGGAAAGGATTAACCCGTCGGTAACAGCCGACAACATATTCCCAGTTTTCGGATAGGTATTGGTTGTGGGGGCAGGATGTCAACCGTGTGTTCCTGCGCCACACAACCGAAGCGACTGCAGGATCGGTGTCGATCGTGATACAGGAATCCAGGCGCTAAGCACAGGTGTTGCAGAAGCTTGCGCTGTTCGCAGGTGAAACGAGAGGGTTGAATCACATCGAGGAAATGGTATAATAGGTCAAGAATAACCAAGGGAGAGTTCTTTTCGCACGCCTCGGGTGTCGTGGCGAAAACGAACAGAAGTGGCGGCTTGACTCTTGACTAAAACTAGGAATACAATCATTTGTAGAGTCTGGCAACCAAGGAGGAAGTGACATGGATTTGGAAATTCGTACGACCGAGGGTGACGCTTACTCGTTCTGGATGATTCGCATTCCGCTGATGATTCTGTTGGCGCCGGTCATTGCGCTGTCGGCTATCGCTGGGCTTCTTTTCCCCTGGCTGGACGAGCAGCGGCAGCAGCAGCAGTAGTCCGTCGTTTTTGTAGCCCTCCGGTTCGCGGATGGAAGTTTGGTGTGTGCCGGAGGAGCCAATCCACGAATCCGGTTGCGAGTGGACAGGTACGAGTTCTCTGGACGCTTGCGGGGGATTCGTGAGGCGGAAGAGCAGTCTGTGTGGTCCGCCTCCCAAGAAGAGGCGGACCGTTCTTTCTTTCAGAGTGTCGATGCTGGCAGAATCTCCTCGGACGTGTCCGTGGTTTCCGACGTTAAGGATTATGAGGGGAATGTCTCTGGTCCATTCTGAGAGCCGGGGATTCGCCGCGCTCATCACGCTAACCGCCAATGTCGCTTTGGTCGGCTATCTTGGTCTTGTCCTGATCGACTGGGGGTGGTTTGGGGCGGGGCGTCTCGGTACTCGGCCGGTTCCAGCAGGCCCGGTGGCGGTGGCCATGAGTCGAAGTCCGCGGTCCAGCGCGCTTGTCCCACAGCCCACGGCGCGAGGGCAAGCCCTGCTGGCGGATTGGGCGGGCACGCCGCTACATGACTGGGAGACCTCGTCGAAGGTGACGGCGCCGCGGATCTTGCTGGCCAAGCTGGCTCTGGGCGAGGATGTTGACCTGGTCAATCGGAACCTCTTGGAAGCGTACGTTCCCCGTGCCAGTGGCTCGACTTGGCTTCTGCAGAAGGGTGACTACGATTTCACCGAGATCACGCTGACGGGGCTCTTGTACCTTTATGGGGAGCAGCCCGACCGACTCCATCCGGAGGTCCGCGACCACATTGTGGATCGGCTGCTCATCGAGAAGGGCAGCACGCCTCGGATCGCGGTGCCCAAGACGCTTGGGCTGGTGACGGACACCGAGAACCACCACCTGATGACAGAGGTTACGCGCTACCTCAGAAACCAGTGGTTGTTTGACCATGGCCACGCGGAGGCGCAGTACGATAATGCCGCCAACGGGCTCGAGGCCTGGCTGCTCGGCTATCTTCAGGAAATGGTGCGTGAGGGGGTCTACGAATTCAACTCGATTCCCTATCTCGGTTTTACTATCCAGGCGCTGCTTACCATCGAGGCTTTCGCCCGTTCAGACGATCTCTCGATGACGGCGCGGTACCTCCTCGACACGATGAATCTTCAGTACGCCTTGGGTAGCCTGGATCTGCGGCGGTGCGCGCCCTTCCGTCGCCGTGTCGAGAGGGCCGGCTGGACGAGGCTCGATCAGGATCCGCATACGGACGCGATGCGCGTGTGGGTGAGCGAGCCGTACGTTGAGGGGCAGGCGCTGCCCGCGGCAGAGGGGCATAACCGGTTCGGACTCGTGGCGGAGCTCCTGCCGTATCGGTTGGCCCCCGACGTTCGGGCGTGGGTTTTGGCGAAACCGCACGAGTACTTCGTCCGGTTTGGCCGAGGATCGGCGGCCTCTCCGGAGATCTACAGCGGCGGGCCGGGCTACCTCCTAAGCGCAGGCGGTGTGAACCGTGGTATTCGCTCGATGATTGCGGCGCGGCCGACCTCGCTCATGCTTTCGGACGGGGCTATCGACCTGCGCGAGTGTTTCCACATTATGGGCCGAGGGCTGTACACGCGCTGGAACAACACGGGGGTCTATCGACGGTTTGCGTGCGGCAACGGACCGGTCGCCATCCCGAAGCAATACACGCCGGAGGCGGAAGACGACGTATGGAAGGTCTTCTCGCCGGGGGCTGTGCCTCGTCTGCGCGTGGCTACATTCAGTGACGAGGCGTTCGGTCTGATCGCCTTGTTTCCCGAGTCTTCCGAGTCGCCCCAGGAGTTGCTTGATCGCATTGCGAAAGCGAATCCATCGCCCTCCGCCGTGAAGACGCGGTTCGTCTGGCCAGACGGCAGCACAGTCACGTACAACGTGAATGTGCCTCGGGGCCGCTGGGTCATCGCGTCCGTCGATGGACGTCCTCAACCGCGAGACTACGACAAATGGCCTCAGTTCGATGGCGATCCGCTGGGGATTGATTTCGATCGTGCCGGTGCGCGGTAGGCATCGGGCTTGTACCGTTCCCAACACGGCGAGCCACCGGAAAACACCCGTCAAATGTCCGACATCGTGATACACTCGCATTCCGGCTGTTTCAGCCGGTGTCCGGTTCTCAAGTGTTGGAGATTGTCCGTTGATGATTGAGACGATGGTGATGCTGTTGGCAATGGCGGGTTCCAGCGGAGTGGATTCTATGCAGCGCGAGACCGTTGAGCTGGCGAACGGCGTGTGGCGAATTCGTTTTGGCGAACCGGAAGCGTTCACGCCGAACGCGTTCCGCGAGCGCGAGCCGCGCGTCGACGCCATCGAGCGCCTGCCGGCCGATGCCGAGTTACCGTTCGATCTCGAGGGCATCACGGGCGATGTCCGCGCGTCGCGCACGGTGGTGTGCGTGCCGTGCGATGAGCCGTCCAGCCATATCTACGGCTTTGGCCTGGATCCCGGCGCGTTTGACCAGAAGGGCCTACGCAAATGGCTATCCGTGTCCGCGTCGGTGGTCGGCAAGACGGGCGTGAGCCACGGGCCGGTGCCGTTCTATGTGAGCACGGAAGGCTACGGCGTCTACGTCGACACGGCGCGCGTGCCCTTCGTGCATGTGGCTCGGCTCGCGCGGAAATCCGTGGTCGTTGATCGGCGCGCCGAGCACTCCGAGAAGCTGTCCACGAGCGAGCAGGAGTTGTATGCGGCGCGTGAGGCGCAAGGCAAGCGGCAGGTCGTGTTTGACCTCCCCGGCAACAGTCAAGGCGTCGACGTCTTCGTGTTCGCGGGACCAACCGCGCGCGACGCCGTGCAGCGCTTCAATCTGTTCTCCGGCGGCGGTTGCCTGCCGCCGATGTGGGGCCTCGGCCTGAAATATCGCACGCACTCGAATGCCGTCGAGGACGAAGTGCTCGGATTGGCGAAGTCGTTCCGCGAGATGAACATTCCGTGCGACATGTTCGGCCTCGAACCCGGCTGGCAGACCAACGCCTACTCGTGTTCGCTGGCGTGGTCCGAGAAGCGTTTCCCGAATCACGACGCGATGGTCGCGCAGTTGAAGGACCTCGGGTTCCACGTGAATCTCTGGGAGCACGCCTACATCCATCCGACGTCGCCTCTGTTCGAGCCGCTGATGGAGCGTTCGGGCGATTACTTGGTGTGGGGCGGCCTCGTGGTCGATTTCGCGGATGCCGAGGCGTCTGAGATCTTCGCCGACTACCACGAACAGAATCTTGTCGACCACGGCATCAGCGCATTCAAGGCCGATGAATGCGACCGCCAGTTCGTCGACGATGTGACGCCGTTCAACTATCCCTATTGCAGCGCGTTTCCCTCGGGCATCGACGGCGATCAGATGACGCAGCTCTACGGCTATCTCTATCAGCGCTCGATCTACTCGGTGTTCAAGAAGAAGGGCGCGCGGACGTGGGGCGATGTGCGGGCGACAACGGCCCTCGCGGCGCCGTTGCCGTTCTGCCTCTACAGCGACGCCTACGGATTCGATCAGTACCTGCGCCAGCTCGTGAACGCGTCGTTTGCCGGCCTGCTGTGGTCGCCGGAAGTGCGCGAGGCGCCGACGCGCGATGAGGTGCTCAACCGTGTGGCCATGAGCAGTCTCGCGCCGCAGATGTGCCTCAATATCTGGTTCATGCCGCATCCGCTGTGGGAACAGTTCGAGCGCGGCAAGAATGAACGCCATGAACTGCTGTCGGCCGAGGAACAGGAGGCCATGGCCGGGCGCCTTCGCGACATTGTCGGCTTGCGCATGAGCCTCCTGCCGTACCTGTACGCGGCGTTCTTCCGCTATCACGAAGAGGGTCTGCCGCCGGTGCGCGCGCTCGTGCTCGAGTTTCCGGATGACCCCGAAACTTACGGCATCGATGACCAATACGTGTTCGGCGATTGCCTCATGGCCGCGCCCTTCATCGGCGCGGCATGCGAACGCGAACTCTACTTCCCGAAGGCCTGCAACTGGATCGATTTCCGTACCAACCGGCGCTATCCGGGCGGAACACGGAGCGTCGTCAAAGGCCAGGCGGGCGATGCGCCGCTGTTCGTCAGGGAGAACGTTCTACTGCCGGTGGCCGAACCGGTAGCACACGTCGCGCCGGATACCGTGTTCGAGATCACCGTGCGCGCCTACGGCGATACGCCGGCGTCCTTCACACTCATCGAGGATGACGGCGAGTCCTTCGCCTACGAAAGCGGACGGCTTAACCGCGTGACGCTCGAGTGGAATGCCGGCGCCGGCGACGTCCGCCGCGAAGGCGACTACTCCAACACGCGCTACCATATTGCCGCCTGGCAGAACGTTGACGTTCTGCCGGCTCAGGAGACCGGCGACACAGCGAAGTAGCCCGCATTCCGCAGCTATCGGCCTTGATTCGCGACGATCTCGTCGATTTCCTTCGCGACATCGTCGAGGGCCTGTCGGGGCGTCTTGCGTTCGGTGAGAGCCTGGAACATGGCCTCGCGGATGGCGATGCCGACTTTCTCCCATTGGATCAGCGGAATGGTGCGGCCGTAGGGAATGACGTCGACGAAGACCTTCCAGTCGGGATCGCCCTGGAAATGCTCGTCGGCTGCGACGCTCTGGAGCTCGGGCAGGATGCCGAGCGAGGTGAAGGCGAGCCGGTTCTCGCGGCGGTACGCGAACTCGACAAATCGCGCGGCGAGGTCTTTGCGCTCGGAATACCGCGCCAGAACGAGGTGGTCGGTGATGATCTGCGTGATCGACTCCTTGTCTTTCGGCAAGGGCACGACGCCGAACTCGACATCGGGCGCGTTCTTGCGCATCTGCTCGACGCCCCACGGCCCCGTGGCAAACATGGCGAGTTTCCCGGCCTCGAACAACCGACGCGTTTGCTTGCGATTCCAGGTGGTCACCTCGGGCTGGGTGACGTGATATTTGTTCACGAGATCGCAGTAGAACTGCAGCGCCTTGACCCCGGCCTCGCTGTTGAGGGCACAGGCGCCGTCGGCATCGAAGAAATCGCCGCCGGCCGACCAGAGGTAGAAGAAGAAGTTATCGTCGGTCTCGTACTCGCGTGCGCCGGGCAGGCCGATGCCGTGGACGCGCGGCGGATCGTTGAGGGCGACGGCAGCCGCGAGTTGCTCTTGCCAGTTCGTGGGCGGCTCGATCCCGGCCTCGCGGAAGAGATCGGCGCGGTAGAACAGGGCTTTAGTCGACGTAGCCCACACCAGGCCGAGGAGCTTATCCTTGTAGATGCCTTTCTTGTAGAGCACTTCGAAGAAATCATCGCGTAGCGCAGACGAGACATAACGGTCGAAGGGTTCGATGCCGTCGGCGAACTCGGCGAGCCAGATGTCCGGCACGACCACGAGGTCCGGGCCGGCACCGGCTTCGAGCCAACCGGCGATTTGCGCGTGGGCGTCGTCCCATTTCTCGAGGGCGATCCGGATCGCGCCGGCCGAGAGGCCCGCCTCGTGCTCGAAGGCCTTCGCCAACGCCTCGTAGTACTCCGCCTCGCCGGGCATATCGTAGGAGTAGGCCTGCATCCACAGCGCCTCGGCGTTGGCGGCCACCGCGACACCCAGCGCAATCGCAACAAATCCGAGCGTTTTCATCGTGCTGTTCCTCCAGAATCTCGTCCGATTGGCGTCCAGTGTACCAAAATGGACGCCGCGTTGTGCTTTCGTTACCATAGGCGCGCGATACGCAGGTATCAAGGAGGGGCAGGAACATGGCAGTCGGTATTGTCATCGTGGTGGCGTTGTTGGTGGTCGTGTTGGGCCTTCCGCTCGTTCTGCCGGATATGGAGCAGATCGATCTCAACGAGGAAACGCGGGCCGCCATGGCCGGCGAATGCTTCGCAAGCCTCTCGGACGGCGTCACGCACTACGAATGGGTCGGGCCGGAGGACGGCACGCCCGTGGTGTTGATCCATGGCTTCTCGACGCCGATGTTCGTCTGGGACAAGTCCTTCGGTGTGCTGGCGGAGGCCGGGTTCCGCGTGTTGCGCTACGACCTCTATGGCCGCGGCCTGTCGGATCGCCCGATGGGCGAGTACGGCTACGACTTGTTCGTCCGCCAACTCGACGAGTTACTGGATTCGCAGCATGTCGCTGAGCCGGTGCATGTCGTTGGATTGAGCATGGGCGGCTCGATAGCCGTCCATTTCGCGGATCGCCGTCCCGAACGCGTCGGTGCCATGGCCTTGTTCGCGCCGGCCGGCATCGGTGTGGCGCCTCGCGGCCCGAAGATGTTCCGAATTCCGTTGCTGGGGCCATGGCTCGTGCGTGTACTGGCCACTCCGATGCTGTTGCGCACCGCCCCGAACCAGTTTTCGGCCGATCCGGCCGTGGCCGAGGCAATTCGCAGCCGGTATGCCGAACAACTTCGCTACCGAGGATACCGGCGCGCCCTCGTGGCGACGCTCGACGCCGTTCCGATGGCGGGGCAGGAGGCCGCGTACGGGCGCGTCGGAAAGCAGGATCGCCGAGGACTGCTCTTCTGGGGCACCGATGACACCGTGGTGCCGTACGCGTTGCATGCGCGCGTGCGGGAGTTGATACCGTTCCTCGACCTCTACACCATAGACGGCGGAGGCCACGGCGCCAACTACGATCACGCCGACGAGGTCAATCCGGTGTTAATCGAGTTCCTGAAATCGCCTGAATAGTTGGGGTTATCGTGGTTTCCTCTGCACTCATTATGTTAATGGTGTCTGCCGTGATGGCGGCTGAGGAGGGGAAAGCGTTGTCTATTACCGCGGCATGCAGGGCCGATAATGATCTTCTTGTGGTGTTAATGAACGCGGGCGTATCCGTGGCCCGATATGACACGCCAAACGACGCCGTCGAGAATGCGGAGGCGGGCTCGCCGGTGTTAATACTCGCGGACGGCTATCCGGACACGCCGACGCCCGTCGATGACGCGCTGTTCGATAGTGCGGCGGCGAAATCGTTGCGCGTCTACGTCGAGTATCCGGCCGTCCTGCCCGGCCTCGAGCTTGGCGCGCCGCGCGGCATCCAATGGGAGCGGGCCGTGGTGGTGTCGGACTGGTTCGGCCCGGCGCTCGACAAGCAGCGGATCCTGGCCATCCACGGGTGCCGGTACCTGCCGGTCGAGGCCGAGAATCCCTACATCGTTATGGCCCGCGTGGCCGGATTCGATACGGCGGTCTACGGACTGCCGGAAAATGCCGCGCCTATCCTGTTCGAGCACGGCAACCTGCTCGTGGCCACGACGAAACTGAGCCAGTTCGTGACGGCCCGGTACGCGCCGACGGATGCCTGGCGTGCGGTCATCGCGCGGATCGTAGCGTGGCTTGCGCCCGAAGTGGACGTGCCCGAGCCTGCCTGGACGCCGACGGTCCGGCCGAGTTTCGCCGCCGACGCCGAATTGCCGGAGGACGTCGAGGCGCAGGCTGCCCGGCGTGGCGCGCAATGGTTCTTCAACGCCAAGCTCTTCGTTCACAAGGACTGGCCGGAGAATGGCGATTCCTACGAGGCCGAGGACCGCATCGGTGTCAGGGATGACCGCGCGTGGCCGGTCGGCGATGGCTCGCTCGGAATGCTCGAGGGATTCAACGCGGCTATCGATTACCAGGGCCGGCAACCAACGCGGTTCTGGCTCCGAAACGATTGTATGGGCGAGGGCGCGATGGCGTTGGCCTTCGACGCTGTGATTGAGCACGACGAGCGTAGTAGAAACACCGCGAAGAACCTGGCCGATTTCATCTATTTCGGCTCGGAAGCCACCAAAGGTCCCCGCGATGATCCCTCGAGTCCGTCCTTCGGCCTGATGAGCTGGGATCTGAACCGCAGCCTCGGCGTGTTCTACGGCGACGATAACGCGCGAAGCCTGCTCGGCGCGCTTGCGTGCGCTGGCCTGCTCGATGAAGACCGCTGGGACTACAAGCAGCTCCGGTGTCTGCTGGCCAACCTGCGCACCACCGGCCCGCTGGGATTTCGCGGCGGCCGCATCGACGAAGGCCCGCTCCACGCCAACGGCTGGCGTCACTACTTTGATACGGAGCGGACGTTCTACGCGCCGCACTACGAGGCGTACCTCTGGGCGTGTTTCCTGTGGGCGTACGCGCGCACCGGGTACGCGCCGTTCCTCGAACGCACGCGAAACGCCATCGGCATGACCATGGCAGCATATCCCGAGCAGTGGCAGTGGACGAATGGCCTCCAGCAAGAGCGCGCGCGGCTCCTGCTACCGCTGGCGTGGCTCGTGCGCGTTGACGACACGCCCGAGCATCGCGAGTGGCTGCGGTTCATGGCCGGCGAGTTGGTCAAGGGCCAGGCGGCGTGTGGCGCCATCCGCGAAGAGCTCGGCCCGGCCGGCAAGGGCGCCTACGCGCCGCCGGCCTCGAACGAGGCCTACGGCACCAGCGAAGCGCCGCTCATCCAGGCAAACGGCGATCCCCTGTGCGACCTCCTGTACACGACGAACTTCGCCTTCCTCGGGCTCCACGAGGCCGCCGAGGCCACCGGTGACGCCTTCTACCGCGACGCCGAGACCCGGCTCGCGCGATTCCTGTGCCGGATCCAGGTGCGTTCCGAAGCGCATCCCGAACTCGACGGCGCATGGTTCCGCGCCTTCGACTTCGACCGGTGGGAATACTGGGCCAGCAGCGCCGACCTCGGCTGGGGCGCGTGGTCCATCGAGAGCGGCTGGACCTGCGGCTGGATCACCGCGGTCCTCTCCATGCGGCACATGGACACCTCGCTCTGGGAAATCACCGAAGACAGCGCCATCGGCCGCCACCTGGACGACCTCCTGCCGCTGATGCTCCCGGAGGGGGGGTAGGGGGGCCGGCGGGGGGGAGATGCATGGGCACCATGATGCGCCATGAACCATTTCGTGAAGTCCAACAACCACGAGATCTTGGCGAACCCCTTGCTCGGAATGTAGTCCAGTCCATCTTGCAGCGGACGATCTACATCCTAATCACCGTTCAGAATCTCCAGCCGAAACACTATGTCCTTCTCCTCGCCAACCGGAGAACTCCGTTGCTCTACGAGGCCTGGCCCTTCCGAGAAGAGTATCCATTGAAGACCTTCACCTCGCTTAGGCCTAAAGTAGTACATAGCCCCATTGATGCCTTCGATAATCGGGGCGGTACTCAGATGCTTCTTGGGTAATGCTCTGACACGTCGCTTAGCGCATTGTGTCGCGCCTCTTCAACTGTGCGCTTGCGCTCGGTGGGAGTAGCTTTGGCAATTCGCCCCGGATCTTTGCTGCTGGACGAACCCCCTGGCCCCACAAACCTCTAGCACAAGGTTACTACGTCACGTCAAAGAATGCGCGTACGTTATACAGCTCATGTGCTGTTTTTCAAGCGATTTGTGGGCGTTGTCACGTAGGGGGTGTCGGGGGAGGTCATGCGGGCGGGGCGACCCTTCCTGGCCTCCCCACGGGTGGGGAGGAGGGGACCGCATTGACCCAATTGACCGAATTAACGTTGCAGGGGGAGTTGCCGCCGCCGATGGACCCGCAGGGGGAGTAGGCGAGACGGAATGGGGCACGGGCGCAGGCTTTTGGGGAGGGCTTGACCCCGTTGACCCGATTGACCGAATTGACGTTGTTGGACGACCTCCTGCCGCTGATGTTGCCGGAGGGGGAGTAGGGGAGGCGGTGGGGGGAAAAGGGGCGTGACCAGATTGACCCCATTGACCTCATTGACAATCAGGTCAATCTGGTCAATGGGGTCAGTTCGGTCACAATGGTCTCGTTCCTTTGCAGTCGGGGAAGGCGGCGCAGCCCCAGAAGGGCCCCTTTGCAGATTTGCGCTGGCGCATGGGTTTGCCGCAGAGGGGGCATTCGGGCGCGAATTCCTTGTCCTTTTCGCGGGCCTCGATGCGTTTGGTGGTGAGGCGTTCGCTGAAACCGCCGGTTTCTTCGAAGGCTTTGCCTTGGGCCTCGATCTGGCTCTTGAGCATCTTGAGGGCGCGGCCGATGATGATGAGCATGGCGTTGGCCACGATGACGGGGTCGTCGGAATCGAGCCAGGGGGCGTATTTCTTGCGCTGCGTCAGGGCGTGCTTGGCGGATTCGTGGACCATGTCGTCGTCAAAGGCCGCTGGGTCGAGGGAGATGGCGTTCACGGCCTCGGCCTCGGACGCATGCGCGGACCACGGGACCTGGTCGCTGTCGAGAATCCAGATCTCGTAGTCGCCTCGGAGTTCGCTGAGACTCGCGCGCGCCACATCGGTGAGTTTCATCTCGGTGTCTTTGGAGGTCGCCGCGCGTTCGGACCCTTCGATGATGTTCTGCCGCCCGCTGCGGGCAGCTTGGGTCATTTGGTCGTGTTGCCGTCCTTTGGGGTCGTAGCGCTTGGTTCCGGCATCGCGGGCATCGTGGGTGAGGAAACGCCGGCAGAACCGAAGTGTCTCGATCTGAATGATGGTGGCGAGTGTGAAGGAGTGCAACCTACGGAAACCGCCGTGTTTGTCGAAGAGGTCGGGCATGGTGGGATGATCCTATGCGGTTTGGGAGAGAGGACCCTATTGACCTCATTGACCGGATTGACAACCAGGTCAATGGGGTCAATCACGTCAATCACGTCAATAAGGTCATTCCCTTCATTTCGATTTCCTCAGTGCGAATGAACCCATTGTACTGGATCTGTGCTCTATATTCATTGCCGGGGTTGACCGGCGGCTTGTCGCGGACGGGTACTGATGTGCACATGGCGAACATCGCCCACCGCCTCGGCAACATCAAGTTCCGCTTCGACAGAACGTGTAGCGCCGGGCACAACGATTCAGCCAGTCTGCCCGATTCGACGGGCCTCCTCGCGCCACGTTGCTTTCTCTGCCGCGAAGGGCACGATGGCGACGCGGTAGCGGAAGTCTCTTCCCGGCGGTACGGTCTGGTTCAGGAAGGTGACGAGGTAGTGCTTCCTGTATCGGCCGTCAATATCCCAATACCACGTTTTCCAGGGCTCGTCTTCGGGCGTGTCGAGGACGATGATGACGGCGCCCTTGCCGGTAGGTTCGTCATACACGGCTGACCATCGCGTGGGCGCATCGACCTTGAAGTCGCGCTGGCCGTTGAAGGCGCCCGAAATCATCTCGCCATCGGCGCGCTCTGCGGCGAACTCGGTGGCCGTGGGCGTCCACGGATGCATGAAATGGTAGATCCGGTTCACGGGAGTCGGCGCGTCGGCCTTCAGTACGACATCTTCGACGATTCGGTCGCCTTCGATGACGATGTCCGTTTCGACGATGAGGGACCTGATTCGGGATCGCTTGTGCAGCCTGACGGACTTGGCCTGGATGGCGTCCGCCGGCTGGAGCTGTTCCTCGCCGTCGATATCGATCCGTAACGAGAGGACTTGTTCGTTTTCATTCTCGGTGTGGCCCGAGCCGATGAATCCTATCTCCGGGAACGAGACCACTGTGCCGTAATGACTGCCGAAGGCGTCGATGCCGATGCGGCCGCCGCGATAGTCGACTCGGTACAGTGTCCAGAACGAGCGACTCTCGATACGCGTCTCGATGTCTCCGACGTCGACGAGGATACTGCTCGGCCAGGATGCGCCCGGACGACTTGCGTCGGATGGAGGAAGGCCCGCCATGCGTTGGTCACCGGCGGCGGCGGTGCTCAGGAAAACGGCCAGGAACGCAACGCAGTAGCGCCATCGCGCCCAGTTGACAACTGAGGGCGAGAGGCTTGCTGGGACCGAACAAGCTCTGCGACTCGTCATGATCCTACCCTCACGTTGCTCTACATTGCGACAAGATGCCTTCATCGAGCTGGTAGGGTCAAACTCGGTGCGCGCGGCCCGCTACTCTTTGCCGGCCGATTGGGTCAGGCTGCGGAACAGCTCGGCTTCGTCGGCGCTGAAGGGCGTGCCGTCGGGCCGGAGGAGGTCGTGGAACCAGACGGGCGGCTCGGGGCCGCCTTCCTTCGATCCCCAGGGGTAGATGGTCTGGGTCTTGCCGGATACGAGGCCCCAGTTGAAGCAACCGACGCGTTCGCGTTTGAAGAAGGGGAGGTGCGAGGCAACGTCGCTGCCGCCGGTACGGCGTAACCATTCGGTGCAGATCACCGGGCGCTCGTGGGTCTTGAGGTCGCGCACTTGCCCCTCGATGTCGTCGAGGGGGCCGTAGTTGTGGAAGGTGATCACGTCCACGGCGTCGAGGAGGAAATCTCCGTAAAGGGCGTTCTTATTCCAAATGCCGACGCTGAGCGGCTGGTCGGGCCGGACGGCCTGTGCCCATTCGAACGCCTGTTTGAGCAGCGGTAGCGACTTCTCGCCTTGGCCTTCGTTGCCGGGCTCGTTATAGAGGTCCCAGAGCAGCACACGGCGATCCTTGGCAAAGGTCGAGAGGATGTCTTTGAGGTACCGTTCGAGGCGCCCCCATTCGTCCGGCGCGTTGACCACACGTTGGCCGGGGCTTTGGAGCCAGCCTGAGTTGTGCACGCCGGGTTTGGGCGCCGGTTGCGGCCCGGCCTTGGGATCGGCGTTCCAGCAGTCGTCGAAGATGACGAACAGCGTCCGGATGCCGTGTTTGTCGGCGATGGCCAGGTACTGGTCCATGCGCTTTGTGAAGCCGTCGGCGTCAGTTTCCCACGCGAGGTCGTGCAGGTAGACGCGCACGGCGTTCATGCCGAGGCCGGCCGCCCAACCGAGTTCGCGGTCGATGGCGGCGGCATCGAAGGTGTCGGCCTGCCACATCTCGAGCTGGTTGATCGCTGTGCTCGGAATGAAGTTGCAGCCGACGATCCAAGGCTGAGCCGCATACCATGCGTTGGCCTGCTCGGCGGACCAACGGGCGCCGGGCGCTTCGTGAGCATGCGCCAGCATAGCCATAAGACCTCCGAGTAGAGTGAGTCCGACAAACCGCATCCTGTTCTCCTTCTTGGGCGGGCGCCGGTGCGGGCGTCATTTCGGTTTCACGAGCTGGTTGTAGACCTCATGGTAGCCGGCCATGTCCTCGAGACGCAGCAGGATCAGGCGAACGATGTGGAATCCGTTGAAACTCGGCACGAGTTGGCGCAATGGGACGGCTGGATCGCCCGGCACGCTCTCGAATCGCAAGGTGTGCGTTCCGGCCTCGAGGTCATGCGTGTCCAGTAACGCGAAGCCGGGACTGTAATTGACGATGACGAAGTCGATGGGTCCGCCGATCCTCTTGCCGTCTAAGTAGGCTTGGTAGATGCCGGCGATGATGCCGTACATGAAGATGCCGGAGATCTGGTATCGGCCCGGCTCGTCGAGGGTGAAGTCGATCTCGATGGCGGCTTCTTGCTTGTTCGGGACATAGCTCAGGCCGAGTTCGCTGGCCATGACGAGCAGGGGCGGATCGGCGCGGCGGGTGAGCGTGCCGGGATCGATGACGCGATAGGGCGCAATGCGTTGGTCGGCTGGCGGCAGGTCTTCGTCGAGGCCAACGATGGGCTGCTGGTACCAGAAGGCCACCGAGCTGAGCCAGTCCGGGCGCTCGATGAAACTGCCGAGCTCGAGGTTGGTGAGGCCGCCCTTCTCGTTGAAGACGCTACCCTTGTGCTCGAATACGAACCGGAGCGACTCGCGGAAAGGAATCGGATCGGGAATGTGCCAGCGGTACACGGTGACGCGATCGCCGGGCAACACGCCTTCGTAGGCGGTCACTCCGGCGTATGGCGAGGTGTACTCGCGGAAGCCCCACGCGTCGAGGAAGTACTCCTCGGTGCCGGTGCCGCGCAACTGCGGCGTTTCGGCCCCGTCGATGTAGAAGAAGTCATCGCCTTCGCCATACCAGCCCATCTCAACTTGATGCGCCGAGTACACCGTGCCGACGTAGTGGCCGCGGCCCTTGGTGTCGAGGACGGTGTAGTGGCCCGGTTTGGCGGGGAATTCCTGGCGGTAATGGGCGTGGAAGTAGGGAGTGTCGTCCGGTAGCCGCTCCAGCTTGCGCCAGTTGAGGTGGTAGTAGAACGAGTCCACCTCCTCGGTGGAGTCATTGGTTACTGTCATCTTGAGGTGATTCTTGAACGGCATGCGCCAGAAACAGGTGCGCGATCGGCCTAGACCCGTGACGACGACGGGCGCAGACGAGAAGTCCGTGTGCAGATTGCCGTGACCCTCGGCAAAGAAGTCGCCGAGAGGCGTGAGGACGCTGGGCCTCTCGTTGCCGTCGTAGTAGATGCGCAGCACCAGCGAGCGGCCGTAGAAAGGATCGTAGGCTGCCGCGGTGTGCCAGAACTGCGTGATGATGCCCGGGCCATCGATGTCGGCGAGGACCAGCGTGCCTCCGGCCGGGATACTCCGGGCGTCACCATTGGCGTTGAGGTCCGGACTCGAGCTGCTTTCACGCCGGGCTTCGTAGTCCTGGTGACGTATCAGGGCGTCAAGGTCGCCGGCGGTGATTTGAGCCGACGCGGCAGTCCCAAGGCCGACTAGGCTGCACAGCACAAGCAATCCTACACGGTTCATTCCGGCGCCTCCCTAACCCGCGTTCCCCGGTCACGGGGCGGCGGGCGGTTCGACGGGCGTACCCTGGACGCGAATGTTGCGCCAGCAGACAGACAGCGGCTCGGTGCGGTCGCCGACGCCATGGACTTGGAGCGCGATGAATCCGCTAGGCGTCATGCTGTCATGGAGATCGGCGCGCAATTCGCCGTTCAGCCACGTCTGGATGTGGTCGCCTTTCGCCTCAATACGGATCTGGTTCCACTCGCCGTTCTTCCAGAGCGCACGGCCCTTGTCGCCGAACTCCTTGCCGAACGCCTCGTCTTCCTTGGCCGGACAGAGCCAGCCGCGCCGGCCCTCATCGTAGATGCCGCACCACCAGTCGCGGTTCTGGGCCTCGTCCTCGAGCTCGCACTGATAACCGTGGACGCGGCCCTTGTCGAACTTCTCGAAGCTATTTGACCGGATCTGAACGCCCGAATTCAGCGATGGATTGGCTTTGAATTCGAATTCGAGGATGAAATCGCCGAAATGCTGTTTCGTGCACAGGAATGAGTTCTTGCTGTTCGGTGCCGACGTGCCGACGATGACGCCGTCCTCGACCGTGTAGGAGGCTAGGCCATTCTTCTGCTCCCACCCGTCGAGATCCTTGCCGTTGAACAGCGAAATCCAGCCTTCTTCCTCGGCCAACGCACCGGTGGAGACGATCACGCCCAGGATGGCTAATACGATCGATATGCCCTTCATTCCATGTTCTCCTTTTCTTGTCACAAGGCCTCAATGAGGCTCCACGCCCATCACGAACGTGGCGCGGGTTCTGGTGTCCGGAACCGGTATTGTGGCGCGTGCACCCCCGGCTGTGTCAAACCGCTCACGCGCCGGCGAGATACTCGAGCATCCACCGCTCGGGCGGATCCTCTGGGTACTCGGGCCCAAGGCCCTTGGTGAAGAGCGTAGCCATCGAGGCCGGCGTCCAGGCCACTTGGAGGTCTTCAAGGCGCTCGCCGCGCAAATCGATGGAGTCGGCACGGATCTGGCCGAAGCCTTGCTCGTGAGCCATGCGGAGGTGCTTGACGTTCTCCGGCTCGATGCCCATGATGCGCGAGCCGACGGCGCTTGCCGCGGCGAGATCGCGGCCGGCGAGAAGCAGCCAGTCGCCGAGGCGGTCGCGCATATCGACGGTCTCGCTCATGATGTCCGGGACAACCGCCGGGCCGTTGCCTTCGCAGCAGATCGAGAAATCAATGATGGTGAAATCCGGTTGGAGGGCGCGGACGATGTCGAGAAAGGCCTGTTCGATGCCGCCTTTGGCGAAGTGAAGGCCGAGTCGCGACGGCGTGCCCATGCCGTAGTGAATGGGACTCGTGACGCCCATCATGTTCTTGAGGGCAAAGGTGACCTGGGTGATGAGATGGGTCTTGGCCACGGGCAGCGAGATAATGCGATCCGCGCGGGCGGCGAGACTCGACACGTGGATCTTGCCCAGGCCGGACCACGGCGAGAGGATGGTGTCCCAAGCTGGCGAATCGACGGAAAGGCACGCCAGGCGGACACGGTTGCCGTAGCGGTTGTTGAGCCGCGTCGCTTCGGCAGCCATATCGCTCTGACCGTCGAGCGTAGGCCATTGCGAGTAACTGAACTGGTCGATCTGAGCGCCATCGCCGATGATGACTTCGCGCGCCCCGGCCTCGAGGCACGCCTCGGCGACGGCCACGACGATCTCGACCTTTGTGCACTCGCCGCTGGTGACCGGGTTTGCGGTGATCCAGTCGACGGTGAGGAGATTAGGCTTCAGAAACACGGATTCGCCGCGATTGATGATAGCCTTGGCGCCACCCCACGCGTCGAGGGCATCGCGGGCCATCTGGTAGAGGTCACGTCCTCGAACGGCGACGACTTCAGCCGTGCCGGTGGACGGCGCATACGGCGGCGTCGTCAGCGAAGGGCATCCGGACGTAGCGACTGCGGCGCCCGCTGCCAGGCTGGCCATGGAAATATTGCGTAGGAATTGCCGGCGGCTGCATTGCGACATCATGCACTCCACTCCCCGATGTTTCGAGGATGATACCGACCGTAGCCGCCGCGGTCAAACGGGTCGCGCAGTCGGTGGCCCCTACTGAACGTGCTGGCCTGCGTTGCTCCCATCTGCAGGCGACGTCTGGAAGATGGATTGGAGATCGTCGGGAATCAGGGGGATCATTGGGTTAAACGCGTCTGAGGCCATGTAATCGAGGAGGCTACGGCGCATTTGGCGAGCTACAGGCCGTTCGTCGAGGTCATCGGCGAGATTGGAGCCGCACACGAGCAGTCTGCCGAGCCCAACACGCGCTTCGAAGGCGAGGGCGAGTCGCCGATTCGTGTTCCAGTCGTCGATGACTTGAACCAGGGGGCGCAATGTCTCGGGCAGGGTGTTCAGGATCATGATCTGCGAGTCGTGGACTACGTCCCACCACTGCCAGTTGCCGTGGAATTCGGTTGGAAATCCGGCCAGGGCGGGGTGTGCGGGATCGCAGAGAATTCCCAACGTATGCGGCGGCTGGTTCAGCGTCCAGAAGGTGTTCCAGAAGATAGGTGAGAAGCCTGGCGGGACGGGGCCGCGGTCATCGCCGAGAACGGAACCGAGTTCGGGCAAGAGAAGGACGCGTTTGCCTTCAGCCAACCGGGCCAGCGCTTCGTCAAGCCGCTCGGTAACGACGACACTTTCGGGCGGCGCGGTATCGACGTCGGGCGCGTAGACCCAGAGATCCCAAGCGTTGGCGAAGGTTGTGCCGAGGATCTCGACTGTGATCGTGAGTTTCCTGGGCGCATCGATGTTATCGAGGGGGATGGCAACGTGGCCGAGTGGATACGCGTTGCCGATGGGAATGTCTTTCTGCCCGAACTCGCCTGAGTCGACGCGTTGTCCCGCTGCGTCCGTGATATACCAATGGGGGCGTGCCGCGATGAGCGGCGCAGGGCCGAAATGGGCGATCTCGGCGTCCGCCTCGAAGACCCCGTCTGTTGTCCATACGCACTTGTCCATGCGCAACAGGGGAACGGTGGGTCCGGCGAAACGTCGATACTCGTCGGCCGTGATGTATCCCTTCTCTTCCCAGAAGGGGTCCAGTACGCCGACAAGGGCTGTGCCCTGGCCGGGGAAATCGTGCAGGTCGAGCAACTGGAATCCGCCGAATCCGGGCGTACGCAAGGCGGCCTCGATTTCCTCCTTGTAGCAGAGGGCTTGCAGTTTGCCCGAGGCAATAAGGAAGTCGTGAGCCTGATCGAGCATGTGATTTGCCTCGAGCATGTCGCGGAAGACTTCGAAATTGCGCGCCTTGAGCGGGCCGGTGTACTTCGCGATTTCGTCGAAGTTGGGATACACGCACCACTGGCCGATCTCGTGACTGACCACGGGGACATCGTACTGGCCGACGAAATCGCGGTAGTCCGTTCGGCTCTCGAAAGGCTGGGCGTTGAACCTACACTTGAGTCCGCCGCCCCACGAATGAACGCGTGGTTTCGGCGTCGAGTGGTAGTCGTTCTCATCGAGGATGGGCCACCCGCCGGCGCTTGTATAGAGCCGTCTGCAATCCTTGGCCTTCCAGTACGAGACAAGATCGGACAGAAACTCCTTCTGCTTTCCTCCGGCAGGTTCGTTTCCGTAGGCGAGCATGCAGAATGACGGGTGATTGCCGTAGGCCTTCAGGATACGATTGCCCTCGGCGCGGACGAAGTCGTCGACGGGCTCGCCGTCGCCGATGCGCGCCCACGCCGCGCACTCGATCTGGAATATGATCCCAAGTCGATCCGCGGCGGCGAAGGCGGCCTCGGGCGGACACCACGAGTGAAACCGGAGATGGTTGAGCCCGTGGTCCTTGGCGACTTCGAGGATATGCGTCCAGGCGTCGATGTCGGTGGGCGGATATCCCGCGCGTGGGAAGATGCAACACTCGAGCGTGCCGCGCAGGAAGATCTTGCGGCCGTTCAGGGCGAATTGCGTTCCATCCGTCGAGAACGTGCGCATGCCGAAGTCCACGCGCTTCGCATCGCGATAGGACGCGTCTCCTTGCCGCGCATCGACGCTGACGTTCAGTGTGTACAGAGCGGGGGAGAACTCGTCCCAGTTCTGGATGTCTTCCCCGAGGGGATAGTCGATGGTGAACGTCTTACCGTCCTTTGGGATGGATACGGCGATGGATATGGGCGACACGGTGTGACTCTCGGGACAGTTCCAGCTTTCGGCGGCCAGCGTGATCGAGCCCTCGGAAGGGGTGCCTGTGGCGTTGGATACGTCGACGCGTACCTCGGCCGTGCGGGACGCCAGATCCGGATAGACCTGGACGTCGTCGATCCATACCTTGTCGCGGGCGACAAGGGTCATGGCTCCGACGATGCCGTTCCAGTTGCCCTGCGTGTTGTCGGAGACGCTGTGCGCGTCCTGTCCGACGTCGATCTTGAGCCGGTTGTCCACACGAATGGTCAGCGTGTGGTCACCCGGCGTGAGCGCGGCGCTCAGATCGTACTCATGGGGTACGGACAGGCTGTTCTGCATGCCGATGGGCGTGTCGTCCACCCAGATCTGCGTTTCCCAATGGCACCGTTCGAGAATGAGCACGAGGTGTCTTGTGGCGAAGTCATCCGGGACCACCACGTCACGCTGATACCAGGCCGGGCCGACGTAGTGCTTGTCGGGCTGCAGCCAGAACGTGATCTTGATGTTTCCCGGCTCGCGATACTTGGCGAATCGGGCGTCTTCATGCCACATACGGTTACGCACGGTGCCCGTCCATGGCGTGTCGGGTATCACGTCGTCTCCGAGGCCGTTCTCCGCCATCGAGCCTGGAAGCTGTATGCGTTCCGGCAACGTTCGCTGGAACCAGCGTTCGTCGATACCCACATCGTTGTGATCGATGGCGAAGCGCCATTGGCCTGAGAGGGAGATTGCCGTGGCCGCTTCCTGTGCCTGGTCGAGATGAAACTCCTTCTTGTCTCGCGCGCGGATGAGGTAGGGACCGGCGCTTTCCCAACCGACGTCCATGCGCGAGAGGTACCACGATTTGCCGTGGTCGTTGTTGCCCTGGAAGAACAAGTGCATGGCACCGTCGTCGTCGACGAAGATGCCGGGATGGCCGGATTCGCTCGCGTTCCACTCGTGCGGCGCCCCGTTAGCGAGCAGCGGAGACTGCGAGAGCCGGGTCCAGCGGATGCCGTCGTCGCTCGAGGCCACGCCGATCTGCTGCGGCTTGTTGTTGTACGCGCCGGCGTAGAACATGTAGAGGTGGCCGCGATGCTCGCAGACGGATGGCGCCTCGATGCACTGCTGTTCCCAAGGCAGTTCGGGTTTGAGGATGGGCGCGTCGCACCGCTGTGTCCACGTACTCCGGCTGTAGTCCGAGTCGAGGGGGGCGCTGGCGACACCGATCATCTGGAGGCGCATATCCGGATCACGCGTGGCGTAATACAGCAGCAACTGCCCGTGCCACGGTATGACGTCGGCGTCGATGGCGCGGCCGACTGTCCAGGCGCCGGTAGGCGCGAAGATGGGATTCGACGGATCGCGCGCGAATCGAAGTCCATCATCTGATACGGCGTGGCAGATGGCGTCCTTCGGGCCGTTGCCGTAGGATTGGTAGAAGAGATGGAGTTTGCCGTCGAGGACGATGGCCGCAGGCGCGGCGATACCTTTCCGCTCGCACTCCTGTTCCGGCAGCACTTCGCCGACCTTCTGCCAATGGGTGAGATCATCGCTGGCGGCGATGCCCACAGCGAGTTCCTTGCCGGGGGTGCGCGCCGTATAGTACATGTAGTAGCGACCGTTGAAGCGGGCTACGTCCGGATCCTTCGCGAAGCGCGTGCCGTTGACCGTGTCCGTGTAGTACATCGCCGGCGTGTCCGTAGAGGTTCCTTCGGCGGCGGCCACGGCAAGCGTGGCGCAGGTGAGTGTCATTAACTGCGCATACAAACCAGCTTCTCCTTCCGTTGCTCGACTCTACGTCGCGGAGGTGACACGATAGGCCATTCCAGGCTGGGAAAGCTATGTAGCGACCCGCGCGCAAGCGCTACTCAGCGATGTGCGTGGCGCAGGCGAGGTCTTCCTCAGTTGCACGAACCGGTGTAGGCGATTGCCCCGGAGACGGCATACACGCCGAGCTGGTCGTAGAACGTCCCAAGGGCCTCAGGACGAAGCTTCAGCGTGAAGTCCAGCCACGGTAGCACAAGATTCACCGCGATACCGCGCTGGTGCCCCTCGTCGATGAAATCGGCGAACGGGCATAGCAGCGTCTGCGCGAGATCGCAGGCGTCGGGACTCTCCGCGAATCCGCAATGGCTGCCGTCGAATATCTCGGCGTAGTATTTGCACAGGCTCGGGATGGCTTCGTAGATGGGAACCGCGTGGTTGTCGGCGTTTACAATGCAATCGTGTCCTGCGGCGACAACTAGCGCCGTAGCTTGAACCTGTGCCGCAGCGCTGATGACGCCCGAATCCACCGCCGAAGGGGCCAAGCCAACAATCGTTGTGGCTCGGCTCGAGTGCTTTCCGCCGAACATGATCGCGCCGCCGCCCATGCTGTGGCCCATGAGCGCCGCTGTGTCGGTGATCTTGCCGTAGAACAGCGAACTTGGTGCTACGGCCTCGGCCTGCAATGCCTCGATCAAGAATGCCAGATCTAGTCCGAAATCGGAGAAGTCCCACACGAGTTCGTTGTGCGAGTCGCACATCACGACGAAGTAGCCTTGAGGTGCCAATGATTGCCAGATATACGCATAGTGACTGATCGATGTCTGGTAACCGTGGCCGAAGACCACCAGCGGGAACGCTCGGCATGGTGGCCCGGCTACCGGCACATCGTTGCCACCGTATTCCGCCGGATAGTAGATCTGGGTCGAGATGGCTTGGTTGCCGCGTGAGGGATCGTAGTAGGTCTTCCCAACGTGGCCAATCGGATACGGGGGTGTTTCGTCAGGGCACTCGCCCTCGCCTTCGCCCTCGCCCTCACCTTCGCCTTCACCCTCACCTTCACCTTCGCCCTCGCCTTCACCTTCGCCTTCGCCCTCGCCCTCGCCTTCGCCCTCGCCCTCGCCCTCGCCCTCGCCCTCGCCCTCGCCCTCGCCCTCGCCCTCGCCCTCACCGGCCAGCGAGATGGTGAACGCCGGACTCATGCAGCGAATGGTACTGTCCGCGTAGGATTGTAGCCGAAGGCGGTAACTGTCGGCGGGAACGAGGGGGCCTAGCCGGGCGCCGACGTCCCACTCGAACGCGCCATCGTTCGGGGTGGTACGGCGGATCCAATCGATGAATGCGCCGCCCTTGTGTAGGCCGATGCGCACGTTGGCGCCCACGGCCGCCTTGTTGCTACACCCCCAGGTGACGTTGTACGCCGATCCAAGGGCCAGGTTGTCGTGGAAGTCGGGGAATGTCCACATCAAGACGGGTAGGGCGACGCTGAATGGTGTGTCCGAGAGGTCGCGCAGGGCGCTGTCGGCGTAGGATTGGACGCGGATTCGGTAGCCCGCTCCTGAGTCAAGCGATGCGGGTATCTTCCAGAAGTAGCGTCCGTCGTTGGCCGTCCTGCGATCGATCCAGTCGAGGAAATCGATGCCGTAATGGAGTCCGATTCGGACATCGGGCCCGACCACGGTGGCGTGATTGGCCCACTCGATAACGTAGACGCTACCCATAGCCCACGCTTCGCCGCCATTGGGCGTCCTGACCGTCAGCGGCGCAATCGAGAACGGCGCATCGCTCATGTCGCGGTAGGCGCTGTCCGTGAAAGACTGCACGCGGATGGCGTAGTCATCCGCCGGTTCGATGTCGTCCCAGACAATCCAGTAGTAGGCGCCGTCGTTCGCGGTTCGGCGGATGATCCAGTCAACGAACTCGCCGCCCTTCTCGAGTCCTAGACGCACATCGGCGCCGGCGTCCGCGCTCGGATTGATCCATTCGATAGCATGCGTTGTTCCGCAGCCCCAGGTCTCGCCCCCATTCGGCAAGGTCAGCGCGAGGTCGCCCCGTGCTCCGGCGGGGACAACCACGCCCAAGAGGTACACGCCCAACCACCATGAACTTGAGATCCTTTTCATGGCGCGATCCTCGCATCTGTTCAAAGCGCATTTTGACGCACCATGGCTTCCCAATGCAAGAATCCAAGCCTCCGCCTACATACACCATCGGGGTACCAATCCTGCGCCTCAGGTGGGCATGGACTGTGTCTGCGATGCGCCGGACGGTGCCGGTGCCAGAGATGAGGGCAGCCCCCATCCTAAACCCGTGAGGCGTCGGGGGATTGTGTCTGCGGAGGGGATGCGGTACACTGAGACGCACAATGAAAGGCCGGGCGTCGAAGTGTCGTGGCTCGGATGGTGGCGTCGGATGGACACGAAACGGCGGCATAGGAGCGGGGCATAGGCCATGACGACGTGGCAGGGCTACAAGATCCTCATTGTCGAGGATAACGCGGACTTGCTCAAGGCGTTGGAGCAGCATCTCTCGCGCGCGGGTCATCGCGTCGAGAGGGCCGCCAATGGCTGGGAGGCACTGAAGTCCCTCAAGGCGGACTCCACGGACTTGGTGATTGCCGAACTGGACCTGGCGGAGACCGATGGGTCGAGTATGCGCGAGAAGTCGTTGCTGGATCCGGGTTTACGCGATGTTCCTTTTCTCTATCTGACGCGAGAAGGCATCCGCGAATGGCAGATTCGGGGTCTGCGGAGTGGTGTCGACGGCCATGTCCAGAAGCCCTTCGATCCTGTGATGGTTGTGGCGCGAGCTGAGGCGACGATCGAGCGGCGGCGGATATACGAGGAGATGGTCCAGGTAGACAACCTGACTCGGTTGCTGAACCGACGTACGCTCGAGAAGCAGATTGTGGGCGAACTCGAGCGCGTTCGGCGCTATGATCGCGTGGCGAGCCTAGTTCTGATCGATCTCGATAGCTTCTGCAAGGTTAACGAGGAGCAAGGGCAAGCCATGGGCGATTTCCTGCTTACGTGCCTGGCCGGAATCATCACCGACATTCGGCGCCGGATTGATGTGGCCGGCCGGTATCGTAGCGACCAGTTTCTGCTGTTCTTGCCCGAAACGCAGGGCGACGGCGCCCAAGTGCTCGCCGAGCGCATCCTGGAGCGCTTCCGTGAAGCGGCCGACTACATGACGGGACTCGATATCACGTTCTCGGCGGGGATTGTCGAGACCCCTCGGGACGGCGCCGACTTTCGCGCGCTCATGACGCAGGTGACCGCGACGCTGGCCGCTGTGAAGCAGCACGGCAAGGGGCGGGTCGTTCAACACAGCGCGGAACCCGCGGCCGAAACAGGCGGCACGCCTGCCGCCGCCGGGTAACAGGATCGATGCCGGCACGGAATCGGTCCTCTCAGACGTCATTAATGAGGAGTGGTGTGTGGTAGGCCGCAGAATTTGCGTAGGGCCGAGGGCAAGCTATGTGGCGGCGACGGCAAGGATCCACGGGTCCGGAGCCGGATGGCGATTGTCGTTCGCCGGAAGCTGAGGGTGTATATGTGCTTCCTCCTATCTCCCTTCACCATTGAGCTTTACGACGAGGTCTTCGCGCTGTGGCAGCAGTGCGAGGGCGTCGGTCTTAGTGACGCCGACTCGAGGGAGAGCATCGCGGCGTACCTTGACCGAAATCCCGGTCTGAGTGTCGTGGCAACGGACGACGGCCGGATCGTGGGCGCGGTACTCGGCGGGCATGATGGTCGACGCGGCTTCCTTCACCATCTCGCTGTGCATCCCGACTGCCGCGGAAAGGGTTTGGGGCGTCGACTTGTGGAGGCGGCTCTCGACCGTTTGAAGGCCGAGGGTATCCGCAAGTGCCACCTCCTCGTTTTCGAGCGGCATTCGGACGGGCAGCGCTTCTGGGAGCATCTGGGCTGGGAGCGCCGTGAGGACATCCGGGTGATGTCAAAGACGGTCTAGTGCGGAAGAGCATCGCGAGACAAAGAGGAACAGCAATTGGAGTGCGGTTCGTATCGGCGGCCGATGGTGTCGATAGGTGGGTTTCGGCGTTTCCTCTCGTGACGAGGAGCGTGTCGTACCCATGCAACCTTGGCATAGAAACGCAACTTCCTGTATCGTAACTCGGCTCGGCCTCAACGTGGAGATACGTTGGATGGACAGCTTCCGAACAGACGGGATGTGGCGGCGGATGCGGCGGCGAGCCGTGGTGCGTCCGATGCCGTTCATGGGGCTCAGGCGAGTCACGTTGGGTTTGGGAATCCTGTTCGGCGTCGGACTTGCTCTCCAGCCCGTCGTCGCTTTCGGTGAGGAGATGGAACTCGAAGAAATGCTGGATCTCAGCATCGAGGAGTTGGTCAACCTGAGCGTCACGACGCCGACGAAGTCCGCTCAAAAGCTGTTCGAGACACCGGCGACCGTCCGAGTCATCACCGCCGAAGAGATCGAGGAACGCGGCTACTTCACACTCGAGGATGCCCTTTCCGATCTGCCTGGGATGCAGTTCCGCAACATCGTCGGATTCAACAGCTATGTTTTCATGAGGGGTGTGCCGAGTCAGAACAACCTGATACTCCTGATGATCGATGGCGTACAGATCAACGAACTCAACTCGGGCGGCTTTTACGGCGGCGGGCAGTACAACTTGTCCAACGTCGAGCGAATCGAGGTCGTGTACGGTCCCGGCTCGGCCCTGTATGGCACGCATGCCGTATCGGGCGTCATCAACATCATCACGAAGGCTCCGAAGGATGTTCAGGGCCTCCGGGCGAGTTCGTTGGTAGGCAACTTCGACACCCAAGAGCACACGCTCCGGTACGGCTACTACAACGACAAGCGCGATCTCGGGTTCAGCCTCTCGGGCATGTTCAAGAAGAGCGACAAGGCCGATGTTGGCGGCGCTCGAGGCGACTACAACTGGACGGAGTCGATGGATAACGGCGAGGAGGATGTGTCCTTCGACGCCAAGTTCCAGTACAAGTCATTTGCGCTTGGCTTGGCCCTACAGGACAAGGATGTTTCGCGGGCGACGAAGGAAAGGACGCTCGGGACTACATTCGATGACGACGGCATCGACTGGCACATTCGCTTCTTGAACGCCTATGCGAAATACGACTACGAAGAACCGGAGCACTGGTCTTGGCACTCGATACTCTACTTCCGCGACACCACGGTGATGGACGATACGCGGCCGGTCATCGATACCGGTGCGGGAACGGCTCCGGGCTACCAGGAGCGCTGGTATCGCCCGAATCATCTCGCGGGACTCGAGAGCAGGTTTGGCTATGACATCACTTCCCGTGTTTCGCTCACCGTGGGCGTCGTGGGCGAGCACGAGTCTCTCTCGGAGGGTTTCTCAGAATCCCGTAGTCGTTCTCAGTACCTTCGGGCCGCCCGCCCGCGCGATCCGAATATGGAGTCGAACGACTTGGGAAGCGTTTATGCCCAGCTTCAGTGGCGTATGATCGATCCGTTGAGTTTGACCCTTGGTGCGCGCTACGACGACAGCGATGTGTACGATACGGTTTTCACGCCGAGGCTTGGACTTGTTCTCAACAAGGATAAGCTGACGGCGAAGGTGCTGTACACGGAGGCCTATCGCGCGCCCAAGATGTGGGATTTCAAGGACGGGCTCGGCAATGCGGATCTGGTTCCCGAGGAGATGCAGTCCGTGGAGTTGGCTGTTGGGTACTCGTTCAGCGACCATATCAGGGCGGAGCTGGCCACGTACCGTAACCGGCTCAAGAACTGCCTCACGCGTGAAGAGATCGGGGTGGGCTGGCGCTGGGAGAATCTGGGCCGCGTAGACACGCTGGGGGTGGAGGGTTCCGTGGAGTATCGAAAGGGGAAATGGAAGTCGTACGCAAACTACACGTACACGGATTCCGAGGATGATGACGGCTCGATGGTTCCCGAGATTGCCCGGCATATGGCCAATGTGGGCCTTCAGTACGCCTTCACCGATCGGTTGAGGCTGGACCTGCGCGGCCAATACCTCGGCGAGCGTAAGAACACACACGCGATCGGATTTCCGGGAGACTGGTGGATCGATGACGCCTTCGTCGTTCACGGAACGCTGAGCGTGGTGGACCTCCACGGTTTCGATATCCAGGTGGCGGCAAAGAACCTCCTGGACGAGGAGTATTACCACACGTCGGACACGTCGGTGAGCCGCTATCGGCAGCCACAATCCAGCGTCATGCTGAAAGTTGCCAAGCAGTTCTGATAGCGCCAAGCGAGGTATTGAAGGTATGCAGAGCAAGACACTCGCCATGGCCACGGCCACGAGTGCCCTGTTGATCGTGGCGGTGCTCCTTGTCTCCGGATCCGTCGTGATGGCGGCCACGGAGAGCGAGAGCAGCCGCACGAATGATATCAAGGCCGTGTTCATCTACAAGTTCACAGGCTATGTGACATGGCCGGACGACGAGGCCGAAACGTTCACCATCGCGGTCTTGGGATCGAGCGGCCTGCTGCCGCCGCTCCGGAAGATCGCCGAGAAGAGACAAGTCGATTCCCGGTCGGTCGTGATCAGGGAGTGCACGAAGGTCGATGAAATCTCAGGCGCCCACATCGTGCTGATCGCGGAATCGATGGAGGAGTACTTGCCGGCCATCGTGAAGAAGGCGGAGGCCGAGAGGATACTCACCGTAGGAAGCCGGGAAGGGCTCGCCGAGAAGGGGGCGGCGGTCGATTTCGTCTCGACCGAAGATCGCGTCGGATTCGAGATGAATCTGGACGCGGTGCAGCGAGCCGGACTGAAGGTCAGCTCGCAACTCACGAAGCTCGCGATCCTGGTGGGAGGAGATCGCGCGTCGGAAGCGAAGGGAGCGTCGGAATGACTTGGTTCACGGCGGCCTCCATACGTAAGAAACTCATTGTAATCCAGATGGTGACCACACTTGCGGTGCTGGTGCTCTACGGCCTCTTCAGCGTCATCAACGAGACCCGTCTGCATCGCGTGGCGTTGATACGAAAGAGCGAGACCTTGGCGCAGATGATCGCCAAGAACTGTACGGCGCCTCTGGACTTCCTGGATGTCGCGTCTGCCGAGGAGATCCTGGCGTCGGCCCGGGCCGACAACGATATTGTCAACGCGTGGATCCGCGACGCCGCGGGCGATCGGTTCGCTTCGTATAGCAGGCCGGGCCACGACGACTTCGATTTTCCGGCGAGCAAGGTGGGCATCGAGGAGTCCCAGCCCGGATTCCTCACGGTTTCCTGCGAGATCGTGCAACGTGGGGAAGTGCTTGGCATTGCGTCCGTACGTTTGACGACGGAGCGTCTTCAGTCGGTTGCGGTGCGGAGTGGCGTGCTGGCGGTGGCGGCGTTGCTGATTGGCATGGCCGTGGCCTTGGCGCTCTCGATGCTGTTTCAGCGGGCCATCTCGACGCCGATTCAGTCGCTCGTTCAGGTCATACGCGACGTCTCGGAGACAGGCGACTACTCCATGCGCGTGCGCAGTGATAGAGACGATGAGATTGGGATCCTGTGTAACGGCTTTGACGAGATGCTCCAGAATATCGATCAGCGGAGGAAAGAGAGGGATGAAGCCGAGACCACCCTGCGCGAGAGCGAAGCACGCTATCGAGGACTGTTCGAGGATTCGCCGACATCGCTATGGGAGGAGGACTTCTCGGCGGTGAAGACACTCCTGGACGGATTGCGCCGCTCAGGCATGACGGATCTCGGAAGGTACTTTCAAGCCCATCGCGATGTGCTGCGTCAATGTGCATCGATGGTGAAAGTTCTCGATGTGAATCGGGCGACCCTTGAGCTTCTCCAGGATGACCGGCGCGAGGATCTGTGTGCGTACCTGAGCGAGATGTTTCAGGAGGATTCCTACGACCTCTTTCGCGATGAGCTTGTTTCATTAGCCTCGGGCAATGCCGTCTTTCGCGATGAGACGGTAATTCGCAATCGGCGAGGCGAGAAGGTTTCTGTGAGTATAACGGTGGCGATTGTGCCGGGTCATGAGGAGACATGGTCGCGCGTGTTCGTGTCATTGGCCGATATCTCGGCTCGGATCCGAGCGGAAGAAGACCTTAAGGCGCTGAACGAGGCACTCGAGCGGCGTGTTGAAGAGCGTACGGCGGAATTGGCGTTGGCCAAGGAACGGGCCGAATCGGCGGATCGGCTCAAGTCGGCCTTTCTGGCGGCCATGTCGCACGAGTTGCGCACACCGCTCAACTCGATCATCGGGTTCACCGGCATCGTTTTGCAGGGTTTAGCCGGCCCGCTGAATGACGAGCAGAAGAAGCAGCTCGGCATGGTCCAAGCGAGTTCTCGCCATCTCCTCGACCTCATCAATGACGTGCTGGATCTATCGAAAATCGAGGCGGGTCAGCTCGAGGTCAGTAAGAAGCCTTTTGACGTGCGCGAGGCCGTCGAGAAGGTGGTGGCTGGGGTGATGCCGCTCGCGGAGAAGCGCGGGCTCACGCTGTCGGCGACAATTTCGCCCGAGGTGAGATCCCTGACGAGTGATCGCCGGCGCTTCGAGCAGGTTCTCATCAACCTGATCAACAACGGTGTGAAGTTCAGTGAGAAAGGGGGCGTGCGCGTGGAGTGCGTGGCCCAGAACGGAGCGCTCGTGACGCGCGTGACGGACACCGGCATCGGTATCAAAGCGAAGGATATGGACAAGCTGTTTCAGGCCTTCCAGCAGATTGACGTGGGACTGACCCGGAGCCATGAAGGGACGGGATTGGGGCTGTCAATCTGCAAGCGACTTGTCGAGAGACTCGATGGCCGGATCTGGGTTGAGAGCGAATGGGGCTTCGGGAGTACCTTCGCCTTCTGCCTCCCATTGGTTAAGGACTAGGAGACGAGGATGAGCAAGAGTGTGTTGGTGATAGAGGATAACGAGCAGAATCTCTATCTGGTCACGTTTCTGCTGGAAAACAGCGGATACACTGTGGTGGCGGCGCGGGATGGCCGGGAGGGCATCGACGTGGCCGGCCGGATCATGCCGGACCTGATTCTACTCGATATCCAATTGCCCGGTATGGACGGCTATGCGGTAGCGCGGGCCTTGCGGAACAACGCAACGCTCGCCCATGTGCCTATTGTGGCGGTCACCAGCTACGCCATGGTCGGCGACCGCGAGCGTGCCCTGGCCGCGGGGTGCACGGGATACATCGAGAAGCCCATTAATCCGGATACATTCATGACGGACGTAGGGAGTTTTCTAACTCCTCGTACAGGTCGGAAGGGAAGTGCTGAATGACGAAGCTACTGGTCGTCGATGACAACGAGCAGAACCGCTACCTGCTTCAGGCGCTCCTGTCAGGGAACGGTTATGAGGTGATGGTTGCGGCCGATGGCATCGAGGCGCTTGAGAAGGCGCGAGCCAACCCGCCCGACCTAATCATCACGGACATCCTGATGCCGGGGATGGACGGTTACCAGTTGTGTCGCGCGTGGAAGCGGGATGAGATGCTCAAGGATATCCCCTATGTGGTCTATACGGCCACGTACACGGATCCTCGCGACGAGGAACTGGCGCTGAACATGGGAGTACAGCGGTTCATTCTGAAGCCGCAGGAACCGGAAGCGCTCCTCGAGATCATCGAGGAAGTCATCGCCGAGCACAAGGCGGGTCGATTGCTTCCGGAACACAATGAGGTTATCGAGGACACGGTTTACTTTCGGGAGTACAACCAGGCGCTGATCCGGAAGCTGGAGGACAAGCTCGCCGAACTCGAGGCGGCCAAGGCATCTTTGGAGGCCGAGGTGGCCGAGCGGATGCGCACCGAGGAGGCCCTGAAGCGATCCGAAAAGGAGCTGAATGTTCGCAGTCGTATTGCCGGGAAGTTCCTCACGGTGTCCGACGAAGAGGTGTTTGCCGATGTCCTGCCCATAGTCCTCGAAGTCCTCGATAGCGAGATTGGCGTGTTCGGCTACCTCGACGAGAACGGGGCGCTCGTGGTTCCGAGTATGACGCGTCATGTCTGGGACACGTGCAATGTGCCGGATAAGCGCATCGTGTTTCCGTGCGACTCGTGGGGCGACACCATCTGGGCCCAGGCGATTCAAGAGAGGCGGACGCTGTGCTCCAATGAACCGTGTTTTCGTGTGCCTGAGGGGCACGTGCCCATCGACAGAGTGATCACGGTCCCCATTATCAACCAAGGCCAAGTGGTGGGCCTTTTTCAAGCGGCCAACAAGAAGAGCGACTATGACGAACAGGACGTGCGTCTTCTCGAGTCGATCGCCAATGCGGTGGCCCCCATCCTCAACGCACGGTTGCAGCGAGACCAACAAGAGAAGCGGCGTGTTTTCGCGGAGGGTCAATTGCGCCAAGCCCAGAAGATGGAGGCCATTGGCCAGTTGGCTGGCGGTGTGGCGCACGATTTCAACAATGTGCTCCAGGCGATCATGGGCTATACGACGTTTGCCATCGATGCCGCCGAGCCTGAGAGCGAGCAATACGACAACCTGGTGCAGGTGATGAAGGGCGCTGAACACGCGGCCAACCTGACGCGGCAGTTGCTGGCATTCAGCCGGCAGCAAGTGTTGCGTCGCTCGGACGTCGACTTGGGCGAATTGGTGAATGGCCTGCTGAAGATGATCCGGCGCGTCATCGGGGAGAACATTCAGCTCGATTTCTCTTACGTTCAGGGGCTGAGCGCGGTCCACGGCGATGCCGGGCAGCTCGAGCAGGTGGTGCTCAACTTGTGCATTAACGCCCGGGATGCCATGCCTGATGGCGGAGGGCTGACGATTCGGGTGGAGAACGCGGTTATCGACGAGGTCTACCGCCAGGCGAACCCTTGGGCCCAATTGGGCTCGTACGTTGTGCTGAAAATCATGGATACGGGTATAGGAATGGATAGCGAAACGCAGAAACGGATCTTCGATCCGTTTTTTACCACGAAGGAGGTGGGACAAGGGACGGGGCTGGGATTGGCCACCGTGTACGGAATCGTCAAGCAACACGACGGCATGGTCAACGTCTACAGCGAGCCCGGCCGCGGAACCGTGTTCAAGGTATACCTTCCGGCGGTGGAACCCGTGGACACGGAGGTCGGGCAAGCGTCACCGGCGGCCGTGGCCGGCGGGACGGAGACGATCCTGTTTGCCGAGGATGACAGGGCGATTCGGGCATTGGGCATTCGCATCCTCGAGCGGGCCGGATACACCGTTCTTTCGGCGGTTGACGGCGAGGAGGCGGTGGAGGCGTTCGCGGCCCATGCCAACGAAATCGATCTGGTCGTGCTGGACGTTGTGATGCCGAAGCTGGGCGCACCCGCCGCCGCCGAGAAGATCAAGGCGCTTCGGTCTGACGTGCGTCTGTTGTTCAGTAGCGGCTACGGCGCCAGCATGGCGGGCATGCGGTCGATTCTGGGCGCGGGCGGTCAGCTCATCGAGAAGCCCTATGAGCCACGGGCGCTCTTGCAGAAAGTTCGGGAGATGCTGGACTCGCCCGTCTCTGACTAGGCTGGCCGTCATCGGTGCGCAGGAAAAGACCAGGGCTCGCCGCGGCGCCTTCTATGGGCTGCCGAAGAGAAGGAGATCGCCAAACTGGAAGATCCGATCGGCAATGTCGAGGAGGGCGTCCTGACTGAGCTCGCCGAGGAAGATCTGATTGAGTGTGTCGAGGAAGGCGACAATTTCCTCGATCTGGCTTGCCAGGGAGTCCACCTGGGCTTGGAGCCAGGCGAGGCCCTCTTCGTCTTCCTGGGCCGTGTACACCGACTCGAGGTAGTCGACGGCGGCTCGTTGGATATCCACTCCCGCCAACTGCTCCGTGCTGGTTGCCGAGTCCTCGGCGACCTGCAGGCCCAAGGCATTCGTCGATTCGTACAACTGCTGCGCCGTCGCCAGGTCGCCCGCCGCCTCGAATTCCTGGCCCAAGCCTAGGAGCTGCGCCCCCAACTCCCAGAGAGCCACGTATTCCTCCATGCCGGAAGTCAGGGCCGCGAGCACCCGCGCGGTCGTGTTGTCCGTTTTGCCGGACTCAACCAAGGCCTGCTCACGGCATACCGCCCCTTTCAGTGCATAGGCGCTGACCTTGGATTTCTCCTGCGCGGTGGCCAGGAGTTGGAGCCCTTCATCCACGTGCTGTTCCCCGAAGGCGCCGGCGGCTTGCATGTACTGCGGAAGGGCGTTTTCCGGATCGAGTTGAGCGGCCTTTTCGAACTCGGCGGCGGCCTCGTCCTCCTTTCCTGGTTGCGATTGGAGGGCTTTGGCCAGGAGAAGATGGGCGTAGGGATCGTCCGGCGACGCTGCGGTGGCCTGCCGAGCGGCGGCTTCGGCCTCTTCCGGGGACAGGAACGAGGCCGCGCCCAACAGCGCCTCCGCGTCCGTACCCGGGGCGAACAGCAGTGCGCGAGCCTCTTCGGGCGAGAGCATGGCCCAGGCGCGGAGACGATCTAGCGCACCATCGTCCGTGACGCCTTCGCGGCGTGCGTTGAGGATATTCTCGAGGGTTAGCCGGGCCGAGGTCACCTGTTCCTGCGAGAACCCGTCCAAGGCCGGTCTTTCGTGCCGGTTGGGTCGGGCTCTGTCAAGGAGGAGGTCGGCCCGATCTCCTGATGCTTCATGCGACGAGGGCGTTTCGGATTCCGCCGAGTTGGGTGATTCGCTCTGCGAATGAGGCGATTCCGTTGAAAAAACACGGGCCACGCGCGCCGGTTGGGCCATGTCGGGGGCGCGGTCGAGCACCGCGTCGTACAGCCACCATCCCAGCACGACGAGGCAGACCGCGGCTGCCGCGGTGATCCACGGCCAGATCATGGGGGAGCGTCGTCGGGGATTGGACATGGGTTCCGGTGCCGTGGCGTGGGTGGCCGTTCGGATCCGGGCGATCACGTCGGCGGTGACGTCGATGGGGGGGAGCTTGTTGGCCTCTTCGTCAGCAATTTGCCCCAACTCATACCGGAGTTGCTCAGTCCAGGCGAGGTGCTCGCGACATGCCGGGCAACGCTCGGCATGCGCCAGGAACTCGCGGCGGGCGTCGTCACTCAACGCGCCGTCGAGGTACTGGGCAAAGGCGTTGTCGTATGGCTCACAGTTCGGCATGGGCGTCCTGTTCCATCTGGCTCCGCAACGTTCTGAGTATCCGGTGAACTCGCGTTCGGATCGCTCCTTCCGTGCTCCCGACAATCTCGGCGATATCCCGCGCCTGCATTCGCTCGAAGAAGCGCAAAGTCACGATCTCTCGCGCTTCATCGTCCAGCGTGTCCAGGGCGCGTTCCAGTATCTCGCGACGCTCGGTGGCCATGGCCCGGGCGTCAGGGCTGTCTTCCGGCCTGGGCACCAAAGGGCCGCCGAGCGTTTCGCGTCCTGATGTGGCGATCAGGTCGAGAGACTCCATCGCCACGACTCGGCTTCGTTTCAACTCATTCAGGCATAGGTTGCGCGCAATACACAAGATCCACGGCTTGAACCGGCGGTCGGTGTCAAAGCGATGGCGCGCCACGTACAGTCTCAGGAACGTCTCCTGAGTCATCTCCTTCGCCCGTTCCACCTCACGCAAGTAATGCATACAGAAACGAAAAACATCCATCTGATATCGGTTGAGCAACTCCGTTAGGGAGTCCTCATCGCCTTGGCACACGCGCGCCATCAAGGCTTCGTCTGTACGTTCTTCTGAAGGCACAGGCTCACTATACATGAAGGGCAGCCGCGATGGCGACGTAACCTCTTCCGAATTTCAGCCGCACCTCCTATTACATCGGAAGAAACGAAACATTACATGAACTGCGCTTTTTGTACAAAAGACGTATTGAGGACAGGATACGTTTTTTGCGGCGCGTGTCTATGAGGCGAAGGCCCGGCGGCACCGCAAGAGTCGGCCAAGATTGGCCTCCTGCCATGCCAGGGAACGGCCATAGTCCGGGAAACTGCGTTCAAGACGCTGAAACTCGGGCGAGTGAATCCTTCTCCGTCCGCCGGGCGTGCGCGCGAAACCTACGTAGGCGTGCAGCATCTCGTGAAACACGATATAGCGCACGAAGAACGACGGCACGAAGTCCTGGTCGAGAAGGGGATGAATCCGGACCAGGTTGTCCTCCTCGATGTAGCTGCCAAACCGGATCGAGAACCGCCGTGTCCGTCGCGTGGCGGGCATGGAACCCCAGGTGATGGAGGCCGTAACGGCGTTTCCGAATTGACTGGCGTTGAGCTCATCGAAGATGGCTTGCAGATCGAAGTGGTGTCCTTGCGTGCGCAGTTGAGGCGGCCGTCTAACCGCGGGGCGAATGCAATGCTGATGCTCCCGGATGAACCGGTCGACGGTTTCTCCGGCCACGCTCGACCGCGGGTGGGCGATCCAGTGTCCGAGCGCGCAAACCACTTCGGGGGGCGCGGTGAGGAACATGTGATGGAGGCGCAGGTTGATGATCTTCCGGTGGCTGTCGGGCCGAGCTACGATCATGCGCGAACGATTGTCGGTCACCGTCAAGCGAACGGCCTGTTTGCTGTGCCGCTCGAGTTCAAGCCGCAATCGTTCCACGCGTTCGATGGGCAGCGAATCCCGAGCCTCGAAAACAGGACGTTCTTGCGGCGCGGTTTGAACGTCGGCTTTCGTGCAAAGACTATCCGCTTCAGGAAACTCGAACTCCAGTTGCATTCAACGATCCGTCCCTGTTCTTCGGACGACGTTAACATACATCGAAGGGGGACTCGTTGGCAACAGTATACTTGCCAGGGCAATCGCATTAAAACCTAGCTCCCCGCCCTTGGCGTGTCACGTCACCCCCCTCGCACTTTGAGGCCGTCTCGCTTCCGGACTGTGTTCGCCCCTCGCCCCCCTC